>Ga0182030_10005663_pt1 | contig 26457 bp, 24 predicted proteins | sample 812S3MmetaG_FD_121299 | JGI IMG/M metagenome (GOLD analysis project Ga0182030, IMG submission 121299) | Permafrost microbial communities from Stordalen Mire, Sweden - 812S3M metaG (Illumina Assembly) | ecosystem: Environmental > Terrestrial > Soil > Wetlands > Permafrost | place: Sweden...
GCCGATGCCGAGGTCGACGCCGCGCCGCCGAGTGCCCTGTCGACGACAGCGAGCACTGCTGCGGCTGCCGCTCGGCCGGCGACCCTAAGCGAGCCGGTCGCCGAGGGAATCCCCGTGCCGCCGGCCACGCAGCCCGCAGTGCCGGATTGGCCCCCCGAAGGCGAGCGGCACATCGTCGCATTGCGCATCGTGCCGGCGGCGAACGAGCGGCTCTCGGGCCGCGCAGTTCGCCTGGCCATCACGGCCTGCGGCTTCGTGCACGGGCGCTTCGGCATCTATCACCAGGCTGACGGCGAGGGCCGCGCGCTCTTGAGCGTGGCCAGCTTAGCCAAGCCCGGGGTGCTCGATCCGATCAACATGGATTTCCAGCGTCTCTCGGGCATCAACCTCTTCACGGTGCTGCCCGGACCGCTCTCGCCGGGCGCGGCGCTCGATCATCTGCTTGACACGGCGCGCGAGCTCTCGCAGCGCCTGCCCGCGCGCGTGCAGGATGAGACGGGCCATCCGCTCGATGCCGAACGGCTCGAGGACCTACGCGAGCGCATGCAAAATCTCGCATGACCGCGGCGCCGCGCCGGCGCGTTGCCGAGTTGCGCGATCAGATAGCCCGGCACGACTATCGCTACTACGTGCTCGATGAGCCCTCGGTGCCGGACGCCGAGTACGACCGGCTCATGCTGGAACTGCGCGAGCTGGAGCGCGCGCATCCCGATCTCATCACGCCCGATTCCCCGACCCAGCGCGTCAGCGGACAGCCGGCTGCGGGATTCGCCGAGGTGCGCCACGGCGTGGCCATGCTGTCGCTGGACAACGCCTTCACCGATGAGGACATCCGCAATTTTGACCGCCGCGTGCGCACGCGGCTCGGCATCGACACCGAGGAGCTCGAATACGAGGCTGAGCCCAAGCTCGACGGGCTGGCCGTCTCGCTGACGTACCGCCGCGGCGAGCTGGCCCTGGCAGCCACGCGCGGCGATGGCGCCACCGGAGAGGACATCACGGCGAATATTCGCACGATCAAGGCCATTCCGCTGCGCCTGCGCACCGCCGCGCCCGAACTGCTGGAAGCGCGCGGCGAGGTGTACATGCCGCTGGACGGATTTCGCAGGATGAATGCCGCTGCCGCCGCCAGTGGCGAGAAGGTGTTCGCCAATCCGCGCAACGCCGCTGCGGGCAGCCTGCGTCAGCTCGATGCGCGAATCACCGCGAAGCGTCCGCTGGCCGCGTTCTTCTACGCCGTTGGACAGTGGCAGGGTGGGGCGCCACCGACGAGCCAGAGCGCGCTGATCGCACAGCTCGGCGCCTGGGGTTTACGCACCTGCCCGCAGATCGAGCTGGTGCGGGGTGTCGAGGGGTGTCTCGCCTACTACCGCTCGATCGGCGCGCGTCGCGCCGAACTGCCCTACCAGATCGACGGCGTGGTCTATAAGGTCAATTCACGGCACGAGCAGGAGACACTGGGCTTCGTCTCGCGCGCGCCGCGCTGGGCCATCGCGCACAAGTTTCCAGCCGACGAGGCGCTCACCATTGTGCGCGACATCGAATTCCAGGTGGGCCGAACCGGGGTCCTGACGCCCGTCGCGCGGCTCGATCCGGTCACCGTCGCGGGTGTCGTCGTCAGCAACGCGACGTTGCACAACATGGACGAAGTCGAGCGCAAGGATGTGCGGCGCGGCGACACCGTGGTCGTGCGGCGTGCCGGCGATGTGATCCCCGAGGTGGTGCGCGTGATGCTGGAGCGGCGGCCCACCGGCAAGCATGCACCCGAGCCCGTGCGGCTTCCCGAGCGCTGTCCGGTGTGTTCATCGCCGGTGCTGCGCACCCCGGGCGAAGCCGCTGCGCGCTGCACGGGCGGCTTCATCTGTCCCGCGCAACGCAAGGAATCGCTGCGTCACTTCGCCAGCCGCCGGGCACTCGATATCGAGGGACTGGGCGATAAGCTCATCGAGCAGATGGTCGACCAGGATCTGCTGCATGGGCCGAGCGATATCTTCGCGCTGGATGCCGCGACACTGACGGGCCTGGAACGCATGGGGGAGAAATCAGCGGCAAATCTGCTGGCCGCGATCGACCACAGTCGCAAGACCACGCTGCCGCGCCTGCTCAACGCACTGGGCATTCCGGGCGTGGGGGAGAGCACTGCCAGGAGCCTTGCCGATCACTTCGGATCGCTTAGCGAGCTGCAGGCGGCATCGCCCGGGCAGATTCTCGAGGTTCCTGATGTGGGGCCGGTCATCGCACAGAGCGTGCACGAGTTTCTGGCCGATAGGCGTCACGCGCGCGAACTTCAGTTGCTGCGCCAGCGTGGGCTTAAGTGGGAGGAAGGGCCGTCGGCGAGTGCGCGCGCGCCGGTAGGCGGCTCGCGGATGCCGCTGACAGGACTCACCGTGGTGCTGACCGGCACGCTCTCGGGGCTGACGCGTGAGGAGGCTGCCGAGCGCCTGGTGGCGCTCGGCGCCAAGGTCAGCGGCTCGGTCTCAAAGAAGACCAGCTACGTGATCGCGGGCAGCGATGCAGGTTCCAAACTCACGCGCGCGCAGGCGCTGGGCGTGACGGTCCTGGACGAGGCGGGCCTGGCGCAACTGCTTGCACGCCAGGCGCCGCCGGATGGCTCCTCTACTTGAGGATCAGAGGCTCTTCTCGACCTTCGCGGTCTTCATGAGCTCGTCCTGGTAGGCCTTGAACTTCTTGTTCTGCACGTACTGATCCAGGCGGTCCTTGACTGAGTCGATCGGCGGTACCGGCGTTTCGCGTGTGTCGATCAGCTGGATGACGTGCCAGCCATACTGGGTCTGCACAGGGCTCGGCGTCGTCTCACCTTTCTTGAGCCCGGCCACCGCGTCGGCAAAGGGCTTGACCATGCTCGAGGGCGAGAACCAGCCCAGATCGCCACCCTGCTCCTTGGAGGAATCGATGGATTCCTTCTTGGCCACATCCTCGAACTTGGCACCCTTCTTCAGTTCGTCGAGCACCTTCTGGGCGCCTTCCTGGCTGGTCACGAGGATGTGCCGCGCGTGGTACTGCGTCTTGGGCATCAGCGCGACCTGCGAGTCGTACTCGGCCTGGCGCTCCGCGTCGGTCGCCTTCTTGTCCTTTAGGTACTGCTCGGCATCGGCCTGCTCGAGGATCTGCAGCCGCGACAGCTGCAGCAGGGAAGAGGTGTCGCCGGTCTTGTCCAGTCCCTGCTTCTCCGCTTCCTGTGCGACCACTTCGCCGCGCACGAGGTTGTCGAGCAGCTGGTTGCGTTGATCCACCGTGAGTTCCGCCGCAGCCTTTCCGGCCGTGTTCTTGGCGTAGAACTCGAACATCGGGCGGCTGATGGCCACGCCATTGACGGTGGCGACGGGCTTCTCAGCCGGTGTCTTGGTGTCGGTGGTGGAAGCATTCTTGGCGCAGCCGACGAGTGCGAGGACGCCAATTAGCGGCAGTTTCCATAGGATTTTCATCAGATCTCTCAGTTAGTTACGACAACTACTTAAAAAACTCATCAGGAGTCAGCGTCTCCATCGACAACGCGTGTACATCGCTGGCGAGCAGCGATGACAGGACATCGTTGACGAGGCGGTGACGCTGCAGCGGCTTTAGCCCTGCGAAGCACGTAGACACCACTTTTACCCGGAAGTGCCCCTTACCCGCATTGGCATGGCCAATGTGTGCGGCCGATTCATCCCGCACTTCGAGGTGCGTGGGTTCGAGCCGCTGCTGCAGCAGGTGTTCGATACGGCGCGCCGTGGACGCGAGCGTCTCGGTGGCGGAACTGCTCATGAGGGCTGTGCCGCACGTACTTCGGGGCGCGAGGCCAGCCACGCCGCCTGCACCATCGCGAACAGCGCAAAGGCCACGGTGAGGCCGAAGAATTTGAAATTGACCCAATCCCGTTCGCTGCGGTGGTAGGCGATCCAGAGATTCAGTCCGCCGAGCAGCGCGTAGAACACCACCCAGACCCAGTTAAGCTTCAGCCACAGCGCGCGCGGCAGCACTTCGGCGTGCGCGATCATCGGCTGCAGCAGCCGCTGCGCCAGCGGCATGGCGCTGAACCAGCCGCTTCCGACCGCCACCACGGCCACGAGCCAGAGGAAGATCGTCGGCTTCCATTTGAGGAAACGCACATCGCGCAGGATCAGCGTCGCCGCGCCCAGTACCAGCACCAGCGCGGCGCTGAGCAGATGCAGCGGTGGAATCCGGCCCAGGCGCAGCCGATCGACCACCAGCAGCAGCACCATGGCAATCATCAGCACCGCGGTGGCGACATAAATGCCGCCGAGCCAATAGGCCACGAAAAAAGCCGCCACGGGCGCAAGATCGAACAATGCCTGCATGCCGCTATGATAACGAAACCGTCCTGTGACTGCCGGAAATGAGCCAATACTTTCATCTGCATGAGGTCAATCCGCAGCCGCGGCTGATACGGCGCGCAGCCGAAATCGTGCGTGAGGGCGGCGTCATAGCCTACCCAACGGATTCCTGCTATGCCCTGGGGTGTCATATCGGCGATGCCGACGCGCTCGAGCGGCTACGGCGCATCCGCGGCGCCGACAAGCACCATCATTTCACGCTCGTCTGCCGCGACCTGCGCGAGATCGGACGCTACGCGCGCATCGACACCTGGCAGTTCCGGCTGCTCAAGGCGGCGACACCAGGACCGTTCACCTTTCTGCTGCCCGCGACTCGGGAAGTGCCACGCCGGCTGCAACACCCCAAGCGCCGCACGATCGGCATTCGCGTGCCCGACCACATCGTGCCGCGCATGCTGCTGACCGAACTGAACGAGCCGCTCATGAGTTCGACGCTGCTGCTGCCGGGCGATGAAATGCCTCTTACCGATGGCGAGCAGATCCGGGCGCGTCTCGAGCATCAGCTCGACGCGATTCTCGACGGCGGCCACTGCGGCATCGAGCCCACAACCGTGGTGGATCTGGCCGTATCACCGCCGGTGCTGGTGCGCCAGGGCCGCGGAAAACTGGCCGGCATCGAGTGGGAAGTTGGCTCGAACCCCGTATAATCAACTCTGTATCAGCTTAAGGCCCGTCACCCACGCGGGTAAACGACCACGGTGAGTGCTGTTCCCCCAGGCAAGCGCGTGCTGTCCGGCATGCGCCCCACCGGCGCGCTGCATCTGGGCAACTACCACGGCGCTTTGCGCAACTGGGTAGAGCTGCAATACCAGTACGAGTGCTTCTTCTTCGTTGCCGACTGGCACGCGCTGACGACCGGTTACGAGGACACGGCGGGCATCCCGGCCGCGATCCGCGAGGTCCTGATCGACTGGCTGGCGGCGGGGCTGAATCCGGGTGTCGCAACGCTGTTCGTGCAGTCGCATGTGCCCGAGCACGCCGAACTGCACCTGCTGCTATCGATGATCACCCCGCTCGGCTGGCTCGAGCGCGTGCCCACCTACAAGGATCAGCAGGAGCAGCTCAAGGACAAGGACCTGGCAACCTACGGTTTCCTGGGCTATCCGCTGCTGCAGAGCGCCGACATCCTGATCTATCGCGCCGCTTTTGTTCCCGTGGGCGAGGACCAGGTGGCGCACGTGGAGATCACGCGCGAGGTTGCGCGCCGCTTCAATCATCTCTACGGGCGCGAGCCGGATTTCGAGCTGAAGGCCGAGCGGGCCATCAAGGAACTGGGCGGCCGCAACATCACGCTCTATCGGCAGCTGCGGCGGCGCTTCCAGGAGACCGGCGATGCGGTGGCCCTGGAACGCGCGCGTGCGCTGGTGGGCAGTAACACGCGCATCACGGTCGCCGATCGCGAGCGGCTGCTGGGGTACCTGGAAGGCTCCTCGGTCAGCATCCTGCTCGAGCCGCAGGCCTTGCTGACAGCTTCGCCGAAGGTTCCGGGGCTGGACGGGCGCAAGATGTCCAAGTCCTACGGCAATACGATTGGCATGCGCGAGGATCCGGACGTGGTGGCCACCAAGCTTCGGACCATGCAGACCGATCCGGCGCGCGTGCGGCGCACCGACCCGGGCAATCCGGATATCTGCCCGGTGTTCGACCTGCACAAACTGTATACGGATGACGCCACGCGGCAATGGGCCAGCGCGGGCTGCCGCGCGGCGAGCATCGGCTGCCTGGACTGCAAGGCGCCGCTGATTGAACGCGTGGTGGAAGAGGTCAAGGGTATGCGCAAGCGCGCCCAGGAATTCCAGGAGAACCCCGAGCTGATCCCGAATCTGGTGCACCAGGGCGGCGAGAAGGCGCGCGAGGCCGCGCGCGAGACGCTCGATGATGTTCGTCGCGCGATGCATCTGCGCAGCTAACGCGTTAGGCTCTCGACATGAAACCTGATTTGAAGATCGTGGTGTCCAATCCGCCCCCGGCTCCGCCCCCTGAGCTGGAACGCGAAGCGGCGCCGGAGCAGGCCGAGATGCCGTTCGCCGTGGTCAACGGCGAGCCGATGACGCAGCTGCCGCGGGATCTGTACATTCCGCCGCAGGCGCTGGAGATCTTCCTCGAGGCATTCGAGGGTCCTCTGGACCTGTTGCTGTACCTGATCCGGCGCCAGAACGTCGACATCCTCAACATCCCGATCGCCGAGATCACGCGCCAGTACACGCATTACATCGAGCTCATGCAGGACCTGCAGCTCGAGCTGGCCGGTGAGTACCTGGTCATGGCCGCGACGCTGGCCGAGATCAAGTCGCGCATGCTGCTGCCGCGGCCCCCCGGGGCCGGCGACCTGGGCGAGGAAGACCCGCGTGCCGAGCTGGTGCGCCGGCTGCAGGAATACGAGCGTTTCAAGCGGGCCGCAGCCGACATCGACCAGATCCCGCGCCTGGAGCGCGACGTGTGGCAGGCAAGCGCCGAGCTGCGCGACCGCCCGGCGGTACGCGCGGTACCGCAGGTCACGCTGCAGGAAATGCTGGTGGCGTTCAACGAGGTGGCCCAGCGCGCCGAGATGTTCGCGCATCACCACGTGCAGCGTGAGCCGCTGTCGGTGCGCGAGCGCATGAGCAATATCCTCGCCGCGCTCGAACAGGGCAGCTTCATCGAATTCTCGCGGCTGTTCACGGCCGATGAAGGCCGCGCCGGCGTGACGGTGGCCTTCATCGCCATCCTCGAGCTGGTGCGCGAAGGGCTGATCGAATTCACGCAGACCGAGCCGTACGCGCCGCTGCACGTGCGCAGCGCGTCCGCACACCGTACACTGCATCTGGTCGCTGACAACGACCCGGCAGACGAACCAGCCGATGAGGAACTCCCCTCATGAGCGAATCGGAAATCAGGAACATCATCGAAGCGGCGCTGCTGGCAGCCGGCCGGTCGCTGACGCTGGCCGAGATCGCGCAGCTGTTCGAGGACAGGAGCCGCCCATCCCCGTCCGCGCTGCGTGAGGCGATCGAGGCGCTGAGGGAGGACTATGCCTCGCGGCCGATCGAAATCCAGGAAACTGCCGCGGGATTCCGCATCCAAGTGCGTCGCCAATACGCGGCCGCCGTCGCGCGGCTGTGGCCGGAACGGCCGCAGCGCTACTCGCGCGCACTGCTGGAGACACTGGCGCTGATCGCCTACCGCCAGCCCATCACGCGAGCGGAGATCGAGGCCGTGCGCGGCGTGGCCGTCAATTCGAGCATCATCGGCACTCTGCTCGAGCGTCAGTGGATCCGCGTGGTAGGTCACCGCGACCTGCCCGGACGGCCGGAACTGCTCGGGACCACGCGCGATTTCCTCGACTACTTTGGCCTCAAGAGCCTGGATGATCTGCCACCCCTGGCGCAGCTGCGCTCGCTGGGTGAGATCGATCCGCAGTTCGAGCTGCCCGTGGGCGGCGAGGACGAGCCGGCCGCAAAGGTGGCCTTCGACGCCGGGGCAGCCGATAGCAGCGCTGAGAGCAGCGCCGATAGCAGCGATGATGATTTCGGCGAGTCCGAGAATGAGCAACCGGCAGAGCCGCGCTCTTCAGGTCTGGTAGCCGCCCCCGCCGACCACACGGACTGACGCGTATGGCCGCGTCGCACGGATCGCGCCCCGGCGAGGCCGAGCGGGTGCAGAAAGTGCTCGCGCAACTGGGTCTGGCCTCCCGGCGCGAAGCGGAGAGCTGGATTCGCGCCGGCCGGCTCACGGTCAACGGCAAGCCGGCTGAACTGGGCATGCGCGTGATCCCCCAGGATCAGATCAAGCTCGATGGGCGACTGATCCGGCGGCAGCTTAGCTCGAAAACTGCCACCCCCGTGTTCGTGTGCCATCGCTCGCCCGGAGAGCCGCTGCTGCCCGCGCGGGGTGCCGATGCGGCCGGTGCTGGCGCGACGATGACCAGCCTTGCCTCGCGTCTGCCGCGCCGCGCGGGCCGGCGCTTCATCAGCGTAAGTCCCTTGCCGCTGGTCGATGGCGGCCTCGAACTGCTGACGGCCGATGGTGCCGCGGCGGCGCGACTGCAGCGCGCGATGCGCGGCCAGGAGATGGAGTTCAGTCTGCGCGTTCGGGGCGAGCTTAATTCCGAACAGGAAGAGTCGATCCGCGGCGGGATGCTCGATCGTGGCAGTGCGATCCGGATCGTGCTGCTCGAGCCGGCAGGCGGGGAGGGGAGCAATCGCTGGTATCGGCTCATCGCCGCAGGCAGCAGCGGCAACGATATCCGTCAGCTCTTCGAGCGCTCTGCCGTGACGCTGGTGCGCATGCTGCGCACGCGCGTCGGCTCTTTGAGCCTGCCGCGCACGCTGCCGCGCAGCCACTTTCGGCCGCTGACGGATGAAGAGCTCGCTAGCCTGCTTGGCAATCCAGGCTCTGCCCGCTGACGCCACGGCTCGCGGCACTCAGTAACCACAGGTAGGGACGCAGCACCTCTTCGGGCCGCGGCAGATTGCCTGGATCCTCGGCCGGATAGGCCTGCGCGCGCATGCGTGTGCGCACCGCGCCGGGGTTGAGCACGTTGACGCGCACACGCCCCTCGGAGCCAAGCTCATCGGCCAGCGTACGACTGAGCGCCTCGATGCCGCTCTTGGATGCAGCGTATGCCCCCCAGTAGGCGCGTGGCCGGCGGCCGACGCCGCTGCCGGTGAATACGATCGAGGCATCCGCGGACGCCCGCAACGCAGGCAGCAGTACCTGCGTGAGCGCGAAGGCAGCTGTCAGATTCACGTGCAGCACGCGCACCCAGGTCGGCACGTCATATTGATCGATGGGCGTCAGCGTGCCGAGAATGCCCGCGTTGTGCACCAGTCCGTCGAGTCGGCCATAGCGGCGCTGCAGCGCGTCGGCCAGCGTGTCGTAGTCGCGCGCGATGGCGCGCTCGAGATCCAGTGGTGCGATGCTGGCCTCGGCGTGCCCGCGCGCCGCGATCAACGCGTGGACCTGCTCGAGCTTCGACACCGTGCGCCCGATCAGGATGAGCTCGGCACCATGACCGGCTGCTGCCAGCGCCAGCGCGCGCCCGATGCCATCGCCCGCGCCGGTGATCGCGATCACGCGCCCGGACAGCGCGTCGCTTCCGGGCTCGAAGCGCCGATAACTGTCCGCCGATGGTGCCGCAGCGTTCATGGCGTCGCCGGTCATGAAGTCTCCTCTTCGCCGGACGCGCGCAGCGAACGCACGGCCTGCTCGACCGGATCTGGTCCTGCCAGCGGATCGGCAATGCTGACGCCGAGTTCGCCGAATTTACGCGCCCCGGGTAGCACCTGGCGTTCGAGCGAGCCCACGGCGCTGTTGTACGCATCCACGGCGCCGCCGAGCTGGCGGCCCATTCTGCCGATGTGACTCGTAAACGTTGTGAGCCGGCGATGCAGTTCCTGCCCCAGATCGCGGATCTGGGCGGCGTTTTCCGCCACAGCGGCCTGGCGCCAGCCATAGGCCACGGCCTTGAGCAGCGCGATCAAAGTCGACGGAGTGGCGACGATGACACTTAATCGCAGTGCCTCCTCGAGCAGGTCCGGTCGCTCGGCCAGCGCGCTGCTAAGGAATTGGTCGCCGGGCAGGAACAGCACCACGAATTCCGGACTGCGTGGCAGCTGCGACCAGTAGCTTTTCGATGCCAGTTCGCGCACGCGCTCGGCCACCTGCTGCGCATGACGCGCTGTGGCCGCGGCGCGCGCTTCCTCAGTCGGCGCCTCGATGGCCTCAAGGTAGGCATCGAGAGGCGTCTTGGCATCGACCACGAGTTCGCGGCCCTCGGGCATGTGCACCACCAGATCAGGCCGTTGCATATTCGCACCGGCCCTGAGCGAAGGCTGCTCGTCAAAATCGCAGTGCGCTGAAAGTCCCGCCAGTTCCACCACGCGCCGCAGCGTCAGCTCGCCCCAACGGCCGCGGACCTCCGGACGGCGCAGCGCCGTGACCAGATTGCGCGTTTCACGCTGCAGCGCCGATTGCCCGAGTGCCAATGATTCGATCTGCGTGCGCAGCGTGCTGTAGGCATCGCGTCGTTCGCGCTCCATGGCGGCTGCCTGGGCCTCGGTCTTCTCGATGGCGCCGCGCAGCGGCTCGATAAGCGCGCTGAAGGCCATTTCCCGCTCGCGCAGTAAACCCTGGATATCGGCCTGCTCGCGGCCGAAGGACTCGCGTGCGAGCTTCAGGAACAGGTCCGTGTTGTCGCGCAGCGCCGCGCCGGCGAGTTCCTGTACACCGGCGCGCAGTCGCGCTTCGGAACGCGTGAAAGCGCGCCAGAGCACCGCGATGGCGATCGCCAGCAGCAGCGCGGACCCTAAGGCGGCGTACGCGAAATCTGCAGCGTCCATGGCAATGTCAGGACTCGGAGCCGAGGCCGACCCAGTCGAGCAGCTCGAGCGGGGAATCGATCCAGGCGGTGGCCGGCCATTCGGCGTCGCGTTCCGAGGGAGCGATGTAGCCGTAACGTGCCACCAGCGCGGTCATATTGGCGGCGCGCGCCGCCTGCACGTCGCGCAGCGCGTCGCCCAGATACAGGCAGCGCTCGGGATCGACCGCGAGGCGGCGCGCCGCGGTGATGAGCGGCAGCGGATCGGGTTTGCAGACCGGCAGGCTGTCGCCCGAAAGCACGCAGCCGGCACGCTCGTAGAGTCCCAGCTCCCGCATCAGCGGTTCGGTGAGCCAACCGGGCTTGTTGGTGATGACACCCCACGGAATGCGATTGCCCTCGAGCGCGGCCAGGACTTGGTCGAATCCGGGAAACAGCCGCGTTTCGAGCGCGATGTGTTCGCGGTACTGCTCCAGGAAGCGGTTCTGCATCGAGGCGAGCCTCAGGGGCTCGATGCCCGGGAATGCAGCGCGCAACAGCGCCGCTGAGCCATGCGAGACGTGCAGGCGCAGATCGGCGAATGGCAGCGGCGGCAGGTGATCGCCGGCGCGCATCTGATTGGCGATGCGCACCATGTCCGGCGCGGTGTCGAGCAGCGTGCCGTCCAGGTCCAGCAGCACCGCGGCCAGTGGTGTCGCATGCCCCAAGCGTCGATCAACCGTCGCGCTGGAAGTGCGCCAGGTAGTTGACGCGGACGTCGGCGCTCAGGCGCGCGGTGCGCGTGAAAGGATTGAATTCGACGCCGCTGACATCGCGCAGCGCAAACCCTTCGGCGCGTGCCAGCCGCGCGAGTTCGGCCGGCCGCAGCAGCCGTGCGTACTCGTGCGTGCCGCGCGGAATGAGATGGAGCAGGTATTCGGCACCGACGATGGCCATCAGGAAAGAGCGCAGATTGCGGTTGATGGTCGACACGAACAGGTCCCCGCCGGGTCGCAGCAGCGTTGCGAGCTGCGCGACCAGCGCCGCCGGGTCGTCCACGTGCTCGATGAGCTCCATGCAGGTGACTGCATCAAAGCCGCCCGGATTGCCGTGCGCCAGCTGCTCGGCCGAGCACACGCGATAGTCGATCGCAAGCTGACTGTCCTGCGCGTGCAATTGCGCCACCTCGATCATGGCCGGTGCCAGGTCGATGCCGCACACCTGCGCGCCGCGGCGCGCGAGCCCCTCCGCCAGCAGGCCGCCGCCGCAGCCCACATCGGCGACGCGGCACCGCATAAGTTCGGTTCGCTGCGCGATGTAGTCCACCCGCACGGGGTTGAGCGCATGCAGCGGATGGAATGCGCCGCGCGGATCCCAGAATTCGTGCGCCAGCGCATCGAATTTCTGCACCTCGCTGGATAGCGGCAATGCGGCATTTTGCTCTCTCACGCCAGCAGTATAGCCGCGCGCGCGCGCCGCGGCGGCAGGAAAAGTGCCTCGCTGTGCTATAATTTTCGGCTACAAATTCGCCATTGCAGCAGACAAAAGCCCCACACGAGTGACCGAAATAGCGCGCGAAATCGTCTCCGTCACCCTCGAAGAGGAGATGCGGAAATCCTATCTCGACTATGCGATGAGCGTCATCGTGGGTCGGGCTTTGCCCGACGTGCGCGACGGCCTCAAGCCCGTGCACCGGCGCGTGCTGCACGCGATGCGCGAACTCGGCAACGACTACAACCGCGCCTATAAGAAATCGGCGCGTGTGGTCGGCGATGTGATCGGCAAATACCACCCGCATGGCGATGTGGCGGTCTACGACACCATCGTGCGCATGGCTCAGCCCTTTTCGCTGCGATATCTGCTGATCGACGGTCAGGGCAATTTCGGCTCGGTGGACGGCGACCCGCCGGCGGCCATGCGCTACACCGAAGTGCGCATGTCGAGGCTCGCGCACGAGCTGCTGGTCGACATCGACAAGGAAACGGTCGATTTCGTTCCCAACTACGACGAGTCCGAGCACGAACCGTCCATATTGCCGACGCGCGTGCCCAATCTCCTGGTCAACGGCTCCTCGGGGATCGCGGTCGGCATGGCCACCAACATCCCGCCGCACAACCTGAACGAGATCATCAACGCCTGCCTGGCGCTGCTGGACGATCCGGCCATCTCGCTGGCCGGCCTCATGCAGCACGTGCCGGGGCCGGATTTTCCGACCGCCGGCATCATCAATGGCGCGCAGGAAATCGCCACCGCGTACAAGACCGGCCGCGGACGCCTGTCGATCCGCGCGCGCACGCTTTTCGAGGAGATCGACGATCGCGGCCGCCAGGCCATCATCGTCACGGAGCTGCCCTACCAGGTGAACAAGGCACGGTTGCTCGAGCGCATCGTCGAACTGGTACGGAACAAGGATATCGACGGCATCTCGGAACTGCGCGATGAGTCCGACAAGGACGGCATGCGCGTGGTCATCGAGCTCAAGCGCGGTGAAGTCGCCGAGATCGTGCTCAACAACCTCTACGCCCAGACGCCCATGGAGACCGTCTTCGGCATCAACATGGTGGCGCTGATCGACGGACAGCCCAAGCTGCTGTCATTGCGCGAAATGCTCGACGCCTTCCTGCGCCACCGGCGGGAAGTGGTCACGCGACGGACGATTTTCGAATTGCGGCGCGCGCGCGAACGCGCCCACGTGCTCGAGGGCCTGGCGGTGGCGCTTGCCAACATTGATCAGGTCATTGCGCTCATCAAGGCCTCGCCTACACCGGTGGAGGCGCGCGCGGCCATGCTGGCGCGCACATGGCCGCCGGGCATCGTGCCGGAACTGCTCGTACGCGCCGGCGATGTCTCGACGCGCACGGAAAGCATGGGACCCGAAGGCGGGCTTGAATCCGATGGCTACCGCTTCAGCGAGACCCAGGCGCAGGCCGTTCTCGACATGCGCCTGCACCGGCTCACGGGCCTCGAGCAGGACAAGATCGTCGAGGAGTTCCAGGGCCTGCTGCGCGAGATCGTCGACCTGTCGGATATCCTCACGCGCCCGGAACGGCTGATCGAAGTCGTGCGCAGTGAGCTGGTCGAGGTGCGCGAGAACTTCGGCGATGCGCGGCGCACCGAGATCAGCCTCGATCATCTGAACCTGAGCACCGAGGATCTGATCGAGCCGCAGGATGTGGCGGTGACACTCTCGCACGCAGGTTACGCCAAGGCGCAGCCCGTATCCGACTACCAGGCGCAGCGGCGCGGCGGTCGCGGCAAATCCGCCACGGCCGTCAAGGACGAGGACTTCATCGAGAAGTTCTTCGTCGCGCACACGCATGACACGCTGTTGTGCTTTTCCAATCGCGGCAAGGTTTACTGGCTGCGCGTGTTCGAGCTGCCGCAGGCCGGGCGCGGTTCGCGCGGCAAGCCGATCAACAACCTGCTGCCACTGGAGGAGGGCGAGAAGATCAACGCCGTGCTGCCCGTCAAGCAGTTCGATGAACAGCATTTCGTCTTCATGGCGACCAGCAGCGGCACCGTCAAAAAAACTCCGCTCACGGCATTTTCACGGCCGCGTACCAGCGGCATCATCGGACTGGATCTTCGCGGCGATGACACCCTGGTCGGCGTCGCACTCACCGACGGCACCTGCGACATTCTGCTGTGCACGAGCGGCGGCAAGGCGATCCGCTTCCATGAAGAGGAAGTACGGCCCATGGGACGCGAGGCTGCGGGCGTCCGCGGCGTCAGGCTCGGCCTCGAGCAGCGCCTGATCGCGCTGCTCGTGCTGGGTGAGGGTCACGTGCTCACGGCCTCGGAGAATGGCTACGGCAAGCTCACGCCGCTCGATGATTTCCCGAGCCATGGCCGCGGCGGCCAGGGCGTGATCGCGCTGCAGACTACGGAGCGCAATGGCTCGACGGTTGCGGCGCTGCAAGTGCGCGCCGATCAGGAACTCATGCTGATCAGCTCCACGGGCACACTGGTGCGAACGCCGGTGGTCGACATCTCGGTGGTCGGCCGCAACACCCAGGGCGTGCGCCTGATCCGTCTGGCCGAAGGCGAGCGGCTCACGGGGGTCGAGCGCGTCGAGGGACTGGATGCCGCTGATGATGCCGCTCTGCCCGACAGCGCCGGCAGTTCCTCCGAGCCTCTGAATCCGGTCTGACCGCCAGCGCCGTGCGGGTATTCAATTTTTCGGCGGGTCCCGCCGTGCTTCCCCTCGAGGTACTGCAGCAGGTACAGAACGAACTGCTCGACTGGAACGGGGGCGGCATGTCGGTCATGGAGGTTTCCCATCGCAGCAAGGCCTTCCTGGCCGTCGCGCGCGATGCCGAAACGGACCTGCGCGCGCTGCTGAACATTCCGGACCGCTACAAAGTTCTGTTCCTGCAGGGCGGCGCCACGGGCCAGTTCTCCGCCATACCGATGAATCTTGCCGCTGCCGACAGCACCGCCGACTACATCAATACGGGCGCATGGTCGAAGAAGGCGCTGGCCGAGGCTCGGCACTTCTGCCACGTCAACGTGGCGGCCGACGCCGCGGGCAGCGGCTATACGGATGTGCCGCCGCAGGCCCAATGGCGATTAACCAGCGGCGCGGCCTATCTTCATTACACCTCGAACGAAACCATCGGCGGCGTGGAGTTTCCGTTCGTGCCGGAGGTGCCGGCACCGCTGGTCGCCGATATGTCATCGACGTTGCTGTCGCGACCCATCGAGGTCGAGCGCTATGGGCTCATCTACGCGGGCGCGCAGAAGAACATCGGCCCGGCAGGGTTGTGTCTGGTCATCGTGCGCGAGGATCTGATCGGCCATGCGCGGCCGGGAACACCGGCGGTGTGGGACTTCAAAGCCATGGCCGATGAGGGCTCGATGCTCAACACGCCGCCGACGTTTGCCTGGTATTGCGCCGGCCTGGTGTTCAAGTGGCTGCGCCGGCTCGGCGGCCTCACCGCCATGGCCGAACGCAATCGCGCCAAGGCCGGGCTGCTCTACCGCACCATCGACGAGTCGCCCTTCTATCGCAATCCGGTGGCGCCTGACTGCCGCTCGTGGATGAACGTGCCCTTCACGCTGGCCAATCCGGCGCTGGACGCGGCCTTCCTGGCCGAGGCGCGTGCGGCCGGGCTGGTCAATCTCGAGGGACACCGGTCGGTCGGGGGCATGCGCGCCAGCCTCTACAATGCGATGCCGCTCGAAGGGGTGACGGCGCTGACGGAATTCATGCGCCAGTTCGAGCGCCGTCAGGCCTGACGGCGTCAGCCCTGAGGATAGTGCGATGGGATTTCGGATACTGACTCTGAACAACATCAGCGTGCGCGGACTGGAACGCCTGCCGCGCGATCGCTACGAGGTTTCCTCACAGATCGGCGAGCCGCACGCGGTACTGCTGCGATCGGCCGACATGCACTCGATGCCAATCCCGGAGTCGGTGCTGGCGGTGGCCCGTGCCGGGGCCGGTACCAACAATATTCCGGTCGCGGCGCTGGCGCGTCGAGGCGTGCCGGTGTTCAACGCGCCCGGCGCCAATGCCAATGCCGTCAAGGAACTCGTGCTCGCGGGGCTGTTCCTGGCAGCGCGCAATATCTGCCAGGCCTGGGCGTTCGCACGCGATCTGAGCGGCACGGATGAGGCCATCGATGCCGCGGTCGAGAAGGGCAAAGGCGGTTATGCGGGATTCGAGTTGCCGGGCCGCACGCTCGGCGTAATCGGCCTGGGCGCGGTCGGTGTGCAGGTCTGCAACAGTGCCGAGGCACTGGGCATGAAAGTGCTCGGCTACGATCCGCAGATCACCGTGCAACGCGCCTGGCAGCTTTCTTCCTCCGTGCAGCAGGCCCTCTCGCTGGACGATCTGTTCGCACGCTCGGATCTCCTCAGCGTGCATGTGCCGCTGCTGCCGGCCACCCGCGGACTGGTGAATGCGGCGCGCCTGAATCTGATGCGGCCGGGCGGAGTGATCCTGAATTTTGCCCGTGCCCCCATCGTCGTGGAAGGCGATGTGGTGGCAGCGCTGGACAGCGGTCACTTGCACGCCTATATCTGCGACTTTCCGACCCAGGCGCTCAAGAATCACCCGCGCGCGATTACTCTGCCGCACCTGGGCGCATCGACGCTGGAAGCCGAGGATAATTGCGCCGTCATGGCTGCTGAAACGCTGCGGGAGTTTCTCGAACACGGCAATATCCGCAACTGCGTCAACTTTCCTGAGGCCGTGCTGCCGCGGCAGCCCGGCTCGCAGCGCATCGCCATCGCCAACAGCAATATTCCGAACATGGTCGGTCAGATCTCAACCTGTCTTGCCAGCGCCGGCCTCAACATCGCCGAACTGCTGAACCGTTCACTCGGGGAATTCGCCATTACGCTGCTCGACGCGGAGGGCGCCGCCGATGAGGCGCTACTCTCGCGGCTGCGCAGAATTGACGGCGTGCTATCGGCTCGACTGGTGCAGCCGCAGGAATGAGGTCTTGAGAAAGAGGTCTGGATGAAGCCCCGTCGATCCGCCAGAAAATCAGCTTTAAAAAAGAATGATCTCAATGATTTGAGATCTAAAATTGATGCAGTGGATGAGAAGCTGCATGCATTGATCAGCCAGCGCGCGCAGCTCGCACAGCAGGCCGGAATCTCCAAGCACGCCGATGGACACACGGTCGATTTTTATCGCCCCGAGCGCGAGGCGGAGGTTCTGCGTCTGGCGCTTGCGCGCAACCAGGGTCCACTGCGCAACGAGGAGATCGTGCGGCTGTTTCGCGAGATCATGTCCGCGTGCCTCGCGCAGGAAGAGCCCCTCAAGGTGGCCTTCCTGGGACCGGAGGGCACATTTACGCAAGCGGCCGTGGTGAGGCATTTCGGACACTCGGTGCGCGCCCTGGCGCTGCCGACCGTCGATGAGGTGTTCCAGGAAGTGGAAGCCGGCACCGCCGATTTCGGTGTCGTCGCCATCGAGAATTCCAGCGAGGGCACGATCAGCAATACGCTGGATCGTTTTTTTGCCACGGCGCTGCACATCTGTGGCGAAGTCGAACTGCATATCCATCACTGCCTGATGGGCAAGATGGATTCGCTCGAGCGCGTGGTGCGCGTGTGTTCGCACAGCCAGGCCCTCGCACAGTGCCGCGGCTGGCTCAACGAGCATCTGCCGGAAGTCGAGCGGGTGCCGGTGGCCAGCAATGCCGAGGGCGCGCGCCGCGCGCGCGACGAGCAGGGCACCGCGGCGATTGCAGGCGATACGGCAGCCGAGGTTTACGGGCTGAATCTGCTGGCGCGCGAGATCGAGGATCGCTCCGACAACACCACTCGCTTCCTGGTGCTCGGACGCAAGATCCTGCGCCCGAGCGGCTCCGACCGCACCACGCTGCTGCTGTCGGTGCGCGATACGCAGTCACCCGGCGCGCTGCAACGATTGCTCGAGCCGTTCGCGCGCTTCGGCATCAGCATGACCCGCATCGAATCGCGCCCGTCCAGGCGTCGCAAGTGGGATTACGTCTTCTTCATCGACATCGAGGGTCACGCCGAGGATGCACCGGTGCGCAAGGCGCTGGCGGTGCTTAAGGGACGCGCCTCGCTGTTCCGAGTACTGGGATCGTATCCGCGAGCGGTGTTGTAACGCATGAGCTCGAAACGCAACCCGGGCCATCTGGCCGTGGAAGCCGTGCGCGGCCTCGCCCCGTACATCCCAGGCAAGCCGGCCGCCGAACTGGAGCGGGAACTTGGGTTGAGCGATGTCGCCAAACTCGCCTCCAATGAGAATCCCTACGGGCCGAGCCCCCGTTCGCTGGCCGCGATGCGCGCCGCCCTGGAGCAGATCTGGCTCTACCCGGACGGCGCCAGCCACGAACTCAAGCAGCAGCTGGCGAGACATCTGAAGGTCGATCCTGCGCAGATCACGGTCGGTAATGGCTCGAACGATCTGCTGGTGCTGTTGGCCGAAGCATTCCTGACGCCGGCGCACAGTGCCGTGTTCTCGCAGTATGGTTTTGCGATCTATCGCATCGTGACCCAGGCCACCGGGGCGCGTTGCATCGAGGTGCCGGCGCTGGGTCGTGCCAGCGCCATGCCGCTCGGACATGACCTGGCGGCGATGGCCGCGGCGATCGGCGAGGATACGCGGCTGGTGTTCGTCGCCAATCCGAACAATCCCACGGGTACCTGGGCGCCGACCGCGGACGTCAAGGCGCTGCTCGAGCGCGCGCCATCCTCAACCCTGGTGCTGCTGGATGAGGCCTACTTCGAATACGGTCGCGAGCGCGGAACGCAGGACGGGAGCCTCTGGCTGGCCGATCATCCGAACCTCGTGGTGATACGCACGTTCTCCAAGGCCTACGGACTTGCCGGCGCCCGCGTGGGCTATGCGGTGTCGCACCCGGAAGTGGCCGAGACGCTCAATCGGCTGCGGCCGGCTTTCAATGTCAACTCGGTGGCGCAGGCGGGGGCGGCTGCCGCCCTGGCCGATCAGTCCCACATGCGCCAGACAGTGCTCGTGACCATGCGCGAACTCGCGCGCGTCGAGGCGGCGCTGCGCGCGCTCGGCCTGTGGTGCGCGCCCTCGGCGTGCAATTTTCTGCTGGTGCACGTGGGATCTGCGGCGCAACGCATCTACGAGAGTTTGCTCCGGGTGGGCTTGATCGTGCGCCCGGTGGGTGGCTATGGACTTGGCGATTACCTGCGCGTGTCGATCGGTCTGCCGGCCGAAAACGACCGACTGCTGCGTGAGCTGCCCGCGCTGTTGCAATGAGCGCCAGCGCGACCCGATACCTCGCGCGGCCCGCGCGCATGATCCAGGGCTCGCTGCGCGTTCCGGGCGACAAATCCATATCGCATCGCGCGCTCATGCTCGGTGCGATTGCCGACGGCAGCACCGGGATTTCAGGATTTCTCGCCAGCGAGGATTGCCTCGCGACCCTCGCGGCGCTGCGCTCGCTGGGCGTTACGATCGAACGACCCGGTGAAACCGATGTGCGCGTGGCCGGTGTCGGGCGTGCGGGACTGCGCGCACCGCCGGCTGCCCTGGATATGGGCAATGCCGGTACGGCCATGCGACTGTCGATGGGATTGCTGTGCGGCCAGACCTTCGACAGCACGCTTACAGGCGATCGTTCGCTCATGCGACGGCCCATGGAGCGTGTGGCCCAGCCGCTGCGATCGATGGGCGCGCGCATCGATACCCTCGACGGCCGCCCGCCGGTCCGGATTCACGGCGGCTCGCCGCTGTCGGCCATCGACTACCGGATGCCAATCGCCAGCGCACAGGTGAAATCCGAGCTGCTGCTGGCCGCGCTGTACGCAGAAGGCACCAGCCGCATCACCGAGCCCGCGCCCACCCGCGATCACACCGAACGCATGCTGCGAGGCTTCGGAGTGGCGGTGGCCCGCGATGGCGGCAGCATAAGCCTCGCCGGCGGCGCGCGCCTGACCGGATCGAGCGTCGCGGTGCCGGGAGACTTCTCCTCGGCGGCCTTCTTCATCGTCGCAGGGTGTCTGGCGGCCACGCGCGGCCTGATCATCCGCGGGGTTGGCGTCAATGAAACGCGCACCGGGCTGCTCGACATGCTCGCGCTCATGGGCGCCGAGATTCGCGTGGAGCCGCACGACCAGCCCGGGCCGGAACCGATCGCGGACATCCACGTGCGCGCGAGCGCGCTGCGGGGCATACGCGTGCCCGAACACCTGGTGCCGCTCTCGATCGATGAGTTTCCGGTGTTTTTCATTGCGGCCGCCGCTGCACGTGGCGAGACACTCGTGACGGGCGCGTCGGAGTTGCGCGTGAAGGAGAGCGATCGGCTCGCGGTCATGGCCGCGGGCTTAGGCCAGCTCGGCATCGAATGCGAACTGCTGGCCGATGGGATACGCATCCAGGGCGGCGCGATGGGCGGCGGCCGCATCGACAGTCACGGCGATCACCGCATCGCCATGGCCTTCGCGGTCGCGAGCCTGGCAGCGCGCGACACCATCGAGATTGACGATGTCGCCAATGTCGCGACCTCATTCCCGGGATTTCCGGCACTGGCTCAGGCTGCGGGCCTGGATCTTGCGGAGGGCGCATGAGCGCGGCGCCCCGGTCGAACGCGCCCGTGGTGACCATCGATGGCCCCAGCGGTTCGGGCAAGGGCACGGTCAGTCGTTCGCTGGCGGGTCGCTGCGGCTGGCATCTGCTCGACAGCGGTGCGCTCTATCGCCTAGTGGGGCTGGCAGGAAGCCTGTCGGGGGTTGGAAGCTCGGATGTGGCCGCTCATGCGCGCATCGCCAGCTCCATGCGCATCGAATTCAGCAGCGACGCCATGGGCGAGGAGCGGGTGCTGCTCGACGGGCGCGAGGTCTCAAGCCTGCTGCGCACCGAAGTGGCCGGTGCCGGCGCATCGCGCGTCGCGGCCTGGACCGCCGTCCGCGATGCCCTGCTCGAACGTCAACGCGCCTTTGCCGAACCCCCCGGTCTGATCGCCGACGGCAGAGACATGGGCACCGTGGTTTTCCCGAACGCCGTGCTCAAAATCTTCCTCACCGCGACTCCCGAGGAAAGGGCCCGCCGACGCTATAAGCAGTTGAAAGACAAGGACTCGAGTGTTACTCTTGCGGCCCTTTCGCTCGACATCGCGGAGCGCGACCGCAATGATATGACGCGGTCCGTGGCACCGCTCGTGCCGGCTGCAGATGCGATCGTTCTGGACTCGACGGCCATGGACGCCGACGGGGTGACGGACGAGATCTATGCGCACGGCCGCACGCTGCGACTCTGGTAGCAGAGCGGGGGTTTCGAGTCGATTGAGTCGAAGGTTGGGGCTGCAGGACGCGGCACCCTCGTAATGTCTGACCCGCGGAGCCGGAGGCGCTGCGGAGGGAAAAGCCCGGAGACGGGCGAGAGAGTCTATGAACGAGCCTATGCACGAAACTTTCAGCGAGATGTTCGAACAGAGCCTGGCGAATCAACGCATTCGTCCGGGCATGATCCTGACGGGACTGGTGATCGATGTCGGTCCCGACGTCGTCATCGTCAACGTCGGACTCAAATCCGAAGCCGTCATACCGCTCGATCAATTCAAGAACGAACGCGGCGAAATTGAAGTCAAAGCCGGCGAGCAGGTTGAGGTGGCACTCGATTCAGTCGAGGACGGCACCGGCGAGACGCGCCTGTCGCGCGAGAAGGCCAAGCGCGCCCGGACCTGGACGCGGCTCGAGACCGCCTTCAATGCCGGCGAAATCGTCACCGGCATCATTTCCGGCCGCGTCAAAGGCGGCTTCACGGTCGAGATCGATCATGTGCGTGCCTTTCTGCCAGGCTCGCTGGTCGATGTGCGACCGGTCAGGGACACCGCGTATCTCGAGGGCAAGCCACTCGAGTTCAAGGTCATCAAGCTCGATCAGAAGCGCAACAACGTAGTCGTGTCGCGCCGCGCGGTCGTGGAGCAGGAATTCTCCGCCGAGCGCAGCGCGTTGATGGACAACCTGCAGGAAGGGGCGGTCGTGCGAGGTTCGGTCAAGAACCTGACCGACTACGGCGCGTTCGTGGATCTGGGCGGCATCGACGGGTTGCTGCACATCACCGACATGGCCTGGAAGCGCGTCAAGCACCCCTCCGAGGTCGTCAAGGTGGGCGATGAGATCGACGTGCGTATTCTCAAATTCGACCGCGAGCGCTCGCGCGTGTCGCTCGGGCTAAAGCAGCTCGGCGCGGATCCGTGGGAGAACATTGCGCGGCGCTACCCGCCGAATACGCGCGTCTTCGGCAAGGTCACCAACATTGCCGATTACGGCGCCTTCGTCGAGATCGAGGACGGAGTCGAGGGCCTGGTGCACGTATCGGAAATGGACTGGACCAACAAGAACGTCAATCCTGCCAAAGTCGTGCATACCGGTCAGGAAGTCGAGGTCATGGTGCTCGATGTCGATGAGGAACGGCGACGCATCTCGCTGGGCCTCAAGCAGTGCAAGGCCAATCCGTGGAAGGAGTTCGCCGAGAATCACAATCGCGGGGACAAAGTGTCGGGCCAGATCAAATCGATCACCGACTTCGGCATCTTCATTGGCCTGCCGGGCAACATCGATGGCCTGGTGCACCTCTCGGATATCTCGTGGGATCTGACCGGCGAAGAGGCCGTGCGCAACTACCAGAAGGGTCAGCAGGTCGAGGCCATGGTGCTGTCGATAGATCCGGAACGTGAACGCATATCGCTCGGCATCAAGCAGCTTGCCAAGGATCCCTTCTCGGCCTTCATCGCCGAGAATCCCAAGGGCAGCATCATCAAGGGCGTGGTCAAGGAAGTCGACGCGCGCGGCGCGGTCATCGACCTCGGCAACGGCATCGATGGTCAGCTTCGTGCCTCCGAACTCGGACGCGACCGCATCGATGATGCGCGCGCGGTGCTGAAGGTCGGCGATGAGGTCGAATCCAAATTCATTGGAGTCGATCGCAAGACGCGCACCATCTCCTTGTCGATCAAGGCCAAGGAAGTGCATGAAGAGGCCGAGGCGGTTCAGAGTTACCGATCCGATGCGCCGACGACCGGCACGAGCCTTGGGGACTTGCTCAAGGAGCAGATCAACGCGCCCGAGCGCGGCTGAGCGCATCCAACAGGCGGGGAGGCGCGATGACGAAATCGGAATTGATCGAGATCATCACGGCGAAGCAGAAGCATCTGCCGGCGAAGGACGTCGAACTGGCGCTCAAGCAAATGCTCGAGATCATGAGCGATTCGCTCTCGCAGGGCGATCGCATCGAGATCCGCGGATTCGGCAGCTTTTCGCTGCACTTCCGTCCGCCGCGCCAGGGACGCAATCCGAAAACCGGCGAGGCCGTCGCGCTCGCCGGCAAGTACGTACCGCACTTCAAGCCGGGCAAGGATCTGCGAGAACGCGTCAATAGCGGCGCGGATCGACCCATCCGCGACTGAATTCAAGGATCGAGGCAGTGGCAGCGAAACCGATTCGTACGGCGGTCTTTCCCGTGGCAGGGCGCGGCACGCGCTTTCTGCCCGCCACCAAGGCATCGCCGAAGGAAATGCTGCCCATCGTCGATAAGCCCCTGATCCAGTATGCGGTGGAGGAGGCGATTGCTGCCGGCGCAGAACGCCTGGTGTTCATCACCGGTTCCTCCAAGCGCGCCATCGAGGATCACTTCGACACCGACGAGGAACTCGAGAAACTGCTCGAGTCCCAGGGCAAGACCGGACTTGCCGAGGAAGTGCGCAGCGTGCTGCCGGGCAAGGCCACCTGCATCTACATCCGCCAGCCCTCGCCGCTGGGGTTGGGTCACGCGGTGCTCTGCGCCCGTCCGGCCGTTGGCGATGAGCCCTTCTTCGTGCACCTTGCCGATGATCTGATCGACGCCCCGGTACCCTGCCTCAAGCAGATGGCCGGCGTCTACAACGAATATGGCGGCAGCGTGCTGGGCGTGGAGGAAGTGCCGCGTACCGACACCGATAAGTACGGCATCGTGCAGGTCGACGCGGGTGATGGTCCGGTCAACCGGATCCGCAGCATCGTCGAGAAGCCCAAGCCCAATGTGGCTCCCTCGACGCTCGCGGTAGTGGGCCGCTATGTGCTCACCGCCTCGATCTTCGATGAGCTCGAGCAGATCGGGCAGGGCGCCGGCGGAGAGATCCAGCTCACAGATGGCATCGCGCGGCTGCTTCAGCGCGAGGCGGTCTACGCTTATCGCTTCAACGGCCGTCGCTTCGATTGCGGCAACAAGCTCGGTTATCTGCAGGCCACGGTCGAGTACGGGCTGATGCACGGCTCGGTCGGGGCGGACTTCCGCAAATACCTGCACGGCGTCACCTCGCGCCTCTAGGCGTGATATTCGTCACACTGCGCGCAATGCCCCATTCGCTCGCAAGCCGCTGAAGCCACAATAGAAACAGGCATGCCCCGCGGCCGCAATGCGGCCGTCGCCGGCTTCAAGAAACCGATGATTCTGCCGATACACGGAGCTGGAACGCTTCAACCGGTAGTGGCTGCGCATGTTATCGATCATCGGCTCCATACTCGTGCTCGGAAGCGTGCTCGGCTGCTTCGTGATGGAGGGTGGCAGTCTCCTGCTGCTGTGGCATCCGGGCGAATTCATCATCATCCTGGGCGCAGCGCTCGGTGCCTTCCTCACCAGCAACACCATGAAGGTGGTGAAGGGGGCCTTCGGCGCAGCGGTTGGGCTGCTCAAGGGTTCACGCTACGGCCGCTCCGACTACCTCGATCTGCTCAAGCTGCTGTATGACATTCTCGTAAAGATCAGAAAGTCCGGCATGCTCGCAATCGAGGCGGACATCGAGGCGCCCGGGAAGAGCAAGATGTTCACCGAGTATCCGCGCATCATGGCGGATCATCACATGATCGAATTCATCACCGACTGCCTGCGCCTGATCGTCGGTGGGAACCTGGATCCGAACGAGCTCGAGAGCCTGCTCGAGTACGAACTGGAGACGCATCACAAGGAAGCCGCGGAGCCCGGGCACGCCATTCAGAAAGTCGCCGATGCGCTGCCGGGATTCGGCATCGTCGCGGCGGTGCTCGGCATCGTCAACACCATGGCCTCCATCAAGGGCGCAGACACGGCCACCATCGGCGCGAAGGTCGGCGCGGCGCTGGTCGGTACCTTCCTCGGTATCCTGGTGGCATACGGCTTCGTTGGCCCGATCGCCTCGGCGGTCGAGAACCGTGCGCACGATGAGGGCAAGGCATTCGAGGTCGTCAAGATGGCCCTGGTTGCGAGCGTACGCGGCTATGCGCCGCCCGTGGCTGTCGAGTTCGCACGCAAACTGCTGTGGTCGGACGTGCGCCCGAGCTTCGCGGACCTCGAGACCCACCTGAAGGGTAAGAAGAAAGAGGCGCCCAAGCAGGGTGTTGCGGCATGAGCGCGGCGGGGGCAGGCGGCGGCAAGGAACTGCGCCCGATCATCATCAAGAAGATCAAGAAGCAGGCTGCCGGGCATCACGGCGGCGCCTGGAAAGTCGCCTATGCGGACTTCGTCACCGCGATGATGGCGTTCTTCATGGTGATGTGGCTGGTGGCTTCGGTCACCAAGGAACAACGCGCCGCGATCTTCGAGTACTTCAATAACCCGAGCATGGAGCAGGGCAAATCGGTCAAGCCCTCGCCGGGCCAGATGGGTCCGGGCGGTGCCAGCACCAGCGTCATCAACATGGGCGGCGGGCTGGACGCGCGTCGTTCGGCGAGTGCCCTGTCGACCGGTATCGGTACCCCCGTGAACAGCGACGCCCCACCGACGCCCGTGCCGGCAACCGCACAGCTTCCAACCTCAGAGGAGGCTGCGCGCAAGCTCACCGAGGCCGCGGATCACAAGAAGCTCGAATCGCTGATGCAGGAGCTGCGCCAGGCGATCGACATGAGCGAGGCGCTCAAGCCGTTCAAGGATCAGCTGCTGCTCGATATCACCCCCGAAGGCCTGCGCATTCAGATCGTCGATGCGCAGAACCGGCCGATGTTCGATCTGGGCAGCGCCAAGCTCAAGGACTACACCGGCCAGATCCTGCATGAGCTGGCGCCTTACTTAAGCAGCGTGCCCAATCGCATCAGCGTGTCCGGTCATACCGACACCACGCCCTATGCCGCGGCCAAAGGTGAGACCAACTGGGATCTGTCCGCGGATCGAGCCAATGCCGCGCGACGCGCGCTCGAAGGCGGCGGTATGTCGACGGACAAGATCGCGCGCATCGTGGGTCTGTCTTCATCGGTGCTGTTCGACAAGGACAATCCGCGCAATCCGATCAATCGCCGCATCAGCATCATCGTCATGACGCAGCAGGCAGAGGAAGCGGCCGAGAAGAGCGATGCCGTGGCGCCGCCAGGCGCAGCTGACGCTCCCGCGGCCGCACCAGCCGCAGCCGCAGCCGCAGC
>Ga0182030_10005665_pt1 | contig 26452 bp, 23 predicted proteins | sample 812S3MmetaG_FD_121299 | JGI IMG/M metagenome (GOLD analysis project Ga0182030, IMG submission 121299) | Permafrost microbial communities from Stordalen Mire, Sweden - 812S3M metaG (Illumina Assembly) | ecosystem: Environmental > Terrestrial > Soil > Wetlands > Permafrost | place: Sweden...
GCACCTAAGAATTGCCTGCGTGAAGAGTTCATTCTCACTTTCACACCATCCTCTCAATCTCAACGGCACAATTCGCGGAGAAGTCAGGAAGCTCGAGACTTGTCCCGCCACTCTCGGGCATACACCGCAATGAAATCGGAGTTTTGGAATTCGGCCTCCAAAGCCTGACCCGGTGCACTTGCAAGTTCACCCAGACGGAGAGATAGCTGGCGGTACGAGCCGCATAGTTGACGACCTGGACGATTTCCTTGCGGCGGTCGGGAGCGATGCTTGTAAAGCAGTTTGTAGTTCCAGGGTTGAAGAGTCGCGCCAAATCGTTCTCCCGGCCCACCAGGAGATGGGTGTTGCGGGCCAGTTGAAACGGGTCTGAAAAACCTCCATGCGCAACCACAATTCTGCCTTTGCGGAGATCGTAGATGTCGTAATCGGGCAGCCAATACTCGTGGCGCGACACAACGCCGGCTGGACCCCAGTATTTAGGCGCGATCAGCAGGCCTCCCTGCTCAACAAAGTCGAGTAGATTGTTACGCTGTTCGGAGGTGGGCGGATCGTCGTCAGTCCAAAGAACTGCCTTTAAGCCGGTTACGGGGCCGTCCAGTGCGCGCAGCCGATCCAGAATCTCAAATTGCACATGCCGGCGATTGAGAAGGTTCAGTGTTTCCCCGGATACGAACGAGTTCTTGCCCCTGAAATCGGAAACCACCGCCAGCACACCCATCGGCTCGAAAGCTCGCCATTCCAAGTGATCCTCAAAAAATGAGAGCGTTGCACAGATGCTTTTCCAGGCAGACAGTGCTTGTGGATCCCCGTTCACCATCCCGGTGCGCATTACGTCGTCGAGCGACAGGACCCAATGGCTGCCATAGGCTCGCGAATCGGCGATGGCCCGGCAATAACTCTCAACCGGCAATGCCCCGGAGGACTCGGGTAGATCGATTTCGAGCCAAAGAGATCGATGCGAGACCATCTGTCGGGCAAGCAAAGCGAACCAGCCGTTCGAATCCACCCATGGATCGCCGGTCGGGCCGCCAACTCCGGTGTCTCCTTTCATGGTCGGAAGAACAACCCCAGGCCAGACATTTCCTGTTGCCGAAAAGATGTCTGTGGTCAGGTCCCAATCAATGCTGTCACGCGGGAATCCGAGAATCACCGGCAAGTCCAGAGGTCGGCTCGCGGAGCTATCCAAGTTTGCGGCTCCATCCACCATAACTGCTTCCAGTCCGGCAGCACGTCCGGCTGAGACGATCCCCGCGAGGTTGTCTCTCGCTTCGACCTTCCCTACGAAACTCAGTCCCATCTGGCGTCCTGCGGTGATGAGAGGCTTTAGTGCCGCTTGCTGAGCTTCATCATTCGTCGTTCCAGAAGCCCAATCCACAACGAGGCAATTGATGGCCGTTCCCTTAAGCAGCTGCAAGGTTGAGGGTTGAGTCCACACCTCGCTGGTTTTCCTGAGTTCGCTGTCCGCACTGCTCGACTTCGAGATTCGAGCAACCTGAATGGGACCGCAGAGCCATCTCATCGGCACCCATTTTGCATTCAGGCTCATTGCCCCTCCCGATCGCAACTTTAGGCCCTTATAGTCGGTGACACTGTAACGTGGATCACACGGAATTGGTGTAGGGGGTCATGAAACTGGATTACGGAACACCCCGCGACGGGGAACAGCGCTACGGCCCTGCTGAGGTTGTGGATTCAGTCCCAGTCGAGATCATGGGAAGGCCGGTCATGGACCGGATTTGCACAAGCCATATCGAGCGGCAAAATCTCAGCGCCCGTATGGGGATGCGCAGTATGACTCGACTCACGAATGCGTTCTCTAAGAAGTGGGAGAACCTGCAAGCCGCGTACTCGCTCTGGTTTGCGTTTTACAACTTTTGCAGAGTTCATAAGACACTCAGAATCACCCCTGCAATGGAAGCGGAGATTGCTTCTCATCCTTGGACAGTCGCGGAATTGCTGGCCTAAATTCGCGATTGTCGGGCAGTGACTTCATGCGCTTATAATCTCTCGACATAAAGGGGGAGAAAATGACACCAGAAGAGCATCAACTAGTTGTGAATATGCTGGCGAAGCAGTTCCATTACAGTGAGCATCGAGAACATCATTATCATGTAGTTGCACTGTTATTTCTCCATAAGCCGAAGCAGGTGGAGGGAACGAGCGGTGGTCGGCAAAACTGACATTTGGTCAAGGCTTTTTCGAGTTTGGCAATGGCCAGGGAGACTACAATCCGTCTGATTGGCCGAGAAAGGGACTTCATGAAGTTACGAATGGTTCTCAACCAAGCTGGCGGCGTTGCGCTGCTCGCCGCCGCCCATTTGGCGATAGCTCAAAACAGCTGCGAGACGCTCAAGAATCTGAAGCTCGACCATGGGGAGGTCGTGTCTGCCAGATGGGTCGAGGCCGGAATGATCCAGGTACAGCTTGGTTTTCCTCCCAAGGCGGAGAGCGTCCCGGTGAAGCGACATTGTGAGATCGCCGTGGTGTCGCGGCCAACCTCGGATTCAGAGATTAACTTCACGCTCTGGATGCCACCGCAAGAGGACTGGAATGGCAAGTACCTCCAGCTCGGAAGCGGCGGCTGGGGCGGCAGTATTCAGACCACGGAGTTGATTGGACCCGTGGCTCAAGGCTACGCCGTTGCCGAAACCGACGACGGCCATCAGAATCAGGACATCATTGGCTCGGTAACCCCGACCTGGGCCCTCGGGCATCCTGAAAAGGTGATCGACTTCGGTTATCGTGCACTGCACGAGACTGCGACCTTGTCAAAGACAGCCTTGCAGGGTTACTTCAATAAGACCGCATCACGCGCTTATTTCAAAGGATGTTCCGATGGCGGCCGCGAAGCGCTGATGGAAGCGGAACGCTATCCCGAAGACTTCGACGGCATCATCGCCGGAGCCCCTGCCAACAACTGGACACACCACTTCGCAGGATTCGTGTGGAATGAATTGGCGCTCAATGCAAAGCCGGAGAGCCGAATCACCGCGGAACAGCTCCCCGCCATCGAGAAAGCTGCGCTGGCGGCCTGTGACGAACTGGATGGGGTAAAGGACGGTCTGATCGAAGATCCGCGCAAGTGTCACTTTGATCCCTCCGTTTTGTTGTGCCACGGCCCTTCCGGCGCAGATTGCCTGACGCAGCCGCAGATCGACGCCCTGAAGGAGATCTATGCGGGACCGAGAAATCCGAAGACAGGAGAACAGATCTATCCGGGATATGAGCCGGGTGCCGAGGCTGAACCTGGTACGTGGCTGGGGTGGATTCTGCCCTTGCCCCAGTTTCCTCAGGGCTCCATTCAGAGTCTTTTCGGAAACGGATTTTTCTCGCTGGTGGTGCACGAAGATCCGAAGTGGGACTGGCACACGATGGACTTTGATCGTGACGTGAAGGCCGCGGATGAGAAGGACGCACCCATCATCAACTCCTACAACCCCGATCTGCGCACATTCCGTGATCACGGCGGCAAGCTGATTCAATACCATGGTTGGGGCGATGCGGCCATTGCCCCTCGGGACTCGATCAATTTCTACGAGAAGGTGACTGCGTTCCTAACAAGCAATCCCGATCCGCGGGCTGCGAATGCCAAGGATGTTCAGGGGTTCTATCGGCTGTTCATGGTTCCGGGCATGGGACACTGCACAGGTGGTCCCGGACCAACGAGTTTCGGAAACGGTGCAACGGAAGCGGGCACTCCTGTCGATGCGGACCACGACGTGCTGATGGCACTTGACCGCTGGGTGACGCAAGGAATAGCTCCGGACAAGCTGATTGGAAGCGGCAAGATCGGCGGCTCCGCGGCAGTCAAGGTCACACGCCCGTTGTGCCCGTACCCCAGGGTAGCTCGCTACAAAGGCCAGGGAGATAGCAACGCGGCGGAAAGCTTCGAGTGCGTAAAGGAGTAGTCCAAGTGAGATTACCCCCGGCAGAGCCCGGGGTAATCTCACTCGCATCCAGGAGTGCCTTATTACCTTCGATTGCGCCCTACTCCACCGGAGTAAGGCCCGTGGTATCCAATGTTGCTCCCGTCGGAATCAGGGTGGCGGAGACCATCTTGCCATCCTGCGAGCCGCTGTAGATGGCGATCCGTGTTGAATCGATGCCCTTCTCGCGCACCAGGTACGCCTTGGTGTTGACCGCACGCTCAACGGCGAGTTTCCTACCGCCCTTTTCCCCGCTGGAGGCATTCCCCGCAATGGCCAGATTTGCATCGGAGTTACGCTGCAGATTGAGCGTGATTTCATCCAGGCATGCCTTCGCCTCGTTATCCACCCGAGACGGGCGCCGAACGTCCCGATCGAATTGAATGGAGCACAGGGCGCTGGTTACCGGCTTTGCTGCGATGACAGGAGCAGCGACCGTCACTGTCGTTGTGCCTGAGGCGGTCTGCCCCTTGTCATCGACCACATTGCAGGTTACCCCTATAACCCCAGTCAAAGCACCCACGGTAGACAGAGTAGCCGTCGCGCCGCTTCCACTTACGGAGCCGGAAGTCGAGCTATAGCTGTAAGTCAGGGGACGATTCTGTGGACTGACGCCTGTCGCCGTGATCGTTGCAGGATCGCCTGCGTTGACAGTGGATGGATTGGCTGTGCAACCCACGGTCGGCGGCTCAAATGCCTTTACCGTGAAGCTGGCCGAAGCGTCGGCTGTCTCCCAAGGCTTCAGGCCTTCCTTCCCCGCCTTGCCTTCCTTTACGCCACACTTCACCGTATAGCTGCCTGGCGCCAGCGAACCCGTGGTCACGGTAGCCGTCGATCCGTTGCCCGTCACACCGCTTCCCGTCCAGGAATAAACCGCATTCAGCTTGGGATCCAGCTGACCGGCCGTTGCCGTCACGGTCACTGGGTCGCCGGGAAAGATTGAATCCGGGTTGGCAGCGCATGCCAGCGTCACCGGCAGTGGGGGCTTTCCGCCAGAACGGAGCACAATTCCAGCCGATAGGCGTATGTTGTTCTGCAATGCGTTGGTTCCAGTGGTTAAATTCTCAAACCGGGTCATCAGGTATTCGGCTTGAATGATGCGGATGGCAAGACGGTGGTGGACTCTGACGTCGAGGCCGCCTCCAGCGGTCATGGCAAATGCGTTCTCAACGGGGAGAAGGGGTGTGCACGCCTTGCAGATCGCCTCCTGGCTTGCGCGTATGCCCCCAAACAGAACCTGGGCAAAGGGAGTGACCCTATCGTATTTCCGAAAGGACAGGCGCGGACCAGCCATATAGGTGAATACAGTTCCTGCCTGGACCGCATTGTACGTGTCCGTAGCGCTGGGCGGATTCCCGGTTGCGAGCAACAGGCGCGTCTCGTTGAAGCCGCCAAAGTCGCCAACGAGTCCCAGGTAGCGATTCAGGTTGAACGCGACGGATGTACTGCCGCCATTGAGCCACATGAGCCGGTTTCCTGCAGAGAGCGACGGCACAGCGCGGAGATAGCTGTAACCCATGAACCACTCAACTCGAGGGAAACCGCTGTTCAGGCCTTGCGAATACGGCATAGCCGCTTCCATTGCGAACGCTGGCATCGGCGCAGCCGGCAATGCAGCAGCCGGATCGGCGGCGACAGATGAGTTGGAGTCCGCTGCCCTATCGTCCCTGGCTCCGGTCGGAGGCTTTGCCGCGTCGTCCGCACCGAATAAGAACGTGGGAATTAGGAAAACGGCAAATGCCGCGGTGGCAATCGTCTTTACGCTCAATCTCATTGTCGTCTCCTGAACTGCGCGTCGCGATGATCGAAACACCACTGCGGCGGGTTAACCTAACGCGAACAGAACATACCGGAAACTGCATTGCCCGAAATTGGCTGAGACCGCCCGGGCGGTCTCAGCCAAGGCCCTAAGGAGCAGGCACATTGATGACGGTGTTCACAATTGTGGTCGACGCGGTCAAAGCCAGCACTCTGCCGTTGATTGTCGTTACCCCCGGCGACGTGGACTGCGCGGGACTTGAAACCGTGATTCCCGGTTGAGAGATGATGGTTCCCACCATCGTCCCGCCTCCCCCGTAATTGATGACCGCGCCAGGAAGGCCCCCGACTGCCCAGTAGACGTTGCTGGCCTTCGCGCCGTTGGTCAGGATCACGCTTTCAGAGCTTGTCGGCGTGCCTACGGTGAGAGACGATCCGATCTGGAAGACCCAGTACGCATTGGGATCGCCCTTGGCGTCGAGAGTGAGAGGCCCCTTCGTTATGCCAACCGAGCTTGCGTTTGTGTAGACGCCGGGGTAGATGGTCGTATCGCCTATCTCCGCTGCCAGAGCCCCGTCTGAGGGAAGGCCCTGGAGAGTGGTGTAAGCGGTTCGAGCTTCCAACGCGGCTTCGGTGGCGATGGCCATTGTAGCGGCGTTTCCTTCAGTGGCGCACGCAGGGCTGGGAGGCGGCGGAGCGGTGTCGATCGCCCCGTTCACCAGCCCCATGTTGAGTGGCGTTACCGTATACGAGCATGGATATACGCCGGCAACGGCCGCAACGCTCTTATCGTAGAATCCGGTCACCGTGGTAGAGGCGCCCGTGGTCCCGATCTCTCCATTGACGACCGTGAGCAGTCCCTGGTTGGTCATCCCGGAGCCGCCGCCAAAGACGCCAAACAGCGCTATGGTCGATCCAAGGACAATCGGCGGTGGGACGATTGCTGTACCAGTTGTAAAGGTCCAGGGATTCGGCGCGCCGGTCGTCCCCAGCGGATTGCCGGCCAGGTCCGTCGCTCCATCGGTCACTGTCGCGGTGTAGGTGGTGCTGGCGGTCAACGGCGCATTGGGCGTGAAGGTGGCGATGAAGTCTATCGCATCGTAGGACACCGTTCCAGCGATCGCCGTTCCACCCGGTCCCGTAAGTTGGAAGGTTCCCGTAGTAATAGTCAGCGGATTCATCGCCTCGGTGAAGGTTGCGTTCACTGCCTGATTCAGTGCCACGCCCGTGGCGTCGTTCGCGGGAATCGTCGAAACAATCTCTGGCGGAGTCGTCACCACAGCGGTGCCGGTGGTAAAGGTCCACACGTAGTTGCTGGCCAGCCCAATGCCTGTCAGGTCCTTGGCCCCGGTGGTGATGGTGGCTGTAAACAGCGTGTTGGGCGCCAGATTTTGTGTTGGGGTGAACGTCAGGGTATTGCCAACCGCCGCATAAGCAAGCAGGCCGGGGACAGCAGTGGCGCCTGGTCCTGTCAGCGTAAACGTTGTCGAGTTGATCGTGGCAGGATTCATCGCCTTGCTGAACGTCGCGCTCACGGTCTGATTGAGCGGCACGCCTGTCGCCAAGTTGAGAGGGATCGTCGAAATCACCGTCGGCGCTGTGGGAACTGTGCCGGCCCCGGTGGTGAAGGTCCAGACATAGTTGCTGGCCAGCCCGGTGCCCGCCAGGTCCTGAGCCCCGGTGGTAATCGTGGCCGTGTATTGGGTGCTGGGTGTAAGGCTGGCGTCCGGAGTAAACGTCGCGACCGAGCCGGCTGCGACATAGGTGACCACTCCCGTTACCGCGGCCCCGCCCGTCGCTGCCAGCGTAAAGGTCGTCGTGTCGATCGTCCCCGGGGTCATTGCCACGCTGAAAGCAGCGCTGATCGCCTGGTTGATGGGCACATCCGTAGCCCCATTCACCGGCACGGTCGAGATAACCGTAGGCGGAGTGGGGGCCGGAACTGTTAAGAAACTCCACACGTAACTGCTGGCCATTGCCGTGCCCGCCAAGTCCTGGGCTCCGGTGCCGATGGTGGCCGTATACAACGTATTGACTAGAAGTGCGGCGCTTGGAGTGAAGGTCGCGACCGTGCCCGAGCAAGCGACTGTTCCCGTTACGGGAGTCGCGCCGGGGCCTGTGAGTGCGAAGGTAGTTGCAGGAGATGCGAGCGTCGCGCACTTCATCGTCTCGTCGAAGGTGGCGCTGAGGACCTGGTCCAGAGGCACGCCCGTGGCTCCATTGACAGGTATCGTGGATATCACCGCAGGCGTCGGGGAAATCGTTGTAAAGGTCCACACATGGTTGGCTGGCAGCTCCTGGCCCTGCGGGTCATAAACCCCAGTGGTAATAGTGGCTGTGTAGACGGTGCTGTAGGCCAGGTTGGAAGTGGGAGTAAACTTTGCAACCAGGCCCGAATACGAGACGGCTCCCGGTATGGTGACTCCGCCAGCCGTAACCGTAAAGGATGCCGCGTCGAGGGTGTCCGGGGTCATGGGTTCGTTGAAGGTCGCGCTGAGCGCCTGGTTGACGGGCACACCTGTAGCGCCATTCAGAGGGATTGTGGAAATCACAGCAGGCGTTGGGGTTATCGTCGTAAATGTCCACACATAGTTGGCAGCCAGCGGAACGCCTGCAAGGCTCGTGGCGCCGGTTGTGATTGTGGCTGTGTAGACGGTGCTGTTGCCCAGGTTGCCAGTCGGCGTGAACGTCGCAACCAGACCGGAATAAGTCACAGCTCCAGCCACGGCTGTTCCGCCCGGTCCTGTCACGGTAAAGGTTGATGTACTGATTGTTGCCGGAGTCATCGCCTCGCTGAAGGTCGCGCTGAGCACCTGGCTAACGGGCACATTTGTCGCCCCATTCGCTGGAACCGTGGATATCACCGTGGGGGGCGTCGGCGGCACAACCGTTGTAAAGCTCCAAACATAGTTGGCAACCAGAGGCGTGCCGCCCAGGTCCGTAGCTCCTGTCGTGATTGTCGCGGTGTAGAGGGAACTATATGCGAGAGGAGCAGCGGGCGTGAACGTCGCGGCTAAACCACTGTACGTAACAGCTCCTGCCACGGCTGTTCCGCCTGGCCCCGTCACTGTAAAACTCGATGAGGTGATCGAGGAGGGATTCATCGCCATGCTGAAGGTCGCGCTGATTGCCGTGTTGATTGCGACGGCTGTAGCTCCATTGGCAGGGATGGTTGACACCACGGATGGAACAGTGACTGTTTCCTGTCCGCATCCCGCGATGAAGACGACCAACAGAAACGCAAAGAAACACGTGATCCCAATCCTGTACTTGCGCATTTGTACCCTCTCATCCAACCTTGGTGCCAAGGTGCCCAAAGCTCGTGCATTCACCGAGTTGATGCGGAATGCCCACACGACTTACCCGAGCAAAGTTAACAAGAACAGATTTTTCCGTCTGTATAAAAAGGCTCACAGTCGAAGGTGTATTCTTCGGCTTCTAGTTCAACGGCATATCCTGCTGGTCCGTGGTTGCGAGCGGAGAAGCGCGATCCGAATATCTTCATGAGCCGGGGCCTGTCGGATTCAAACTTCTGCAAGGGAGCAGGTGTGCGATATTGAACAGTCCGCGAAAGGGAACGTTGGCATCATAATGGCCTGCTTGGAATGTCGCCGCTCATATCTGTCGGCGTCGCGGCACTTTGCTCCAGATCAGGAGGTAGGTATGTCCCTCACTGTCGTCCTCGCCGTGGGGCTAGACCCATGGCTACTAGCGACTCACACCAGAGATTGGAGATCCGCGGGGTACTTCGTTGTTTCGGCTTACTCCATAGGAGAGGCGTTTAACCTCTTCAATGACAGCGATTTCGATCTGGTCGTGCTGAGCGATTCCGTTTCCATAGAAAACTGGCAGAGACTGACCTCGCTGATTCGAGCATCCGGTTCACAAACACCGGTGGCATGCATTGCGAACTCTTCTGCCGCCTACGACTCGCTTTCAGACGCTCCGCTGAAGAACCATTCGAGCACTCTGATTACGGGGTTCAGAGAGTTGCTGGCGGAGGAGTCGAAGATCCGGGCGGCGCCCGCAATGCTGCGCGGCGAAATGAGCCACCCGTAGCCGATACCAGTTTTGGGATAGAAAACAGTTGTTCCCGTACCTGGACCGATGCGAAATGAGTGAGCGCAAACCACCTGCAAATCGATCCCGGCTCGGCACAACGGCTGCTTTATGCGCTCAGTATAGAACTGAAAATCAGTCAGAGCTTTGCTTGTACCGGCAACCCCTCGCAAGACGGTCACGGACAGCGCAGCGGGCCGATTCCTGCCCCGCCAGACGCTCGTGACAGGGGTAGAACTGCACCGCCCCGATAGGGTGCAATAGGGAGCATACTTCTGCTTCAAGGCGGATTTACTCTCTCTTACAGTAGGAAGAAATCTATGACCGCCAGTGAAGCCAACCGTCAGCGAATGCTCGATTCTCTTAACACCGAACGTGAAAAGATTCTCGAACAGTTCAGATACATAGATTTAACGAGTCCGGCCGTGAGGCGGGGCGCACCGCCAATGTCTGAGAATAGGAAACTCTCGTTTTATGACCGTCGCGATAGGATTCAACTGAACGACTTTTGATTTCATTCGCTTGGACTCTATTCACTCGCCTCGGCAATTTCATTTAAGAGCAGGGTGATGTAAACAAGCCAAACCGCGTCTCCCGCACGATTGCGGCCAGAAGGCCCTGGAAGCTGTTGCGGTATTGCAGGAAGACGATCAGCCACAACACACAGGCGACCAGCGCCGGAGCGATGCCCGGAGCAAGCGTGAGGTGGAACGCGAGCATGTTGTAAATTTCCGCAGCAAGCAGAGTCACGGCAAGCGGAACAAAGAAGCCAGAGAGCAGCAACAGCCCACCCAACAACTGCACCGCAAAGAAGAACGAGGCAAAGTGCGATGCACTGACGGCCATGAAGAACTGCTGTGCCAGTGAATTCGCCGGCGGCGGCTGATGGGTGAAGTTAAGCAAGCCGTTCAGTCCAAAGACCGTGAGCATCAGCCCCAGTAGATAGCGCTCAATGATGGAAACAATCTTCATGCTTGGTCTCCCTAATTGAGATCCCGCGCCAGCAGGGCAGGGAACTGGCCGAGCAATTGGGAACGAACGACCTTGAATCCTACGGCAAATCAATTGGACCATGGAGCCGTAGCGGTGCTCTGCAACTTCGAATCCTGAATCAAGACGACAAGACTCTGAGTTTTGACGTGACAGAGTGCAAGTATGCTGAACTCTATTGCGGCCTTGGAATCCCGGAAGTTGGGAGTGTCGTTTCGTGTAGTCGCGATGCGGCGTTTATCGAAGGCTTCAATGCAAGCATCACGCTGAAGCGGACGCAAACCATCAATCAAAGGGCGGCTTTGCGTGATTTACCGAGAATTGCCCACCGCGGTGCGTATTGCGGAGTCGGCAGGGATCGATCTGCGTATTTTTCTTCGTGACCAAAACTCTGACAGTATGGACGAGTTCCTGAGCAACAACGGGAAATCGCGCGCCATTCCTGTGTTTGTCTTCTATACAGCCGACACAAAGTACATTGCGCATTTCACCGAACGTTCCACGAGCGCTCACGCTGGACTGGCGCTTGCAATGGAGCAAGCGAGAGCGAAGCTGAATCTGCCGGCGTCGGCCACCTTCGGGAACCTTCCCGACCCAGAGAGGCAAGTGTTCCTTCAGGAAGTCATCTCGCGGATTGAGTCGCATACCGAACAGTGGCGACGGGATGCTGTCAAGGAAATCCGTCAACTTCTTGCGAAGGCCCTGAGCATACCGGATGCCGCTTGACTAATCGAGGGGAAAATTATGGCGAACCAAAGCGAAATTCCTATCGTATCCACCATTCGCGGCTGCGACTCTTGCGTCAAGTTGTTGAAGAAGTGGGGCGCCGAGAACGTCGTCTATGACGAGCGCCGTGTGGAACTCAGTCAGGCAACACTGGATGAAGCGCGGCAATACGGCAAACTGGTGCCCATCGTTGTGTGGCCAGACGGTCGAGTTGAACAGGGATTCGGAGACAGTTTCGGCTGTTTTATCTGATAAGTGGGCTGTAGCTTGGTCAATTCATATCCTCTTCACATTTTGACCTGCGACTTTAGCCGAGACTGGAACATCAGACTTGCAATGAGCAATTTCACCGAAAACTATACCGCGCCTTTATTTCAACCCTTTAGCGTAAAGAACCTGGTCTTATCGAACCGGATCGTCATGGCCCCAATGACGCGCTCGAAATCGCCGGGGGGCATTCCTGGACCGGATGTGGCAGCCTATTATCGCCGCCGCGCCGAAGGCGGAGTTGGCCTGATCATTACTGAGGGGACGTACGTTCCGCACCCGGCAGCGGGCGTCTATCCGGATGTGCCGCATTTCTACGGCGAGCAATCCCTGGCCGGATGGAAGCGTGTGGTCGAGGAAGTGCATCGTGCAGGCGGCAAAATCTTCCCCCAGCTCTGGCATGTTGGTTTGGCGCCGGGTTCGGATGGAACTTTTCGCACTGGCGCAATGGGTCCTTCAGGGCTAGCTAAACCCGGCAAGAAAATTGCCGAGCCGATGACGCAGCGGGATATTGACGACGTAATCCGCGCTTTCGGTGAGGCCGCCCGATCGGCCGAGCGGCTCGGGTTCGACGGCGTGGAGATTCACGGTGCCCACGGCTATCTTCTCGACCAGTTCTTTTGGAATGGAACCAACCAGCGCACCGATGGGTATGGCGGCGATCTGGCCGCTCGCACCCGTTTTGCCGTGGAAGTGATCCGTGAAGTCCGTAGTCAGGTGAGCCCGGAGTTTCCCGTCTGCCTCCGCTTCTCGCAGTGGAAGCTGCAGGACTACAACGCCAAATTGGCGCAGAGTCCAGCCGAGTTGGAGAGCTTTCTTGCTCCTCTGACCGCTGCTGGCGTGGATCTGTTCCATTGCTCGCAACGCCGCTTTTGGGAACCCGAGTTTGAGGGCAGTTCGTTGAATCTGGCCGGGTGGACGAAAAAGCTGACCGGTAAGCCCACCATCACGGTCGGCTCAATCACGCTGAATGAAGAATTCACGCAGACGTTTCGAAGTGCGGAAACTGCAGCAGTCACCGGAATCGACGAGCTGCTTGAACGCCTGGAACGCGAAGAGTTCGACCTGGTGGCAATTGGGCGTTCATTGATCGTGAATCCTTCCTGGCCGGCCCTGGTTCAGCGCGGCGCCGTCGATGAGTTGCTGCCATACCAGCGGGGCGTGTTGGCGCAGTTGGTCTAGGACCAGGCCGAGCGCCATCCCATATGTGCGCGGCAAACCAGGAGATGAATCTGATTTTCTCGTGCGCTGGTTTTGCGTTGCCTCGCAAATACAAGGGACCGATTGAGCTGCGGATATCGCAGAGAATCGGCCCCTACTTCTGCAGTGAATCTCCCGCCTTTATCCAGCTACAGATCCAGCCGCAACCTTCCGAATACTTACCTCATCCAGCTTCTGAATGGACTCCGCTTCCAGCTTCAGCTTCGTCGCTTCAACCAGATCGGCCAGCTGCTTCTCATTCGGCGCACTAGCTAGCGCGCACAATTCCCGGGGATGAATCCCCGGCCTACAGCTCCCGGTCTCCCACCCTTGCCGCGATGAAACTACGTCAAAGATGGGGCACCCATTCGTTTGTGGCTGGTTTACGGGTGGGCCACCCGCCCATCTCAAGTCGATTCGCCATTTCAATTGGAAACCGCCCCAGGATAGGGGCTTTATTGTTTCGGCCCTCCGTGACCAAGTTTAGTCACGGACATTCCTGGAGACACAATAATCGTTCCGATAATGGCCTTGTTCCCGTCCCTGAAATAAAATGAGTCGCCCGTCCGGCCAAAACTCTCGGCTTCAAATGTCTTGATTACCTTTCCGTCCAACTCCACCTGATATACAGCCATGATCTGCCCCTTTCAAATTCACGACATATTATAGCAAACAAATGGCGAAACTGCGCATTTGACCTCTTCGTTGACTTCCAACGTTGGTTGAGGCGACTGCGGATGCCTCTGCAATCCGATGTGACATGGACTCGAAGGGGGCGGGGCTTCCAGAGTTCCCTCTAGCTGTGCTTGCCTTTCCACTCGGCATACGGCCCTTGGAAGTCTTCTATGCCATCCGACTTGAAATTCCATAGCCTGGTGGCTACTTCGTCGATCAGGTCGTGATCGTGAGTTACTAACAACACTGTGCCTTCGTAGCGCTGCAACGCTATGTTCAGCGCGTTGATCGCTTCCAGGTCAAGGTGGTTCGTCGGCTCGTCGAAGATTAGTATGTTGGGCTTGGTCAGGATTAACTTGCAGAAGGCTAACCTGGCTTGCTCGCCGCCGCTTAATGCCTTGGTTTGCTTGTCGCCTTCTTCGCCGCTGAATAACATCTGCCCCAGGATGCCGCGGATCTCTTCCGAGTGGGCGGCGGGGTTCCAGCGATGCAGCCACTCGGCTACGGTGAGGCCATGCTCGATGGTTGCGCCTACGTCCTGGGGGAAGTAACCGATCTGCGCTTCGTGGCCCCAGAAGACGGAGCCGGAGTCGAGCTCGAAGTCCTTGTCGGCCAGGCCGGGGTAGTTGGCGAGCAGGCTCTTGATGAGCGTGGTTTTGCCTGCGCCGTTGCGGCCCATGAGACAGATGCGCTCGCCGCGCAGCACATTGCCGGTAAACGCGTCGAGGACCTTGTGGTCGTTGTAGAGCTTGGTCAGATGCTTGAACTCGAGGATGTGCTTGCCCGAGGGGCGGACCTGGTCAAAGCGGATGTAGGGGCGCTGGATGTTGGAGCGGGCCAGCTCGTTGGTCTGTAGCCGCTCTACTTCCTTGCGCCGGCTGGTGACCTGCGAGGAGCGCGTGCCGGCGGCAAAGCGGGCGATGAAGTCATTGAGCTGGGCGATCTTCTTGTCGCGCTGGGCGTTCTGCGATTCAAGCGTGGAGCGGATCTGCGTCTTGGCCATCACCATGTCGTCGTAGCCGCCGGTGTAGACGATGATGGTCTGGTAATCGATGTCGGCGGTGTGGGTGGTGACGGAGTTGAGGAAGTGCCGGTCGTGGGAGATGCAGATCAGCGTGCCGGTGTAATGGTCGAGGAAGTCCTGCAACCAGTGGATTGAATCGAGATCGAGATAGTTGGTGGGCTCGTCAAGCAGCAGCGCTTCGGGCTTGCCGAACAGTGCCTGTGCCAGCAGCACGCGCACCTTCTGGCCGCCCTGCAACTCGCCCATCTTTCGCTCGTGGATCTCCTCGGCAATGTCCAGACCATCCAGAAGAATGGCGGCGTCGGCCTCGGCCGTGTAGCCGTCCTCGTCGCCGATCACGCCTTCGAGCTCGCCCAGGCGCATGCCGTCGTCGTCGGTCATCTCCGGCTTCTCGTAGATGCGGTCGCGCTCTTCAAGCGCCGCCCAGAGCGGCTTGTTGCCCATGATGACGGTGTCGATCACGCGGTATGCGTCGAAGGCGAACTGGTCTTGCCTCAGGACGCCGAACTTGCGCGGGCGCACAACCGAGCCCTTCTGCGCGTCGAGCTCGCCGGTGAGGACCTTCATGAACGTCGACTTGCCCGAGCCGTTGGGGCCGGTCAGGCCGTAGCGGCGCCCGGAGACAAAGCTGACCGAGACATCCTCAAAGAGGATCTTGGCGCCGTAGCGCATGGAGACATTGCTGACACTGAGCATTCGTTTCTGGTTCCTAAGGGGTGGCCGCAGCGGGGTATCGGCGCCCAAGGGCGCGATGGGGCTGGGGTTGGTTCCATATTGATGGCGCGCGGGTTGCTTTCCCAGGTCTGAAAAGCGAGACCTGGTGCACCCAAGTGCGTCCGGAGAACTTCGGCTCTTCTAGTTTCTCATATGTGCGGAGAGGCCGTGTACGGTGCGCGTCCACTATGGAATATGACAGGAATCGGGAATTCTGTGATCGAGGGTTGCAAGCATTGCACCCTGTGATTGCGCAAGCTCGACGAGGTAGCCGTCCGTGGTCTGCTTTGGAGTTTTTGCCCAGATGGGGAGTGAGGAGATGTCATTGCAGTCGGAAATGAAGCTGAATTGGAGACTCCTGCTTTTCTTGAGGTTCAGCAAAAGAGTCTTCGCTTCGGCGACGGAGTAGCCGTACTCCCGGACCTGCGCCAGGACCCGGACAAATCCCAATTCTGAGATCGGACAGGTAAGGATTTGAACCGGCTGCTGGGAGCGGATCCAGGAGGTGACACGGCCATGAAACTGATGGTCGGCGAAGCCAAGGGCGAGCAACGCGTTTACGTCGAGCAGGTAGATCATGGGAAATTGGCGAGGATATCTTCAACCTGTTCGCTGGTGAGGATTGGGGCATCGGGTCCGAAGGTCAGGACCGGGATGCCGAGGACAGTATCCGCGATAATCCTCGGCTCAAGCGAGCGCTTTCTGTGCGGCGTCAGCACAATGCGTCCGGCCTCGATGCTGGCATCGAGTGGATCACCGGTGCGAATGCCCAGCTTGCGCCGGATTGGTCCGGGAAGAACAACCTGCCCTTTTGTAGAAACCTTGGTCTGCATGGTAAGACGATCTTACCTTTCGCTGCAGGAACTTACAAGCAGAATTTTGCCAATCCGAGGGCCCGCAGCGTCTCCTCAGCGCGCGGGAACAGCCGCGTATTTGCCGGCTTTGGCGTAGAGGTAATCGCCGCCTTTGCCGGGGTCGCTGGGATCCTTGATGATGTCGTAGAGCACGGTGACCGGGGCAAAGCATTGGCGGTAGATGAGACCGACGCTGGCGCCTTCGTGCGGCGTGGGAATGTTGATGCCCAACATGAAGTATGCTGGCGGATTGTCGATGCGGAGCATGCCATTGTGGACCTGATTTGTGATCTCGTGCAGGCCGCCTCCGGAATAGGTCGACGTGCCGTCGTCGCCGACGCCAAACACGTAGTGGGGCGGGGTGGGGGCGTCCTGGTTGTAGGTGGTGTCGATGGCGGCCTGGAACCGGCGGTTGATGGGAGCCATGGTCTTGGCGGCAACGACGCGAAGGAGGATGGAGCAGGAGGCCTTGGTGCCGGGGCCGTAGATGGCGTTGACGAAGTGGTCGCCGCTGTCGCCGGTCTCCGCGGCCATGAGCTCGGCCGGGGTGGGCGGAGGCTTGATGGAGGCGCAGTAGGCGGGCATGGCCATGAGCGCTGCCGGCGGTGGGGCGAGGGAAAGCTTGACGATGTCGGACATGGTGGTCATGGCGGCGCCAGGGGCGCCATAGGCCATCTTGATGACCAGGCCATCCTTCTCGTCGAGCCAGACTTTGGCGTTCATGCCCTGGTTGACGCCGGCGTAGACCCTGGTGGGGATTCCGTGCAGCGTCTCCATGCCGGCGGGCTTGAGGTCGCCCTTGGCGATGTCGGCGGAGACCTCGGCGGTGGCTTCGAAGGGGTCGCCCCAGTCGCCGGAGAAGGTTCCGACGCCGCAGGAGGGTGGCGCGCTGGAGGGATCCCAGGCGTGGGAGACGCCGGCGGCCAGGTCGTAGAAGGCGAAGACGTGGCGGGCCGCGGCGCCGCCGGGCTTGGCGGGGTAGTACATGTCGGTGAGGGCTTTTGTACCGTTTCGATACACCGTCAGGGTGGAGCCGGGGGTGGGTCCGGCCTCGGCGATGGTGAAGGCGGTGGGACGCGGCGTTTGCGCGGGGAGAAGCGCGGTGAGGGCGAGAAGGGCGAGGCAAGTGAGGATTCGCGGAGCCGGCATGGTAAAAAACTCCTTCCAAGACAATCGATGGATCAGCCTACGACCGAAACAGGTAAGGCGACCAGGTGCTTGTTGAGAGGAAAGCGATGATAGCGGCGGGATGAGTGGTCGTCAAGGCGGAGTTGTCAGGCGCCTAGGTCCAGGAACCGCGCAGTCTTCGCGTTGCTTCTGCAACCGGACTTGCCGGTCAACGGTTATCCCCGGTCCAGGAAAAGGACCGCATGTGCTCGCAATGCGCTTTAGCCGGTGACCTTGGTCGTTGCTTGCGCCGGTACGAGGTTTGCACCGCGGTTCTGAGCGTCGTTGAACCAACCGGACAGGCCGGTCTTCCCATCTCGAACCTTGACCCACCCCTCCTGGTTCTTGCCCAGGAGCTCCAATCGACGCAGGCCGTTATTGGATGGATCGGTCGAGTCCCAGCCCACCACACTGCAATGCCACCAGACCCCGAATCCGCCCTCGTCTCCGGAGTCGAGGACCCAAAACACATCGCCTTTGTGCATCGTGGCCATCTTCACACCCTTTTCATCGCCACTCAGGAAGACTCTAGAATCACCAGGGGCTACAAAACGAAGAGGATGAACGACGATCGTCTCTGCCACCACAGCTTCGACCACCGTTCCAGCTCTGACGTTGCCGACAACCTGCCGGCTTCGCGGCCTGGCGTACAGAACAAGATCAACCGTCGTCTTCCATGGTCCGTGATACAGCTCGTCGAAGGTTCTTTCGGTTCCTGCCTGGAATGGGTAGGGGCTGCTCACCACCCAGATTGAGGGCGGCCCGGAATCAACGCAATGTTTTGCATCTTCAGGCCAGCCAGGCAGGGTAATGAGCAACAGAATGGCTCCCGCCAATGCTCGCGGCACCTTTCCTTTCATAACAGCCTTCCGTGGAAATGCAGATGCACGCTACGGAGCTTAAATCAAGTGATGGATTTCGTCCATGGCAGGGTAATGCGCGGGGTGCAGGGGCCAAAGGCTAGCCGAAGATGGCCATCACTACGTGATTGACCACGAAGGCTGCAATCCAAGCCAGGGCCAGCATGTAAAGGAACTGCACCGCCGGCCACTTCCAGCTGTTGGTCTCGCGCTTGACCACAGCCATGGTCGAGGTGCATTGCATGGCGAAGGCGAAGAAGATCATCAGCGCCAGCGCGCCGCCCAGGGTCATGTCGTGGTGCAGGGCGGTTTGCAGGTGCATGGCTTGTGTTGCCGGGTCGGCCCCGTAGAGCGTGCCCATGGTGGAGACCATTACCTCGCGCGCCAGCACGCTCGACAGCAGCCCGATGCCGATCTTCCAGTTGAACCCGAGCGGCGCAATGGCCGGCTCAATGAAGTGGCCCAGCCGACCGATGACGCTGTCGGCCAGCTCCGGCGCCGTGTACGTGCCGCCGGCCGCGTGTACCACCGGCAGATGCGCCAGCACCCACAAGGCCAGCGTGACCGAGAGAATGATGGTGCCGGCCTGGCGAAGGAAGACGCTGGCCCGGTCGACCAGGCGCAGGCTCAGCGAGCGCAGCGTGGGCATGCGGTATTGCGGCAGCTCCAGGATGAACGGCGTCTCGCTGGACTTGAGGATGGAGCTCTTGAGCAGCCAGGCCGTGGTCATGGCGCCCACAAAGCCGGCCACATACAGGCTGAGCATCACGATCGTCTGCAGCCCGATAAAGCCATGCAGGTAAACCGTGTGTGGAATGAACGCGGCAATCAGCAGCAGATACACAGGCAGCCGCGCCGAGCAGGTCATGAACGGCGTCACCAGGATGGTCGCCAGCCGGTCGCGGCGGTTCTCAATGGTGCGCGTGGCCATGATGGCCGGGATGGCGCAGGCATAGGCCGAGAGCAGCGGGATGAAGGCCTTGCCATTCAAGCCTATGGTGCGCATCACGCGGTCGGCGATCAGCGCGGCCCGCGCCAGGTAGCCCGTGTCTTCCAGGATTCCGATAAAGAGAAACAGCAGCAGGATCTGCGGCAGGAAGACCAGGACCGAAGAGACGCCCTTCCATGCTCCGTCCAGGATGAGGGACTGAAGCCATCCGGCCGGCAGCAGCGGCCGCACCAGCTCGCCCATCCGCGCCAGAATGTCGCCAAAGCCGTCGGAGAGTGGCTGGCCGAGGGAGAAAACCACCTCAAAAACGCCAACGACCACGGCGATGAACAGCAGCGGCCCCCAGATGCGATGGAGAAGGATGTTGTCGATCTTGCGCGTACCCTCTTGCGAGAGCGGCGCCTTGTAGCCGGTGCGGCGGCTCACCTGCGCGGCCCAGATGTGGGCGCTGGCCGCGTTGCCCAGTACGGGCAGCGTGAGCGGGTGGTCGGCCGTCCCGTTGCCGGGCTGGTTGAGGAACAGCGAGACGGCGTCCAGGCCGGTGCCGTGGGTGGCGCTGATCAGAGCCACCGGCGCGCATAGCTCGCGGGCCAGCTTTAGCGTGTCCACCTGGCCGCCGCGCGCCTTCATCAGGTCGCTCATGTTCAGCAGCACCAGCGTGGGCAGCCCCAGCGACAGAATGGGCGCGGCCAGCATCAACTGCCGGGAGAGGTGCAGGGAATCCAGAACCAGCAGCACGGCGTCCGGCTTGGGCGTGCCGGGCATCTTGCCGCGCAGCACATCCACGGCCACGCGCGCATCCTCTGAGTACGGGGTGAGCGAGTAGATGCCGGGCAGGTCAATCAGAGTGAGGTCCTCGCGGCCCACGCCGGCCATCAGGCCCATGCGCTGCTCCACCGTCACACCGGGATAGTTCGCCACCTTTTGCCGCAGCCCGGTCAGGCGATTGAACAGCGTGGACTTGCCCGCGTTCGGCGGCCCGATCAGGGCCACAGTCTTGAACGCACCCGGTGATGGCACCTTGGGCGGCTCAAAGGCCGGGGTTTCGCAGCAAGTGCTCATCGCGTGGCCTCAGCTAGTTTTGGAGACGCGAAACGCGTGGATTTTTGTGAAGCGGGCCGGGATTCAGCGTCCGGTTCGGCGGCCTTCACGCGAATTGCCTCCGCAGTCTCGTGGCGCAACGCAATCTCCATGCCGTCAACGCCGTACACGGTCGGGTCGCCGGCCGGTGCGCGGCGCAGTGCGGTCACCCGCGCATCGGGGACAAAGCCCATGTGCATCAGATGGTTTTGCACGGACTCTGGCAGGTCGAGGGCAATCAGAATGCCCGTCGCACCGACCTTCAGCTCGCTTAACACGCTCACCCGAGGAACTCCCTGGACCCTCCGGAAGGGAAGCACATTGCTCCGGAGGTTCCAACTTAAACTACGACCGGATTGGTCGGACTTCAGTATACGACCAATTTGGTCTGAATCGCAAACGTCGCCGTCAAATTCCCTGGAATCATGCCAGTTCACCGTTTGACCTCCGAGCAGAGGCGGCTTGCCTGCCTGAGAGATTTCTCCTTCTGACCCTCTTTGGCGGATCCCCTCAGCTCTCTTCATCGGAACGATGCTCTGTTTTTATCAGTGGAATCGACGGCGGAAAGTGATCCAGATCACCCTCTATGATTCCTGATCTGCTTGAATCAACTCAAAATCGGGTGGTAAAAGAGAGCTATGACCGCTGAGCAGATGCGCGCCACGCTGAGCCGCGAGGGACCGCCGCCGGAGTTTGCGCCGCCGCTGGCCGCTCTCTGGTGGGACGCGAAAGGCGACTGGGCCCGCGCCCACGGCTTTGTCGACGATCTCGAGACCGCCGACGCCATGGCCGTCCACGCCTATTTGCACCGCAAGGAAGGCGAGCTGTGGAACGCCGACTACTGGTATAAGCGTGCGGGAAGGCAGTTCCATCGGGCCCCGCTCGACGAGGAGTGGGCAGCGCTGGTGGAGGGGTTGGCGAAGGGGTGAGGCGGCCGCAGTTTTATCGGAAGCCTTGAAAGGGAGGAAGAATGGGCTCCGGTGAATGAGGGCCGGTTAAGGTTCGTGGTATCCCACCCATTTCACGGTGAGGCTGTGAAATGGATGGGGCACCCGGCTGATGCGCTGAGCAGTCGCTCACGGCCAATCCTGCGCACCGTGGAAGACGCGGGAAATCTCCACAGCATCAGGCTTGACCTGGTAGACCACAATGTACGGCCAAGGTGCGAAGGTGAGCTCGCGCCGTCCGGCGATGCGGCGGCTGGCTCTTCCAAGGTGGGGAAAATCTTTCAGGCGGGCGCATTCATTGAAGATCGTGCTGGCGACGCGCCGGGCAGCTTCCGGATTGTAGCGTTCAATCCAAGCGCAGATATGTTCCAGGTCTTCTGCCGCCGGGATCGACCAGCGAACCTGCATCAGGGCCGCAAATACCGCTCAAGACGATGGCCCACTTGCTCGTGCGTGAGATAGGCGCCGGACTCCAACGCTTGTTCGCCGCGCCTCACCGCTTCAACATAGCGGCTCTCCTCGTCGAAGTACCGCGCCATGACCTGCTGCACCAGCTCATCTGGATTGCGGCCCTGCTGAGCGGCTGATCGTGCAAGCTTCGCTTCGAGTTCGGGCGTGAAAAGGACTTCCATAACGCTCAGAGTACGAGAAAACCAGGCGCATGGCAAGGTTGATTCTTTGCCTCCAGGAGCCAGGTTGGGCGGACGGCGGCTGCACGAATCGGGAGCCTTCTCCATGATGTGGGATTGCGATCCCTCCCTGTGTCTGGCATCACAGCGACCCGAACAACCAGAGACGAGACTCGACGTAGCGGTTTTTTTCTGCGGGCCGCGCTGTGAGGAAAAGCGAATGAGTGAACAGGAAAAGCCTGGCAAAATGGTCATCCTCGATGGCAATGAGGCTGCGGCCTCGGTGGCCTATCGTCTCTCCGAAGTAGTTGCGATCTACCCCATCACCCCCTCGTCGCCCATGGCCGAGTGGGCCGATCAGTGGCGCTCGGAAGGCAAGAAGAATATCTGGGGCGCATTGCCTATCGTGGAAGAACTGCAGAGCGAAGGCGGCGCGGCGGGCGCGCTGCACGGCGCATTGCAGGCCGGCGCTTTTGGCACCACGTTCACAGCCTCGCAGGGTCTGCTGCTGATGATCCCCAACATGTACAAGATTGCCGGCGAGCTGACCCCGGCCACCATGCACGTGACCGCGCGGACGCTGGCCACGCATGCCCTGTCAATCTTCGGCGACCACTCCGACGTGATGGCCTGCCGCTCGACGGGCTGGGCCATGCTGGCCTCCAATTCCGTGCAGGAAGTGGCGGACATGGCGCTGGTTGCGCAGATCGCCACACTCGAGTCGCGCATCCCCTTCATCCATTTTTTTGACGGCTTCCGCACCTCGCACGAAGTCGGCAAGATTCTTCCCATCAGTGACGAAACCATCCGCGCCCTCGTGGACGACAAGTTCATCATCGAAGCCCGGCTGCGTGCGCTCAGTCCTGACCGGCCCATCATTCGCGGCACGGCGCAAAATCCCGATGTGTTTTTCCAAGCGCGCGAGGCCTGCAACCCCTTCCATGCCGCGGTTCCTGGCATTGTGCAGAGCGTGATGGATCGCTTTGCCGCACAGACCGGCCGCGCGTATCACCTGTTCGATTATTACGGCGCGCCGGATGCGGAGCGCGTGATCGTGCTGATGGGCTCGGGCGCAGAGGCGACGGAAGAGGCTGTCGATCTGTTGACCAAGCAGGGCGAGAAGATTGGCCTGTTGAAGATCCGCCTCTATCGTCCATTCGACGCAAGCGCTTTCCTGGCCGAGCTGCCCGCGACGGTCAAGTCGATCGCCGTGCTCGACCGCATGAAGGAACCCGGCGCGCTGGGCGAGCCGCTCTATCAGGACATCGTCACTGTGCTTGCTGAGAATTCCGCTACGCTGCCCTTCGCGCAAAAGCCCGCGGTGATTGGCGGGCGCTACGGATTGTCGTCGAAGGAATTTACGCCGGCTATGGTCAAGGGCATCTTCGACGAGCTCTCCAAGCCCGCTCCGAAGAATCACTTCACCATCGGCATTGAAGACGATGTAACCTTCACCAGCCTGACCTACGATCCCGCCTTCTCCACCGAAGACCCGAAGACCGTGCGCGCCTTGTTCTACGGCCTGGGCTCCGACGGCACCGTAGGCGCGAACAAAAACTCCATCAAGATCATCGGCAGCGAAACGCCCAACTACGCGCAGGGCTATTTTGTCTACGACTCGAAGAAGTCCGGCTCGATGACGACTTCGCATCTGCGCTTCGGGCCGAACCCGATCCGGTCAAGCTACCTGATTACGCGCGCCAGTTTTGTGGCCTGCCACAACTTCAGCTTCCTGGAGAAGATGAACGTGGTGGAAGCCGCCATGCCCGGCGCGGTCTTCTTGCTCAACTCGCCCTACTCGGCGGCCGAGGTGTGGGATCATCTGCCCAAGACGACCCAGCAGGAGCTCCTCACCAAGAAGATCGAGTTCTACGTGATCGACGGCAACACGGTGGCGCGTGAGACCGGCATGGGTACGCGCATCAACACCATCATGCAGGCCTGCTTCTTCGCCATCAGCGGCGTGTTGCCGCGTGAGGAAGCCATCGCGCAGATCAAGAAGGCCATCTACAAGACCTATGGCAAGCGCGGCGAAGCGGTGGTCCAAAAGAATTATGCGGCTGTAGATGCGGCGCTGGCGCATCTGCACAAAGTCGAGCTTCCTTCAGCTGCAAATTCTGAATTCGATCTGATTCCATCCATCTCTTCGAAGGCGCCGGCATTCGTGAGCAACGTGCTCGAGAAGATTGCTGCCGGCCACGGCGATCTACTGCCGGTCAGCGCGATTCCCGCCGGCGGCGCGTTCCCTACAGGCACAGCCCAGTGGGAGAAGCGCAACATCGCGCAGTTCATTCCCGTGTGGGACAAGGACCTGTGCATCCAGTGTGGCAAGTGCGTGATGGTTTGCCCGCACGCCGTGATTCGCGCCAAGGTCTACGGTGCAGACGCGGCGGTCAACGCGCCGGAGACGCTGCAATGGGCCAAGCCCAAGTGGAAAGGTATGGAGCAGGACCGCTACACGCTGCAAATTGCGCCGGAAGATTGCACCGGCTGCGCCGTCTGCGTGGACGTGTGCCCGGTGAAGAACAAGAGCGACGCAAGCAGGAAGGCCATCAACATGGCGCCGCAGGCCCCGCTGCGCGAGGCCGAGCGCGATAATTGGGAGTTCTTCCTGAATCTGCCGGAGGTTGACCGCGCGAAGCTCTCGCACGGCCAGGTCAAGGACATTCAACTGCTGCAGCCGCTTTTCGAGTTCTCGGGCGCTTGCGCGGGTTGCGGCGAGACGGCCTACATCAAGCTGCTGACGCAACTGTTCGGCGACCGGCTGTACATTGCCAACGCGACCGGCTGCTCGTCGATCTACGGCGGCAACCTGCCGACGACGCCCTATACCAGTAACGCGCAGGGACGCGGGCCGACATGGGCCAACTCGCTGTTTGAGGACAACGCCGAGTTCGGCTTCGGCATGCGCACCGCTCTCGACCAGCAGAAGATCTTTGCCGAGATGCTGGTGACGCGGCTTGCATCGGAGATTGGCGTTGAGCTGGTGGCCGAGCTGCTGCATGCCTCGCAGAAGACGGAGACGGAGATCAACCAGCAGCGGGAGCGGGTGCTTGCCGTGCGCGCCAAGCTGGAGGGCAACTCAAACTCGGATGCCCGCAACCTGTTGGCCATTGCCGATTCGCTGGTGCGCAAGAGCGTGTGGATCGTGGGCGGCGACGGGTGGGCATTCGACATCGGGTTCGGCGGCTTGGACCACGTGCTGGGCTCGGGCAAGAACGTGAACGTGCTGGTGCTCGATACTGAGGTCTACTCAAACACCGGCGGCCAAGCTTCGAAGGCTACCCCGCGCGGCGCGGTGGCCAAGTTCGCCGCTGCCGGGAAAACGACCAGCCGCAAAGACCTGGCCATGGAGGCAGTGAGCTACGGCTCGGTGTATGTAGCGCAGGTGGCGCTGGGCGGCAACGATTCGCATGTGGTCAAAGCCTTTCAGGAGGCCGAAGCGCACGACGGGCCGTCAATCATCATTGCCTACGCCAGCTGCATCGCGCATGGCTATGACCTGGTGCATGGACTCGAGCAGCAGAAGCTTGCCGTGCAGTCCGGCTACTGGCCGCTGATGCGCTATAACCCAGCGCTGCGCGAGACCGGCAAGAACCCCTTCCAGCTTGACTCGAAGGCGCCGTCGATCCGCTTGAAGGAGTACAGCTATCGCGAAGCGCGGTACACCATGCTGGCGCGCAGCAACCCGGAGCTGGCCGCGGAGCTATTGAAGGACGCGCAGGACGACGTCGAGCGCCAGTGGCGCGTCTACTCGGCGCGGGCCTCGATGCCCGGCCGCGGCGAAACGCCGCACATTGCTCCGCAAGAGAAGACGGAAGACAAGCAGGTGGCCGTGGCTGCCGGAGGTGCGGAATGATCGACTTCTCAACAGAATATCTCGGTCTTAAATTGAAAGGCCCAATCGTGGTGTCATCCACGCCGCTGTCGGAGTCGATCGACAATGTGCGGCGCATGGAAGACGCGGGCGCCTCGGCCATTGTGCTCACGTCGCTCTTTGAGGAGCAGCTGGCGCTCGAATCGAAGGCGCTTGACGACGACCTCTCGCGCGGCACCGAGTCGTTTGCCGAGTCGCTCGGCTACCTACCGGATCTGGACGACTATCGTATGACGCACGAGGTCTATCTGGAGCACCTGCGCCAGGCCAAGGCGGCGGTGCAGATACCCATTCTGGCCAGCCTGAATGGAGCCACGAAGGGCGGCTGGGTGCGCTATGCCAAGGGCATGGAGCAGGCCGGCGCCGACGCCATCGAACTGAACACGTATGCGTTGGCGACGGACAGGGGGCAGACTTCCGGCGACCTGGAGCATCAGCTGCTCGAGCTCGTCTTGGCCGTCACCAGCGCCGTCAAGGTGCCGGTCGCAGTCAAGCTGTCGCAGTCGTTCACCAGCATTCCAAATCTAGTGGCGCGCCTTGAGGATACGGGCGCGCGCGGCGTGGTGCTGTTCAACCGCTTCTATCAGCCCGACTTCGACATTGAGACGCTGGAGGTGCGGCCGACGCTGCATTTCTCAACGCCTGCCGAACTGCTTTCCCGGTTGCACTGGGCGGCAATTCTCTATGGCAACGTCAAGGCCGACATCGCCATTACCGGTGGTGTGCATTCGGCCGAGGACGTGTTGAAGA
>Ga0182030_10005666_pt1 | contig 26450 bp, 27 predicted proteins | sample 812S3MmetaG_FD_121299 | JGI IMG/M metagenome (GOLD analysis project Ga0182030, IMG submission 121299) | Permafrost microbial communities from Stordalen Mire, Sweden - 812S3M metaG (Illumina Assembly) | ecosystem: Environmental > Terrestrial > Soil > Wetlands > Permafrost | place: Sweden...
GGTCAGAGCAATTCCAACCAGCAAACCAGCTTGAGCCAACTGACCCAAGCCAACTCGCTCGGCAGCACAAATAGCGACGGTGACAGCAGCGGCATCAGCCTCAGCAGTTACAACAGCGGCATCAGCCTCAGCAGCTACAACAGCTCGCAGCAGTCGTTCGTACACAGCAGCGACAACGTTGAGGGAGCCACCTTCAATCTGGCCAGTGAAAGCGGATCGGGCGGCAACAATCAACTCAGCACGGGCCTGCAAATTAACAACGGTCAGAATCCGCCCAGTTCCGCAGGGTGCGGCACCTCGGCGAACTCGAACAACGACAATCAGCAGAGCGTTCTCAATCTGCTGAGGTAGGGCACTATCGGGGGGCGTAATGTCGAAGGTCAAGGAGGACTCATGACCGACGGACGCCAATTTCCCGAAGGATCCCGTGTGAACAACCTTGAACTGACAGGCGTGCATCTGCACGGCGTCGAGCTCGAGGGAGCAAGGCTCACCGACGCCAACTTCCGTAATGCGCAGATCTCCGGTGAGATCGACGGGTTGCGGATCAACGACGTGGAAGTCGATCTGCTGGTGCAGTCGGAACTCGACCGTCGGTTTCCCGAGCGGCTCTTTCTGCGCTCCGCCGACCTGGCGGATCTACGCCAGGGCTGGCTGCTTCTTGAGGGCTTCTGGTCGGCCACCACAGAGAGAGCCAGCCGATTGCCGGTCGGGCTGCAAGTGCGAAGGGTGGACGGCGAGTGGAGCTTCGTTGAAACGCTCCGCCATCTCATTTTTGCGACCGATTGTTGGTTGTCACGCGGCGTCGAGTTAGTGAGTCGGCCCTACCACTCGTGGGGGATTCCCTGGGAGGGAGTCGACCCAGCCTGGGCCGAAGGACTCGGAGTCGATGTGGCGGCATCCCCGGACTTGGCTGCCGTCTTGCCGGTGAGGTCGCAACGTCAGCAGTTGGTGCGCTCGACGCTCGAGCAATTGACCGAAGGCGATTTGGCTGACGTGCGTTCGGCGCCCGATGAACCGGGACATCCAAACGGCGAGCACACGGTGCTCCAATGCCTTCATGTACTCATGAATGAGGAGTGGCAGCATCACCGCTATGCCACGCGTGATCTCGATGCGCTCGAGGACTCAGAGGGTTAGGGCAACGTCAGAGCTGGAACGACGTCGCTCTTGAAACTGCGGAGCGTGTGATCCGACGGCGCATCGCGCAACCACAGGATGAAGCCGCGACAGCCGGCGTCGACGAAGGCCTGTGTCTTTTCGGTGACTTGTTCGACCGTGCCGACCAAGTTCTCGGCCAAATACGAGTCGACGTCAGTGACCGGATTCCACAAGTTGCCGCCCTCGGGATCTTCGCACCAGGCTCGGCACTCGGCGTCGGTGTCGAAGATGGCGCAGTCGGGGCCATGGGTTCGCACAATGTCACCGAAGGGACGACCGATCTCCCCGCAGTAGCCCTCGAGCAACGCGGACTTGCGGATGAATGAGTCCAGCCCGACTTGCCAGTTGGTCATGTCAGCTTGGCGGGCCGCAATGCGCAAGGTGACCTTCTCGCCACCGCCACCGATTAACACCGGCGGCAGGGATTGCAGCGGTTTCGGATTGCAGAAGGCACCGTCGAACGACAAATGCTGCCCCTTGAACGTCACCGTTTCCTCGGTCCAGAGTTGGCGGATGACGGTCACTGCTTCGTCGAGCAGTTGCAAGCGGTCCCGGTCGCTCGGGTATTCGTAGCCGTAGGAGGCGTATTCCTCGTGATACCAACCGGCCCCAATGCCGAGTATCAAGCGGCCGCCGGAGAACACGTCGATGCAAGCCGCCTCCTTGGCCAGAAGTCCGACGTTGCGGTATCCCGCACACGTCACCAGCTGCCCTAGGCCAACCCGGGAGGTGGTTTGGCTCAGCGCAGCCAGCGTGGTGAAGGCTTCAAAAAGATGGGTCGGCTCACGGCGAGGCACCGTCTCCACGTGGTCATAGACCCAGATGTGGTCGTAGCCGACTTCCTCGGCCAGTTGCGCCAGCTCGACGGTGCGGCGCCAGGCCTCGGTGGCCCCCCAGCCGGTGTACTCGAGTTTCCAACCTTGGGGGACAAAGACGCCGAACTGCAATGCATTCTGAAGGTCGCTCACCCGGGGAACTCCCAGTACTGGATCTCACACATCATGGGGAGGACGAACTTCATGTAGAGGGAGTGGATCTTGACGATCTCTTGGTCATCGACGTGGAGATCGATCAGATCGAGGCGGTCGTCGGTCTTGCGAAAGATCTCCGCTCGTTCTTGAATCCCTTGGATCTCTTCGAGGGATCCCACGGCAAGACCAAAGTGATCCATGCGGGGACAGGCCATGGGATTGTCCTCGGCGATCAGGAAGATGAACTGATCCCAGTGCACGCAGCTGAGGATGAGGCGACGACGATCTTCGGTCATGGTCGGCATCTCGGTGAAACCGAGTACCTCCTCGTAGAAGCGGCAGATGTCGGTCCGGCTTTCCTCGCCCAACAGTTCAGCGGGCATCGACATGGCCACGTGGTTGAAACGCGGGTTTCCGGTTGGGTAGAAGGCGTGCGTCATCGGATCGAGCTCCTCACTTCACTTCGTAATCGTCACGTTGCGTTGGCGTTGGCATTGGCATTGGCATTGGCATTGGCATTGGCAAGTTCGGGGACCACCATGACCTTGCCGGCGATGCGACCAGTGGCCAAGGCCTCGAGAGCATCGGTCACGCCGCTGAGTGGAATGTCGTTGGGGTCGATCAGGAGATCGTTGGGGAACGAGTCGGAGGCCAAGAGTTCGAGGGCCCGCTCGAAGCCACCCAGGTCGTAAATGAAAGACCCGGTGACGGTCAGCTCATTGAGGATCATGCGGTTGGGATCAAACGTCGGGTGGTCGATGCCAGCGCCGACCATGACCAAAATCCCGCCTCGCAGCAGTTGATTGAATCCGGCCTCGATGGCCGCCTTGTGCCCCGAGCATTCGAGTACGACGTGCACAGCTCGAGACGACAGCTTGTCGGGTTCCCACGACGGGAAGATCTCGAGCTCAGCGGGATCGATCACTTCAACCGCCCCCACACTGAGAGCCAGCTTTTGGCGACCTTCGTGCGGCTCGACGACCGTGATGTGGTCGACACCCATGGCACGCAGCGCGGCCACGGTGAGGGCGCCGATGGGCCCAGCCCCAAAGACCATGACCGAGTCTCCGGGGGCGATGCCCGAGCGGGTGATCCCGTGCATGGCGACGGCGAGAGGTTCCGCCAGGGCAGCGTGGCGAGCCGACAGACCTTCAGGGAGGCGCAGCACGCTGAGCGCTCGCACCAGAATGTATTCAGCGAAAGCGCCGTCACTCACCTCTGTTACCGATCCTCGGGCTTCGCACTGCGATGGCTTGCCTTCCAAGCAACGCCGGCAGGTGCCGCATTTGGGCGACGAGGCGCCAACAACCCGCTCGCCGATCGACCAGGTGTCGACGTTCTCGCCCACCGCGGCGATGGTCCCGGTCCATTCGTGACCGGCCACGACACCCTTTTTGAGGCCCCAGCCGTCGCGCAATTGGTGGATATCGGAGCCGCAGATGCCGCAGGAATGCACCTGCACCAACACCTGGTCGGGACCGGGTACCGGCACCGGGCGATCCTCGAGCGTGATGACCCCGGGGGATTGGTAGACCGCGGCGGTCATGGTGGAGGGGAGCGAGTTCTCTGACACGGGCGTCAGGTTAGGCGCTCTCTCGCAGCCAAGCGAGCCCTCCGGCCAGGTGACGCAGGTAGGTCGGGGTTTCCCACGCACCTGGGAAATGACCGAGGGCCGAATAGAAGGTCCGGCCCTCCTTCTCCTGGTGGCACCAGGCCAAAGGGAAGCCGCATTCGGGAATCCGGCCGCCCGGAACCGAAAGATCTACCTGGTCCGGTGCCAAGGAGAGCAGCACCTGGGCATCGGGGCGGAGGGCGCGGAAGAGATAAATCTCGTCGCGCCAGTCCCACGAGTCGCCAAGATGCGCAGTGGCCGGATGATCCCGGTCATCGACCGCAATGGTGAAGTCCTGCGTCCACGGATGACCGTCAAAGCGAGCCCCGATGATGTCGCCGTATCCCGGCCAGGTGTGGCAGGCGTCGGTGGCCGAATGGACGCCCATCACGCCCAAGTGGCCCGCCTCCCACTGGGCCACGATGGCCTGGCGTTGGGGTGGTGAGAAGGGCGTCTCGCCAATCGTGAAGAGGGACAGCACGGCGGCCGATTCGAGATGCTGCGGCGAGAGATCTCGCACGTCGGCCACGAAGACCGGGTCGAGGCCAGCTCCCTCAGCGAGTTGGGCCAGGGCGGTGCTGGCCTGGCCGAGCACACCGTGGACGCCGGCCGGTCCGTCGGCATAAGGGGCAACTTGGGTCACAATCAGCATGTCTTTGGGCACCTCCGGAGTGTACGGCTGGTGCTCGGGCGTCGCCGAGTGCTCCAATGCACGCAGGACGCAGGCAACCGCCTCGACCGGGGCAACCGCCACAAGACACGAGCACGACGACACGAGGGAGCAACCACATGAGCACGGGAACAAACGCAGAGATCGCGGCAACGCTGGCCGCATTGGGATCGGCCACCTTGGGCGAGTCGGGTGGCTTGGCCACGGATCGTCGCCTAAAGCCGGCATGGTCGGGCGCCACCGTCGCCGCGCCGGCCTACCCGGTCGGCTGCACGCCGGGGGACAACTTGGCCGTGCACGTGGCGGTGACCCGTGCTCCAGCAGGCAGTGTCCTGGTGGTCGATGTGGGTCGGGTCATCGATCGGGGTTACTGGGGTGAGGTGCTCACGACTGGTGCCGAAGCGGCGGGACTGGCCGGCTTAGTCATTGACGGCGGTGTGCGAGATGTGGCCGCACTCGAGGCCCACGGATTCCCGGTGTTCTCCTCCACCATTGCCTTGACTGGTGCTAGCAAGGATCAACGCGGGACGGTCGGATCGCCTGTGCGTGTCGGCGGTGTGCTGGCGTCGTTGGGCGACTGGGTGGTGGGTGATGTCGACGGCGTGACCATCGTGCCGGGGGCCGCACTCGACGAGGTGATCAACGCCGGCAAGGAGCGCGAAGCCAAAGAAGCCGGCTTCTTCACCGCACTCAAGGCCGGTCAGTCAACCGTGGAACTGCTCGGGCTGAACGCGTCGCTGATCGCCGAAGGGAACTAGCCCTGCGCTCCTCGTTCATGACGAGGTGGCCGAGCAATTCACACAGCGACCCAACATGGCGAAGTGATGCGGATCGATCACGAATCCGAATTGCGACTTCGCCGACTTGGCCAGACCACGGAACAGCTCGTTGGGAGCCTCGATCATGGCGCCGCATTCCTCACAGACAAAGTGTCCATGTGCTGTTGCGGCCAAGTGATAGGTGGCCGGGCCGTGACCGAGGTGGGCGTGGACGATGACGCCGAGGCGCTCCAACTCATCGAGGTTGCGGTAGATGGTGGAGAGGTGGATGTCCGGAGCTTGCTTCTGCACCTCAGCGGCCAGATCTTCGGCCGTGCGGTGGCCCGACGATTCGAAGAGTGCTCGCAACAGCAACCGCCGGGACGAGGTAACTCGCCCGCCCTGCTGGCGCACAATGTCGAGCACCTCGTCGACGGTGGTGGCCGGTCTCTTGCCAGCTCGGTCGCCGACCGTCAACACCGGACCTTGGGGCTTGCTCACCGCACCAGTCTAAGCAAGCCGCCTCCGGCTAATCGCAACAACTTCCTTATTGCGACTGACTTGTAGTTAGCCTAGATTTCGCAACGTATGCACTCGGACCAGCGCCTGGACCCGTCCCCGCCGCCGTCCCCCAGCCGCCTGGCCAAAATCCGCGCCGGCCTCACCCCCCGCGAATGGACCCGGGTCGGCGGCATGTCGGCCGCCATCATCGGGCTCCATGTCCTCGGTTGGGGCATGTTGGCCGCTGCATTGAGCGGTCACTATCACATCAATAAAACGGAATTCTTTGGCGTCGGCACCGGCGTGCTGGCCTACACCCTCGGCATGCGCCACGCCTTCGATGCCGACCACATCGCGGCCATCGACAACACTACGCGCAAGTTGATCAGCGACGGACAGCGACCACTCAGCGTCGGGTTCTTCTTCTCCCTCGGCCATTCCTCGGTGGTGCTGGCCTTGGCCGTCCTCTTGAACTTCGGCATCCGTGGGCTCGACGATCAAGTGAAGAACTCCAGCTCCGCCCTCCAACACACGACCAACATCATCGGCACGTCGGTCTCGGGCTTCTTCCTCTATCTGATCGCCGCATTGAACATCGTCGTCATGGTGTCGATCATGCGGGTGTTCAGAGACATGCGAGCGGGCAAGTTCAACAACGAGGAGCTGGAGCGGCAGCTGAACAATCGCGGCCTGATGAATCGATTCTTCGGTGGGTACGCCCGCCGCATCGATACGCCATGGAAGATGTACCCAGTCGGCGTCCTCTTCGGCCTCGGATTCGACACCGCTACCGAAGTGGCGCTGCTCGTCCTGGCCGGCACGGCGGTCGTGGGCGGACTGCCGTTCTACGCCATCTTGTCGTTGCCGATCCTCTTCGCCGCCGGCATGACGTTGTTCGATACAGCTGACGGTTGCTTCATGAACTTCGCCTACGACTGGGCCTTCGCCCGTCCGGTGCGCAAGGTGTATTACAACTTGACCATCACCGGGCTCTCGATCTTCGTGGCCATCTTCATCGGCACCATCGAGTTGGTCGGCCTGTTGGCCCAGGACGGGCACTTCGGCGGACCGATCTGGGGCTTCATCGAAGGGTTCAACATCAACACCGCCGGCTTCATCGTCGTCGGACTCTTTGTGGTCACGTGGATGGTGGCACTGGCCATCTGGCACTTCGGCCGCATCGAAGAGCGCTGGGAGCTCGCCGCCCCCGCCGCGGACTAGAGCTGGTTCGGCGGCGTCCGTCCGGCCAACACGTCGCACACCCCTTGGCAAGCCAGTTGCGCCATACGCGTGCGCGTCGCAATTGTCGCGCTACCGATGTGCGGCAACAACGTGATGCGCGGGGCGGTGAGGAGGCGGGGGTTGAGGGACGGTTCGCCGTCGAACACATCGAGCCCGGCGCTGAAGATGGTGCCGGCCTCAAGGGCGTCGACCAACGCATCCTCGTCAATGACCGGACCTCGAGCCGTGTTGATGAGCACGGCGGTCGGTTTCATGAGGGCCAGTTCCGCCGCGCCGATGAGATGGCGAGTGGACTCGGTCAGCGGCACATGCACGCTCACGATGTCGGAGCGACCCAACAGTTCCGCCAACGTCGGCACGAAGCCGGGTAGGCCGGTGTCGTTGCGTGAAGTGTGCAGGATTTCCATATCGAAGCCGGCGGCCCGGGCGGCCACCGCCTGGGCTATCCGCCCGTAGCCGATCAGCCCGAGCGTGGCCCCGTTGACGTCGCGAGCGAGGTGGGTGTTAAAGCCCCATCCGGTCCAGCGCCCGTGACGCAGGTCGTCCTCGGCCAAGGTCGAGGTGCGGGTGGCCGCGAGGATGAGGAGGAGAGCGAGGTCGGCGGTGGTCGCATCGAGCACGCCGGGGGTGTTGCATATGGCGATCCCGAGTTTCCGAGCCGTCGTGACGTCGATGTTGTCGTAGCCGACGGCCGCGGTGCCGACGACGCGCAGGCGGCCGCCCGCCGCCCCGGCCGACAGCACCTCGGCATCGATGCGATCGGTCAGCAGACAGACGAGGCCGTCGCTGTTGGCCGCCGCTTCGTTCAGTTCAGCCGCCGTGAGCGGGGAGTCGTCGAGGTGAGGTCCGACAATCTCGTGCCCGGCTGCAATGAGTGGATCGGTGCCGCCGTCAGTCAGGCGGCGGGTGACATGGACGAGCGCCACGCAGACTCAGTGAGTGGTGTAGTTGATCTCGCCGGCACCCTTGACGCCGATGGCGAAGCAGAAACAGTGGATGGGGGCGTGGTCACTGATGGGACGCAGGGAATGGACCTTGTCTGGCGGAATGTAGACCAGGTCCCCTTGGGAGATGTCCTGGTCCTCGCCATCAATGGTCATGACGCCCTTGCCGTTCATCACGTAATAGAACTCGTGGGTGGGGTGCGAGTGGGGGTCAACCAGGCCACCGCCGGGCACCTCGAACTCATTTACCAGTTCCAGGTAGCCACCGTCGGTGATGTCCTTGAATTCCCTCGATTCGATCATCCACCACACCGGTACGGTGCCGTTGTGCTCGACAACCGGCGCCTTGGCCTCAATACTGCGCACGTCCATGATGACGACCTCTCTCGTAGCGGTTCAGCGTTCCGTAGACTGACTCCGGCGTCAGGTTAGATCGCCAGCGCCCCAGGCGGCGAGAACGAGTTGTCGAACGAGTCAACCGGTGAGCAAGGAGAAGAGCGTGTCAGAGCAGCGGCGAAGGGTCGGCACTGAGCCGTTGTCCGAGGATGCGTGGTCTCCTTTTGGGTGGCTCCCCGTCGCTGACACCGATCCTCGTGATGGAGAGCACCGTCTTACCTTCGTCTGGGACGACGCCCACGTGAACTTGATCGGGCACGCCCGATCCGAGGTGCCGGCCACCGACGATGGCCTGCGCTGCGAAATGCTGTATCGACATGACACCCATACACAGACGGTGATGTCGTTGGATGTCCCGGCCATCATTGCAGTGGCTCCCGCTGGCGTTGACTTCTCGAATCCCTCCGATGCCGACACCATCCACGTGTTCCGCCTCGAGCCACTGGAGCCGTTGGTGTTGGACCGGGGTACGTGGCATTGGGGCCCGTTCCCGGTGTCGGCCGACGAGGTGCGGTTGTTCAACGTGCAGGGGCTGCGCTACGCCGAAGACAATGCGTGCTTCGACCTGGCTGGGGCTGGGCTGGACCTCGACGTCGTGCTGTCTTGAACGCTCCTCGGTGACGCTGACCTAATGGAAATCGACGAAACCGAATTCATGTCGGGCTCGGTGCCCGAACTGGTGGCTGCCATATCGGCGACTGAGACCGAGACCGGGCCCGGGGACGATGGTCGCCAAACGTTTGTCACGTCGAGTCCGCACTGGTGGGGCGGCAATCGCACCTTCGGCGGCATGGTGGTGGCGCAGGCTTTGCATGCCGCCTGCCAAACCGTGCCCAGCAGACTCCATGTGCACTCGCTGCACGGCTACTTCCTGCGGCCATCGAGCCCGGGATCGACGTCGATCCATCGGGTCGACCGAGTGCGCGATGGACGGTCCTTCACGACCCGAGAAGTCACCAGCGAAGTAGAAGGTCGGACCACCTTCCGGATGACTTGCTCGTTTCATGTGCCCGAGGATGGCGACGAGTACCAACTCCCCATGAGCGATGACGTGCCTCGCCCCGAGGACACCCCTGGCGTGGATCTGCCCTTTCCGTTCGACATCCGTGAACTCGGGGCCACCCCACGGCGAGCAGACGGTACCTACGCCTCCACTCGGCGGTGCTGGTTCCGCACTCGCACCCCGCTGCCCGATGATCCGGCCATCCATGCATGCGTGCTCGCCTATCTCTCCGACATGACCGGTGCCGCGTTCCGACCACTGTCGCTGAACAGCTGGGGAACGCACACCGACGCCAGCTTGGACCACGCCCTGTGGTTTCATCGGCCTCGTCGAGCGGACGAGTGGAACTACTACGACCTCTCAGCCCTGGTGAACGCTGGCGGACGTGCGACGGTACGGGCGACGCTGTACGGGGATGACGGTGTGTTGTATCAAAGCATGGCGCAGGAGTTGTTGATTCGAGAGCTCGAGGTACCAGTTGCGTTTGAGGCGCCGCCTTGGGCGCTGCGGGATGGGAAACGCGACAGCGAGCAGTTGCTGGCTGGCGAAAGCAATCTGGAATGGGAGGGGCAGGAGCGCAATGGGACTACTTGAGGGGCAAAAAGCCATCGTCACCGGTGGGGGATCGGGCATCGGCCGCGCCACGTGTCGACGCATGGCCGAAGAGGGGGCATCAGTAGCGGTGATCGACCTCGATGGACCTTCGGCGGTGACCGTGGCCGAGGAGATCGGCGGGTTCGGTTTCGCGGCCGACGTTGGTGATCCCGACGGCTTGCGTGAGGTCGTCAATACAGCGGTGGCGTCCCTCGGCGGCCTGACGATCTTGTACAACAACGCCGGCATCGGTTCCTTCTCTCGACTGCACGAGGGGGAGCCAGCCGAGTGGGAGCGAGTGCTCCGAGTCAACCTGACCGGTGTCTACGCCGGCTTCCGGGCCGCCATTCCCCACCTCTTGGCTGGGGGCAGAGGATCCATCGTGTCGACCGCATCGATCAGCGGTACCCGGCCGGCGGCCGGCGAGGGTCCCTATGCGGCCTCGAAGGCGGCAGTGGCTGCACTCACTGCGTCCGCGGCTCTTGAATACGCCCCGAACATCCGGGTCAACGCGGTGTCGCCCGGGATGATTCGCACGCAGATGACGGCGCCCATGTTTCAGTTCATGCCGGACCAGGAAGAGCGCTTTGTCCGTGATACTCCGGTGGCCCGAGTTGGCGAACCCGAAGACATCGCCGACGTCGTTGTGTTCTTGTGCTCCGACCTGGCCCGGTTCGTCAACGGTCAGAACATCGTGGTCGATGGAGGACTGACGCTCCATGGTTCCGGAGTCGACGGCATCTTCCAGCAAGTTTTTCCGCAGGGCTGACCTGGCGACGAGAGACCTGTAACTGAATCGTCATCGTGTAGGTAATAAGAATTTGCGATCTGGGAAGTCCACTAAATAGTGAAACGTTGGGCGTGAGTCATCCGCATCGGGGGAAACCAGCGCATCGCTGCGGACGGCGACCATGACAAGTCGAAACTGTGTGGGTAAGTCGCAAGCCGTATGAAACTACAGTCGCTCGCCGGATCACTAGGTCTGCGGACGGCGCTCCAGCCAAAACCTCGTCAGTCCGAGCCGTCGAACAGCGCCCGATAGACCATGGTGGTCATGGTGTCGATGGCGTCGTCGTCAATCGGTCGACCCACAAATTCACGCAAATAGTGAAAGCGATCGAGCATGGCGAGCACGGCCATGCCGGCCGCCTCCCGGTCAATCAGGTGACCCGAATCATCGGGACCGATCTGCTGGGCTAGCGCGTCGGACATCACGGTGAAGGTCTGCCGGATGACGTCGATCAACTCAGGGTCGATAGTGGCCAGGTCCGTCCAGGCCCGAAAGAGGGGAGCGTTACGCAACCACAGTTCCGAGTAGGCCCGGATCCAACCGTGTACGTCTTCCCACTGAGGCGAGCCGCCCTGCTCCGGCGCCAACTGCAGCGCGTCATAGAGGTGCTGCGCCTCGGTGGCGGCCTCGGTGACCAAGGCCCGGAGGAGATCCTCCTTATTGGAGAAGTACAGGTAAAAGGTGCCGTGCGACGTCTTGGCCAGTTCAACCACGTCGTTTACCCGGGTGGCGTGATAGCCCCGCTGGTCGAAGGCGATCATGGCGGCATCGAGCAGTTTGCGCATGGTACGACGACCTTGGCTTCGCAACACGCGTTGTCTGGCGGGTGCCCCTACGGCATCGACGTCACCAAACGGCAAGCCCGGCGAATCACCGGATCCGGCACCCGCCGCCCGACCTTTTGGGTCGGGGGTCTGAGTCGCCTGGTCAGGCTGGACTTGAGGCGATCCCATGCCTCGGGCATCGTAGTGCCAGGGTCGGTCCAAATGGCTAACCTGACACGGTGGTCAGGTTTCGCGGGGATCGGCGGTGATGAGCCAGGCGGGCATTCCATCGTTCAGTTCACTCGAACAAGCGGTGGCGACCAACCTGCGTCCGGGAGACTCAGTGCACGTCATGCTCGGCCACAGCCGCTGGACGGCCGGAGCTCGGGAGATGGCTCGCCAATTCTGGGGTCAAGATCCTGGATTCACGCTGGTCATGAGCAGTCTGGGTGCGCTCGGTGCGTTGTTCTTCCGGGGTGGGATGGTCAACAAGGTGGTCACCACCTATTCGGGCAACAGCTTCCCCACCTATACGCCCAACCCCATCTTTCGTCAGGCCTACGAATCGGGCGACGTCGAGGTAGAGCACTGGTCGATCCTGACCATGGCCCAGCGTTTTGAAGCGGCGGCCCGAGGGCTGCCCGCGGTCGTGACCGGATCCCTGGTCGGATCCAACATGGCCGACAACGATGCTTTCGCTCACATCGATTCGCCCTTTGGCCCGCTCGGCGTCCTGGCGCCGCTTGCCCCCGACGTGGCCCTGCTCCATGCCGCCGCCGCCGACACGCAAGGCAATCTCTTTCTTTCCGAACCATTGCTCGAAGGCGTGTGGGGCGCACTGGCCGCAAAGCGGGGCGTGGTGGCCACCGTCGACGGCATCATTGAAGATCCCACTGGCCTCGGACATCGGGTCAAGATCCCGGCCCATCGCGTCCTCTCGGTCGTGGAGGCACCATACGGCGCCCACCCCGGAGGTTGCTACGCCCCCGGTCTCCCCGTCAGCAGCTACGGGGAAGACATTGCCTTTTGGAATATGGCCGCCGAAGCCGCCGCCAAGGGCTCGTTCGACGAGTTCGCCGCCGAATGGGTGTTGGAGCCGAAAACGCACGAGCAGTATCTCGATCTCCTCGGCCACCCGCATCTCGAATGGCTCAGTGGTCGCTCCGACCCCTCATCGTGGCAGGCCGATGCCCAAGCCACCCCACCTTCAGACGATCCCACCATCTCGCGCTGGGAAACCGCCGCCTCGTTGGGCGCTCGGGAAGTCGAGCGAGTGGTGGCCGAAGTCGGCGCCGATGCCGTGCTGGCGGGTGCTGGCGTGGCCAACCTGGCCGCCTGGGTCGCCGTAGCTCGAGCCCGAGCCGCCGGCAGCCGGGTGACCTTGACGGCCGAGCTCGGATTGTGGGACTACGAGCCCACACCCGCCGATCCTTACATTTTCAATCACCGGGTCTTTCCAGGGACGCCGCAGCTGAGCGATGCCTCCACCGTGCTCGGGATGGTCATCGGCGGGCCGGGCACCAAGACGGTGGGCTGCCTCGGCGCAGCCGAAGTCGATCGCCACGGCTGCCTCAACTCGACCGAACTTGCTGGTGGGCGCTTCCTGGTGGGCTCGGGCGGAGCCAATGACGTGGCCAGCCGGGCCACTGCCTGCGTCGTGGTCACCATGGCTCGACCCGAACGACTGCCCGAGAGGGTGGCTTATGTCACGTCACCTGGGCATGCTGTAGTCAGCGTGGTCACCGACAAGGGCATTCTGCGCCGAGCAGACGGCACGCTCCGGGTGGCCGCCATCCCAGCTGGCGAAGGGTCGCTGGCCGACCGAACCGGGGCCATGGTCGCTTCATGTGGCTACGACGTCGATGTGGCCCGCTCGGTGGAGGAATTGGCGCCGGTCACCATGACCGAAGTCGGCGCCCTGCGCGACTACGACCGTCAACGACTGTTCTTGAACTAACGAAATCACGGGGGACATACATGCAAGCGATAACAGTGATGACGAAGAAGTGGAAGAGCCGCAACGTGGCGGTCGGAATGGACCGCTACAGTGACCGGCATCCCGGGGGGGATGCAACGAACCTACCGACTGGGGAAAGCATGCGACGTCGACACAGCAATGGGATCTGGACCAAGTTCGCCTTGGCTGGCGCCATCGGTGTATCCACCGTGGTGTCGGTCGGCGCGAGCGCCATTGGCGGCGGGGCTGCACCGGCGGGTGCCGCCAGTGTGCCCGGGGTCACCTCGAACTCCATCACCGTTGGGACCATCTCGACGCAGACCGGCCCCATCTCGTCGAACTTCTCCTCGCTGATTTATGGCGAGAAGGCCTACTTCGATTACATCAACGCCCAGGGCGGCATCAACGGTCGCAAGATCAACTACAAGTACGCCCTCGATGACGGCGGCAACCCCAGCCAGTTCACCCAGCTGGCCAACACCTTGATAAATCAGGACCACGTCTTTGCCGTGACCGGTGTCGGCACCGCATTCTTCTCGCCCAACATCTTCGTCGAATCCAAGACGCCGACCTACGGCTACAACGTCACCAACAACTGGGCCGGACCGGCCAACCTCTTTGCTGCCGGTGGGTCGGTGCAGTACGTGCCCGCTGAGGTTCCCGGAGCGGCGTATGTTGCCCGGGCGACCAAGGCCACCAAGATCGGCATTTTGGCCTACGGCATCGCCTCGTCGGCCGCCGCCTGTCAGGCCGCCGGGTCCGGATTGAGCAAGGGCGGGAAAGACGTCGCCTACACCGACTACAAGGTGAACTACCCGGGCTCGACGGTGGGTACCGACGTGCAGCGCATGAAGCAGGCGGGCGTGAACTTCATTCTCACCTGCATGGATGTGCAAGGGAACGTCACCATGGCTCGGGCCGTCAAGCAATACGGCCTCAAGACCTCGCAGTTGTGGCTGAACGGCAATGACCAGACGACTCTGAACCAGAACCAGAGCCTCATGCAGGGGATCTACTTCTACATCGCCCATGTGCCATTTGGAGCGCCCACGGCCGATTACCCCGGTTTGGCGCTCTACCTCAAGGAGATGAACAAGTACGAGCCCAAGTACACCGACGACGAGGTGGCCATTCAGGGCTGGGAGTCGGCATCGCTGTTCGCCACCGGGGTGAAGATGGCCGGGAAGAACTTGACCCAGGCCAACGTCATCAAGCAGGACAACACGCTGACCGCCTTCACCGCGGGTGGATTGACCACGCCAGTCAACTGGAAGATCGCCGGCCACTCCGGGCACGCTCCGCCGTATTGCGGGGCCTACATTCAGGTCAAGGGCGACAAGTACGTGCCCGCACTGAACACCAGCCCCAAGAGCGTCTTCGTATGCTTCGGGTCGATCAGTCCCAAGGCACAACCGTTGAAGACGTTGCCCGCCGGCACCCCGAACGCCTCTTAGGCCAGACGGCACGCGCGACCATCATCATTAATCTGGAATGGAGCAATTTTTCGACTTCGCCCTGCCCGGGATTCCGTATGGGTGTACGTACGCCATAGTGGCAGTGAGCCTCGTGCTCACCTATCAGGCCACTGGAGTATTCAACTTCGCCTTTGGAGCGCAGGCGTACGCGGCAGCGTTTGTCTTCACCTGGCTGACCGAGTATCACAACGTGCAGGGCTTCGTCGCCTTCATCATCGCCGTGGTGGTGATGTCACCCATCATCGGGTTGGGATTCAACTACTTCATTTTCAGACATGTCCCGAATTCGAACACCACGGCAAAATTGGTGTGTTCCATCGCGCTCTTGGTCGGGATACCGTCCATCCTCCCGGTCCTTTTCGGGGCACAGAACCTCGATGACACCGCCACCATCTTTCCGTTCTTCAATCCGGATGTGGTGTATTTCACCTTCGCCGGCACCCCCATCAACGGGATCGACATAGCCGACGTCACCGTGACGGCAGTCGTGTTGGTGGCCCTCACCATCCTCCTGCGTTTTACCAACTTGGGCCTGCAAATGCGCGGTGCGGTAGAAAGCCGGCGCCTGGTGCAACTCGATGGCGTCAACGCCAGTGGTGTGGTGACGCTGGCCTGGGCCATCTCCAGTTTCATGGCCGGCCTGGCCGGCGTCCTCCTGGCGCCCACTTTCGGACAATTCCAATCCGATTCGTACGCCACCCTCATGGTGGCGGCCATTGCCGCCGCGGCCTGGGGCCTGTTGCGATCGATGCCGATCGCCACCGGCGTGGCATTGCTCATCGGCGTCGTCTCGACCACCCTGCAGGGGTACCTCCCTACCGGAAGCTTGCTGTTCTCGGCCGTGCTGCCGTCATTGCCGTTCTTCGTGCTGGTGGGTGCCCTGCTGTTCCTTCCGGGCATGCGGGCCTTGGACTCAAGCCGAGATCCCCTGGCCACCATCGACCCACCCTTGCCTCCCACAGCGTCGGCGTCGAGGGCACCGCAGATGGACCGCATCATTCGTATGGCCTGGTGGGTGGTGTTGGCCATCTTCATTGTCTCGATGCTCACCTGGATCCCCATCACCTGGGCCGGCGTCTTCAATCAGGGTCTGGCCCTGTCCATCGTCTTCTTGTCGATCACCTTGATCACCGGGATGGCCGGCCAACTCTCGCTGTGTCAGGCCACGTTTGCTGGTGTGGCCGCGTTCATGGCGGCCCAGCTGTCCATCCATCTGGGACTCAACATGTTGCTCGGAGCCTTGGTCGGTGCCGCGGTGGCTGCCCTGGTGGCCATCATCCTGGCCTTGTTGTCGCTCCGGCTTCGCGGGCTGGGGCTGGCCCTGATGACCTTGGCTGCGGCCTTGTTGTTCGACAACACCTTCTTTAACTCGGTCCCCATTACCGGTGGCCAGCAGGGACTGAGTTTGCAGTCCAAGTGGCTGGGGACGACTGAGTTCTTCAATTTCGATGGGCACGCCCTCTTCCTCTTGACCATCGGCGTGTTGGCCATCTGTGTGGTGCTGGTGCTTCAGGTGCGAAAGGGCTCGGTCGGACGCAACTTGGCGGCCATGCGGGGCAGCGAAACGGCGGCGGCCGGATTGGGTATCAACTTGACCTGGCAGCGCATCACTGTGTTCGCACTGTCGGGAGCCATTGCCGGTATCGGCGGCGTGATCTACACCATTCAGCAACAGGTGGCTGATCCGAACCAGTACAGCTATTCGTTCTCGCTCGTTTTCGTGGTCCTGGTGGTGACCACCGGGGTCGGCACCGTCGAAGGCGCCATCCAAGCTGGCATCGGATTCGTGGTCACCGAGCAAATATTGACGCTGCTGCCGTCCCGAGTCGGCGGAGCCCAGCTGACCATCGTGCTCTTTTGCTTCGGTGCCCTGCAATATGCCAAGCACCCCGAAGGCATCCTGGAGTTCCAAAAGCGCAAGGGCACGCTCCGATTCGAGCGCTTGTTTTTCGGCGGGGGAAAGAAGGACGACCAGGTCGCATTGATTCAGGAAGTTCATGGCTGACGGCACCGCACTCCTCTCGATGCACGGGGTCTCCAAGTCCTTTGGTGGCGTCACCGCGGTGCACGAAGTGTCCTTTGACATCCACGAGGGTGAGAGCGTCGGTCTGGTAGGCCCGAACGGTGCCGGAAAGACCACGCTGTTCAACTGTGTCTGTGGGCAGTTGCGCAATGAACGCGGCGATATTTTGTTCGAAGGCCAACCGCTCAATGGAGTCCCCACCTACAAGCGAGCTCGCCTGGGCATAGGCCGCACGTATCAAAAGGTGGAAGTCTTTACCGACATGACCGTGCGTGATCACCTCTTGGTGGCCGAGCGCTCTCGGGGCGGCACCGGACGGTTGTGGAAAGACCTGTTGAACATGTCGGCTCCGACCACCGAGGAGTTGGACCGGGTTGAAGCCACCATGGGTCTGGTGGGCATCACTCAGTTGGCCGACTCACCAGTCAACGCACTCGGACTGGGCAACTGCCGGTTGGTGGAGCTGGCCCGGGCGCTCGCGGCCGAGCCAAAGATCCTGCTGGCCGACGAACCGTCCTCGGGCCTCGATCTCCACGAAACCGCCGAAGTGGCCACCGTGTTGCGCACCGTGCAGCGCGAACGTGGCACGGCCGTCTTCTTGGTCGAGCACGACCTGGCCATGGTGGGCGACGTGGTCGACCGCACCGTGGTGATGGACCTGGGCGCGCTGCTGGCCGAAGGCACCTTCGATGAAGTCATGGCCAATCCCGACGTGCGACAGGCCTACCTCGGCCAATCGGCGGTGGAGTGATGGCGATCACCGAGTCCGCCCCGGTCGCTCCCGGCCCCCCGCACACCGATGTCCTGACTGTCAATGACATCTGTGCCGGTTATGGCCCCTACCGCGCCCTATTCAACGTCTCGTTTTCCGTCCCGGCCGGCGGGATCGTCGCCCTGGTCGGATCCAATGGTTCCGGAAAATCCACCGTCGCTCGTACCGTCACCGGATTGGTCACGGCCACTTCGGGCAGCATTGCTTTCGCCGGCACCGACATCACCACCATGGCGGCCTATCGCATCGCTCGACTCGGCATGGCCCATGTGGTTGAGGGCCGAGGGGTCTTTTCCAGCCTGACCGTCGAAGAGAACCTGACCCTGGCCTTCCGCCAACGGGACGGACGTAAAAACCTCGCTGGCAATCTCGACCGGGCCTATAGCGCCTTTTCCATTTTGGGCGAACGCCGCAAGCAGATGGCGGGGACTCTTTCGGGCGGTCAGCAACGCCTTCTCTCTTTAGCCAAGGTCTTGGTGGTGCCGCCCCAGATCCTCATTGCCGACGAACTTTCGCTTGGCCTGGCGCCGGTAGTCGTCGATGCCGTCTACGAGGGCCTGGCTGAGATCAATCGCAATGGGACCGCCATTGTCGTGGTGGAGCAACAGGTGGGCCGGGTACTGAAACTGGCCAGCCGAGCGGTCGTGCTCGACCGTGGCTCCGTTTGCTACGAAGGCGAGCCCGCCGGAGCGTCCCAGGCGGTCGAGGACCTCATGGCTCGCCGTGAAGCTGCGGTGGCCCAGGACATTTCCCAGTAACCTCGTAACCTCGGCGCTGCACTGCAGATCCGTCATTGCGCAGCGCCCCTGCATCTCACGAAGGAGAAACGACCATGCGAGAGCCCGTCATTGTGGACGTGGTACGGACCACATTCGGTAAGAGTGGTGGTTCGTTGGCCAACTGGCACCCCACCGACCTGCTGGGATTCACGCTGAACTCGTTACTTGAGCGCACTGGAGTGGATCCCGAGCGCATCGATGATGTGATTGGCGGTTGCGTCAGCCAAGTCGGCGAGCAGGGCACGAACCTCACCCGCAACGCCTGGGTGGCGGCGGGACTGCCCCAGTCTGTGCCGGCCACCACTGTCGATCGCCAATGCGGGTCGTCACAGCAAGCGGTGCACTTCGCCGCGGCCGGGATTGCGGCGGGCCACTACGACATGGTCATCGCGTGTGGAGCCGAGGTGATGAGCCGAGTCGGCTTGGGTTCCAATGCTCGCGGCGGCACCGGACCCTTCTCACCTTCCTTTCTTGAAAACATTCAGGGACGCCTGTGGATGCAGTTCCGAGTGGCCCAGGTCTTGGCCGATCGCTACGGCGTCTCGCGTCAAGACATGGATGAGTACGCGCTGGAGTCACACCGACGAGCCGCTGAGAGTTGGGACAGCGGGCACTTCGACAACGAGGCCATCCCGGTGCCAATCAAGGCCGAAGACGGCACGCTGACCGGCGAGTTCTTGCGCACCGACGAAGGCATCCGTCGAGCCTCGACGTTGGAGAAATTGGCTGCGCTCCCAGCGGCCCAGAACTGGGAGCCCGACACGGCGCCCGACATCACGGCCGGGAACTCGTCGCAGACCACCGATGGGGCGGCGGCCATGCTCGTCGCCGATCGATCGGTGGCTGAAGCACTGGGCCTGCCCATCCGAGCCCGCTTCGCCCACTTCGCCGTGGCGGCCGACGACGCCGCCATTGTGCTTTCGGCTCCGGTCCCGGCCACCCAGAAGCTCCTTGATCGCTCAGGCATGAAGGTGGACGAATTCGACGCCGTCGAATGCAACGAAGCGTTCGCCGCCATCGCCCTGATGTGGCGCAAGGCCTTCGAGTACGACCCGGCCCGGCTCAACCCGCGCGGTGGAGCCATCGCCATCGGGCACCCACTGGGTGCCAGCGGCGTGCGCTTGATGGGGACGCTCTTGAACCACCTCGAAGCCACCGACGGTCGGTTCGGCTTCCAGACCATGTGCGAAGGCGGCGGCCAGGCCAACGCCACGGTGATTGAACGACTGGGCTGAAACACTGAGCTGAAGCGGCCGGTGAAATGGGCCATCTTGCCCATGCGAAATGGCCGCAAAACCTCAATACTGGGAACAGGTACACCTTTGCGTCGCTGAGCGTGGTGACGCCAACGGAAAGCGAACCATTCCTCCATGCCCGTTCTGGTCATCTTTGTCAGCATCTTTGGCACTCTCAGCTTGGCCAGGTTCGTGTTGCGAATTCGCACCGAGCATGCAGCGACTCCCAAAGCAGTCGATGAGCATTTCATTGGCGGCGGCACGTGGTATCGAAACGCCGGGACCCGCAGTCGGGCCAGCTGGCCGCTGGTCAGACTGGACGTGCTGCCTTCGGGCATCGTCGTGGGTCCGACCTCGCGCTGGCTGCGCTGGGCCGTGCCTCAAGTGATCATGCAGTGGGCCGACATCGCAAGTGTGGAGCGTCGTCCCACCGGCGTCCGCTTTAATTTGAAGAGCGCCAACCGTCCCGCGTTGTTGTTCCAGATGCATCGAGACGCGCTGCTGGCCGCACTCCGGCCGTACCCGATCGAACTGCGCGCCTGATCGGTCAGCGCGCCTGATCACGCTGCCGGAGCGGCGGCCTTTTCTGCTTCCTCTTGGGCGGCAACGAGCGGTTGAATCTTGCGGGTGACGATCCACCACTCGACCACAAAGGTCATCCCGGGGATCAGGCCAGCGGCGAACATGACGATGATCCACAAGATGTTGAGTCGCGCTTTGAGGGCGAGGATGCCGACGGTGATCAGGTAGACGATGTAGAGGTAGCCGTGTCCGACCCCGAAGATCTCCACGGCGACCTTGCCGTGACCAGTGAAGATCTTGATGCCGGTGAAGACGAACAGCGGGATGATCAGAACTCCAACAATGTTGGCCATCAGTTGATAGCGGAAGAGCGCACCCTTGAGTCCGCGTGCGGTCAGTCGTTTCATGTTGATCTCCGAGCTACGTGGGTCTCGGGACTGCGCCAGGTCTTTGGACCTTGCTCCGAGAGTTGGGCTAAGCGAGCGTTGTAGGCGGCCAGTTCGGGATCGTCGACCACCACATCGTGTCGTGCTTGCGAAGGCACCGGAACCATCGCGGCGGACTCCGTCGTCGGCTCAATTTCTGTGGCCGCTAATGCAGCTTCATTTTGCATCCCCTTGAGCCCGACCGTGTCGTAGTCGGTGTGGATCAACATCCACCAGAAATAGGCTGCGAGGATGGCAAAGACCGGCCACTCCACCGAATAGAGGTAGCTGAGACCATTGCCATCTTGGGCCCGGGTGATCTGCCACCAAGCGGCCAAGGCACAGGCAGGGACGAAGATCAGCACCGATACGTGCAAGAAGATGGCCCGCTTGGAAAGCCACCGTTCACGCACCATGCCAATGATACCGGGGCCAGTTCGAGCAACGATTTCGCCACTAACCTGGGGAGATGGCGCCAGAGATTGAGCGCATCGATCCACCCCACGTCTCCGACGAGCGCACGTCACTGGTCGCCTGGCTGGACTTTCATCGAGCCACGCTGCGCCAAAAGTGCGATGGATTGACCGGAGAACAGCTGGTCCAGGCCTCCATGGCGCCCTCAGGACTGACCCTGCTGGGCCTGGTGCAGCACATGACGATCGTCGAGTGGTGGTGGTTCGAGCACGTCTTTGCGGGAGGATCATCACCCCAAGCGTTTCAATCAGACGAAGACCCGGATTACGAGTTCCATGCCCTCGACCCCGGGACGACTGAAGCATCGTTGGCGGGTTTCGTGCGGCAATGTGACGAATCTCGGGCGATTGTGGAGCGAACCCCATCGCTCGATGCGCTGTCGGTGAGTCAAGAGCGACGAACCCGAGATCTGCGTTGGGTGATGACCCACATGATCGAGGAATATGCACGTCACAACGGTCATGCTGACCTGTTGCGGGAAGGCATTGATGGGGTCGTGGGGGATTGAGCAGCCCTGAGGCTGCGCCAGTCCTGCCTGGCTCCATCACCACTGAGCACGATTACGAGTTTTCGGTTGGGTGTGAGGAGATTTGGGCATTAATTAGCGACGTAGACGCCTACCGCACATGGTGGCCGTGGCTGCGCGCCTTCGATGCGCATGGTTTTGTGGCCGGGGACGAGTGGAAATGTCAGGTGCAACCGCCCCTGCCTTATGCCGTGCGCTTTCGAGTATTGATTGACCATGTGGCGGCGCCGAATGAAGTGCGGGCGCGAGTTGAAGGAGATGTGATCGGAACGGCTGTACTCGTATTGGAGGAACAGGGGGAGGGGTGTGTGGCACACCTCTCCAGCTCGCTCGCTCCGGGCAACGCCACCCTGCGCCTGGTGTCACGCCTGGCGTCTCCGATTGCTCGCTTCGGGCACGACTGGGTGCTCGACTCGGGGGCACGCCAATTCGTGGCCCGTGCCGTGAATTCGCCCGCTGGCGCTTAGGTAGTCGACCGTGAAGTTTTCCATTCGACAGATGCTGGCCTCAGCCGCGGGTGCGGTGGTGGCAGCCTCAATCGCCTCGTTGTTCGGGGTGAAGGGCACCATCATTGGCGTGGCCATCGGTTCGGCCGCCGCGACCTTCGGGACGGCGCTGGCGGCGCATTCTCTGGATCGCACCCATGAAGTAGTGCGACAGGTGGCAGTGCGAGCACCGGAGGACAGCCTGCTTCGGCGACTGGGGGGAACAGACACCGCTGGTGCCGTCACCGAGAGCGTACCCGTGGCCAATCCAGGCGTGACCGAACAGCTCTCATTCGGTGAGGTTCCGACTGTGGCCTCAACCATGGCTCAGTCCGAGGTCACGGCGGCGACCGAAGCCGCTGCGTTTACCGAAACCGAAGCGTCGCCTGCGGTGACCGCGGCAACCGACGCGACAACAGAGATGGGAGCTTCGGGACCACCGACCGTCGTGTTGCCCGTAGGAGCGACAGAGGATGCGGCGGATGCGGCGAAGGCCAATGCAGCGAAGGCCAATGCGGCGAACTCGCCGAAGACGTCGAAGCGGGCGATGAGTTGGCCCGCCCTGGCCGGGACGATTGCCATCGTCTTCGTCATCGCACTGGTGAGTGTCACTGCAATTGAGCTCATTGCCGGAAAACCATTGGCCGACATTTTCGGCGGCCATGCCAAGGGCGGCACCACGGTGCAGAACGTGTTCGGCAACTCGGGCCCGACCACAGCGACGACAACCACGGTCCCCACAACGGTGCCGTCGACAACAACCTCGACGTCGACAACTGGATCTACAACCACGACGTCCACAACCGGTGGATCCACCACAACTTCGACCGCGGTGCCGACGACAACTACGACCGGAGTGTCAACCAGCCCTACGACGACGGCGACATCGAGCCCCTAAGAAGGATCTGCGCCAACTTGTGCCGGGTTACTACCAGCCCTTAAATGCAGAGGGCCGGCGTTCCACGAAGCTTGAGATGCCTTCGCGGGAGTCTTCGGTGTGGGTGATGAGTTCTTGCGCCATGGCTTCGTCCTGGAAGGCGGTGGCCCGGTCGACGTCGAGGGCACGGTTGGTAAGCCACTTGGCCATGCCGATGGCCTTGGTGGGGCCATTGGCCAAGCGGGCCGAGAGTTCTTCGAGGGTGCTCTGGAGTTCGGCCCGCGGGACGACTCGGTTAATGAGACCCAAGCGGTACGCCTCAGCGGCCGGCACGTCATCGCCGAAGAAGAACAACTCTTTGGCCTTTTGGATCCCGATGAGCCGAGTCAACAGCCAAGCCCCACCGGCGTCGGGGGCAATTCCTCGCCGGATGAAGACCTCAATGAACTTCGACTCTTCGGCGGCAATGACCATGTCGCAGGCCAGCGCCAAGTGCATGCCTCCGCCGGCCGCCGTGCCGTTGACGCCGGCGATGACCGGCTTCTCGCAGTCGATGATGGAGCCGACCAATCGCTGCCAGCCGTTGCGGATGGTGCGGGCCCCGTCGCCCATCACATTGTCGGGCGCCTCGTCGGGCTTGGGTCGAGGAGCGGCCCGACCACCACGCAGGTCGGCGCCGGTGCAGAAAGCCCGCTCGCCGGCGGCAGTGATGACCACAGCTCGGACGAAGAGGTCGGCCGAAGCGTCTTGGACCCACTCGCCGATTTGGTCGCGCATGGCGCCGGTCATAGCGTTGCCAGCGTCGGGCCGGTTGAGGGTGATCCACGCCACACCGTCGACAACGCGTCGGGTCACATCCTCGCCCGCCGGACTCTCGGCGTCAGTGGTCGCGCTGGTATCGCTCATGGTTGCTCCTTGGGAAGATGTCTAGTTGGATGGGGCGCGGCTCAAGCCAAGACGATGAGCGCGTCAGCGGCGACGACACCCTTGGGCCCGGCTAACAACGGATTGATGTCGAGTTCGGCCACGTCGCCTGAGAGGTCGACGGCCAAGTTCTGTACCTTCATGAGGACGTCGACGATGGCGTCGAGGTTGGCGGCTGGTTGGCCACGCACACCCTTGAGCATGGCCGAGCCGGCCAGCTCGCCGAGCATGATGTGAGCGTCGGCCTTGGTGAAAGGCGGCACCCGGAACGTCACGTCTTTCAGCACCTCAATGAACACGCCGCCGAGCCCGAACATCACGACCGGACCGAAGAGGTCGTCCTGGGCGATGCCGACCACGGTTTCTACGCCGGAGACCATCTCGGCCACCAACACCCCGTCGATCGACGCCTTGGGGGCGGCCTTCTTGGCGGTGGCCATGAAGCGCTTGTAGACGCGCTTGGCGTCCTCTTCGTCGCGCACGCCGACCTCGACCAGGCCGAGATCAGACTTGTGCAGAATGTCGGGCGACACGATCTTCATGACGACCGGGAAGCCGATGCGCTTGGCCGCCTTGGCGGCGTCGGCCGCCGAAGTAACCACACGTTCTTTCGGCACCGGGATCCCATAAGCCGTCAGCAGCGCCTTGGAATCCTGCTCGCTCAATGCAGTGCCGCTGGCCAGGCGCTTGCCCTTGGGGGCGATAAGGTGCGACGCCTTGGCGGCCGCGGGGCTGGGGGTCAGCACCGGCTTAGTGAAGGGCGACTTGTACCCCGTCACGAAGCGGTGGTGGTCGAAGTACGCCTGGGCGGCCATGACGGCATTGGTGAAGGTGCGGAAGGTGGGGACGCCGCTCTTGAGCAACGTCTCGCGGTAGGCCTCCTCGTCGCCAACGGGGGAGCCCCAGACCACGAAGACGGGCTTGTCGGTCGTCGCCGCGGCGGCCACCAGGTCTTCGCACAGCTTGTTACCCATCGACGGCAAGGCGCCGGTGATGGGGCAGAGGAGCAGGTCCACGTTGGGGTCGGCCAGCATGCAGTCGATGATCTTCGGTCCCCGCCAGTCGCGCACGGGGGCGCCGCCGTTGTCGACCGGGTTGGACACGCGCAAATACGGCGGGATCCAGGTGTGGAGTTCGGTCTGGGAGTGCTTGGTCAGTTGGGGCAGTTCGAGTCCGGCCGCCGCGACCATGTCGGCCATGTGGGCCCCGGTGCCTCCGGAAATGGAATAGACGCAGACTCGGCCGCCGGCCCCGCGCTTGAGGCGGCGGATGGCCGCTTCGGTGGGGGGCTTGGTGCGGGCGAGGGCGGCAGAGACATCGAGCAGCTGGTCCAAGCCGTCGACGCGGGTCACGCCGTACTGGCGGAACACCGAGGAGACCACGGCATCGGAGCCGGTGAGGTGGCCCGTGTGGGCCTTGGCCATGGCCGTGCCTTCGTCGGTGCGACCGACCTTGACGGCCACGATGGGCACGTGCTTCTGCGCGGCGTGGTCGGCCGCCAACTGCAAGGTGCGGCCGTTCTTGAAGCCTTCGATGTAACAGGCCACGGCGCCGGTCGAGGGCTGGTCGGAGAAGTAGCGGATGAAGTCGGCCGACTCGAGGTCGGCTTCGTTGCCGGCCGGGGCCCAGTGCGACAGGCGGATGCCCATCTCCTGGCCCTGGAAGATCGGGCGACCCTGGTGGCCGCTCTGGGTGATCAGGGCGATGGCCTTTCCGGGCAGATCGTCGCGGAACACTTCGAAGGCGTTGAGGTTGGTGTTGGGCCCCAGCACGTGGATATCGCCGCTGGCGATGATCTCTTCCATCTCCTCTTGGATCTTCTCGCCCTCGGCGCCCACCTCGGCGAAGCCGGCGGCGAAGACAATGGCGAACTTGGCGTTGGCGGCCACGGCGTCTCGAAGGATGGGCAGCGGATCTCCGACCAAAATGGCCACGAGGTCGAGGCGCTCGGAAATGTCGGTCAACGCAGCGGCGCAGGGGCGCCCGTTGATCTCGGAGCGGTTGGGGTTGACGTAGTAGACCTCGGCGCCCCGCTCCTCGCCCCAGGTGGTGATTTTGTTGGTCAGCGCCGTATTCGGGCGGGCATTGGAGTCCGACGCTCCGACGACGGCGACCCGTTTGGGCATGAAGAACGTATCGAGGTCGATGTCACGCAGGCTGACGGGACGGCCGGTGATGTCGAGGATCTGATCCCCATCCGTACGGACGGCGGCCTTCTTGCTGCTGCTGGCCTTGTTCGTGGGTGCTGCCATGTCCCTCCCTCGTGTGTCACCGCCGCAGTGGCGATGTGTGGCGAGACATTGTGCCGCGTCCGTCCCCGGGAATGCTCGGAGAAGAGGTGCGGCAACCCCGTTTCCGGGCGCCCGCTGACGCCCTCACCGTATATGACATTCGTGTCAGTGTCGATCCCAAGCGAGGTGTCATCCGAGGCCAGGGGCTTGAATTGGGGGTCGGGTGGCGGGGGCAGTGGACCGCAGCAGCGGCGTCGGCTCCAGCGGACCTCACGGGCCAAGGCCGAAGACGGAAAAACGGGAGGAGAGTACGAAGGAGAGTTCAGATGTCCGTCGGCA
>Ga0182030_10005667_pt1 | contig 26445 bp, 20 predicted proteins | sample 812S3MmetaG_FD_121299 | JGI IMG/M metagenome (GOLD analysis project Ga0182030, IMG submission 121299) | Permafrost microbial communities from Stordalen Mire, Sweden - 812S3M metaG (Illumina Assembly) | ecosystem: Environmental > Terrestrial > Soil > Wetlands > Permafrost | place: Sweden...
AGGATAGCGGATGGCAGTTCTTATGCAATTCTGGCAAAGAAGAAATTGATACAGAAGCCAAAATTTGGTTGATAAGCGAAGTGCTTGGTTTTGATCCGAGTTTATCTGCTTTAATGAATTCTCCTGTAGGTGCAAAGTTTTTTCGTTTCAGTGAAAATTCAAAATGGACGGAAGAAAAGTGAGATTCTGCTGTAAAATATGACCAGTTGGCCATTTAACGATCCGCCTAATGTCGCAGTCTTTACCAATAGAAGGATCGTAGAAAAGACCGATTGGATATGGGTCATGAAATATGGTGTAACGAGCGGAGATTGGCCCGTGATCGGGAATGCCCCACTCACCCCGGAACTTGAAGTGTCTCCATATTTTTTCAAACGCGACCCCATTTCTGGCGCATTGAGCATTTACATGGGAAATAATATTGAAAGGCCAGCTACACTTGAAGAATGTCAAGATTTGGAATGTGCTGCCGGATGGGACCCCATTCATATAATTGACAGATTAAACGACCATTTTGCCGGAAGACCCAATAAATGGGTTGAATCTATGAAACCGAAATAAATATGGCTAACTGGCCATTTAATGATCCGCCTAATGTCGCAGTCTTTACCAATAAAAGGATCGTAGAAAAGACTGATTGGATACAACGCGTTACTCATGACGAGGATGACGGTGTATGGCAATTTCATCCTCAAAATGGCACCACAGAAGAAGAAGCAAGTGTTGTCAGTCTCAAGACTATCGTGGACATTGACCCATCAATCTTGTCTCTTTACGATTTGCCTTTAGGATGGTGCGCATGGCGGAAAAAGCAAAACGAAGCATGGAATAGGGAAAAGATTTGATAATATGCAATACGAACCTATTCAATACAGAGATTTTTATGACGTGCCGAGGATGTTCATAGTCCGGTTCGGTGACAACTCCTATTTATTCGATTGCAAATTCAACGAGCATAAAGACGAGTATGACACTCATTGTTCTGTCTTTCTAATGCCACCGTTAGACGATGCCGCTCTTGCCGGTGATTGGAGAAAGTTTCCATCAATACCATTGCGACTTGCTGGAAAAGTTTCAGTATCTGATGTTAAATTTGATGCGACGAAAAGAAATGGGATAAACACCGATATTTTTGATCAACTCGGCGGAAATTGAACTCGACATGCCATAGCCGTGCTGCGATTGTCTGTTCTCACATAGCCCAGCATAAATGTCCAATTCTGCGTGCCGTCAGGACCGAGCCGCTTGAACCAGAAGATAGCGGCTGGCAGTTCTTGTGTAGTTCCGGCAGGGAAGAAAATGATATAGAAGCTCAAGTCTGGTTGGTGAACGAAGTGCTCGGTTTTGACCCGAGTTTGTCTGCGTTGATAAACTCACCTGTCGGCTCTAAATTTTCTCGTTCGGACAAGGATGCAAAATGGGTAGAAGAAAAATAAGTTATTAGTATGCCCAGAATTTATGCCGACTTTAACAAATGGGACGGGGATGGAAAGTCACGATGGCTGATTTTAACGTGTAAGGGAACTTTAGATGATTTAGCCCGTCTTAACATTCAGTTGGTCGAAGGTCTCGAAGTGATGTTTTATACAGATGATTCAAACCAAGCTGGGGAAAGCGACGAGCTTGAGGCGGATGGACACATTCACTTCGATGGTAATTCAAATCAATGGGTTGGTATAATTGACTGGAATGCAATACGACACGCATCGGATCGAAGTGAAAAATGAGTTGCCGCAATTCTACCGTGATGATTTGCCGCCGTTGGATGCAATTTAATTACGAACAGATGACCGCCACCTTTCACCAGAAACCACACGCTGTCAGCCTAAAGATCAACCCAGACACCGGGGGACTTATCCACATGGAAACGTATTAGTCGGTCATCTGTTTTGCCGCAAGATACCACGTTGCCCTGGATTGTTCTAGTTGTTGGACGAATTTTGGGAGGGTAATTTCGGAAATTCGTCACCGGCAAATATGCCACAGCCATACCGGCGCGCGACGTGCACGTCCGATTGGCGGAGTGTTTTTTAATATGTAGTGCTTGATTTTCGGCCAGAAATCTCTCGGCGAACATGACTTGAACCTCCTTAATCCTCGACACACAAACAATTCTCGTTTATAATCTTTCTGATATTATTTGAATACGTTTATGGCAATAAGCACAAAGAGATTTTTAGCGGGACTGCTCTTGGTATCATTGACATTTTGTGTTCGGGCACAATTCACATTCATTACCAACTCCGATAACACAATTACCATAACGGGATATACTGGTTCTAACTCATTAGTTGTAATTCCACGCAAAATTCATCATAGACTCGTTAGCGGTATTGGAAACAATGCATTTAATAGTAATCTTGCTCTGACAAATGTAATTATTCCGAACAGCGTTACAAGTATTGGAGATCAAGCGTTTTTTTCTTGCTGGGGTTTAACCGACATCATACTACCCACTAAATTGAAGAGTATTGGGTTTGCAGCATTTAGTGGTGCATCTATAAGAAGTGCAGTTGTTCCCGACAGTGTTACCAATCTTGGGATTATGTCCTTTGGTTTTTGTCAGAATTTGAATAATGCCCTAATTCCAAGTAGCGTTACTGTCATACAGTCAGGTGCCTTTGTTAAATGTTACAGTTTAACCAACGTAGTCATTTCACAAGGCATAGGAGAAATAGACGAGAGTGCTTTTTCTGGGTGTAGTGGTCTATCCAGCATTTTCATACCAAATACAATCACGAACATTGGTGCAGAGGCATTCTATGATTGTGAAAGTCTTACCAATATCAACATACCAAATAATCTTCCGTTTTTGGATGAAGGTGTATTTGAATTGTGTGGACTGACTAAAGTTATAATTCCCTTTGGCATTACGAGTATTGGAAATGGCACTTTTGGACTATGTTATAATCTGACCAATGTAATAATTCCTAACAGTGTGACCAGTCTGGGTCCTGGGGCATTCGGTGATTGTCAAAGTTTGCCTAGCATTACAATTCCTAGTAGCGTAACTGCTATTGGAGAACAAGCGTTAGCTTTTTGCTTCAACCTGAAAATGGTTTTCTTTGGTGGGAACGCTCCTTATGTAGATGACCGCATTTTTGAAGATGTCCCGAACGTAACTGTATATTATCTGTCGGGAACAACGGGTTGGGATACTACATTGGAGGGCGCTCCTACCGTCCTTTGGAATCCACAAGCACAAACGGCAGACGGTAGTTTTGGGGTGCTGAATAATCAATTCGGTTTCAACATTACTGGCACGACAAACATTCCAATCGTAGTTGAAGCAAACACAAATATGGCAAATGCCAATTGGACTCCATTGCAATCATGCCTCGTGACCAATGGCAGCATTTATTTCAGTGACCCACAATATAGAAATTATCCTAGTCGCTTTTACCGCATTAGTTTTCCATAAAAAATAAAAGCCGCTTGTAACGGTAGAGATACAAATTACAGGCGGTCTTGACTGGTCGGCGATCAGCAGAGCGGCCAGAAAACCCAGGCGCGTTTTGCAGGTAAGGCAATTTTGTTCAATTCCATTTTTGCCAGGTAGCGCAGAAGTTTTTGAGCAAGTTGGTATTTTTGGCGATCTGTTTCAGGTAGAAAATCCACGACCGCCACAAAATCGTATTCCGTATTCAAGTCACCCATGCCGGCACAATAGCCAGAACCTCCCTGAAAACGAATCACAAAAAAAACAATCTCAGGCAATCTGGCTTGAAATAAAAAACTGACTTTGAGCCAGCCAGTTTTCCCGGCGCTTGGACTGTCCGGCTTTTCTGCGGCTCTCGAAAACCGGCCAGACCAATCGCCTCGAAATAAAAACCTATTCGGCAGCGCAGTCAGCATCCGTTTCCAAAATCCCGCGGCTCCACAGCCGTTACGTTCGCTCCGATTTCAGAAACGGACGTTCACTGCGCCCAATAACATCCAATTCCATACGTTCATTTGAACGTGATTTTTGGCGGCTTTCTGGAATGTGAAAGCCTTAATTTTTTGATGACACCATGTCCGACAAACAGGTGACTGAAAAATGCGGGCGGACGGAAAAGGCCATCATGTCGAAGCGTTATGTGCTACAAACCCCGACGCCGAAAAACGGAATTCTAAAATCATAACGACAATTAAAACACATTTCGTGCATAATTTTTCAATTGAAACGCGCAGCGTCTGAACGGCCGTCTTCTTCAACGCCAAACCATTTTTTTTTCACCCTTTGCCAACCGGCGTAATGGTGATGGCCGAAACGAAGGCCGAAGTGCGTTCGAGTTCGGCATAGCGTTTGGGAATAATCCCGACGGCCACGAGGGTGCTTTCACGGAGCTTGTCGGCGAGGAAACCAAGCCCCCAGCCGAGGATGACCACGTCCGCCGTCGAAAACACGAGCGACAATTTTTGCGGCGGCTCGTTTTTGTCATCACCGGCATCAGGATTGGGGTCGAGCGAGAATCCAATCAAATGGCTGGCGTTGAAAGCCTGGCGATGGTCTTTATCCAGATGAAACTCGATGAAGGCGGCAGTAGTGTTGAGGGTTTCGTAACTTCTATCCAAGAGGAAGGTGGACATATTTTTTTAAGGGTTGAGAGTTTAGTGGCCGATGCCCCGGGAACGGCGGGGCGGCGGCACGTTTAGTTTGATGTTGGGGCGCACCTGTGGCGTCCGGCCTGCCACGGGTGAGATTGTTTCGGCCTGCTTCGCGTTTTCGGTCGGTTCGACCTTCGCCGCCTGCTTTTGGGCCTCGGTCGGTGTGGGCGGTTTCTTAAGATTGCCGGGTGCAAGCAGCCAGCGGCGGAAATCTTTAACGGCCTGTGCGAGCCGTTGAACGGGCGACAGGCGGGTGGCGCGCTGCGGATGATCCGCGCGACCGGCGGCCACCGAACGCATGGGCCGCACCGTGCGAAAGTCATTTTGGACGGCCACCGCAGGCGGCGCAGGCGTCTCCGGTTTGCGGGTGAAGCCGAGCTGGGCCAGGTCATCGCGCAATGCCTGCAACTCAATGGCGGCCTTTCGTTCGTGCGAATCCGTGACCCGGCGCGCGAGCAACTCCGAATCATCGGTGAAGACATGGACGCGCTCGCGGCCACGCGAGATGGAAACGTAAAATTGTTCGCGGTTGACCGCGGCAAACGATTTGGACGAGGCGACCAGCAGCACCTCATCCACCGTCTTGCCTTGCGAGGAATGCGACGTGACCGCGTAGCCGTGCTTGAACGTGTTGAAGCCGGCGGGCAGCGTGCGGCCATCGGCGAGCGCAATGCGGCCGTTTTGTATCGTCTTCACCTGCACCCGCTCGCCGTTGATGAATTCCTTGCCGTGGTTGGCTTGGAGCAGCAGCCAGTCACCGGCGGCGACCTTGAGTTCACGGGATTCTCCCACGTCGAAGGAGGCGGCGGACGTGGACGGAATGAAATCCACTTCCAGGCCATCGGGACGGCGGACGCGCAGGCCGGTTTCAGCCACGGCGACCACTTCGACCGTTTCACCATGTTCAAACTTTTTGGTGCGGCGGATAAAGCGGAGACGCTGGCCGGGTTCAAACCGGCTGGCGTCTTTCTTTTGGGCCACCGTCCATGACAACGAATCGAACACCGGAAACGTCTGGTCGTCAGGGGCGAGCTGGTGGTCGTCCCGCAGTGATTCGCGCACCTTTTCGGTGACGGCCTCAATCTCCGCCCACGTTGGCGAGACCAGCAGCGCGGATTTGCCCTGCTTTGTGGCGGACACATACGCATCGGCGGCACGCTGGTAAAGGGTTTGCGCGCGACCACCGTGGTCTTCCGTGGGAACTTCCGTCACGGCACCAAGTTCAACGAGTTTGGCGAAAGCCTTGTCCGTCTGTTTAGCGGCGGCAAGTTCAACAATTTCCCGGAACGCGACGGGTTTCTGGCGGCGGATCGTCGTCAACTCGCTGAAACGGTAGGATGAATACTGTTCGATGATGCGGAGCGCATCGCCACGCGGGACGGACGAATGCTGGCCGGTGTCGCCCGACAAAACGACCCGGCAATTGTTGCGGCGGACGATTTCAAACAGCCGGGCCATGTCATCCAGACCCACGGCCCCCGCTTCATCCAGCACCACCACGGCACCCGGTGAAAGCTGGCGATGCACTTCGGAATCAGCCAGCAGTTTTTGCAGCGTCATGGTTTTGCCCAGATAGGACACCTCGTTGCGAAGCGTGGCGGTGGCGGAAGCGGTCGGAGCGCAGAAAAAGGCGTCATAGCCCCCGTGACAAAGCGCGGTTGCCAGTTCGGCCAAGGCAGTGCTTTTGCCCGAACCAGCGAGACCACGGAAGCCGGTGAACTGGTCGGGACTGGTGAGAATGTGCGCCAGAGCCTTGCGCTGGTCGGGGCCGAGGCGGTCTGGCGGTTCGTAACGGTGGACAATCGGCTTGACGGCATCAATCCCGGCATTGACGGTGCGAATCAGGGAAAGCTCCTTGGTCAAAATCTCCCGTGTCGAAAACTCCGAACCGACCCGCACCAGTTTGTCGTCAGCAGCCAGATTATCCTTCAGCCGTCCCAAGTCCAATTGACCGCAACCTTTCGCCAATGCCGCTTCCAAAATCTTGTGTTGCGGAGCTACCGAGCGGCGTTCAAAGACGTGACCGAGGCCGTGCGCGAGGGCATCATCCGGTCCGACCCGTTCCCTGAAATCTTTGGGCTGACCATCGGCGGCGCTGGTGACTTTTCGCAAGGCCCGTTTCTCAAAAAATCCAATCTCGCCAAGTTGCTGGTCACGCACCTGTTCATCGGACACGCCCTTCAACTTTTTCGGACGCGATTGGTGGACGACATGGGCAACTTCCTTTTTAGTCAGCTTGCGACCGATCTTAGTTTCCTGACGTTTAACGGCCATGTCCCGCTGCTGTGACCGTTTGGAAAACCGTTCAATCAATTTGGCATCCACACCCTCAATCTCGAATGCCGAACCGGTGCGACGTGTAGCATAACCAATTTGATGCAGACGCTTGGCCAGTTCGTTGCGATAAACTGCCGTGCCGTAATTGATGGCCCCGAACATATCGCCCGTTTGCAATGCCTTCCAACGCCCTTCTTTTTTGTCCCAGGTTGCATTGAACAGGACGAAGTGCGTATGCAACTGCGGATCAAGTGAACGTGACGTGGTATGCAGGAAAGACGCACCAACCAGATTGCCGGTGGTGCGATTCTGTTCCTGAATGCCACCCTTGCGAACCCTTGATGCAGCAAACGACTCCAACTCCCGGATTGCCAGTTGTGACGCTTCCCTGTGTGCCTGAATGATGCGCCGGTCATTCATGGTCACAGCCAGAATCGAAACCGATTTGGGCGGTGAACAAACGAAGTCGAAATAAATCCTGCGCTCCCTGAAATGCTGCGGTGTCAGTTGTTCACCCGTCGTTGGATGCTGATTGTCACAGAGCCGGAGGAATGTATCACGGGTGACAACACCACCCGTTTGCAATCCCAACCGTTCCGCCCCGATGCCCAGCCATTGACCGTGTTGCGTCTCATTCTGCGTGTAATAATCGTTGTGGGAAAGATGCTCGTCAAAATACGATTCCGCCCCCGCCCGATTCTTCTGTGGTATGCCGCTAAACATAAATCACCACTTTACGCCAAAGTCATTCAGCAGGTTGTTATGAATTCATCACAACCTGACATCCCGGTTTCGATTAGAATTCCCGTCATCATGGTTGAAACGATAGCACCAAGTTCAAAGCGGATTGCACCCCACGGAGCGCAAACGTCAACCATGCCTATGATACGGTTTGGACGAAGTGAAATGCTGCATAAACCAAAACATCGGATGCCAGTGGTGAATGAAATAAATCGGCGGTTTCTGACAGTGGAAACCGGATTATCTGCCATGACACTTACCCCGCCTCGCGCCAGTGGGCGCGCTGCCGGAAGCCGACTCGCCGGGCTGCTCGCCGCCAAGCCTGCCGGAAGAACAACCGGCGAGCCAATGAAAGGAGCAGGAAAAACATTATGAGCAAACGCATTGATTACGAGCAGATCGCCGCAAAATTGGATTATCCAACGCTGGATAAAAAACTGGAGCAACTGGCGCAACACGAGCCGCCGAAAAGCCGGAAGACCGCCGTTGATTTGTTGGAGCCGCTGCGCGAGCGGCTGCTGACCTTGCAGCGCAAAGGTTGGAGCAGCAAACAACTGGTGGACGAATTGAAAGCCGCCGGAGTGCCAGTCAGTCCGGCACGCTTGCGCGAATGCCTGAACCACTGGACGAAAGGCGGCAAAGGTGCCGCCAAGCGGCGCGGAACCAGCCAGAGCAAACGCGCAGCCGTGCCCACCACGCCGCCAGCGGCGGCAAATGCTGGTGGACGGAACAAGAACGCATCCGGCGACGGCCAGCCGAAACTCGGACTGACACACAACTGACGAAGGGCTGAACGCAGTGGCGTCTGAATGATGACGGCGCAGTCGCTGCTGGCCGCTCGCAGGCCCGTTACTGGCATGGGGCGTTGCGACATCGGCAAGCCTCATGCCAGCAACGCGCCTGCTTCGCTTCATCCAAAATCAGACGGTTCGTGACGCCGACCATCCCGCCGACCGGAGCGGACGTGAACGATTTTCTGTTGGGTGTCCGCTCCGAACGTCGTGCCGTTCGTCGTCACCAACCGGACAGGAAAACCAAATCGCGCCGGTTGTGTGCCGGTGGTTTGTTCGTTCATTGCCGCGTATTGCGTTCGTGGAGTGGTGTGGCCGTTGGAAAAGATAACTTCGAGGATGGGTCAAATGCCCGCCGGTCAGTCAGAGTTCTTATGTTCCGCTCGTTTAATCAACTCTTGAGCGGTTTTCTTTAACAAGTCCTCGCTTACACCCATTCGCTCCAAAAGCGGTTTGTAAATCGGTTCACAATGTTGGTCTGCTTCTTTGAAAAGCTGGATCAAATCGCCAAGCCGCTGAATCATTATGCGCCTGCCGCTCTCGGTCATGAAATGGGCTGCGTGTTCAGCAAAGAAATCATGGTTGAGGTAATTGCGCTGCTCCAATGCCGTTGCGAACATCTTGCCCGTCTCATCCGGGATCGGTATGTGGTGTTCGCGGGCGGCTCGCAATAATTGGCCCAGTGTCCGGGAATCGTGCGCCTCGAAAATCATGTCGAAGTCAGCGCGCGTGATGGGCAGCCCGACGGTCTTAAATGTGACGACCAGATTTACAAAACCCTTTTCGAGAACCTGTGCCGAATACGCGGCCAGCCCAAAAAAAGCATAAACTTCCTTTTGGCTGTAATCTTCTGGTTCCGGGACACCGCTCATAAAATCGTGTTGTCTAAACTTAATATCCGACACTGGGCCTGACCAAAGCAAAAGGCAAGCCCGCTTCCTGCGCGAATCGGCATTAAATCCCACTGGCTTGCTCCATTCTGTCCGTTCTTTGGCGTGTGTCGTGTCGCTGGTTGGTTGGCCGAAAGGCAAAGACTGCTTCTAGGGTGGCGTTGCTGGTCTGTCGGAATGGTGTCAGAACCTTTGCCGCCGTCTAGCGCGGTCGAGCGTCGCTGTCTTGCTTCATAGGCGCTCTGGCTGCCGCGCCGGGCAGCATGGCAGTGCTCGGCGCACCGCCTGCCTGTTTCCCGCTCGCTGGTTTGCCCGCTTCCCTGCCGTGTTGTCCGGCGTCTCATTTTTTTTATGAACGCTCATGCCGTGATTCTGTCAAATCTTCGCCTATCATAGGCCAGGTTTTTACCTGTAAAGCGAAAGCGCCCCTCAATTGAGGCTTCATTGGTGAGAGTTTTGACCGCCGGTTTGCGGTCGGCTTGATGACCCCACAAAAAATGCTTCCCCAGGTGCGGACTTTTTCCGCCTTGGGGAAATCTGTCGAAATGCACTTTGTTCCGGCCTTTGGCCGTCGTGCGTTCCGAGATCGGCACAGGTGAAACCATGAAGCATCGCGGCAAACACCCAAGCGCGAGTTGTTACGAAATCATAACAACCCGCCAATCGAATTTGCGGTTAGACCGGAGGAATGAACGTAGCCAGGCCGGACTTGACCGGCTGACTGGCTGGTCATTCAGCCAAACATCTCGTGTAACCCGTTACACAAACTTCATCCCTCGGTTTGCTATAAACGTGCCAATGAAAATCGCAGCCAGAAAGCTGTGTGATTTCCGCACTGGCCAGCGTCGGATTTGCGGTAAAAACAGAGGCGGCATTTTTGTTTCAAAATGAAACAACGCAGATTAAATCGCATGAGATTCTGATTCGGTTGTCATGAAGAAGCTGAACTTGATTGGACAACAGGTCAACAAACTGCGCCAGCGCAACGGCTGGTCGCAGGAGAGATTTGCCGTCAAATTGCAGCTCGCCGGCTGGCACAACGCCACCCGCAGCACCGTTTCCAAAATCGAAGGTGGTTCGACGCGCATCGCCGAATACGACCTGCTGTTCATTGCCGCCGCGCTGCGCGTCCATCTCATCCACCTGTTTCCCGATATTGATTGGAAGCGCCCGATGGATGAATCCGTCCACCGGTTCATACCCCAGGAACTGCACGGCTTCGCCCCCGAATCTTGACCAAAGGAGAACATCATGGAAACCATCCCAAAAACTGAAGAACAACCCAACCCAACGCCACCCGAACGGCTGGCGTATTCAATCCAGGAAGCCGCCGACATGCTCGGCGTCAATTATTTCAGCGTTTACCGGCTCATCCAGCGTGGCAAACTCAAAGTGTGCCGGGCGTTGCGCGGCAAGCTGCTCGTCCCGCGCACCGAACTGTTGAAGCTGCTGGCAACCGAATGAGGCATCTATGAACAATCCATTTGAACACCGCCGACCGACCGAACTGGAGGACAAGGCCCACGCTGAGGCCGTCCGACACTTTGCCGATCATCTGAAGCAGTTTCCCGCCAGCCGCGTAGTGGTTGAACGTCTGGAGCGGGACGCTGACAAAATCGCGCTGGCGGCGAACCGGGCCGCAGCGAAGCCCACACCCAAAGAGAACGTCATTCAGGCCGACGACGGCAAGCAATGGCACAAGAGCGTTGATCTCATGGAAAACATTCATCTCTGCCACCGGCCCATCTCCTACGGGGCCGAATATGCCGTGGTGGAGCATTCCCCGGCTCGCAGCACGAATGAAATTTTGAACCGGGGCTGGAACGCCACCGAGGTCGTGAAGGAGTTCACGCAGCAGCAGCGGCAGGCGTTACAGCTATGGACGGAGGACATGACCGCGCAGGTGCAGGAATTTTTGGCGGAAAAATTTCCCGGCCAGGACTTGAGCCGCGTCGTCGACGCCTTCATCCATAAATGCACGACGCAGGCCGTCTCCCAAAAGCATTCACTCACTCACGGCCACGAGCAAAATCACAGTCGTGGAATGAGAGTTTGATCCACATGGCATTCACAACGGCCAGATGATTGATGCGGTGCCGCCACTTTTTTTGCCGCCTTTGACCATGCCTTTTGACTTGCCGCAGGCGGGACATTTTCTTTCGCCACCGTGAATTTGTTCACTGACGATGAAAACCTTCCCGCAGCCGGGTTCGGGACATGCAAAAGCGATATTGTTGCCTTCCCAATCTTCGGTCTTGGCGGTCGGATTTAGGTCTCTTGAAGTCACGGAAAATTTCTGAAATTTCTATACTGCTTTTCTATACTGTTTGCATTTTTTGCAGCAAAACGCGGTCAAGCGCAGCAAAAGCTGAAATGAATAAAACCATTATGGACATTGAACGAATCAGCGATTGCACATCAATGCTAAACATAGCAAAAACTGTTTTTTACGATTAAGAGTCAACTGCTCTACCAACTGAGCTACCGAGGCAACCAACTGATTTTATTGCAGATTATCAGCCTTAAGCATCTTCAAATCTGACATTTCCATACTGTTTGTGTGAAGACAAGCAAAACAGAATCGAAACAAGAATCGCAATGGCAAAAAACACCGACCGCTAATCTTGTCCGCAATACAGCGTCTGCGGATTTATTATGTCAGACCTCGAATTAAGGGCAAGCTGATTCGGAAATCGCTCAAAACAGATAATTTTTCGGTGGCGAAATTGCGCTTGGAAGATTTCCTCAAAAAAGAAAATCATCGCGCGAAGTGGTGCAATCAGCGGCTCGCGGGAAAATGATTTGTGGCGATGCTGCGACCATTTACCAAGAGCGGCTGGTTAAAAATCGTCGCTTGCCGGACGTGCCAAACGCTGGTTTGCTATTTGCGTGAGCCAGTCGTATGAAGAAATTTTGGAGGGCGCGTCGTTGCCGCGTTCCGCGCCCGGTCCCCGGCACGAACAGATTTGCGCCCGCCTGCACGCCGCGATGGCGGCCAGCGTGGCCAACCTAAACAGCACGCAGCTCCTCGCGCCGCGCACCAAGATCCAGGTGTCACGCACCACCGCCATCCGCCCCGACCTCGCGCTCGTCACGACCGCCACGGGTCGGCTCTGGCTGGCCGTGGAGATCGTCCACACGGGCGACCATCACGCCGACACGGTCATCAAGAAGGAGGTTTATGAGCGCGCCCGCGTGCCGCGCCTGTGGATGGTGGACCCGCGTTATGACAACGTGGAGATTTACCACAACACGGAGTTTGGCCTGGTGCTGAAGGGCATTCTGGCGGGCAGCGAAATCCTGGCGGAAAAGCTGGTGCCGGAATTTCAGTTTGTCATCGCCGAATTGTTTGCCACGCCGCCAGCCGGCCAAGAACGCGGCTGATTTGCTTGAACGCAAATGCGTGGTAACCTGTCTAGTTAATGTTAGACATAACCAAATCACCTATGAAAAAATCCAAACTGATCCTCGCGGTCGCCGCCGGCCTGATGCTGGCATTCGGCGCGTCCAACATGTTCGCAGCGGATGCGGGCAAGGAAGTCACCATCACCGGCAACATGGTCTGCGGCAAATGCACGCTGCATGAAACCACCAGCTGTCAGAACGTCGTCCAAGTCACGCAGGACGGAAAAACGGTCAACTATTACCTGGTTCAGAATGACACAAGCAAGGGCGCGCACGCGGCTGTTTGCCACGGCGATACGGAAAAAGTGACCGTCACTGGCACCGTCGAAGAAAAGGACGGCAAGGAAGTTTTGACGCCGAGCAAGATCGAGCCGGTCAAATCCTGAAAATTAAATTCTCAAAGCAACCACCGCTGGAAATCATTTCTGGCGGCGGTTGAATTTTACACAGTCCGCGTATTTCACGCCGTTGCCGCCAAAGATGTCCAGCGCCGAGCCGATGGTCAGGTCAATCTTCCCCTGCCCTAGTTGTGTGACGGTTTCCAGATCGGCCAGCGAATTGGCACCGCCGGCATAAGTCATTGGGATCGGCGTCCAACGGCCAAGTTTTTCCACCAGTTCGCCGTCTATGCCCCGGCACAAACCTTCCACGTCCACGGCATGGATCAAGAATTCTGCGCAGAAGCCGGAAAACTTTTTCAACGTCTCCGCGTTGACGGCGAGTTCGGTGAATTTCTGCCAGCGGTCGGTGACCACAAAATAATCTTCCCCGCGTTTGCGGCAGCTCAAGTCGAGAACCAGCCTTTCTCTGCCGATGACCTTGACGAGTTCGCCCAGCCGCGCCCAATCCACGCGGCCTTCGCGGAAAACCCAGCTCGTGACGATGACATGCGAGGCGCCGGCATCGAGCCAGCCGCGCGCGTTTGAGGCTTTCACGCCGCCGCCGATATGCAGTCCACTTGGAAATGCGGCGAGCGCGGCGCGGGCTTCGGCTTCGTTGCCCGCGCCGAGCATGATGACGTGGCCGCCAAACAATTGGTCGAGCCGGTAAAGCTCCGCAAACCAGGCGGCAGATTTCTCGGAGACAAAATTGGTGCGCACACCGGCGTCGCCGAGCGAGCCGCCGACGATCTGCTTCACTTTGCCTTCGTGCAGGTCAATGCAGGGACGAAACATGGTGTCAGGCTAGATTCGCGCGGCCCAAGTTCAAAGCCGAAAGATGAAACAAAAAACCGCCCCGGTTTCCCGGAGCGGCTTGTGATTTTTCAGAACCGAATCATTTTTTCTTCGCGACCTTTGCCTTGCGCTTCTCTTCGATCGCGGCCTGCGCGGCAGCCAGACGGGCCACTGGCACGCGGAACGGCGAGCAGGAAACGTAGGTCAATCCAGCGCGATGGCAGAACTTCACGGAATCGGGGTCGCCGCCGTGTTCGCCGCAGATACCGAGCTTGATGCCGGGACGGGTCTTGTTGCCCTTCTCCACGGCAATCTGGATGAGTTGACCGACGCCGGTCTGGTCAATCGAGGCGAACGGATTTTTCTTGATGATCTCGTTCTCGGTGTAGGCGCCGAGGAAGGAGCCGGAATCGTCGCGGCTCATGCCGAGGCAGGTCTGCGTGAGGTCGTTCGTGCCGAAGCTGAAGAACTCCGCCGTCTGCGCGATTTCATCGGCGGTGAGCGCACCACGCGGAACTTCGATCATCGTGCCGACGTGGTAGGTGAATTTCACCTTCTTCTCGGCCATCACCTGCTTGGCGACTTCGTGAACGATCGCGACCTGAAGGTCGAGTTCCTTCTTGAAGCCGACGAGCGGGATCATGACTTCGGGCTTGGGCTTGAAGCCCTGCTTCTGCGCATCCGCCGCCGCTTCGAACACGGCGCGCGATTGCATGCGGGTGATTTCGGGATACTTGATGCCGAGGCGACAGCCACGGAAACCGAGCATCGGATTGAACTCGTGCAGTTCGTTCACGCGGTTGATGATTTTCTCAACCGGAATGTTCAACTTCCGCGCGAGGTCCATCTGCGATTCCTTGGTGTTCGGCAGGAATTCGTGGAGCGGCGGGTCGAGGAAACGGATCGTGGCCGGATAACCTTTCAGCGCCTTGAAGATGCCGAGGAAGTCTTCGCGTTGATACGGCAACAGCTTGGCGAGCGCGGCTTCGCGGGCTTCCATCGTGTCGGCGAGAATCATCTCGCGCATCGCGTCAATGCGGTCGCCCTCGAAGAACATGTGCTCCGTGCGGGTCAGGCCGATGCCGGTCGCGCCGAAGGCGACGGCGTTGCTGGTTTGCTCCGGCGTGTCGGCGTTCGTGCGCACTTGCAGGCGCGTGAACTGCGAGCACCACTTCATGAGCTGATTGTAATTCTTGAACTTCTCGGTGGCCTGCGCGACTTTGTCGCCGTGGATGAGGCCGGCGATGATTTCGGACGGCGCGGTTTTGACTTCACCCGCGTAAACTGTGCCGGCGGTGCCGTCAATCGAAAGGAATTCGCCTTCCTTGAACGTCTGGCCGCTAATGGTGACGGTCTGCTTGTCGTAATCCACTTGGACGCCGCTGGCGCCACACACGCAAACCTTGCCCATCTGGCGGGCGACGAGCGCCGCGTGCGAAGAGACACCACCGCGGGCGGTAAGAATGCCTTCCGCCGCAATCATGCCGCGCAAATCTTCCGGCGAGGTTTCGAGACGGACGAGCAAAACTTTTTCGCCCTTCTTTTCAGCTTCAACCGCGCGTTCGGCATTAAGATAGATTTTGCCGGAAGCGGCACCGGGGCCGGCCGGCAAACCGGTGGCGATGATGGTGGCCTTCTTGACTTCGGCCAAATCAAAGATCGGCGCGAGCAACTGGTCGAGCTGATCGGCCGGATTGCGCATCACGGCGGTCTCGGCATCGATCAATTTTTCCTTCACCATGTCGGCGGCGAACTTGAGCGCGGCGGCGGCGGTGCGCTTGCCGTTGCGCGTCTGGAGCATGAACAGCTTGCCGCTCTGGATGGTGAATTCGATGTCCTGCACGTCCTTGAAATGGCTTTCCAAGGTCTTGCGCACGGCCATGAGTTCCGCGTAGCTCTTGGGCATTTCGTCCTTGAGCTTGAGCACGGGTTCGGGCGTGCGGACGCCGGCGACCACGTCTTCGCCCTGGGCGTTGATGAGAAACTCGCCGTAGAACTCGTTGGTGCCATTCGCGGGATTGCGCGTGAACGCCACGCCGGAACCGGAATCGTTGCCGGTGTTGCCGAACACCATGGCCTGCACGTTGACGGCGGTGCCCCATTCCGTCGGGATATTATATTTGCGGCGATAAACGCTAGCGCGGTCATTCATCCAGGAACCGAACACGGCGCCAGCGGCACCGCGAAGCTGGTCCCACGGGCTGTTCGGAAACACCTTGCCGGTGCGATCCTTGACGAGCGCCTTGAAACGCTTGACGAGTTCCGCCTGGTCTTCGGCGGTGAGCTCGCTGTCCACGATGTCCTTGTGATATTTCTCGTGCTTGAATTCGTGGATAATGGTTTCAAAAGGTTCGTGATCTTCGCCTTCGCGCTTCTGCACGCCGAGAACGACGTCGCCATACATCTGGATGAAGCGGCGATAACAATCCCATGCGAAGCGCGGATTCTTGGTGGCGTCGGCCAGCGCGATGACGGACTGGTCATTGAGGCCGAGGTTCAAAATCGTGTCCATCATGCCGGGCATGGAATCGCGCGCACCGGAGCGCACGGCCACTAGCAACGGCATGCCGCTGGTCGCGCCGAACTTCGTGCCCATGATTTTTTCCATGTTCGCGACGCCGGCTTCCATCTGCGCCTGCAGCACCTTTGGATAAGTGCGCTTGTTGGCGTAGTAGTAAGTGCAGACTTCCGTGGTGATGGTGAAACCGGGAGGCACGGGCAAACCGATGCGGGTCATCTCCGCGAGGTTCGCGCCTTTGCCGCCGAGGAGCGGCTTCATCGAGCCGTCGCCGTCGGCTTTTTTATTGCCCCAGGTATAAACGTATTTGTCGGATTTTGCTTTTGCCATAAATTCAATCGGTTTTATTCGGTTTTTTCGGTGAAAACGAGCAGTAAATCTAACAAAGGCAGGCCGACTGTCAACGAACGAATCAAACCCGCTTGACTTGGACAAGCCACGAGCATGCCGCCGTTGGCAAAGATGTTTAGGCGGACACTGTGGAAAATTACCGCGCCGGTGAAAGTTCAAAGATAAACAACAACCGGAACCCTTGAAACTAGGTAGTGCTGGAAAATTGTCTGGAAAGTCAACCAAGAACCTCAATAGTGCCGCATGATTGCGGAAATGATGGCGACCCTACCGGGAATCGAACCCGGGCTACCTCCGTGAAAGGGAGGTGTCCTAACCGCTAGACCATAGGGTCGCAAAGGGCGGGGAATATAGCCGACTTTTTCCCGCTGTCACGAAAATTTCACCGGGCTATTTCCGCGAACCTTGCCGACGAGCCAAATTCACGTTTGCCTCAACCCCGCTTTTGAAATACGTTGACAGCGGTTTACGCATGAAAATTTATATTGACGGCAAATTTCTCGACGAGCGCAACGCCAAGGTGTCCGTGTTCGACCATGGCCTGCTTTACGGCGACGGCATTTTTGAAGGCATCCGCATCTACAATGGCCGCGTCTTCAAGCTCAAGGAGCATATTGACCGCTTGTTTTATTCCGCCAAGGCGATTTTGCTTAACATCCCGTTGTCGCACGCCGAACTGGTGCAAGCCACCGTCGAGACCTGCCGGAAAAACAAGCTGCGCGAAGGTTACATCCGCCTCATCGTCACGCGCGGCGTGGGCACGCTCGGCTTGAATCCGCGCACCTGCAAAAAACCGTCCGTCATCATCATCGCGGACAAAATCCAGCTTTATCCGCCGGCGTATTACCAGCGCGGCCTCGACATCATCACCGTGCCGACGACGCGCAACCTGCACAGCGCGCTCAACCCGGCCATCAAGTCCCTGAATTATCTCAACAACATCCTTGCGAAGATCGAGGCGAACAACGGCGGCTGCGAAGAGGCGGTCATGCTGAACGCCGAGGGTTTCGTGGCCGAATGCACCGGCGACAATTTGTTCATCGTGAAAAACGGCGCGCTGTTCACGCCGCCGCTTTCGGCGGGAGCACTTTATGGCATCACGCGGCAGACGGTCATTGAACTGGCCGAGGCCGCCGGCATCAAGGTGTCCGAGCCGAACTTGACGCGCTACGATTTGTTCAACGCGGACGAATGTTTCCTCACCGGCACCGGTGCGGAGCTGATTCCGGTGGTGAAGATTGACGGCCGCGTCATCGGCACCGGCAAGCCGGGCAAGCTCACGCGCAACCTGGAGGAAAAATACCACGCCTTGACGAACGCGTCCGGCGAGCCGATATACAAGTAGAATTATGCAATGCTCCGTCTGCAAAGAAAAACCGGCGACCGTCTTTCTCACCCACATCGAGAATGACAAGATGCACAAGGTGAACCTGTGCGAGGATTGCGCCAAGAAAAAGGGTGTGGACAACCCGACGACCTTCTCGCTGGCGGACGCCGACCTGCTGCTCGGCCTCGGTGCGGCGCAGGAAGTCGCACAGACCACCGGCGGCGTGGATTTGAAATGTCCGCGCTGCGGCTTTTCGCAGGCGGATTTCAAGAAGACGGGCCGGCTCGGCTGCCCGGAATGTTACCAGGTTTTCGCCGAAGGCTTGGCCGGTCTGCTCAAGACGATGCACAAGGGCACGCGGCACACAGGCAAATCGCCGGAAGCCCTCCGCTCGTCGCGTGACTCGGCGGAACGGCTCAAACTGTTGAATAAAAAACTGGCCAAGGCCATCGAGTCGGAAGATTTTGAGCAGGCCGCCAAGGTGCGCGATGAATTGAAAGCGCTGGCATCGCCCGCCGCCGAACCGGCCAAAAAATAATTTGAAAATGGACCTCTACGAATTTCTGATCACGCCGGCGGAGGCGACGCGGTTGCACGGGCCGCATGACCGCATCGTCATGTCGAGCCGTGTGCGGCTGGCGCGCAATCTGAAGGGCGCGGCGTTTCCCGGCTGGGCGAAAAAACCGGAGCGCATCAAAATCATGGAAACGATCCGGCCCGCCGTCGAAAGCCTGCCGGAGATGAAAGACGCCTTCTCCGAGGTGATGGACAATCTCGGCGCGCTCGACAAACAAATTCTGGTGGAGCGGCATCTCATCAGCCGCGAGCACGCCGCCAAAAGTTCCGGCAGCGGTCTCGTGCTGAACCGCGAAGAAACCTTTTGCGTGATGATCAACGAGGAAGATCATCTGCGGATGCAGGCGCTGCGGCCCGGCCTCCAGTTGCGCGAGGCGTGGAGCGCGATTGATAAGTTTGATTCCGCACTGGAAAAGAAGCTGGATTACGCTTTCAACAACGAACTCGGTTATTTGACCGCGTGCCCGACGAATCTCGGCACCGGCATTCGCGTCAGCGCGATGCTGCATTTGCCCGGACTCGTGCTGGCCGAGCAGATCAATCCGATTATCCAGTCCGTCAACAAGCTCGGCCTGGCGGTGCGCGGGCTTTACGGCGAAGGCACGGAGGCGCTCGGCAATGTGTTTCAGGTCTCAAACCAGATGACGCTCGGCGAAACCGAAACGACCATTGTGGAGCGATTGGACAAGGTGCTGCTGCAGATCATCGAGCATGAGGAAAACGCGCGGCAGACATTGCTGGAGAAAAAACCGAAGGTCGTCTTCAACCATATCGGGCGTGCCTATGGGATTTTGGCGAACGCGCACAGCATTTCATCGAAGGAAACGATGAACCTGCTTTCGCTCATGCGGCTGGGCGTGGATCTGGGGTTATTTCCCGAGGTCAACCGTTCGCTCGTGGACGAACTATTCATCGTCACGCAGCCGGCGCATTTGCAGAAGCAATTTTCCGACAAGCTTTCCGCCGAGGAGCGCGATCTGCTGCGTTCCGACATGGTGCGCGACCGGCTGAAAAACGTCAACCGACCCAGTGTGAAGCCGGCGAAACCGGGGAATTAACGTATTTTTTTAATAATCGTGTCGCCGAGCGGCAGGTGCCGCGACGCTGCTGCACGGCCAGATCAAAAAACTGGTTGAACGGAGATTTCTTCAGGGGTTATAATTCAACCACGGGCCGAGCCAGCGCTCCATTTCAGAAACGGTTTTACCTTTGCGTTTCGCCAAATCTTCAACCTGATCTTTGCCGAGCTTGCCGACGGCGAAATACTTCGACTCCGGATGCGCGAAATAAAGTCCGCTCACCGAACTGCCCGGCCACATGGCGAAACTTTCCGTCAGCTTGATGCCGGTGTGCTTTTCCACGTCGAGCAAGTCCCATAGGATTTCCTTTTCGGTATGATCGGGGCAGGCGGGATAACCGGCGGCCGGCCGGATGCCGCGATATTTTTCCGCGATCAAATCTTCGGTCGTCAGCTTTTCCAATTTACCAAAACCCCATTCGTCGCGGACGCGCTTGTGGAGATGTTCCGCGAATGCTTCCGCCAGCCGGTCGGTAATGGCCTCGGCTAGGATGGCGTTGTAATCATCGTGCTTCGCCTTGAAGTCTTCAACGATTTCTTTCAAACCAATGCCGGCGGTGACGGCGAACGCGCCCAAATAATCTTCTAACTTCTGACTCCTAACTTCTAACTCCTGCTTTGGCGCAACAAAATCCGCCAGACACCAGTTCGGCGTGCCGTCGCCTTTCTCGATCTGCTGGCGCAAGAAATGAAACGTCGTTCGCAAATGTTTCCGCGAGCCGTTCGTATAAACTTCCACGTCGTCGCCGATGGCATTCGCCGGGAACAAGCCATAGACGGCGCGGAGTTGGAGCGACTTGTTGGCGACAAATTCCGCGAGCAGCTTTTGCGCGTCGGCAAACAGCTTGGTGGCTTCCTCGCCGTGTTTTTCGTGCTGGAGAATTTTCGGATAAACGCCGCGCAATTCCCAAGTATGGAAGAACGGCGTCCAGTCAATGAACGGAACAATTTCTTCCAGCGAAACGCTAAACGCTCCGGCGTGGCCGTGCGATGAGCCGCAATCGCACTTGCCGGAATTGAACTCGCCGGATGAAAGCGTGCGGACGCCGGTGAACTCCGGTTTCGGTAAATCATCGTATTTGAGCTTCGGCGCGTTGGCCCGCGCGGCTTCGAGCGAAAGCAGTTTCACCTGCGAGCCGGCGTGGTGCGAGCGGAGCTTCTCGTAATCTTCGCGAAGCTGTTTTACGAACGGCGCTTTGCCGTCTTTGCTCAACAGGCTGCTGACCACCGGCACGGCGCGGCTGGCGTCGAGCACGTGCACGACCGGTTCGCTGTAATGCTGCGCAACCTTGACAGCGGTGTGCGCGCGGCTCGTCGTCGCACCGCCAATCAGCAGTGGAATCTTGAAACCTTGCCGTTCCATCTCGCGCGCGACGTGAACCATTTCATCCAGCGACGGCGTGATCAAGCCGCTCAAGCCGATGATGTCAGCGTTCTCCAGCTTCGCGCGCTCGAGAATTTTTTCGCACGGCACCATCACGCCCATATCAATGACCTCGTAGTTATTGCACGCCAGCACGACGCCGACGATGTTTTTGCCGATGTCATGCACGTCGCCCTTCACGGTGGCGAGGATGATTTTGCCTTGCGCCTTCACGACTTCGCCGCGCGCGGCCATGGCGGCCTTCTCGGCTTCCATAAACGGCGTGAGATACGCGACGGATTTTTTCATCACGCGTGCCGACTTCACGACTTGTGGCAAAAACATTTTGCCCGCGCCGAACAGATCGCCGACCACGCTCATGCCTGCCATCAACGGGCCTTCAATCACCGTCAGAGGCTTGCCATATTTGGCGAGCGCTTCTGCCGTGTCGGTGTCAACGTAGGCGTCAATGCCCTTCACGAGCGCGTGCGCGAGGCGTTCCTCGACGGTGCCTTTGCGCCATTCTTCCTCGACCTTTTTGTCGGCGGCAGTGGTGCCGGCGCTGGCGGCTTTGAGTTTTTCGCCGAACGTAACGAGCCGTTCCGTCGCATCGGGACGGCGATTTAGCAAAACATCTTCAACCAGTTCTTTCAACTCCGGCTTGATCTCTTCATAAACTTCCAACATGCCGGCGTTGACGATGGCCATGTCCATGCCCGCCTGGATAGCATGATACAAAAATGCGCTGTGCATGGCCTCGCGCACAGGATTGTTGCCGCGGAAACTGAACGACACGTTCGACAAACCGCCGCTGACTTTCGCGTGCGGCAAATTCTGTTTGATCCAGCGTGCGGCTTCGATGAAATCCACGGCGTAGTTGTTGTGCTCCTCGATGCCCGTGCCGACGGTGAGAATGTTCGGATCGAAAATGATGTCTTCCGGCGGAAAGCCGACTTCGTCCACGAGGATGCGATAGGCGCGCTCACAAATACGAATCTTATCGGCATAAGTCGAGGCTTGGCCTTGCTCGTCGAAGGCCATGACGACGACGGCGGCACCGTATTTCAAAACTTTGCGCGCGTGCTCGCGAAATTTCGCCTCGCCTTCCTTCATCGAAATAGAATTTACGATGCCTTTGCCCTGAAGGCATTTCAGACCGGCCTCGATGACTTCAAATTTCGACGAGTCCACCATGAACGGCACCTTGGCGACTTCTGGTTCGCTGCCGAGCAATTGCAGAAAGCGCGTCATCGCCGCGACGCCGTCAATCATCCCTTCGTCCATGCAGATGTCTATGATGTTCGCGCCGTTTTCAACCTGCTGGCGCGCGACCGCCACGGCTTCATCGTATTTGTTTTCCTTGATGAGCTTGGCAAACTTCGGCGACCCCGCCACGTTCGTGCGCTCGCCGATCATGATGAAATTGCCAATCTGCTGCGTGAATGGCTGCGAGCCGCTCAATCGCAGCGGAATTGCCGCGCCGGTCGAAAACTTTGTCTCCGTTTTAGGCTGACGCGGCGGCTTGCCCTCCAGCGCCTTGGCGATGGCGGCGATGTGTTCCGGCGTGTTGCCGCAGCAACCGCCGGCGATGTTAATCAAACCGCTGTTGGCAAAATCGCCGAGGAATTTGCCCATGTCGGCGGGCTGCAAATCAAAGCCTGTCGGCGACAGCGGATTTGGCAGACCCGCGTTGGGATAGCACGAAATAGCGGTGTTGGATTTCTCCGCGAGCTCCGCGAGAAACGGCCGCATCAAATCCGGTCCGAGCGAGCAGTTCAAACCAATGGGAATCGGATTGACGTGCTTCATCGCGTTCCAATACGCCTCGACAGTCTGCGCGGAAATCATCGTTTCGCCCCCGCGCCCGACGGCGGCGGAAATCATGATCGGCAGAACCTTCTTGTCCTGCTCGAAGACTTCCTGAATCGCCACCAGCGCGGCCTTGGCGTTGAGCGAATCAAAAATCGTTTCGACGAGCAGCAGGTCCGAACCGCCCGTGATGAGCGCGCGAACTTGGTTGATGTAAGCTGCCTTGACCTGGTCGAACGAGCAGACGCGAAAACCGGCATCATCCGCATCGGGTGAATTGGAAAGCGAAACCGTCAGCGGTCCGACTGCGCCGGCGACGAAGCGCGGACGCCCGGTTATATTCGCGATCCGGTCGCACCATTCGCGGCATTGTTTGGCGGATTGCTCGTTGATTTCCCAGGCGAGGTCGTTGAGGAATTTGTTCTCGATGACGCCCTGATAAAACGCCGGGTCTTTGCGGCCGCCGTGTTCGCGCGGGTCGTCCACGAAAAATTCGCTCTGGCCGATGCTCGTGGCGGAAAACGTGTTCGTCTCGATGATGTCCGCGCCGGCCTCGAGAAAGCGGCGGTGGATGTCGCAGATCGTCGCCGGCTGCGTGAGCGAATATAGATCGCCGTTGTTCTTCAAATCCTTCTTGGAATCTTTGAAGCGCTCGCCGCGAATCTCCGCCTCGCCCAAACCATAGGTGCGGATGGTCGTGCCCATCGCGCCGTCAATGATGACGATGCGTTCGCGGAGCGCTTGTTGCAGGAGTTCGGCGTTGTTTGACATGGGACAAAAGATAACCAAAGACACCGTTGATTCAAATTAAAAATCAACGCATCTTGATTTGATGATATGTTGTTTTTTAGCGAGGCAAACCGCCGGCCGGCTTGGTAGGAATGCTGGCACACGGATGACGGATGGGGCTTGGTCAATTGGGCAATAGGTAATGCTTTGTTTAAGGTTGCCTTTTCTTTATGATTAAGGGTAGAGTCAGTCAAAACGGGATCAACATTTCCTCCAGCGATGTCACGCTTGATCTCAACGGGTTCACGCTGTTCGGGGGGCCGGCTCTCTCAATGGCATTTTGATCACGGCCAGTTACACCAATATTGTCGTGCGAAATGGCGCCGTCACCGGCTGGCCCGTCACCGGCGTGGACGGCTACTCGCAAGAATTCCCCCGGAACGTGATCTACGAACACCTGACCATTTCCGCAAACGGAGGCAACGGATTGGAAGCGGAGGCGACCAGCATCATTCGCGATTGTCTGTCGCTGAACAACGGCGCGCTTGGTTTTTACTCCGCCGGCAGCCTCATTACCGGCTGCATGGCCCGCGACAACCGGACCTACGGCTTCTATATCGGCGACAGCACCATGCGCTCCTGCGTTTCGCACTTCAACTGGACCGGCGTCTTTGCGGATCACTCCACCGTCGCGGATTGCGACATCATGAACAACACCACCAACGGCCTGATCGTTGGATCCGCCTGTCACATCATCAACAACCGCATCGCGGACAATAAAAACACCTTCTACGGCAACGGCATTACTATCAACGGCTCCCTGAACTACATTGGCAACAACGCCGTTCTCAACAACAACTTTGCGCTGGCGGGCAGCGGCAGCGCCGCCACGAACAATTTCGTGGTGCAAAACAAATTCATCGGCAACCCGGGCAGCGCCATCAGCGGAAACAACATCTTCCCCGTCACCGAACTGCCGGCCAGTGCCGGCGGCAGCTTCACCAATGCCAACGCCTGGGTGAACGTCTTCTTCCCCTGAACACCACCATGAAAACCACACACCTCTTCATTGCCTGTCTTGGGTTGCTGACAAATGCCCTTCACGCCGCGACGACCATTGACGCCGCCAACCACTATGCCTATGCCGGAAACCTCGGCTGGCTTGACTGGCGCGGCGACACCGCCAACGGCGTGGTCATCGGCGAATACGTCTGCTCCGGCTACATCTATTCCGCCAATGTCGGCTGGATCAATCTCGGCAGCGGCGTGCCGGCCAATGGCATTCAGTATCAGAATAATTCCGCCACCGATTTCGGCGTGAACCAGGACGGCCTCGGCAATTTGAGCGGCTACGCCTATGGCGCGAACATCGGCTGGATCAACTTCGAAGCCACCGGCGCGCCCCAGGTGAATTTGCTGACCGGCAACTTGAGCGGCTATGCCTGGAGCGCCAACTGCGGCTGGATTTCCTTGAGCAACGCCGTGGCTTATGTGCAGACGGATGCCGTCCAACCCGGCGCGCTGGCGCCAGACGGCCTGCCCATCGCATGGCTGCTTTCCAATTTCGGCACGACCAACCTCAGCGCCAGCGCCGATCCGACCGGCAAAGGCATGACCCTCGCGCAGGACTATCTCGCCGGCACCGATCCGAACAATGCCAGCAGCGTTCTAAAGATCAATTTCTTCACCCGGAACGTGGTTGGTCCGAATTACACCGTGTTGAGCTGGAACTCCGTGGCCTCGCGCTGTTATGTGGTGCAAACGGTGCCCAATCTCGGGGGCGGCACCTGGACAGATTCCATTAACCTGCCCATTCTTGGGCTCTCCTCCGTTGGTTTCACCGACCTCGACCCGACCAATGAGTTTTACCGCGTCCGCGCCTACCGGCCTTTGATGCCTTGAAAGGGCTTGGCGGCCGCCGCACCAGCTGACGAAGTCAAGACCTCGCTTGACTATGCGTGACCATCGAATAGTTAAACCGGGCGCGGAATTTTTATCCTTGGGGTTTTTTGCAGCTAACGAACGCCGTTAGCGCGGCTTCTTCTACCCCCCCCCGATGCGCGATCAATTAGTGAAATTTTTGCAGTGATGGTGGTGCCTTTGCCCGGCGCGGAATTGACGTTCAAGGTGCCCCCCACATAGGTTGCCCGCTCGCGCATGCCGAGCAGCCCTAGACGAACCTGTTTTTTGCGCCTGGCCGAACGGTGTTCCGGGTCGAAACTGATGCCGTCATCGTATATCACAAGTTGCACGAAGTCGTCTTTCATTGTCAGATTCACTTTCACATGCTTGGCACGCGCGTGCAGCGCCACATTTTCCAAGGCTTCCTGCAGAATGCGGTAGAGCGTCAGCTCGATGTCGCCGGGCAGCCGCGCGGTCAACGCCACGCAGACCAATTTCAGGGAGACGCCTGTCCGTTTGGCGAACTCCATGCCGGCATCGCGCAGGACGGCGACCAAACCAAGCTGTTCCAAAACGCCGGGCCGCAGATTGCGCGAGATGCGCTCCACTTCTTCAGCGGTCTGGCCGAGCAGTTCGCGCAGTTTCAACGCCTCGCGTTTCAACCGTTGCTCGCGCGCGGGCAGTTGGTCCGCCAACGTCTGGCTGCGGACCAGAACGGCGCAGAGCAACTGGGTGATGTGGTCGTGCAATTCCAAGGCGACGCGTCCGCGCTCGGCTTCCTGCGCCTGCACGACGCGGTGCGTCAACGCCCGCAACTGTTCCTCGTTGCGCCGGCTTTCCGTCAGGTCGGTCACCACCATGCCGATGGTCAACTGGTCGGAACGGTTCCGCGCCAGTTCCTGGATGGAAATTTGCACGGGCAG
>Ga0182030_10005668_pt1 | contig 26441 bp, 20 predicted proteins | sample 812S3MmetaG_FD_121299 | JGI IMG/M metagenome (GOLD analysis project Ga0182030, IMG submission 121299) | Permafrost microbial communities from Stordalen Mire, Sweden - 812S3M metaG (Illumina Assembly) | ecosystem: Environmental > Terrestrial > Soil > Wetlands > Permafrost | place: Sweden...
CTGCACCGGTCGGAACGTCCCGGCAGAAAGGTCAAGTAAGTGCCCCATAGACTCCGGCCCGAACTCAAGGTGGGAAGCGTTGTTACTGAGGTGGTCGCGCAGTTCCTGGAAGCGGCTGCCAATCAACCGAGCCCGTTTGCCAGCTCTCGGAAGGGTACCGGTGAGAGCCTGATCGACCGCCCCAGGAATATCGCGCAAGTACTCTAGCAGTTCAATGGATTCGAGCAGGGGACGAAGTATAGCTCCCGATTCTTGCGCTAGACCATCCAACGCAAGGCTATAGCATCCCAGAGCGAGATTCCGGCCTTTCATGGTCACTGCGGCACAGACTCGACCGGTAGGAGCTACGTCCGCCGATAGAAACTTTTCGAAATACTCCACTGCCTCGTCAACGCGAGCAAAGGCCGCGCCGAGCAGAGAAGCCAAAGGCTGTAAAGAACCAGCGAGGGCCGAATACGATTGGTCGCGACATGTCCACAGGCTCATAGCGTCCTAATTTTCACAGCGGCTTGGAGGCTGAGCGGCACAACCGCTAAGGCAGACGCAACCCATCCCAAACAGATCACTTCCGGATTGTTGCGGCTCCAGGCGACGCAGTACGAACTGTTCAGTTGCGGATTAAGTTTGTCGGGTTTTCAGCGGCCAAATGTCGGGTTGTATGTCGGGTTCTTGGGCCTACCCGACATCAGTTCGCCTTTTCAGATCAATAGCTTAAATGGCAAATGTCCGGTTTGTCGGGTTTTCCTAGGAGTAGAGACGTGCCAGGAAATCGGAACATTCAAAATAAGAAAGGGAACCGGCGTCCGAAATGGACTCCAGTTGGACTCCAAGCTGGGGTTCTTTGGGGTCCTTCTGTCTGTAACTCTATGAGGGGTTTTGGTCGGGCTGCCGAGATTTGAACTCGGGACCTCTTGCACCCCAAGCAACAAATATCAATCACTTGCAGGATACCACCAATGAAAACAAAAGGTTTGGGGCTAAACCTCGGAATTGGATGAGTTTCAGGATGGATTGCGGGCGAAGAACCAAGAGCTGCCGGGCGGATGAAGCCTAATTGCGGGTGCCGACGCTTTCGGTCCGGCCGGCCAGCGGTTCCACGACGCCGGCGCCGCACACCGCTACGCCCGTCTGGGTCAGCGCGGCGAGGAAATTGAACAACAAGTGGTAGAACACCTGTTCGGTCAGTGGCTGGCGGCCCGGCAGCCGGAAGCTGGCCGGGAGTTCCTTGGTGATCGAAAGCCGTACCGCGTGGCGCTGGGTTTTGCCGCTGCGATCCTTCTTGTTGGCCAGCGTGATGGGCGTTTGCATCACCGCGCCGGAGCGGCCGTCCACGTAGAACTGGCAGCGCGAGAACCAGCCCAGATTGGCAGGATCGGCCGCGTCGAAGAGGAGCAGCGGCGATTCGCGCTCCCGGGCCGCCAAGTCCAACTGGATGCCGCGCTGTCCGTCGCGCGTCCGTGCTTCAAACCCCGCCTGACGGGCGATGCTCGCCACCGTCTCGGGTTCAAGTTCGAGGTAGATTAACTTATGCCGGCCCGCCTGGAGTACCTGCATTGAACGGCTATTGTAGCGCAGGGCCTTGTGGCGCAATGTGGGATAGGCCTCCTCGTGCTTACACCACCCAGCCATCGGCCAGTTGCACCACGCGATCGCCGCACCGGGCGTTGGCTTCCGAATGCGTCACCTGCACAATCGTAGTGCCTTCTTCGTTCAACTTCTTGAAAAGCTCCATGATTTCCTTGCCCTGGCTGGAATGCAGATTCCCGGTAGGTTCATCCGCCAGAATCAGTTTCGGACTGGCGATCACGGCCCGCGCTACCGCCACCAGTTGCTGCTGGCCGCCGGAAAGCTGGCTGGGAAACAGATCGCGCTTCCCCACAATGTGGAAGCGGTCGAGCGCGTCACACACAATCGCCGCGCGCTCCGCGCTCTTCACGTTGCGGTAAGAGAGCGGAATATCCAGGTTTTCGTAAACCGTGAGATTGTCAATCAAGTGATAACTCTGAAAGACAAAGCCGATGTACTTCTTATTCAGTTCCACCCGGTCCTTCGGCTTCATGCGGTGGACGGCATGGCCGAAGAATTCAAATTCGCCGGTCCAGGCGCCGTCCAACATTCCTACGATGCTGAGCAGTGTGGACTTGCCCGCGCCCGACGGACCCATAATGGTGACGAACTCGCCTTCTCTGATTTCTAAGTTGATGCGGCGCAGAACATAACTCCGGCCGTAGCCACTTTCGTAAAATTTTTCCACGTTGCGAAGTGTAATCATCGTCTGGTTCTCGCTTTATTCGTGCCTCAACGCCGCCGCCGGCTTGAGCGCCATGGCGCGCCGCGCGGGCAGGTAGCCGGCCGCCAGGGCCACGGCGCCCAGCAGCAGGGAAATGCTGACAAACGTAAAGGCATCGGTGGGTTTGACTTCGAACAGCATGGAAAGCATCAGGCGCGTCAACGCAAAAGCGCCGGCCAATCCCAGCAGAATGCCCAGCCCCGCGAGCCGCGCGCACTGGCCCAGAACCAAACGCATTACGTCGGCCGGCTGCGCCCCCAACGCCATGCGAATGCCAATCTCCGAAGTGCGCCGGCTGACGTCATAAGCCACCACGCCGTAGATACCCGTGGCTGCCAGCAGGAATGAGATTTGAGAAAAAGCCGCCAGTACCAGCATGTGGAAGCGCGCCGTCGCCACCGTCCGGTCCACCACTTCGTCCATGGAGCGGACGTCCGCCACCGCCTGCGCCGGGTCGGCCATATGCACGACATGCTCGACGGTAGTGGCCAGGGATTCCGGCGGCACGTTGGTCCGCAACACCAGCACCATCGTATTGGGCACGGTCTGCCGATAAGGGCTGTAAACCGTCAGCCAGTCGGCGCCGTCCAGGCTCTCCGGTTTTACGTCACCCACCACCCCCACAATTTCCGCCGTGTGGCCATCCGGATCCAATACCAGATGTCCGCCGATGGCGCTCGAACCCGGCCAGAAGCGCCGCGCCAGAGTCTGGCTGACGATGATGCGGGGCGGCGCTTGCGCGGTGTCGCTATCCGTAAAGAAGCGGCCCGAAACCAGCGGAATTGCCATGGTGCGAAAGTAATCTGGCGTTGCGGCGCGCATCAGGCTGATGGGGCGTTGCTCCGGTGGCGGCGCCATTTGCCCTTCCACCGCGAAGGTGGTGCCTGATCCGAATCCGGTCAAGGGCAGTGTGTTGACGGCGCCGGCTGAGCGTACGCCCGGCAAAGCCGCCAGCAGTAAAGTAAGGCGGTTGAGCAATGCGGCGCGGCGTTCCATGGGCAGGCCTGGCGGCAGAGGCAGACGCAGCGTCAGCAGGTGCGATGTCTCAAACCCCGGATTCACCGCCCGCAGGCGCACAAAGCTGCGCATGAGCAGGCCGGCGCCAATCAGCACGAGCAGCGCCAGCGCAATTTCCGCAACCACCAGGCCATTGCGCAGCATGCGGGAAGAGCGTGCGGCGGTTGAGCCCCGGCCGCCGGTAATCAGCGCGGCATTCGGATTGGCTGCCGACACCTGCAGCGATGGCGCCACTCCGAACATTACGCCGGACGCGGCCGAAATCGCCAGTGCGAAGAGAAATACCCTCCAATCCAGGCGCGCTTGCGCCAGACGCGGGATGGTGGCCGCTCCCAGGCGCGTCAGCACCCCGATGGATCCCCACGCCAGCGCCAGCCCCAGAATGCCGCCGGCTGCCGCCAGCGCCAGGCTCTCCGTCATCAATTGAAAGACGATGCGGCCGCGGCCGGCGCCCATCGCGATCCGCACCGCAAACTCTTTGGAGCGCGCGGCGCCGCCGGCCAGCAGCAGGTTCGCCACGTTGACGCACGCAATCAGCAGCAGGAAGCCCACGGCGCCAGAAAGGATCAGTAGCGGCTGCTGCACATCTCCCGTCAGTTCCTGCAGCATGGGGAAGAGATTCGGACGCCAGCCGCGGTTGGATGCCGGGTCATTCTGCTCCAGCCGGTCGGCCAGAGAATTCAATCCGGCCTGGGCCTGCGCCAGGGAAACACCCGGCCGCAGACGGCCAATCACCGTTAGGAAGCGTGCCTGCAGCGTGCGCGCGTCGTTCGCATCCAGTCCCAGTGGAATCCAGATGTCCGCCGGGTGCTGGAGAATCCGCACACCGGGCGGCATCACGCCGAGTACGGTGTAGCTTTGATCGCGTAACCGGATGGTCTCCCCGGCAATCGCGGGGTCGCCTCCAAACCTGTGCCGCCAGAGCGAATCACTCAGGAGGGCGAAGGTAGTGTGGCCGGGCCGGTCTTCATCCGGGCCAAATCCGCGTCCCAATGCTGGCTGAACACCCAGGGTGGGGAAGAGCGACGCCGAGACGCGCTGAGCGGCAATTTCCTCGGCCGGCAACGCGCCCTTCGGGCCGCCCGAAAGAGTAACATGGACATCCTGAAACGCGCCGGTGGATTCAAACAGGCTGCCCTGTCTTTGCCATTCGAAGTAATCGCCGGTTTGGGCAAACATGCGGAACTTGTTCTGCGCTGGGTTCTTCTCCCAAACCACCACCAGCCGCTCCGGTTGGGGAAATGCCAAGGGCCTCCACAATACCGCGTCGGTCACGCTAAAGATGGCCGTGGCGGCTCCGATTCCCAGGGCCAGGGCAAGCAGTGAAACCAGCGTGACACCCGGAGCCTTGTGGAACAGTCGCACCGCATGACGAAGATCGCCCATCAGGAGCATGGCTTGCCAGAGTAACAGATGGCAGCCGGCAGCGGAAAGAAACCCTTAGGTCCACGGATGCTGGTGGAAATGAATGGCAATGCCACCGTTCACGTTGCGCAGCCGGATCTGCACGCCCGAGCCTTTCACCACCAGTCGCTCGCCGTGGCCGGTGCGCGACACTCTTCCGATGTCCGACGCAATTCCGCCGCTCAGATTGCTGGCCGTCAGCGCTGGTCCTGCCGCATGCGGAATGCTGAGCCGGATGGCGCCGTTCACGGAGGTCAGGGAAATTGGATTGGCGCGGCTGACGCTCTGGAAGCTGGCCACCACGCCGCCGTTGATGGTGGAAAGATCCGCCTGCCCGCCCAGTTGCAGCGCCGTGATGCTGCCATTCACCGCCGAGGCCTTCACCGGGCCGGCAAGGCCATTCAGCGAAAGACCGCCGTTCGTCAGCTTGATCTCCTGCAGGTTGACGCCGCGGGGCACCGTGATGCGGTACTCCACGCTGGCCGGCTGCCGGCTCTGAGAACCCGCATACTGTGTGTGGATCGACAGGAGTTCCGCAGAAGGCTCAACCACCACAAGCGCGTCGCCCAGACTCTTCGCGTCCGTGGAGCGGGTGGTGGCTTCCACCAGCACTTCGTCTCGGTCCCACCCCGTGATGCTGACATCGCCGTACGCGTTTTCAATCACCACGCGCCCGTTGGAGGGCAGCGCGTAGAGATGGCGGAATTCCGTTTGAGATGGCCGGATCACGCTGGCCAATAAAACATTGCCGGCCACCGCCGGCAGCAAAACTGCCCAGACCGCTTGACGTTTGAACATGGCGCCCCTCCCGATCGATGAACTGGTCCCAGGTCCCCGCGGCTGGCTGTGCGGCCGCGTTTTCGTTAGGTCTTTGCCGAATCCGTGCTTTCTTCCACCACCCGCCCGTCGAAAAGGCGAATCGTTCGGTCGGCGAAATCGGCGTAGCGCGGATCGTGCGTCACCATGCAGATGGTGGAACCGGCCGCGTGCAGTTCCCGCAAGAGAGTCATCACCGCCTCGCCATTGGCGGAATCCAGGTTGCCGGTGGGCTCGTCCGCCAGCAGGATCAGGGGGTCGCCGCTTAAAGCCCGGGCTACCGCGACTCGCTGCTGCTGGCCGCCCGAAAGCTGCGAGGGATAGTGCTTCATGCGGTGCGACATTCCCACCCGCTCGAGCGCCTCCTGCACGCGCCGCTTGCGCTCCGCCGAGGGCATCCCGCGATAGGTCAGCGGAAGTTCTACGTTCTCATACACCGTCAGATCCCCAATCAGGTTGAATGCCTGGAAGATGAAACCAATCTCGCGGTTGCGGATGCGCGCCCGCTCCGATAGCTTCAGGCCGGTCACCGGCTTGCCATTCAGGTAATAGGTGCCGTCCGTGGGCGTGTCGAGCAAGCCCAGAATCGCCAGCAGGGTCGACTTGCCGCAGCCCGACGGGCCCGAAATCGACAGGTATTCGCCCTTCTTAACGTCGAAATGAATCGACGCCAGCGCATGAGTTTCCACCTCGTCGGTGACAAAAACTTTGCTCACGCCATCTAGCCGGATCAGCGGTTGGGTGCCATTGTCCATGGTGTCTTCTACCCCTTTACGTTATGTGCCAGCGCCTAGTTCAGTTTAATTCGGTCGTACTGGTCAAACTGCGACATGTCCGAGAGGATTACGCGGTCTCCCACATTGAGTCCGGCCTTCACCTCAATGAAATTCACGGATTGAACGCCAAATGTCACTTTGACTTTGTTGGCGTACTTGTTGTCGGGCTCAATTTTGAAGAGCGTAACCGTGGCGTTCTCCTGGCCATACACGGGCTTCCCGACATAGACGACGTCGTCCAGCTTTTGCAGCTGGATGGTGCCATCCACGCTTAGGTCCGGCCGCGATCCCGGCGGCAGCGCGCCCTTGAGCGCCACGTCCACCGTCACCGTGCCGTTGACAATCGATTGCTCGATGCGCGAAACGTGTCCTTCGATCAGGCCGTTCGAACCACCGCCCGCGAGGCGCGTATCGATCACAGCCAACTGCCCGGTCGCCACGTCTTTGATCTGCGTTTCGGCTATCTTGAGCTCTGCTTTCAGATGGCTGGGCTGCGCTACCTTGCCCAGCGGCGTCCCGGCAGCCACTTTCTGGCCTTCTTCCACCGGAGTCAATGGGGGCGGAACCGATTGCAGCATGCCCTCGAAACCGGCTTTCACTTTCAACTGGTCCACCTGCTGCTTTTTCAGCTCGTATTCGCCTGCCAGTTGATCCACCTTCACCTTCTGGGCTTCCAGTTGCGCCTGCTCGGCGGCGTCGTTGATCTCGAGCCGCTCTTTATCGATTTCGAACTTGGCGCCCAGTTGTTCGGCCTTCACCTGGGAAATCTTGGCATCGGTATTCGCCAGCAGGTTCTCCTTCGCCAGGGCCGCATCGCGGTCCGATTCCAGCTTCGCCGTATTGTAATCGGCGCTGGTCTGCGCCGCCGTGGAGCGCAGGTCCAGACGCGTCTTGTGCAGCGTGACTTCCAGGTTCTTGTAGTCGGCCCGCGCCGCCTTCAAGGCGAACTCGGCATCCAGCAAGGCGGTCTGCAGTTCCGGGCTGGACAGGATCATCACCACCGAATCGGCCTTCACCGGCGTGCCCGGCTTGATCAAGATTCGCTCCACCCGCGCATCCGTGGTGGCTGTGATCAGCATGGTGTCTTCAGGCACCAGCGTGCCCAGGCCGTGCACCTCGCGGATCATGGGACCGCGTTTCACCGTGTCCGGCCACAGCGTCGAAAACTCAACTCCGGGCGCCGCCGGTTTGAGCCGGCTGGCATAGATATAGCCCCCGGTCAGCAGACCGATTCCCAGCACCAGGAACACCACCAGTTTGACGATCTTGCGCTTCCGTGTGCCTGTTCGTTGTATGTCCATGGGACTGTTGTCGGAATCTGAAAGGCACGGCGCTGGCCATTCCGCACCTTACGTAACATTATGACGCTTCAGAGGTAAGGATGGATAGCCGGGTATTTCCAGTGTCCGCTTGTGGGACACGCTGTGCCGGTGGCGAACGGTGGGGGAAGAAAGAAGCCACAGGCCAGAAGTCAGAATGGTGGATGGCGCTTCGCGCCGGCTTCTGACTTTAATTTTGACTTCTTTCTTCTCTCTCCCCTACTTCACCACAATCCCGCGCACGTCCAGCAGTTCGCCCGTCGACTGGTAAACCGCCAGGATGCCGGTGCGCACGCTCACCTCCGCAGCCACCACATTGGATTCCGCCAGCACCAGATTCTGTAACGCGATCACCACATTCTGGTTCGTATCGGTGCCCAGCGTATACTTCTGTTGCTCGGCTTCGTAGTTCTTCTGCTGAATGTCTTGTTGGACGCGCGCCAGCTTCAATTGCTCCACGTATCCCTGAAGATTGGTAACCGCCGTCAGGGTCTGCAGGCGCACGTTCTGTTGCGTTGTCCGCAGCGTCAGCGCATCGGATTTCTTGGTCACCAGGGAGCTCGCCAGGTTCATGGCGGCCGTACGCGACCGGATCGGCAGCGTGAGCGTCAGGCTTCCCAGGTAAGTGGGATAGCCGAAGCCGAACAATTGTCCCATAGCGTTCGATAATCCGCCCGGCACGGGCTGTACGGAGCCGCCCGTCGAGCCGAGTAAGGTGCTGGTGGAAGGGTAGAAGATGCCGCCGATTCCCTTCGAGGAGTAGCTGGCGCTAAGGGAAAGCTGTGGCAGCAGCAGATTCTTGGAGCTCTCGATGCCCAGTTCGTCTAAATCGAGCTGTTGCTGGGCCTGGAGAACCGTGGGATTGGAGTCGAGCGCCAGTTGGACCGATTTCTGCGTGTCCAGCGGAAGTGTTTCGCCAGGCGACAGATCCACCGGTTCGGTCAGTTCGATGGGAAGCTTGGCGATATCCGGATCCAGGTCCGCCGAGATCTGCCGGCGCAGCGTGTCTTCCGCCGATGCCAGCCGGAATTTGGCCTGCGAGACATTGAAATCCGAAGCCGCCAACTGGCCCTGCGGGTTATAAATATCCAACTCGGCCACCGCGCCCAGATCCAGCTGCTGCTGCACGAAATCCAGGTTGGCTTTGGAAGCGTCGCGAGATTTTTCCTGCACACGCAGATTCTCGCGCGCCGAAATCACGTTCCAGTAGTCGTTCTCCGCGTTGCCCACCAGGTTGAGCAGGGATACCTTCAGGCCATACTGCGAGCGCTTGTAAATGCTCTCGGCTTGCATCACCGGAATCCGGTTCACGTAGCGGCCGCGGTTCTGCAGCAGCGGCTGCGTGACGGAAAACTGAAGGCCCGTGCTGACCTCGGGGTTATAGCTCGAAAGCGTGTTGCTGGAAGAGTTCTTCGATCCGGTGAAAGTCACGCCGTAGCTCAAGCCCGTATCAATCGTCTGGCTGTAGCCAAGCGACAGCGGCTGGCTCAGCGATTTCGAGATTTCGCCGGCCGCCTGGGCTTGCGTCGGGTTGGTCGGAATGTTCGTGTTGCGCGTAGTGGAAAAGGAGGCTGTCGCCGTGGGATCCCACTTGCCAAATGCCGCCGTGATATTGTTCTTGGGGATTTCCAGCGTCAGGAAGGCCACCTGGATGTCCGTATTGTTGGCCATCACCAGTTCGATATAATTCTTCAGTGAGAGCTCGAGCTTGCCCCCCACCACGAAATCCTTCAGGCGTACCGGGTCCCGCAGTTCCACCTTGGTGTTGGTCCGGCTGAACACCTCGCGGAAATAGCTCGGTTTCGGAAAAGACGCCAGCTGCGCAATCGCGGCGGCGGAAAATAGCAATCCGGTTAGAAAAGTTCGCAACACCATAAGGTTTACTCGTAACGAATGGCTTCGATGGGGTCCAGCTTCGCGGCCTGTACGGCCGGATAAATTCCAAACAAAAGTCCGATGAATACCGAAACTCCAAAAGCAATCGCGATGGAAGAGGTGGTCACCACAGTGGCCCAACCCGCGGCGGAGGCGATGATCTGCGACAGCCCAAACCCGAATCCGATGCCGATCAGGCCGCCCGCGATGGATATCATAATTGCCTCCGTGAGGAATTGACGCACAATGTCCGCCTGGCGTGCACCAATTGCGCGGCGGATGCCGATTTCGCGAGTCCGCTCCAGCACCGTCGCTAGCATGATATTCATGATGCCGATGCCGCCCACCAGCAGGGAAATGCCCGCAATGCAAATCATCACGATGTTGAAGATAAACTGCGTCTGCTTCTTCTGCTCCAGCAGTCCAGCCGGAACCGTGACGGTGAAATCCCCCGCGTCCTTGTGGGTGGCCGTCAGAATGGCCGTCACCACACTGGAAGTTTCGATGGAATCGACATTGGGTTGAACCTTCATGTAAATGCCGTCGATTTCATCTTTCAGATAGCTGGTCTGATCCTCGAAACGCCGCATTACCGTGTTCAGCGGCGCGATGATCATGTTGTTCCGGTTTAGCGTCTGGACGCCTTCCACTTCCGAATCGCTGCCCGCCTGGGGCCTCAGCACGCCGATAATCTGCAGCCAGGTGTCATTCACCTTGACATACTTGCCCAGCGCGTCGCCATAGCCGAAGAGGCCCACCTTGGCGCCTTCGCCCAGCACGCACACCGGAGCCGACTGGCTGTTTTCCTCGTCCGTGAAGAAACGGCCGCCTTCGGCCAGTTTCAGGCTGTTGATCTCAACGAAATTGGGGTACACGCCGATGAGCGACGGCGGCTCCGAATTCGTTTTCGGCAGAAGCTTTTGCGGTTTGAATTTCTTGCGCGGAGTAATCGCCACCAGGTTTTGGACGTTCTCGGAGATGGCACGATAGTCTCGAAACGTCAATCCCGGTGAAACCGCGCGGACCGTCTGCAGTTCGTTGCGGTCCACGGCCTCGTGCGCGTCCACGATGATGTTGTTTACGCCCAACTGGTCGATGAAACTCATCATCTGCTTTTGCGCCCCGGCCGTAATCGAGAGCATGGCTACCACCGCGCCCACGCCGAAGATCATCCCCAGCATGGTCAGCAGGCTGCGCAGCTTGTGCGCGAAGAGGCTCGCCAGCCCCATCTTGAGTTCGGGAAGAATATGACCAAACATCTGTTTACCTGCCTCCCGGCATGGAACTCATCGGGTTCCCATCGGCTTTCTTCTCGCCCTTCTCTCTGTTGCCGCCCTTGCCCGCCGTCGGGTCCGCCAGGGCCACCACTTCGCCGGGTTGAACCCCGCCGGAGAGCACCATCAGCGATTCACTCTGTTTCAGCAACTGTACCTCGCGAGGCACATACTTACCGTCCCGCTGTTGCACGAAGACCGTCGGCCGCCCGCCCTTTTGGAAGATCGCCTGGGCCGGAAGATGCAGCGCGTCCGGTATCTTCTCCACCACAATTTCCACGTCCGCGAGCAGCCCCGGACGCAGCAGCACCTCAAGCTGCGAATCTTTTTGCGGAGGCAGCGGCAGCTTGGCATTGGCGCGGTCTGCCTCGGTGAATGGATTGCCGGCATGGGACATCAGTTCCTGAATGGTGTCCCTGCTGCTACGGCCCGGCCCACCACCACCCGGTTGGCCCGGAGCGTCCGGTCCGCCGCGTCCACCCGATCCGCGTCCGCCGGTCAATTGCGCCATGATCCTCTGCAATTCTTCCGGCGATGCATTCTTCGTGGCAGCCAGCATCTTCAGCCGGTCCGCGTCGGACATGGGACCACGCCCCCCGCCGCGCCCATCGCCGCGCCCCGCATCCGCCGCACCGCCCCGGCCTGCTCCGCCGCCCTGTCCGAACATCTCCGGAGTGGCTCCCGGCGCGCCTTGCAATGAGGCAAACAGACTCGGATCGGGCCCCCCCAACTGCTTCTTCGCGTTGGCTGCCGCAGTCGCCATGACATGGTCCACATCGCCCGGCTTCATTCCCAGCCCGGCCAGCAATTGCCGCATGTCCACCGAAAACACCACGTCGAACTTCTTCGCCGGATCGCCCGAAAAAACGTCCGCCGCCGCGGTTCCCGTCAGGGTCTTGATCTTGCCGTGAAACTGTTTGTCTGGAATCGAGTCCAGTTGCAGAAGAGCCTCCTGCCCCTCCACCAGGTTGGCCCGGTCCAGTTCGCCCACCTTCGCCCAAACTTCGACTTCGGAAAGATCCAGCAACTCCGCCACGGGCATGCCCGGCGTCAGAGTATCCCCTTCCCGGATATCCGGCATCACCTGCCCGAAATTGAAGTTGCCCGCGCGATTCTGCTGGATGGAAACCAAACCCGTAATCGGGGCCAGGCTCTTGCAATTCGCCAGCCTCTGTTCATCGCGCTGGATATTCAGAAGACTCCGATTGCGCGATTCCTGCAAAACCGCCAGCTGCGAATCGGCCTGCTGTTGGCGCGACTTGATGTCCTCCTGTAGCTGCTTCAGCGCCTGGGTGCTCTGCGACACAGCCAGCAGATTTTTCTTCCCATCAATCGCGTCGATTACTGGATTCATCTGCACCTGCAGTTGGGCGCGGCGGACGTTGTACTGCGTTGCCAGCAGCGACAACTGGTCCTGGCTCTGCGTGATCGCCATATTGGCCTTCTGGCCGGCAATCTGCTGGTCCACCTGTTCCAGGCCCATCTTGTCTTCATCCAGGGTGGCCTGTAGTTCGGAATCGTCAAATTCCACCACCAGGTCTTTCTCGTTGGCCAGCGCGCCGGCCGGAGCCAGGGTGGTCACCTGCACCGTGCCGTTCAGGTTCGGCGCCGGCAGCATCACGGAACGCACCGCCCGCAATTCTCCGCGTGTGAAAGCCCGGATCACCACATCGCCCCGCTGCACTTTGGCCGTTGCCAACTGCTCCTGATGAGACGGCAATTTCTCAAACCACTGGTAGCCATACCAGCCGCCGCCCGCCAGAATTGCCAGAAACAATAAACGGTAGATTGCCTTTTTCATGAAGAAAGTTCCCGCCGCGCCGCTGCTGTGCCGGCTTACATTTTCCTCTTGGCCCGCTTGGCGGCGTCCGCCGGGCTCTCCAGCGTCACAATGTCGCCATCCTTCAGGCCGGAGGTCACCACGATATCGTCGTCGTTGCGCTTTCCCAATTCGATATTTCGCACTTCGAATCGCTTTCCGGTCTGTATGTATACTGCCGGCTTGCCGTTATTGTCGAAGCTGGCGCGCGCCGGAATCAGCAGCATATTGGCCTCGCGCTCGATGATCACCTGGGCGCTCGAACTCATCCCGGGACGCAGGCGGGCATCCAACTGCTTCAAAGTGGCCCGCGCCGGAAAGGTCTTCTCGGGCGTCGCGCCGCCTTTGAAGATCAGCGCCGCAATCGGGCTAATGTAGTCCAGCGTGGCCTCGAAATCCTTGTCCGGGATGGCATCCACCCGCACCCGCACGTTCTGCCCGATCTGGATTTTCCCGCGGTCCACTTCATCCAGCTTCATATCCACATACAGCGAGGACAGATCCGGAATTTCCACGATTTCCGCGCCATTCCAGACGTTGTCTCCCTCTTTGAACGGCGGCGGCGATTGCCCGAACGTCCCCGCGGATCGAAAGTTCGGAAGCATCGTGGCTACTCCGTCGGTCGGCGCGGTCAGCTTCATCATGTCCAGATAGGAGGTGGCTGTCACCAGGTCGCGCTGTCCCTTGTCCAGTCTCTGGTCGTTCCGCGCCAGGTCCGCCTGATTGCCCACCTGGTGTGCGTTGATGGTGGCTTTCACTTGCTGCATGCCGCCTTCGGCCACGCCCACCGCGATGCGGAACTTTTCGCCGTCCACCTTGGAAAGCACTTCGGCTTTACTGGCGTCCAGTTTGGCGCTCTCCACGCCGAACTCGGCCTGAATTTTGTTCAGCGCATCGGCCCCCTCGGACATCTTCTGCGTAGCCTTCATCTGCGTGATGTCGCCCTGGATCGAGATTACCTGGGTGGTCTGGCTGATCACATTTTGTTCCTGGGACACCGGGTCGAATTCCACCACCACTTCGCCCTTCTTCACCGCGACGCCGTTTTGCACCAGGTGCGTGATGCGCAAGCCCGGCGCCGAGGGCGCCTTCAAAATGCTGGACCGAGGACTTCGAATATCGCCCCGCGTGTTGACGCTAATTACAAAATCGGCGCGCCGCACGCGTTCTACGGCTACTTCCACTTCGGTGGTCGACGTCATGTGCCAGGCCGCATACAGGCCGCCGCCGGTCGCCAGCAGGCCAATCGCCCAGGTGATGATCTTGACCCTGCGCGGGTTGGATTTCCCCAGCCTGGTTTTCGGTTTGAGATCTTTGGATGGCATGGTGTGAGTTCTCCCGGGACGCCAACTATTGCGGCCGTTGTAGCGCCACAACCTCTCCCTTTTGCAAACCGGATTCGATGGCCACTTGCGTGCCGCTGGACAAGCCGGGCTGCACCTGTTTCCGCGTCCAGCCTTCGGGATGCTGCACGAATACGAAGGCCCCGCCGTCCTCTTCGAAAAGGGCTGCCCGTGGAATCACCACGGCGCTGGTGACTGAGCTCAGCACCACATCCGCGCTGCCTGTTAGGTCCGGAATTACGCGCGCATCGGACTTGTCCACCTTCAGCAGAATCGGGATTTCACCCACATACCCGGCGCGGAACGTGCTCGTCTTGGACATGGCCCCAATTCCTATCAGAGTCCCCGGCAGGCTCAGGTCCGGATACGCGTCCAGGTGGACCGTGGCCCGCATTCCCAGCCGCAGCCTCTCCGCGTCCACCTGGTTCACGGTCGCGTTCAGTACCATTGAACTCGGATCCACAATGCTCAGGAACGGCTGCCCCGCGTTCACCTGGTCGCCCTCGCGAACCTGGCCGTACTCGCCATTGCGCACGATGCTGGCCATCACCGCAATGCCATCCATGGGGCTCTTGATGGTCATGCGCTTCACGTTATTGTCGGCCCGCTGCAGCTCAATGTCCGATTGCGAAAGCGTCAGCTCGGAAACCCGGATCTGCGCCTGCTGGGCCGTCGCTTGCAGCGGCACTTCGGTCAGCAGTTCTTTGTACTGAGCCTCGGTCTGCTCCACGTTCAGCTTGAACTGCTCGGCTTGGATGGAGGAACGCACCGGAACTGTCTGCAGATCCAGAACGGCCTGCTGCCAGGCGGCTTTGGCGCTGCGCACACTCTGATCCAGATTCTCTTTGGAGGCCGCCAGGTTGGCCATCATTTTCTTGACCGTGAGCTGCGTCTGGATCACCATATCTTTGTAATCGTCCAGCCGCTGCACCTGGTTGGTGGGGTCGAACTCCGCCACCACGTCGTCCTTTTTCACCTGCATTCCGGCCTTGGCCAGGTGCAGCAGAATCAGGTTGAAGTCGGAACCGCCGAAGCCACCCATGCCGCCGCGGTTGATGTTGGAGCGGCTGCCCTGAATCCGGGGCGCCAGCAGCGCCGCGAAGTTCTTCGCCGCCACAGTGCCCGTAACGCGCACTTTTCGGTCTAGACCTCCCACCGTCGCCGTCACCGTCGGCACCGTGATGATCGGACCGGAACCACTGCCGAACCCCGGCCGGCCTTTCAAATAGAGGGCCGCCCCAATCCCCGCAACCAGCAAAAAAGCGAGGGAGATCCACAGGATTCTCCGGCGACGCTCAGGCTCTCGCGGAGGTACCACCGTGGGACGCGGCACTGGCGGAACCGGCGCCCGCTGCGGGTCAGGCGCGGGAACACTACTCGATGGGGGGTGCATGATCCAAACCTTCTTGCCCGGAGGGCCCGTTACGACGAATCCCGTTGCGACAAATCCCGTTGCGACAAATCCAACAGACTGCTACCCGGCATGACGGCGGCCCGGACGGCCCGTGTTTCCCGCCAGGCCGGAAGTTTCACTTTTTCAAAGACAAATGTGCCGGAATATGCCGCTTATTTGAGCGCGCTTACGGCAGGGGTGTCAAGCTGGGATCGCAACGGTCAGAAAAGAACGTCGAAATCAACCGTGAAGCGCCGCCCGCGCTGCCCAAAAAAATATCCGAAGGCCGGGTCGGCGATGTTGGCGTGAACCGCTTCCGGATTGAAGTGGTTGGTCAGGTTGAAGCTGGCCAGAGAGAGCCTGACAGAGTACTTCGGCGTCAACCGGATATCCTTGGAAATTCTCGCGTCAAGCGAAAAGAAATGCGGGAAACGGCTCGAATTCGGTATCCCGGCGTAGTCCTGGTATTCGTTCAGCGTGGAATAAGGGAAGCCGCTGCGGTATTCCACCACCGGACTGATGCGCATGGCCCAGGGCAGGCGCACCAGTCCCCAGAGCAGAAAGCGGTCGGGCAGGCTGGCCGGCAGGTTGGCCACCTGGTTGGAGCGGATGATGGGCGTTGGGAAACTGCTCAGGTAATTATTGAAATCGTTCAAGTCTCCACGCGCGCGGCTGTAAACATAGGAAAAATTCAATACGCTGGAATCGCCCTTCAGCCGGTAGCGCGCCGTGGCTTCCACTTGCCGGTAGCGCGACGCGCCGGTCCCCGAGAGCAGATACCCGCCCGTATTCGTGGTCAGGTCCGGACCTTCCGTAGTCACCGTTACCAGCCCGTTGGCATCGTTCTGCGTGTAGCCGATCCGCATTCTCAGATTGTGCCCTAGCGGCTGTTCCACCTGGAACGCCCAGATGTCGCTCTGCGGCGAGAAATTGCCGGGTTCGGGACCCTGAAAAATAAGCTCGTTATGGCGAAATACCTGGCCCAGCGTGTTCTTGAAAAGGTACGGGCCCGCGGTGATTGCGCCTGTATTCGGGTCGTAATAAGTCAGGAATTCATTGGGATAGCTCGCAAATCCGTAGATGTCCAGCGGCACGCGGTCGTAAAACCACCCAAAACCCGCGTGAATAATGGTGGCCGCGTCGGGAAACGGTGTCCATGAAATCCCCAGCCGCGGGGCCAGGCGAAACGATTCGGTCACTTCCTGCGATTCGGCCCGCATCCCCAGATCGAGCGCCACGCGCTGCGTCAGCGTCCAGTGATCCTGCGCATACAAAGTGTAATTCGTATCGGAGGTCTCGAACGGGGCGCCCGTAGTGAAGCCGATGTGCTCAATCAGCTGTCCCGCTGTGTTCAGAATGTCGATGGGATGTTTGGTGACGTCTCCATCCTCGTTGCTGGAGGAAAAGTCTGCTCCAAACTTGAGACTGTGCGTGCCGAAATGGTGAATCGGCTTGGGAGAAAACGAACTGCCGCCGGCTATGCGGGTTGCCTCCCGGTTCTGCTGCGCGAAATAGTTCCCGCTATTGCCTGTGGGCGTCAACACCAGACTGGCCGGACCCTGGCCCCAGATGGAGGCATCGAACCGCGTCACCGAGAACACGGTTTCGAGCAGCCCGCCGAAGATCGAAAGATGGTCGGATAGCGTGCCCGTGTAATTGTGTGTGCTGGCATCGGGCGCCGTTGATTCCGGGTTGAAATAGTCGATATTCACGAATGCCAGGCGCTGCGGATCAATGTGCGCCGTGGCCGTCACCAGGTGGTGGTTGTTCACCACCCAATCCAATTGGGCAAACGAATTGAAACCTTGCTGCCGCTTCAGATTAAACGGAAACGGCAGAGTATAGACCGGGGTCTTGCGGACCTCGTAATCCACGCCTTCCGAGAAATACAGCTTCCCTTCAATTAGCGGGCCATCGAAATTGAAACGCGGCGTGGCATCGCGCAGCCCCCGCAGACGCCAACTGTGGATGAAGAATTCCGGCAGCGGATCGTTCAATTCCCACTTCCATTTTTCGCCGCCGCGCCGCGTTTCCACCGAAATCAGACCCGCTGTAAAGCGTCCGTACTCGGCCAGAAACGGAGTCTGATAAACATTCACCGTTTCCACCGTATCGATCGGCACCGTGAGCCCAAACTGCCCCGTGGCGGGATCCGTCACGTCGGAGTTGTTCACAATCATTGCGCTGCGGTGTTCGGCGGCGGCGGACATCATGAGGCCGCCGCCCGGCTGGCGAACCACGCCCGGAATCATCGGCAGCACGTCGGCCAGCGTGGCCGGGCGGCTGGGCAAATTCCTGGCCGCATCGCCCGTCATGCTGTTCGGAACAGCCGCCGTCTGCTCCATCGGCGCCGCCGTGCCTTGCACTTCAATGGTGTCGGTGTGGGTAATGGTCGGAACCAGCGTCAGGTCCAGTTGCGCCGTGGCATTCGCGGCCAGCACCAGGTCCGCTTTGCGGGCCGTTTCGAAATGCTCTTTGCCAGCGGAGATTTCATAGCTTCCCGCTTGCAGGCCGGGGAATGCGCACTGTCCCTGGGCGTCGGTCCCGGCGTGCGCCAACAGGGTGGTTCCCTGCCGCAGTTCGATTGCCACGCCGGCCACCGGCTGGCCTGAAGCATCCGCCACGGTCACACGAATCGCCGCACCCTCCTGAGACGCCATTCCGGGGCGCCCCAGAATGGCCAGGGCTAGACACAGTAACCGCAGTCCCGTCACCCGCTTCGTCGGAATCCCCCCTCTGGGTTTAACACAATGGAGCCTGACCGGGCTACCCGGCGTTTCTGGCGAAGTTTCGGGAGCTCTGGTCTGTCTCGTTCCCACCGAGCCTGCCTCCGTTGGCCACCCTCCAAGCGACTGGCGGGAGATCGGGGCGTTCCCGGGGTGTTGCCTGGAATTTTCGCCGGAGGAATTCCACCACGATGTACCCGACCAACGCCGCTGCAATGGCAATCGCGAAATTGGCAGGCGTCAGGATTTCCCCGATGGCCCAGGCGAGACCCATTGCCCGGCCGCGGCCGGACCGGGCAAATTCGCCCATCAGGAGGTTGGAGTAAAACAGGAAGACGATGAACCCAACCTCGATGATCGCGCGACCGATGTCCTTCTTCATGAGCCGTTCCCCTTACGGCGGTCTCGTAAACCCGTGACGGTAACCCGTAAAACCCCGTGACATAACCAATTGCACCAATACGTCTAGCCCGCCTTACAATAGGATCTCCACACTCTTCGCGTCATTTCATTCATTTTATCCCTCGGAATCACCCACATCCCTGCGCCTCCTACTTTGAAAACAGGTGGAGTCGCGTGGACATTCTCACTCTCCACGTTCTCAGAACCGGCGCGCTCCCTTCGGCAGCTGTAGGAACTCGCTTCGATCGAAGCGCAAAAGGTCCTAATTTCGCTATGCCGGCTCCCGAATTCACCCATCCCGCCTGCCGCAAAACAGGGCATGGTAGAAGCGCTGCGACGGTAGCGCGGCGGCTTGGTCCGGTCAGGCGCTCCGCCGCGTTCGCCGCCAGGCTACTTTCGCGGCTCTTGGTTCCGCAGCGCCTCGTAACACTGATTGCATATCAGGTTGATTTTGAGTTGGCCTGTATTTTCTTCATCCCAACAACCTCGCTCCTTGTACAGGAGGTCGCATTTTGCGCACCAGGCGTCGGGCCAGGGATCTTCCGCGGTGGGATTCTCGGAAAACCAAGCCTGCTTGGGGTCGAGAACCAGATGCTCGCACGCGAAGGCTTCCGGAGCAACGCCATGAACCTTACAGTCGATTTTGCCGTCGTCGCGCGGCGGCGCTGGCGAAGCGGCAGGCTGAGAATCGGCGGCGTGGATATCCGTGTAAAGCACATACATGAAGCCATGGTCTTCACCACACTCAAAGGCGCCCTTGGCGCCAGTAATCCGCGCCATGATGGCAGTCATCACCCAGCCGAGATGCTGATCGTCCACCAGTTCGGGCTCTGTCAGCCGGCTCAGGCCTTCGGCCAGTCCGAATTGTCGAACCTTGCGCGCGTATTCCGTCACGTTCAAGGGCAGACTCTCGTTGGCCCACGCCCACGTCCAGCGATGTGACGCGTTTTGGGTCGTACCCACCACTTGAATGGCGGCAACCACTTTGGGAATGCCGTCAGCTGAAAATGTGAGCGTCCCGGCATGGAGATCGTAATCCCAACGCGGCCACTCAGTGTCACTGTATTTCCGCTTGCAGTCTTTCATCAGACTGATCAGCGCACGAACGGCCTCGTGCTGGAACTGGTTGAACTCGTCAGGGGACACTGCACCTCCGAACCCTGAATTTAACGCAATGCACATTGCGGTGGGATTCAACGCGCGAGCGGCCCGGAACTGCGCGGGCGGCCTGGTCCCGGCTGAACCGTACCCCTTATGACGCCACAAAACAACATCGGTTTCCGTTCCCTGCGTTGCGTTCGGCTGTCCCGAGTTGCCTAATTGACCTTTAACAGAAGCCGATTCTCACGGAGGGTTCTGTGCACATTTCTGCAGACAATGGTCCACGCCGGCAAAGATTCGGAGAGGCGGTCGAACAGTTCGCGCTTCTTGCGGTCTTTCGAATGATGACTTGCCTTTTCATAGAGAGACTGCCCGACCTGGTCATACCAATTCACGTTATGCCTCGCACGCATCTGATCGCGGAAAAACCCAGCGAACAGCAGAACCTGAGATCCGCCGAACTCCAAAATGTCCGAGTCCGTCAGTCTGATGGTCTGCAGAACAAAGTTGTCAAATACCTCTGTAAGATTTGCCAGGCAAGGCTGTGCTGTGGTGTCGAAACGCGACGTCTGTGAGTAATGAGCGAGGATACTGGCGACATAGAGCATCTCGTCGTCTTTCAATCTCTCCGTCGCCGCCGTTTCCCTGAGACTCGCCAGAAAGAAGCGGAAGGCTCTTTCTGAATCGACCCCGACTAATTCCTCGAAGATACTATCCATGTGCTCCCCTCCCACCCAACAACGTTAAGCGCAGCTGCGACCCCGATACTACACTACAGTTAGGTAACCAGAGTCATGTCGATCCCAATCCCTGTCCGCAATGAAGAGTATGGATGGAGTATAAGCGGGAATTGGCATCTGGCAAATCGAAAGGGTTGATGTTCCCCATAAGGAATTCACGCGGGCCCGGCGGGGCTTGAAATAAGTTGCAAACTCAATCACTTACACAAATGAGTTAGCGCTCATTCCCGGAGTGTGCCAAGCGGCGCATGGCCCGGGGCGGAGAGGCGCCCCCGCCGAAAGCTTCCGGCCCGAGCGGTACGCTCACACTTTTCGCCGCGCTGTCGAAACAACTCGGGCTGAAATTAGAGATCCAAAAGCGACCCTTGCCGGTAGTGGTGATCGATCACTTCGTACAGAAGCCGACGGATAATTGACGACGCCGGTCTAGGAGTCTTCACCCCTGGCAAGTTGGATGCCCGTGATGATGGCCTGCCGGGCTTCATCCGGGCCGGCCCACTTTAAGCCCTTGACCCATTTTCCTTTTTCCAGATCCTTATAGTGCTGGAAAAAGTGCGCGATCTGCTCGCACAGAATATCCGGCAGGTCTTTGTAGGACTGAACTTTCGAATAGAACGGGTAAAGAGCATCGACCGGGACGGCGAGGATTTTCTCGTCCAGACCGTTTTCATCTTCCATCAGGAGGACCCCGATGGGGCGCGAGCGAATGATGGCACCCGGAATCACGGGCGATTGGCCGACTACGAGAACGTCGCAAGGATCGCCGTCGGCGGACAGCGTGTGAGGGATAAAACCGTAATTGCCGGGGTAAATCATCGAGGTGTGCAGGAAACGATCGACAAACATCGCGCCAGACGACTTGTCCATCTCGTACTTGACTGGATGTCCACCCTGCGGGATTTCGATAATGACGTTGATGTCGTCTGGCGGGTTCTTGCCAATTTCAATTTTATTAATATCCATGCCCTTTTCTTTCGTCGGGTTGCTGAAACTCAATACTACCAAGCTCCTGGAAATGGACCGGCGCGCGTCCGCCCACCTGCCCGAGATCTGCGCGGGCGGCGTGGCCGGCAGCACCTGTATACTGGGCTTTCGACGCGATGAAGACGATGCTGCGCGGATTGCACGAGGGAGAGTCACCGGATGCTCCACCGGCGCCTTAGCGTTTCCAAACTGAAGAACGGGAGTGCCTCCGAGAGGCTCTGCGATGGAGCGGCGTTGCTTCTCTTGTTGCTGCCGGTGCTTCTCACATTTCTGTACGTGCGGGCCTTCGCCGTCGAACTGCCGTACTTTGACGACTGGGGTATCGGGATCCCGCAACTGACGCACCTGGAAACAAGGTCGTTCCGGTGGAGCGATTTGAACGTCCGGCACACGGAGAGCGTCGTCCTTTTCCCACAGATGGTGCACCTGACGGCAGCCAGGCTGGCGCGATACGGAGTATTAGTCACGATGTATATCAGCTGCATGTTTCTGTGCGGCTCGCTGGGGGTGTTGTTTCTTTTTTTTCGCAGGTTGAGGCTGCCGGGGCGCTGGAGCATACTGTGGTTCTTGCCGGTCTCGATTTTCTTCATGAGTTGGAGACAATCGGAAGGGCTGCTTTGGAGCACGCATCTGGTGAATACGATGGCGTTGTTCTTTTCGCTCCTGGCCTTATACGGGTGCGTGCGGGCGCAGGAGTCCATCGATTTCTTCGGGGCGGCGATTGCGTCGGCATGGGTCGCGACGTTTTCCATGGCCAGTGGTGTTTTGATCTGGCCAATCGGCTGGCTCTATCTGGCGATTTCGGGAAGCCTCGCGGCTCCCAGGGCGGGGATGCGTCGCGTGGCCATATGGACCGTGTCGGGCGGGGTATGCCTGGCCTGCTTTGTGCTGGACCGGGCGCCGAATTCGGTAGGATGGCGCCCGGGGATCGCGTATCTCCGAAGCAATTTGGGAACGGCCGGCCAGTACATCCTGATTTATTTCGGATCTCCGTTCAACCACGATCCGGGCTGGGCCATTTGGGCGGGCGCGGTATTCGTTTTGGCGGCCGTTCTCACGGTGTATTTTGCGGTCCGGAAGACGGTGCGGCAAGATGGGGTTCTGGCAGCGATGATGCTGATCGCTCTGGTCACGCTGGCATTAGGTCCGCTGCTGGCGTTCCGGCTGGACCTGGGAGCAGAGGAGGCGGTCTCTTCGCGATATGTCACGCTGGGGTCACTGGCGGCAATCGGAGTTTACTTTTGTCTTCTGGCGCTGAAGCCGAAGACGCCGGCGGCGCGGTATCTACTGATTGTGATGGCGGCGCTTTTCTTGCCGGGAGTGGTGGACTCCTATGCCAGCGGACTGGAAGACGGGCGTGAAAACCGGGCATATGAAATCCAGTGCGCGGCGATTGTGCGGGACTTTCGCCATCGCGCGCCGGCCGAACTGCAGTGCGCGAATCCGGACGCGGAGGGAATCCTGGTCTACATGAGGTATCTGGAGCGGCGCCACTTGAGCCTGTTCCAGTGACGGGTAATGCCCCGGAGCATCGCCCACCCCACCACGGACGTACTGTCGGCTTCACTGGCCGGCAACGTATACCTGGAAGCCTGGGCTTTGTATCGAAGACAGGAGGCTCAATCGAATCGGGTTGCCCGCAGCCCACGGGGGCGCATAGGCAGCCACTACAAAGCTGATCTGGCTGATCCCGGCTACACTGTTCGGAGCTGGCCCAGCATACGTTACCTGGAAATCGATGTAAGAGGGGCTGATGGGGCAAGGCAAAACACCCACACCTGGGTGGCAGGGCTCAAAGACCGGCGTTAAGGCTTCAACCACGACCGGCAGAACGTTGTTGGGCTGAGGGAACCCGACCAGCATTCCATCGGCCTCTGCAGGAGCGGTAGGCCCCAGACCCGTGGCCCATACCGTGACAATGGATCCCACAGGCGCGGGATTGTCCGCCGAGTTGGCGGTTCCATCCTGATTCACCGCTAAGGCGTGGACGCCATCGACGGTGAACACTGCCGGAGCAGCCTGCGCCACCGGCCAGGTGAGGCAATTCGTATTTACCTGGTTGTATGAGACGCAGATCTGCGTGTTCTGGCCCGGCGTCAACGACCACGGCGCCACAGCGTTGATCTGCTGGTCCTGCACCCACAGCAGCGGTGCAGCCGAACCGTCGAAGTTCACTTCCACGCCGGCCGCCTGGGTTGGGTAAGGGCTCTGCGGAGTGGCTTGAGGCTGCACACCCTGCTGGGGCCCCAGCCCGGTTCCAAACAGGGTGACGATTTCTCCCGGCGCGATGGCCCCGGCCACCATGCCGGCTCCATTGACGACACAGGCCAACGGGTACGTCTGCGCCTTGGCATTGGGAGAAAGGCGCACCAGAAAATCGGTCCCGAAAGTTCCCGCCTGGAACGGACCGGCTTGTGTGGGCGCGAAGCTGTCGCCGGCTGTAGCTACTACAAAGACGGTAGAATTCGCTGCCGTGACAATGCTCGGAATAACCACTCCAACCTGGCTGCCGGAGATGTAAGTGGTCTCGAGAACTGACCCGTCCGGAGCAAGCGCAGTCAGAACGCTCTCTCCGGTGCCCGCGGGGGCCGATCCGCATGTCGACAAACTGTTCTTGACCGGAAACAACTGGAACGTACGTTCCGCGATGTACGCGTTCCCGGCCGCGTCCAGAGCAAACGCAGCTCCGAGGGCAGACCCGGTAAAGGTCATCGAAAGCGTTACGTCCCCGGTGGAATTCACGCGCTGTAAGATGCCCCCTCCGAACACCCCCGCGTCCCCGTTCGAATTCACCGCAACCGCAGCCGGGTAGGAGCCCTGCGGCAGGGAAGTCTGGAATCCGGCGGACCCGTCTGGCGCCAGGCGTGCGAGAAAGCCGGTCGCGGCACCCGTGTACCCCGCAACGAACGCCGCGCCCGACTGATCCACGGCAAGGGCAGTCGGCGTGCCCGTTAGCAGTGTGGTGTAATCGACGGCACTGCCGGCAGCACTCAGTCTCACTATCGCCAGCGTGAGATTGGTCAAATCATAAAGAGCAGCCAGATAGGCGCGGCCCTGGCTGTCGGCCGCCAGAACGGGCTGCACTAATCCACTCGCAATGAAGCCAACCGGCGTCCGCCAAGCGACACCGGTTCCGCTTGCGCTCAGCTTGGTCACGTAAAAGGAAGTATCCCCGGATTGGCTGGCCGGCGCCACGTATACGCCGCCGTAGGGATCCACGGCCATGGCGGCCGCCGCGAACCCGAGCTGGTTTTGCCACAGTATGTTCGTCCCGTCCGCCGACAGTTTAGTGACAGAGGAGCTGGCGCTATTGCCGGCCGACAGAATGTAGAGCGCCCCGTAACTGTCGGTTGCAATCTGCGTGGCGGCGAGCGGAAGCCACTCGCTGTAGTCCACGCCCAGCAAGAAGCCGGGTGATTGCGCCGTGGCACTGGCCGCGATGGACAGAGCCAGACAGAATAATCCTCGCAGACGCACGAAGTAAATCCGAGCACGTCGAGTGCCGGGAAAGAGGCTTCGAAATCACGGGCTTGCCCAAGTGAGCGTGTCACTATGACACAAGGCTCTCCGGAGTTACGCATCAAGGGCACCCGGGGACGCGGGCATGGACCAGCATGACGGCAGGACACTGAGTAGGCTTCGCCTGCGCGCGGGCGAGCACCGCCCACCACCAACGCCGATCAGGCCGATAACCAGGGGAGCCCGAAGGGGCGCGGCGAGGATGCCGATTCCAATCACGGGTTATTCTCCGATGATTTTGATCAAGGCGCGCTTCCTGCGGCCGCCGTCAAACTCGCCATAGAAGATCTGTTCCCACGGGCCGAAGTCGAGCTTGCCGCAGGTGACGGCGACAACCACTTCGCGCCCCATCACCTGCCGCTTCATGTGCGCGTCGGCATTGTCTTCGCCGGTGCGGTTGTGCCGGTACTGTGAGGTGGGTTCGTGGGGGGCGAGCCATTCGAGCCACTTCTCGTAATCGGCGTGCAGGCCCGATTCGTCGTCATTGATGAAAACGGAAGCCGTGATGTGCATGGCGTTGACCAGCACCAGACCTTCCTTGACACCGCTTTCCCGGAGGCAGTCTTCCACTTCCCCTGTAATGTTTATGAAGGCTCGCCGGCCGGGGATCTCAAACCATAATTCCTTGCGAAAGGATTTCACGCTTCCATTGTCACTCTTGCGCAGGTTGTTGGCTTGTTGGTAATCATCGACTTCGTCTGGAAGAGCAGGTCGATTCGGCAGCGGCTCTTTTCAGTGGACGAAGCGACACCATAGCAGTGAAAACCTGACGCGCGGCCAGCGTGATGGGCACCGATCGTTGGAAGGTGCCGTCCCCACCGTACCAAGCAGCTTGAAAGCTTTCCGCTGTCACGCACAAACGAATTGGCGCTGTAGGAACCAACCACAAATCGCCCAGTTTGCCGCCTCCCATGGAACGGTTGCGTTCGCTGTCCCTCTCAAGACTGACGACAATTTGACCAATGGGGGCTTGGGTAACCGCGTTCCTCGCCTTTACGTGCAGGCGGGCCGCCGGTTTCAACTTCAGCACAATATCCGATATCTCTCCACCCGTCGGCAGTTCTACCCACGCCATGCCGTCCTCGTCGAAGAAATTCGAACTGGCATCCGGGTAGAACGCCGGTTCGTTGTACGCATTTACGTAGGTATGCCCGGGCAGCAGTCCCACCAGGGCGAAATGACCCTTCGCGTCCGTGTGCGTGGAAGGCAACATCCCTTGTATGGGGTAACCTGTGTTGCAAGCCTGGACGGTCATGCCGGGTGCCGCTTGCGCCCGCTCATCGAGCACGATTCCCGAAAGCCGTCCGCGGTCAGGATCAGATGCATCTGCGATGGCGATTGGACCCGGCCCGGACGTTCGGGGAACGTGAGCGACAGGGGGAGCGTCGAGAAGTGCAATCCTCCACCAGCGAACATAGGCGGCGGCGCCGCCGATCGCCAGCAGAGCAACTGCCAGAAGGATCGCCCTGAACAAGCTCTTCCGGGTTAGTCTCACTGGGTGATTGGACGACGCCGCAACAACTAATCCTGAATTCCGAAGCTGAAATGTACAGGGCGAGTAAATGCTTGCGATAAAGGGGAGTGGAAGCAAACGCCTCGGACAAACTGGTTCCGCAGGAAATCACTGCTCTGCTCTCTGGCAA
>Ga0182030_10005671_pt1 | contig 26436 bp, 24 predicted proteins | sample 812S3MmetaG_FD_121299 | JGI IMG/M metagenome (GOLD analysis project Ga0182030, IMG submission 121299) | Permafrost microbial communities from Stordalen Mire, Sweden - 812S3M metaG (Illumina Assembly) | ecosystem: Environmental > Terrestrial > Soil > Wetlands > Permafrost | place: Sweden...
ACCGCTCACCGCTCACCGCTCACCGCTCACCGCTTCGGCCGGGCTCGGCCAGGGACCCGGCCGAAGCGGGTTATCCGCTGCGGTATAGGCGGTTACGCCGCTTCGGCGGGGACGACGGCTGCGGGGAGTGAGAAGACAAAGCGGGCTCCGCCCCCCGCTGCTTGCTCGACCCACACCTTTCGGTCGTGTGCTTCCACGAATGCTTTCACGATGGCCAGGCCGAGGCCGGCGCGACCGCCCGCCTCGCGGTGGTTGAACATCTGGAAGATGGTGTCTCGTTCGTCGGGGTCGACGCCGGGTCCTTGGTCCGACACCGATACTTCGATCTCGTCGCCGTTGCGTTGCGCGGCGACGACGATGGGTGAGCCCTCGGGGCTGTAGCGGGCCGCGTTATCCATGAGATTGATCAGCACCTGGACGACCAAAACCGGGTCCACGTCCACCGAAGGCAGATCCTCCGCCACCTGTTGCTGGATGCGGTCCGGCCCCACCGACTGTCCCAAGCTGGCCAGCGCCTCGACCATCAGACCCTGCAGGGCTACCGGTTCCCGGCGAAGCTGGAACCCGCCGGTCTGAATGCGGGTCATGTCGAGGAGGTTCGCTACGAGCCGGTCCAGGCGGTCGGTCTGGTCGTCGATGAGTGCGGCCAACTCCGCGGAGTCGGCCGCACTCAGGTGTGCTGCGGGATCGCGCAGGCTCGACGACGCCACTTTTATGGTGGCCAGCGGAGTGCGCAGATCGTGCGACACCGCACCGACCAACGAGCGTCGCCACCGGTCGCTCTCCTCCAAGAGTCGAGCGCGGACCGCTTGGTCCCGCAGTTGCGCCCGCTCCAAAGCGAGGGCCAGATGGTTGGCGAAGGTGCGCAGTAGGTCACGGTTCGCCCGGATTTGCGGTACCCCTCGCAGGGCCAGCAGTCCAATCGGCCTCCCCGCGGCGGAGAGGGCGACCACCCGCACCGCAGCGCCACCCGACGTGGCCCCGATGGTGACGGTGACGCTGGAGGTGGAGGCCAGCCGCTGTTGCTCCTCTTCCGACAGTGGCGCTCCGACCGAGGCCACCATCCGCAGTCGACCGTCGATTGGCAAGAGGAGTGCGGCCCCTTCGAGATCGAAGGCCTGCCACACCGTCATGACAATGGTCTCGATCAGCTCCGCGACCGATTTGTCGGCCACCAGCAACTCGGAGAGCTCGAAGAGGCGCTGGGTGACATCGGCGCGCAACTGGGCGTCGGCCCTGGCTGCGTCGAGTCGAGCAACCACCTGGGCCGTGACCAACATGACCACCGTGTACACCCCGAGCGCCACCCAGTCCTGGGCCGTACCGATATCGAGGCTGTAGTACGGAAGGATAAAAAAGAAGTCGAAGACCAAAAAGCCCGAGATGACGGCCATCACCCCCGGCAGCAGGCCTCCGGTGGCCACCGCGGCGACGACCGGGATGACCAGGACGAGCGCGGTGGTGGCTACGTTGAGCTGCGAGCGCAGCGGCACCATCACAGCAGTGAGGGCCGTCAGCGTCATGAGGGCGACGGCTGAACCCAGCAAGATTCGGCGCATCCGGTCATTCTGTGCGGTGCGAGGCCTCCGTCTAGCACGCCAGCGAGAAGAAATCGCGGATTTCCCCTTGCGAAACTCGTCGCGACCCGCCAAGATCACATCGTTGTAGTTACATCGGTGCAACGCACTGAGGGGAGTCACCGGTGAGTCACATATTGGATCTGATACTGGGTGACACCCAGACCTGGCAACGCCAGGCCAACTGTATGGGTGTCGATCCGGACCTCTTCTTCCCTGAGCGAGGAGCCTCGACCAGGGAGGCCAAGGAGGTGTGCCGGGGTTGCGTTGTGCGTGAAGACTGCCTGGAGTACGCACTGGCCAACGGCGAGAAGTTCGGTATCTGGGGCGGACTCTCCGAGCGGGAGCGCCGGCGGATCCGGCGTCGGCGGGCCCTCGAGCGACGCTCAGACGCCGTCAGTTAGTCCCAGGAGCGATCTGGAGCGAGCAGCGGTCGCCGCGCCAGTCCGAAGACCGGTACGCAGTGCCCTTCGTAGGTGCTCGGTCTCCGGCCGTAGGCAGGACCCCGGCTGCTCAGCAGCCGGACGCAAATCTTCCCCCATCGAGGCCCGCCTCTTCCAGGCGGGCCTCGATCGTTGACGCAGGACCGACGCCGAGCTCGTCCCAACGGTGCCGGGGGATGGCGAGCAGCGCCCGGCGGGGCAGGAGACCTACCAGCTCGGCTCGGGCGACGGCCGCCCGCCGGGCCACGGCATCGAACACGTCCGCCGGTCCGACCTCTCCGGGCGCGATCAGATTGCACGACACCTGGGCGCCACCGCCAACCGCCAGGCCGAGTGTGCGCACCGCCGGCCCCCGCAAGTCCTTGGCGATTTGGCGCGCCACCACCAGATCGGCGCCACCCAAGCCGTCGCCGTCGAGCCACAGGTTGTAGGCCACCAGGACCCCCCGGGCCCCCACGGCCGCTGCACCGGCGCTCGGATGGGGTGCCGGCGGGCCCGTGTCGGGGGCCATATCGTGCCAGGCGTGGCGCCTCAGCTGAGGCAGTGTGCGCTCCGGTCCGTAGAGGAAGCACGGGAGCGCCAAGGTGTCTCCGGCCCACCGGGCGAAACGGTTTCGTGCGCCGATGGCCGTCTCCGTGTCGCCGTCAACGAGGGCGCCATCGGGATCGCCGGGCTTGAGGGCCACGAACGGCACCACATCCAAGACGCCGATCCTGGGGTGCACGCCCCGATGAAGGCGCAGGTCAAGGTGGGCGACGGTGGCGTGAGCGAGGGAACGGACACTTTCGGCGAGCGCCTCGTGCGGGCCGGCCAGGGTGAACACCGAGCGGTTGTGATCGACGTCGCGGTGCACGTCGAGAAGACACCTGCCGGCCGCAACCCCTAGACGCCCGACCAGGTCGGCATCGCGCCCTTCGCTGACGTTGACGACGCACTCCAGCACCCGCAGAGGTTACGGTCTGGCGAACACCTCGGTGAGGCGAAGTCCGTAGCCGCCGCGAAGCGATACGCTCATCGCATGCTCGCGAACATCTTTGGTCTGGATGGGGGAATCGTTCTTCTCATCGCCCTTGTGGTTTTGGTCGGAGGTTCACAACTTCCCAAGCTGGCGCGCAACGTGGGTCTCGCCGGCAAGGAGTTCCGCAAGGCGCAGGACGAGGCCATGGCAGATCACCCCGCGCCTGCCCCGACGGCCGTGCCTGCCCCGTCCGCTCTCCCTGCCACTGCGAGCGACCAGGTGACGCTGAGCAAGTCCGACCTCGAGGCACTGCTCGACGAGCGCGAGGCCCGGGCCAAGCGCGACGCCACTTCCTGAGTCCCGCTTCCTGAGTCCCGCTTCCTGAGTCTGCTCCAGGGCGCTCGGGCTGGGCTGGGCGCCAGCCCTGGGCGCCAGCCCTGGGCGCCTCGGGTCACGCTTCCCCTCGGGGGGACTGGTTCCGGCTGGCGCTATTCTCGCTCGCGCACCCAGGTGCACGTATTCGGCAAGAGATCTCGCGCCTAATCGGGCCGCCGCAATCCGTTAGCTCCGCAAACCTTGGGGGATTCTGCGTACCGTGGTGGATTTGGCACCTCGCAGGTACCAAATGCCCCCCGAAATCACGCTCACCCCGAGCTAAGCCGCGCTAAAGATTTGGGGTGGCGCGCACCAGGCGCCGGGCAGCTGTCGGCGACCTAGCGCGCCCCCTAGGGCCCCCCTGCAGAACCGGTTTGGGGTTCAGTCGTTGATGAGGTGCGCGTTGCCCCGCCGGCGCCGGGCGATACGGCGACGCTCACGCTCGGAGGCACCGCCCCATACGCCGTGCTCAATGCGGTTGTAGAGGGCGTACTCGAGGCATTCAGCCTTCACCGTGCACTCGGCGCACACCCGTCGGGCGATCTCCACCCCCACGCCGTCCGACGGGAAGAAGGTCTCGGGCGGAAGCTCCCGGCACTTCCCTTCGGCCATCCATGTGGTGTCCATTTATCCTCCGTTACGACGCTTACTATGAATAACGCCCGAGGCGGCTATTGGGTTCCCTTTGGCCTGAAGTTTCGTCCAAGTGGGGAAATACCTGGACCCTTCTGAGGGAATGCACGCCGTCGAGCAAAGAAAACGAGCAGCTGATGGCTTTGGCGCCACTATTTACTGTCCCAGGTTACCGGATAGCACCTGAAGAAACGCTGATAGTCGTCGGCGGGCGACCGCTCTGCGTCGGGAACCTGCAGGTGGGGGCCGGTGAGGGTTGAGGGGGAGAGGGGCTGATATCGTGCCTCGCGGACGACATCGGAGGGGTAGATGGACCGCATCGAATGCCAGTGGTGTCACGCGCAGAACGCTGCTGATCAGGGCTCGTGCGTGACCTGTGGAGCGCCACTCGACTCGCGCAACCTGGTCTCGGACTCCGGCTGGCGGGAAGCGCCCCGGCTAAAAGACATGACCGAGTTCCGCTTTTCGGGCAGCGTGTGCCAAGTCGAAGGCGAGTTGGTCCCCGTGGCCGAGCTCAACTTGGCCCAAGGTGACTCGGTATTCTTCGAGCACCACGTGATGCTGTGGAAAGACGAGATCACGCCGCTGTCAGCCATGAACCTGGGCGGTGGTCTCAAGCGGAGTCTCGGGGGCATGCCCCATGTCATCTCCATCGCCCACGGCCCGGGCCGAGTGGCTTTCAGCCGGGACGCCTCGGGCGAGCTGGTCGTGCTGCCATTGCATCCGGGGATGGAACTCGATGTCCGGGAGCACGCCTTCTTAGTGGCGTCGCACTCCATCACGTACTCCTTCGTTCGGATCAAAGGCCTTTCCAACTTGATGCACGGTGGCGAGGGCATGTTCATGGACCGATTTGTAACCAGTGGTGACCCGGGAATCCTGCTGCTGCACGGCTACGGGAACGTCTTCGAACGCACCTTGGCCCCGGGGGAAAAAATTCTGCTCGAGCCGGGCGGCTTCCTCTACAAGGACTCCACGGTGGGCATGAACACGGTGCAGATGCCCATCAAGACCGGAGTGTTCTCCAAGGGCATGTACCTGGCGGAGATGGTCGGGCCCGGGCGGGTGGGCATCCAGTCCATGTACGTCCACCACGGCTCCGCGTAGGCGATGAGCACCGGGACCAGCACCTACATCTGTCGGTACTGTCGCCAGGCCAGCGATCCCAGCGCGGTGACCTGCCCCCTGTGTGGGGCCAAGGTCGATGTCCGGTCCGTCGTCAGCGACTCCGGTTGGTCGGAGCAGCCCGCCATCCGGGACATGGCCCGCATCCAGTTCGGCCAGTCCACCTGCCAGATCGAGGGGACGATGGTTCCCAGCGCCGACTTCGGTCTCGCCGCGGGGGACTGGATCTTCTTCTCCCACCACAACCTGCTGTGGGTAGAGCCCTCGGTGCAGATGCAGGCCATGAAAATGGGTGGCGGTTGGAACCGGAGACTGGCCGGTATCCCCCTTGTCATGCTCCAAGCCGCCGGTCCGGGGCATGTGGCGCTGTCGGACGACCATCCGGGAGAGGTCATCGCCCTTCCCCTGGCCCATGGGCAGTCGATTATGGTCCGCGAGCACCGTTTCTTGGTGGGCACTTCCGCCATCACCTACGACTGGCACAACTCGGGTGTCTGGTTTTGCACCGGCACCGGAGATGACAAGGAGTACCACCACCCGCTCGGCCAGTTCGTGGACCGCTTCAGCGCTCAGGGCGGACCCGGCCTGATGTTGCTGCACTCACCGGGCAACACCTTCATCCGCGACCTCGCACCAAACCAAAGCGTGCTGTTGCAACCCACCTCGCTGTTGTACTGGGACACCTCGGTGCGCCTACAGATCCACTTCGAGTACCCACGGGCCCTCACCTCGATGTCCACCAGCCTCTATTCGTACCGCACGCTGTGGTTGCGGGCCACGGGGCCGGGCCGCATCGCCATGCAATCGGTTTTCGAGCGCCCGGAATCGTCGCAACGGGTCACCTCGAGCTCGGGGGCCACCAGCCAGAGTTGGTGAGATCCTTGACAAGGGGAGTCGTCGCGCCGATGATAGATGCGATGAACCGCGCCAGCGCCCTCCTCCTGCTTATGTAGGCGAGCACCACATATCGGTGCTCGCCGTACCTCTCGTGCCCCTGGGGCCGGGAGGTTTTTTTGTGCCCGTGAATCTGTGCCCCTGAATCTGTGCCTCGCCCTCCAGGAGTTTCCATGTCGACCCAGTCCCGCCCCCAGATGCCCTTCGAGAAGTACCGTCCGATCGCCCCTCTACAACTGACCGATCGGACCTGGCCGTCTCGCACCTTGGACGTGGCCCCGACGTGGTGCAGCGTGGACCTGCGCGACGGGAACCAGGCGCTCATCGATCCCATGGACCCGGGTCGCAAACAGATGATGTTCGACGCGCTGGTGGCCGCCGGGTTCAAGGAGATCGAGGTGGGGTTCCCCTCGGCCTCCACGCCCGATTTCGATTTCGTGCGCCACCTCATCGACGAGAGCCTGATTCCCGACGACGTGGCCATCCAGGTCCTCGTGCAGTGCCGCGAAGAACTGATCGAGCGGACCTACGCGGCGATCGAAGGCGCCCCCAAGGCCATCGTTCACTTCTACAACTCGACATCCGAACTACAGCGCCGGGTGGTGTTCAATGCAGATAAGGCGCGCATCATCGACATCGCCACCAACGCGGCACGCCTGTGTAAGAAGTTGGAGCACAGCATCAGCGGTACCGATGTGCGCTACGAGTACAGCCCGGAGAGTTTCACAGGGACGGAGCCGGCGTTCGCGGTGGAGATCTGCGAAGCGGTCATGGACGTCATCGAGCCCACGGCGGAACGCCCGCTCATCGTGAATCTGCCGGCCACCGTGGAGATGTACACCCCCAATGTGTACGCGGACGTCATCGAATGGTTCAGCCGCACCGTCGGTCACCGCGACACTGTGGTGGTCTCACTCCATCCCCATAACGACCGGGGCACCGCGGTCGCCGCGGCCGAGCTGGGGCTCCTGGCCGGCGCGCAGCGGGTCGAGGGCACCTTGTTCGGCAACGGGGAGCGCACCGGCAACGTGGATGTGGTCACCCTGGCCCTCAACCTGTTCACCCAGGGCGTCGACCCCGGACTCGACCTGCACGACATCGACGCGCTGCGCCGCATCGCCGAGCACTGCAACCGGCTGCCCGTCCACCCCCGCCACCCCTACGCGGGCGACCTCGTCTACACCGCGTTCTCGGGTTCCCACCAAGACGCCATCAAAAAAGGCATGACTGCGCTGCGTCCCGGTGGGGGCCATGAGTACCCGCAGTGGGAAGTCCCGTACCTGCCCATCGACCCGGCCCATGTGGGGCGTACCTACGAGGCCATCATCCGGGTCAACAGCCAGTCCGGCAAGGGCGGCGTGGCCTATCTCATGGACACCGAGCACGGCCTGGACCTGCCCCGCCGCCTGCAGATCGAGTTCTCCAAGGAAGTCCAGGCGGTCACCGAGGACTCCGGCACAGAGATCAAACCCGGTGAACTGTGGGAGGTCTTCTCGGCCACCTACCGCCCCGAGGATGCCCGTATCCGCCTGGTGTCGTCAGAAGTCAGCTCCGGCGGCAACGTCACCAAAGTGACCGCCCAGGTCCTCGCCGACGGTGAGCACCGGACCATCGCCGGCCAGGGCAATGGCCCGGTTGCTGCCCTGGTCAACGGCCTGGCCAGCGAGCTGGGCATCGTGCTGTCGGTGCAGGACTACCACCAGCACGCGCTGACCGCGGGCAGCGAGGCGTCCGCTGCGGCCTATGTGGAAGCACAAGCCCCGGACGGGCGGGTGCGTTGGGGTGTGGGCATCGATTCGAGCACCCTCGACGCCTCGCTGCAGGCCGTGATCAGTGCGGCCAACCGTCTCCGCGAGGTAGCGCCAGTAGAGTAGGACGCCATGTCGCAGCAGCAATCCGAGCAAGCTCCCCCCCGAGGGCACGTACGCGTGGTCTACCTGGGCCCAGTCGCCCCCCATTGGCGAGTCGATTCGGACTTCGGTGATCGCAACCTGATCGAGGACTTCCGTCAGCGGGTCCTGGCCCGGCTTCTTCTCCTGCCGCCGCACGACCCCCAGTACCGCCGCAACCGGGAGCGGGTTGTTCGCGACGCGGAACGTGAGGGCCTGCTGCTCGACTGGGACCTCGGCCTGCCCGAGGACGAGGATCACTCCTCCTCGCGTAGCTAGCAACCCGCAAGACCGACCCGGGAGGGGCGCCGCCGGGCTGGGCGGCGACAGGTACCGTGAGGGGATGGCGCTGTCGAGCGATCTGTCCCCTTTACCGGAACCCGATCCCCCTGTGGTGGTCGGACCGCGGGCCGCGGCGGCCCGCCTGGGCATCGCGGTAGGTGCCGACGTCACCGCCTCGGAGATCGACGACGAGGCACGCCGCTACATCAACCGGGAGTTGTCCTGGCTGGATTTCAACGCCCGCGTGTTGGCCTTGGCCGAGTCGCCCGACGAGCCGCTACTGGAGCGGGCCAAGTTCTTGGCCATTTTTTCGTCCAACCTGGACGAGTTTTTCGAGATCAGGGTGGCCGGCCTGAAAGACCAGTTGGCCGCCGGTTTGTCAGGCACCGCCCCTGACGGCCTGTCGGTGTCCGATCAACTCAAGGCCATCCGGGTCGAGGTGATCCGGCAACTGGAGCGGCGCATGCGCACGTTCCTCGAGGTGGTGGCCCCTACCCTGGCCGCGCACGGAATCCGCCTCGCGGACTGGGCCTCGCTCGATGACGACGATCGCCTCTACCTGGAAAAGACCTTCGAAGAGCGCGTGTTCCCGGTCCTCACCCCCCTCGCCGTGGACCCCGGCCACCCTTTCCCCTACATCTCCAACCTGTCGCTCAACCTGGCCGTAATCGTTCGTGACCCCCAGGACGGGCAACGTCGTTTCGCCCGGGTGAAGGTGCCTCCGCTGCTACCCGGCTTCCTGGTCATGCCCGACGGAGAGCGTTTTGTGCCCCTCGAGCAGGTCATCGGCGCGCACCTCGGGGCGCTGTTTCCGGGGATGGAAATCGAATCGACATCATCGTTCCGGGTTACCCGAAACGCCGACCTGACGTTGGAAGAGGACGAAGCCGACGACCTCCTCCAAGCGGTCGAGATGGAACTGCGGCGCCGCAGATTCGGCCGTGCGGTACGCCTCGAGGTCGACGAGTCGATGTCCGACGAAGTGTGCAGCCTGCTCACCCGGGAACTCGATCTGCGGCCCGAGGATGTGTACCGGGTCCGCGGACCGCTCGACCTCACCGGTCTGTGGGGCGTGCACGCCCTGGACCGCCCGGAGCTCAAAGACGAGCCCTTCGCGCCCATGACCCCGCAGCGCCTAGCCACCGCAGACGACGAGCCCATCGACATTTTTGCGGCGATCCGCCAGGGCGACATCGTGGTGCAGCACCCCTACGACAGTTTCGCCACCTCGGTCGAAGCGTTTATCAAGCAGGCGTCCCGAGACCCCGACGTGCTGGCCATAAAGCAGACCCTCTACCGCACCTCGGGCGACAGCCCCATCGTGCAGTCGCTCATCCGGGCCGCCGAACGGGGCAAGCAGGTGGCGGCGCTGGTCGAGCTCAAAGCCCGCGGCGACGAGGTGGCCAACATCGGGTGGGCCCGGGCTCTGGAGCAGGCCGGCGTGCACGTGGTCTACGGGCTCGTTGGATTGAAGACGCACTCCAAGACGGCGCTCGTGGTCCGCCAGGAAGGCGATCGTATCCGCCGCTACTGCCATGTGGGGACGGGCAACTACAACCCCTCGACGGCACGGCTCTACGAGGACATCGGCCTGCTCACCGCGGCCCCCGAGCTGGGTGCGGATCTCACCGATCTGTTCAATCTGCTCACTGGTTACAGCAGGCGGGCCACCTACCGGCGCCTGTTGGTTGCTCCCTTGACGTTGCGGTCGCGGATGCTGGAGCTGATCGAACGCGAGGCTGCCCTGGGGACTCAGGGCCGCATCATCTGGAAGCTCAACAACTTGGTGGACCGCGAGATCGTCGACGCGCTCTACGCGGCGGGGAAGGCGGGCGTGCAGATCGATCTCATTGTCCGGGCCATCTCTTGCCTACGGCCCCGGGTGCCTGGTCTGTCGGAGAACATCCGTGTGCACAGCATCGTCGGCCGCTATCTCGAGCACTCCCGCATCTACTACTTCGGTGCCGGCGCGTCGCCCGTCGAGGCCGATGACCAGCCTCCGGAGGTGGGAGGCCACGTCGGCTCGCGGGTGCCCGACGGCGGCGAGTACTACATCGGGTCGGCCGACATGATGGAGCGGAACCTGGACCGGCGGGTGGAAGCCATCGTGTCGGTCCGCGGAAGCGAGGTAGAGGCCCGCATGCGCGAGATTCTCGACACCGTGCTGGCCGACGACAGCCTGGCCTGGGAACTGCAGGGCGATGGGACGTGGCGCAAGCTGGTCAGCGAGCACGGCTTCAACGCGCAGCGCCACTTTCAGGAACTGGCCATGGCCCGCAGCCGACGCCGGCGCGAACCCGATCCGTTGCACAAACTGGGGCTGTGAAACGCCCCGGCGGTCGTGCCGGGCCGCCAAGCGCAGCGTGTCAGATGTTCTGGGGGAGCAGGCGGGCTGCGTTCTCGAAGAGGAACCACAGGGGGATCAGGCACACGCCGATCCCAACCACGTAGGCAGCCAGGCGGGTCCACCGCCTCGTCCGGTTAATGGACAAACGCACGAGGACCCAGCCGAGGAGAAAGATGGCCCCGTAGCCGATGACCGCGGGCCACGCAGCACCGTTGCCGCTGCCCAGGTTGGGGGCGTCGGCCGCGGCCTGGCCCACCGCAATCGGGGTGGGAGCGCCTTTTGTCGCCGAATGCTCGGTTGCTGCGGGAGTGGTGACCGGTGTGGGCGCCGGCTTGGTGCCGGGACTCAGGATGGCCGAGACGATAAGGCGGTTGGTTGCCTCAAAGCGCGGGTTGCAGGTGGTCAGGGTGAGCTGCGCCACCGTGGGGGTGGAGTCGAGAACGGCGACGTCACTGGGCGACACCACCTGGGAGGCCACCACGTCATAGGTATAGGTGGCGCCGCTGAGCGTGGTGAGGTAGATGGGGTCGCCCTTGGACAGCTCGTTGAGCCGGTAAAAGGGAGCCCCATAGGTGGTCCGGTGACCGGCGATGCCCACGTTGCCCAGCTGGCCGGGCATGGCCGTGCCGACGTAGTGACCGGGTCCCTGGTCGAGATCGTTTTCCGCCACGCCTTCCACGACGTACTTGTTCACGCCGATCTTGGGGATGACCAGATGGGCCACCGCTCCGCCGGGCGGGGGGCTGACCACCGGCACCGTGGTGGTGGGGGCCACCGTGGTCGTGGTGGCGGGCGTCGGTATTGTGGTGCCGGGGATACTGCTCGGTGTGGTGGTGGTGGTGGTGGTGGCGCTCACCCTGGCCAGGTCGCTTTTGAACTCCTTGGCCAGCTTGGCTTGGTTGTGTTCCTCGGCGAAGTTGGTGCCTACCAACTGGTAGAGCACGAACAGCAGGAGCATCACCCCAGCGGTGATGAGGCCCAGGCCGACCTCGCGGACCCCCCTTCGGACAGCACCGAGCGGCGGCCGAACCTCACCGTCTGTCGCGCTCACCGGGAGCGGAGCCTACTCGGCGCGGTTTGGGAGGGGGTTTCACCGCGCTTTGCGCACCCATGCCGATCTCTTGGCAGACTGAGGGGATGCCGGTGCTGCTGATCCGCCACGCACACGCGGGGACGCGCAAGGATTGGGATGGCGATGACCTGCTGCGTCCGCTCTCTGAGCGTGGCGTGCGCCAGGCCCGACGCTTGGTGGCCACCGCCGACGGGTTGGGGGTCCAGCGCATACTGACCAGCCCCTTTACCCGCTGCCAGGACACGGTGGCACCCCTGGCCAAGGCGCTGGGGTTGAAGCTGGAGATCACCGACCTGCTGGGCGAAGGGCACGGCACCGACGCGTTGCGCCTGGTGCGCTCACTGGCCCATGACAAGGTGGCGCTGTGCACGCACGGCGACGTGATCCCCGATGTCCTGGTGGCGCTGGCCGACGAGGACCGTCTCGACCTGGGACCCCGCCCCCGCCAAGCCAAGGGCTCGGTGTGGGTGCTCGAGACGAGTGGTGAGTTGTTCACCAAAGCCACCTACCTGCCGCCGGCGGCCTGAGGATCGTGCAAATCTCTGCCAAAGCGGACTACGCCCTGCGCGCATTGGTGGAGTTGGCGGCCAGGGGCGGCGGCCCCGTCAAAGGCGAAGCGCTGTCCGGTTCCCAGGACATCCCACCCCGGTTCCTCGAGAGCATCCTGGCCCAACTCCGCCAGCGCGGGATTCTGCTCAGCCGTCGCGGGGCCGATGGGGGCTACTGGCTGGCCCGGCCCGCAGAACTGATCACCCTGGCCGAAGTGGTCCGGGCCACCGATGGCCCGTTGGCCAGCGTCCGGGGGCAGCGACCGGAGACGGTGGCGTACGAGGGGGCGGCCGAGCGACTCTCCGAAGTGTGGATCGCCGTGCGCTCCAGCCTGCGCGCCGTGCTCGAGGTGGTGACCCTGGCCGACGTGGCGACGGGAAAGCTTCCAGCGACTGTCGTTGCCCTGCTCGATGAACCGGAGGCCCGGGTCTCTCGCTGAACGGCGTCAGGACCTGAGGCGTCGCGACGACTGTTCCGGCTCTCGTCGCCTTGAGGACACCAATGCGTCACCTGAAGTTCACTTTGCGCCTTTAGCGTTCCTGCCGGTGTTCGATCTGCGCAGGGCAGCGGATGCATCCGGGGCCGTCCGGTCCGGAATCCAGTACACACGGAGGCTGGCCTTGAAGAAGATGATACCTTTCGCCGTCGCGGCTGCGGTCGCACTGGGGGCGTGCGGAAGTTCGTCGTCGTCGTCATCGACGACCGGCGCTACGACCGCCACGACGGCCGGCTCGGGAGGGAGTTCGGCGACTACCACGGGCGGCGGAGGCAACAGCGGGGCGTCCGCCCAGGTGGGTAACCCGAGTTCTGACGTCACGTTGAACGAGAGCGGTTCCAGCCTGTTGTATCCCTTCCTGCAGACGTTGGTCGCCCCCATCAAGAGCGCCTACAGCAATGTGACGCTGGTCCCCGCGGCGGGCGGATCGGGCAAAGGCATTGCTGATGCCACTGCCGGTACCAGTCAGATGGGCGGCTCCGATGCTTACTTGACGCCTGCCGAGCTGTCCGCGGGGACATTGCTCAATGTGCCCATTGCGGTGTCCGCTCAGGACGTCTTCGTCAACTTGCCCGGCGTCACCGGCCTCAAGCTCGATGGCAGCGTCCTCTCGCAGATCTACCAGGGCAAGATCACCAAATGGAACGACTCGGCCATCGCCGCGTTGAACTCCGGCGTCAGCCTGCCGAGCACGGCGATCTACCCCCTGCACCGCTCGGACTCTTCTGGTGACACCTTCCTCTTCACCAGTTTCCTGAGCAAGACCGACACCTCTGGTTGGGGTAGCTCCAGCGGACCCGAGTTCGGCACCACGGTGAAATGGCCCTCGGTGTCCAACGCCCTGACGGCGAGCGGCAACCCGGGCATGGTGCAGACGTGCAAGGCCACCCCGGGATGCGTTGCCTATATCGGCATCAGCGCCCAGAACACGGCGGAGGCGGCCGGCTTGCAGTTGGCTTCCCTGCAGGACCAAGCAGGCGACTATGTCACCGCAACGCCGACGACCATCAACAATGCGGTGGCCAACTCGACGTCGAACGTGCCCGCCAACCTGGCCGCCAGCTTGATCTACGCTTCCGGTTCGATGAGCTACCCGATCGTCAACTTCGAGTACATCGTCGTCAAAAAGACGCAACCTGATGCGAACACGGCATTGGCCATCCGGGATTTCCTGACCTTTGCCATCAGCACCTCGGGGGCCAGCACCTCTGCCCTGTTGGCGCCGCAGCACTTCGAGGCCCTCCCGACCTCCGTGGTGCCCAAAGTGAACACGGCAATCGCCAGCATTGCCGGATAGCCCCACTCTGGCGCCTGCTCCGAGCAGCGGGCCCTCTGCTGACGACCAGCAGAGGGCCCGCAACCTGCGCGCCGGAAAGCGGCGCGACCTGAGCGTCCGTGTGGGATTGGCAGTCGCCGCGTTCATCCCCGGCGTGGCCTTGGCCTGTCTGGCCGCCGAGATGATCTGGCAGGCCTACCCGTCGATCCGGGACAACGGGACGAGCTTTTTCACCGGTCATGTATTCGCTATCTCCAGCGGCTACTCGGGGACCGCCTCTTTCGGCATTCTGCCGTTGCTGTGGGGCACCCTGATCTCGTCGCTCATCGCGTTGGCCATCGCGTTGCCGGTGGCGGTAGGCGGGGCGATCCTGCTGGTGGAGCGGATCCCCAAACGGTTACAGGGGCCGCTGTCGGTGTTCCTGGAACTGCTGGCGGGCATCCCCTCAGTGGTCTTCGGCCTGTGGGGCGTGTTCACCTTCGGGCCGCTGCTGTCCCGGGACATCTACAAACCGATCTCCAAGCTGGGCCTCCCATGGTTGAGCAGTGGGGTCACGCCCAACGGATCGGGGATGCTCACCGCCTCACTGGTCCTGTGCGTGATGATCATCCCGATCATCGCCTCGACCACCCGGGAACTCCTGCGCTCCGTGCCCCAAACTTCCAAGGAGGGTGCGGTAGCGCTCGGTTTGAACGGGTCCGAGGCGGTGCGGGTGGTCACCCTGCCATTTGTGCGCACCGGTGTCATCGCCGCCGCCTTCCTCGGTTGGGGCAGGGCCCTGGGCGAGACGATCGCCGTCCTGCTCATCTCCAACAACAATGCCAACGGCTACCCCCACAGCATTTTCGCGGGGTTTACCACAATGGCCGCGACGATCGCCCAGGATCTCGATACGGCGCTCACCGTGCCCGCCGCCCTGCACGCCCTGGCCGAGGTGGGTTTGGTGTTGTTGGCGGTCACGCTGATCACCAACTTCATTGGGCGGCTGATCGCGCAGCGGTTCGGGGGCGGGGCCGGCCTGCCTGTCGGAAGGGGAGTCTGATGTCCACGGCGGTCGTCGAACCCGAAGTGGGCGGACTGCCCGGCGAACCGCGAGCCAACAGCGGCGGTGCCGCCCGCAAGAACAGGGACCGGTTGACCTGGGGTCTGTGCGGACTGGCCTTCCTGCTCATCGTCTCCCCCGCCATCTCCATTCTCATCAGCGTGTTCCACCAGGCCGCCCCCGACTTCTCCTTGTCGATGTTCACCAAGACCACGGCGGATACCTCCGGACTTAGCAACGCCATTTTGGGCACGCTGCTGTTGCTGCTCGGAGTGCTCATCGTGGCGGGGACCATCGGCGTGGCCGCCGGCATCTGGCTGGCTGAGTTCGCTCCGCCGCGGTTGGGCGGGGTACTGCGATTTTTGTCGGAAGTGCTTTCCGGCTCCCCGTCCATCGTCATCGGCTACGTGGGTTACGTCGCCTTGGTGACGAGCTTTCACTGGGGATACGGACTGCTGCCGGCCGTCCTGGCCCTGTCCACCCTGGTGCTGCCGTACGTGGTCAAGACGACCGAGGTGGCGATGCGCCAAGTCCCCTCGGCCCTGCGGGAAGCCAGCGAGGCCCTCGGCTTGTTCCGGGCGACGGCGGTAGCCCGCATCATCCTGCCGCCCGCCATCCCGGGCATCGTCAGCGGTCTGATCATCGCGCTGGCCATCTCCACCGGAGAAACCGCCCCGCTGTTATTCACCGCCAACTTCTCGAACAACAACCCGACCTTCCACCTGTTCCACCATTCGCTGGGTTACCTGACCGCCGTCACGTTCAACGACATCTCGCAACCCAACACGCCGGGGCACAACTATGCGGCGCAGGGTGCGGCAGCCGCCGCGGTGACCCTGGTGATCCTCATCGTCCTCATCGCCCTCGGCCGAGTGGTATCCGCCCGGTCGCGCCGGGCCACCGCCCGCATGAGCCTCTAAGTAGGCGCTGCGGTGGGCGGGACGCTGCGGATGCGGTTCAGCCGAAGCGACCGGTGATGTAGTCCTCGGTCCGGCGGTCCGAGGGGCTGGTGAACATGCGATCCGTGGGGCCGATCTCCACCAGTTGGCCGCCGGTGCGGTCGGCTGAGGTGGAGAAAAAGGCGGTGCGGTCCGAGACCCGGGCGGCCTGTTGCATGTTGTGCGTCACGATGACGATGGTGTAGTCGTCCTTGAGCGTCGTCATCAGTTCTTCGATGCGCACCGTCGCTATGGGGTCGAGGGCGGAGCACGGCTCGTCCATCAAGATCACGTCGGGCTTGACCGCCACCGCCCGGGCGATGCACAACCGCTGCTGCTGGCCACCTGAGAGGGCGAAGGCGCTCTGTTTGAGCTTGTCCTTGACCTCGTCCCACAGGGCCGCGGCGCGCAAGGATTCTTCCACGATCTGATCGAGGGCGGCCTTTTTCTTGGTGCCATTGGCCTTCGGCGTAAAGGCGATGTTTTCGTAGATCGATTTGGGGAACGGGTTCGGCTTTTGGAAGACCATTCCGATTCGCCGCCGCAGTTCGATGGGCGCAATGTCGGAACCGTAGATCTCGGTGTTGTGGTAGCGCAGCGACCCCGAGACGCGCGTCCCCGACACCAGGTCGTTCATGCGGTTGAGGCAACGAATAAAGGTCGTCTTGCCGCAACCGGAGGGTCCGATGAGCGCAGTGACCTGGTTGGCATAGATGTCCATGTTGACGTCGCTCAACGCCTGGAACGCGCTGTAGTGAAAACCCATGTCTTTCACGCTGAACACCGTCACCTGGTTCGCCGGGTCCTGTGAGGCAGCGCTGACAACCGGGGTGGTCGTAATGCCTAGGCGTTCATCTACCAGTTCTTCGGGCACACCACTGATCTTGGCCGAGGAGGACATGAACATCAACCAACGGGACGTTTCATCCCAGTTGGCGGACGAATGTTCAGCTTGTGTTTACCTGGACGCTACCTTGCCGGAATGTCAGCGTTCATCAGCGCCCCGTAACTTCACCAGTGTGAGTTCCACCAGCGGGGGCCGATCGTTGCCACGGTTAGTGCCCGGTGTGGGCGTGGAGGTCCGAGTGCGAAGTCAGAATAGGCGGGTCGAATGGCGGTGAGAGCACGTCGGGGAGCGCAGCGCCAACTGGAGGCTGCCCTCGCCTTGGTAGAGCCCGAGCTGGACGACGTCGACGGGGTCGACGACATCGTGGGGGCTATCGGTGACGTCCTGCGGCGCAGCGAGCGGCGGGTAAAGAACGCGGAGATGGTTGTTTCTCGCCTGAGTGGAGCGTTGGACCAGCTCAGTCAGGGGGTGGTGGTTGTCGACACCGACGCCCATGTCGTCTACCGCAACGCAGAGGCCGCCACGTTGTCCCGGGGCCGCAGCGATGATGTCCTGGCCGAGCAGGCGCTGAGCGAAGGGATGGCCGCCGCGTTGACCGGGGAGGTCGCCGAGCAGACCCTTGAACTGTTTTCTCCACAGCGACGGACACTGGTCATCCGTTCGCGCCCGTTACGGGCGCAGCCCAACAGCGACGAACTGGTCGGAGCGGTAGCGGTGATCGACGATGTGTCGGGCCGGCGGCGCCTCGACGACGTGCGACGCGACTTTGTGGCCAACGTCAGCCACGAGCTGAAGACGCCGGTGGGGGCGCTCAGCCTGCTGGCCGAGACCCTCGATGGTGAAGATGATCCGGAGATCGTGGCCCGGCTCTCGTCGCGGGTGGCGGCCGAAGCCGAACGCCTGGGCCGCATCATCGATGATCTTCTCGACCTGTCGCGGATCGAGTCCAACGAATCACCGCGCAGCGAGGCGGTCGACCTGGATCGCCTGGTCAGCGAGGTGGTGGAACCCTTGCGCCGTCACGCCAGGGGACGCGATATCGAGATCACCCTGAATTGTCAGCCCAGCGGCTTGTCCATACCGGGCGACCGACGGGATCTGGTCTCCGCGGTGAGCAACCTGGTCGATAACGCTATAAAGTACTCCGAACCGGGCGGCCATGTCACCGTGACCCTGCGTTGTGCGGACGGATGGGTGGATGTGGCCGTTACCGACGAAGGGATCGGGATCCCCGCCCGGGACCGAGAACGCATCTTTGAGCGCTTCTACCGGGTCGACCGGGCCCGCTCACGTTCCACCGGTGGCACCGGACTCGGTCTCGCCATCGTCCGCCACGTGGCGGTCAACCACGGCGGCTCCGTCTCCGTGCAATCGGTGGAGGGGGAAGGGTCGACCTTCACGCTGCGCCTCCCCATGAAAGAAGTGACCGATGCCTGATCCGCCGACCGTGCTCGTTGTCGAAGACGAGGAGTCCTTCCTCGAGGCCTTAACCGTCGGCCTCAAGCGTGAGGGTTTCTTAGTGAAGGTGGCCCGAGACGGAGTTGAAGGCCTGGAGTTGTTCGACTCGGTCAAGCCCGATCTCATCCTCCTCGACGTGTGGTTGCCCCGAATGTCGGGCATCGACGTCTGCCGTGAGCTGCGGACCCGCTCCAGGGTCCCCATCATCATGGTCACCGCCAAAAGTAGTGAGATCGACACGGTGGTGGGCCTCGAGGTGGGCGCCGACGACTACGTCACCAAGCCCTATCGCCTGCGGGAACTGGTGGCGCGTATGCGGGCGGTGTTGCGGCGCTCTCCGCTCTCGGAGCAGGAGCCGGCGAGCGGGGAGGTGCTGGAGGTCGGCGACCTGCGCCTCGACCCGGAACGCCACGAAGTCCATTTGCGAACCAGCCTCATCCCGCTGCCGCTCAAGGAGTTCGAGCTCCTGGAGCTGCTCATGGGCAATGCCGGTCGGGTTCTGACCCGGGAAACGCTGATCGACCGGGTGTGGGGGCCGCACTACGTGGGCGACACCAAGACCCTCGACGTGCATGTCAAGCGGCTGCGCAGCAAGATCGAGGACGACCCGTCCCGTCCGCAGCGCATCACCACCATCCGCGGCCTCGGCTACAAATACGAGGCAGGCCGCGTCTAGTCGACCCTTCTGGCTATCGCTAGCCCCGTTTGGCCAGGCGGCGCCGCATGCGGAAGCCTCCCCGAGCGGCGGCGCGATGGGGGAGGATGTCGTCGTCAGACGGTCTCCATGCCCGTAGCGCAGGTGCGGCCGCGGGGAAGGTGGGCGCCTCGGGCGGGGGTGCCGGTACGCCTGCTGGAGCCGCGGCAGCGACCTCGCTTGGCCCGACGGTCTGCACCGGTGCCGAGGCGGTCAGCGTGGAGGTCGATGCGGCCTGGGGCGCTGCTGCGGTTTGGGGCGCTGGTGTCGTCTGGGGCGCTACTGCGGGCGGGGCCGACGCTGTCATGGGGCCCACATTCAGCCGGGCCAGAGAGCTGCGGCGCCGGCTCTCCGCAGAAACCTCCGGGGCCACCCGGTCGGGGCCGGGCGAGGCTAGCGGCGCGGCAGCCACGGGCACGCTCGACGGTGCCGGGGCGACGCTGGGCGCCGCGGCGCGAGGAAGTTCGGCGGCCGCCGCGGCCGCCGCAGCCATCGCCAGGTGGGCCGGATTCTGCTGCTGAACAAAGTTTTCTTGGGGCTCTGGGGTCGAGCCCGCGGAGGCTGCCCCTGTGGCGTCGGCCAGGCTGGCCGCCAAAGCCGAGCGATGCAGGATGTAACGGCGCTCCCCGTTCGGGTTTCGGGGGCCAACCGGGTCTTCGGTCATATGGCTGCATCGGCACCGTCGAGCCTCCCCTTGAGCGTTACCCTCGTCTACGCGATGAGCATTGCCGGTTGGGTTCGTCGAGTCCCCCGCGGGGCTCGGTACGCGCTCGGCTATCTGCGCTGGCTGGGACCGGTGAGCGAGGGACGCTCGCCCTCCGCGTTCACCCGTTTGAGCGCCGTGCACTGGGCCTCCGCGGCGGGCGACGCCTTCCTGCCCGTCGCCCTCGCCGGGTCGCTGTTCTTCAGTATCTCGCTCGGCGCGGCCAGAGGCCGGGTGGCGCTCGCCCTGGTCCTCACCGTCGCCCCTTTCGCCGTTGTGGCCCCGCTGCTCGGTCCCGTCCTCGACCGTCTTCGGGGCGGCCGCCGCTCGGTCGTGCTGGCCTCGGCCATCGGCCGCGCGATCGCGGTGTATTTCATGGCCGAGTACGTGCACAGCCTGCTGTTGTTCCCGTGGGCATTCGTGGCCCTCGTGTGCTCTAAGGCGTACACGGTGGCCAAGGCCGCGCTCGTGCCTTCTGTGGTGGACGACCCTTCGCAACTGGTGGAGGCCAACTCCAAGCTGGCGATCGGCTCCTCGGTGGTGGGCGCGCTGGCCGCCGCCCCCGCTATCGCCATCCTCCAGCTTCTCGGGGGCGCAGCGGTGCTGCGGGCCGATATCGCCCTGTACATCGTGGTGGCGGTGCTCAGCACGCGAATGGAGAAAGGTCCGCCCCTCGAGCACATCCCGAACCCCCAACCCGCACCGCTACGCCTGGCCAGTGGGCGGCCGCTGCCCCCGGGGGCCCTTTTCCTGGCCTGGATCGTCATGGCCAGCCTGCGCTGTGTGGTCGGTCTGCTGGCCTTCCTGGTGGTGTTTTCGTTCCGCCGGGACGGCGCGCCACTCATCTGGTACGGACTGGTCGGGTTGTCCAACGTGTTTGGCAACCTCGGCGGGGCGGCCGTGGCCCCCCGCCTGCGCCAACGCTTCGGCGAAGAGCGCATCCTGGCCGGCACCACCCTGGTCGTCGGGGTGGTGGGTGGGCTGGTGACCCAACTGAACCTTCTGCACCGTTGGCCCGCGGCGCTGGTCTTTGCCGGCGTGCTGGGGTTAGGGGCGAACGCGGCGAAGCTCGCCTTCGACGCACTAGTCCAGCAGCACGGCACCGCAGACGCCCGGGGCCGCCTCTTCGCCCGCACCGAGTCGAGCTTTCAGCTCGTGTGGGTGCTGGGCAGCCTCGTCCCCGTGCTCATCCCCATCGGTTTGCTACTCGGGATGTACATGGCGGCCGCGCTCCTCCTGGCCTCCGTGGTCGTGCTGTTGTCGGGCAACCGGCGTGCCGAGCGCGGCGCGCTTCCCAGATGGTGGCCGGGGGCTGCGGGACCGGAGGGCTTCGCGCCCGCTGGGGGTTCGGCCGGCCACGGCGGTCCCCGTTCGCCGAGGCGCCCGAGGCGCAGCCCGAGCAGCGAGTCGCCGGGCTCTGTGCGCTGGCCGCAGGTCGAACCCTGACGAGGGGTAGCCCCGCTCAGATGCGCAGCGAACCCTCGCTCACCCGGCGCGCCGCGTCGGCCCGCAGGTCGCCCTTGGCCACCTTGCCCCCTGACGAAATAGGGAGTGGGTCGAGAAGTACCAAGGCTTCGGGCAGCAACTCTTTGCCCACCCCTCGAGCGAGCAGATGCTCGGTCAGGGCGGCCAGCGTCAGGTCGTGACCCGAGCGCAGCTGCACGTAGCAGCAGACCCGTTCACCGAACACCGGATCGGGGATAGCCACCGCGGCGGCCAACGCCACCGCTGGATGGGTCTGGACCTCGGCTTCTACCTGAGGCGCACTGATGTTCTTGCCGCCACGAATAATGAAGTCGGACGTCCGCCCGACCACCGCCATCCAGCCGTCATCGTCGAGCGTGCACAGATCCCCCATCAGCATCCAACCGTCAGGGGTGAAGAGCTGGCGGTTGGCTTCCGGGTCGTCGTAGTAGCCGATGCTGGTGGCAGGGCCGCGGCATCCCGGCTGGCCATACCCGCTGGCGGTCACATCGGCCCCGCTGTCGGGGTCGAAGAGCCGCACCTGCATTTCGGCCACCGCTCGACCAGCAGTGCGCAGCCGCCGCTCCGGTGGATCATCCAGGCAGGTTCCCGAGAGCAACCCGGTTTCGTTGGAGCCGTAGAACTGCAGGACCTTGGCCCCCGTGCGCTCCTCGAACTCGACGGCGCGCTGGTAGGGGATGGCCTCGCCCCCGGTGAACATGACCCGCAATGACGACAAGTCGCGCTCTTCGAGGTCGTCCGCATTGAGGAGCATGATGAACTGCGTGCTGACGCAGCTGAGCACGCTGACCCGTTCCCGCTCGATGAGGTCGAGGACTGTTCCGACCGAAAACCGACCTGGGAGCACGGTCGGAGCGCCCAGATACGTGGGAGTGGTGTGCCCTGTCCACATTCCAAATCCGTAGGGTGCGGGCAACGCACACATGAACACGTCGTCGCCGCTCAAGCCGGCGTTGGCCGCCGCGAGCTTGTTGAAATAGCGCCACCGGTTCTGGGTGTGGACCACACACTTGGGCAGGCCGGTGGTCCCCGACGTGGAGTTGAGCAGCCAGCGGTCGTCGGGGCGGGTGCGTCGCTCGTCGCACGTTTCCCGGCCAATGGGCGGTGCATTGCTCGCTTCCCCGTCGACCAGGATGGGCCCGTCGGGGTCAAGCTCGAAGGCCGGGATTTCGATCCGTCGCGCGATCGGGCAGCCTTGGGCCCGCAGCTGAGCCACCGCCTCGACGACAGGAAGGCCGGCTACGACCGGACCGCTGATCAGGGTGGTGGCTTGCGTGCGGGCCAGAAGATGGGCCAGTTCGCGCTCCCCGGCCCGATGGCCGACACCGACAATTGTGCTGCCTGCCTTTTCGGCCGCCAAGAACGCGATGTGGACACCAGGGTCGTCGGGGAGTACTACCGCGACGCGGTTTCCCGGGTCTTCCCCCTGCTCGTACAGCACGCCGGCCAGGCGGTCCGCGGCGATGTCGTAGGCCGACCAGGTCAGGCGGCCGTCGGGGGTGATGAAGGCGGGGGAGGCGGGGTGCTGGCGCGCCAGGCCTCGCACGTCGTCCACCAGCATGCGATCGCTCCACCAACCGGCTTCCCGGTAGGTCCGGGCGACCGCCGGGTCGGCAATCTGGCGCCATTGTTCTGACATTGAAAGAGATCCTAGTGAGGCGCTACGGCAATGAGCCAGGCGTGGTGCCCTTGGTCTATCCTCATAGAGATTGTGAGAATGTGGGCCACTGAACAAAAGGGGGACGGCTGATGACTCTTGATCGCCACGGCAAGCGCCATTACCAACTCATCGACGCCGATACACATGTCAACGAGCCACCGGACCTGTGGAAGGACCGTGTCCCGTCCAAGTTCAAGGACCGGGCGCCGCGTATGGAGCGATTCGACGCAGGCGATGCCTGGATCCTCGAAGGCGTCAAGGATCCCATCAACTTCGGCCTCAACGCCGCGGCGGGCATGCCCCTGGCCGATATGCGTCAGTGGATGTTCTGGGAGGAGGTGCGCCCCGGTGGCTACGACCCCAAAGCCCGTCTGGCAGAGATGGACGCCGACCAGGTCGATGCCCAGGTCTTCTATCCCACCCCCCGACTTTCGCACAGTCTTTTCGCCAACACCGACGCCGAGTTCCACACGGCATTGATCCGGGCGTACAACGACTGGTTGGCCGAGTTCTGCAGCGAGGACACGAGTCGCCTGGGCGGAATTATGTTGCTCCCCAACCGGGGAGTGGACGGGGCCGTGGCGGAGTTCGAGCGGATGATTGCCCATCCGGGGATAAAGGGTGCCCTCATCGGGTGCTGGCCGCACGGGGACCTCGAGTTGACACCGCAGGACGACGCCATCTTTGCCCTGGCGGCCGAGGCCAACGTTCCCCTGCACATCCACGTGGGCCTGATCAACGAAATGCCAGGCGCCCATAAGGCGAAACTGCCCGGGGATGTCCGCCTCTACGACGCCCCCACGCGGCTTTTGCAGCTGTTGTGGGGAGGCGTGTTCGAGCGCTTTCCGGATTTGGTGACCGCATTTGTAGAGACGGATATCGGGTGGGTGCCCTACTTGAAAGAGCAGCTCGACGACCGCTGGTACCGGCTGCGCCTCTACGAACAGATGGACATGCCCAACCCCCCGAGCTTCTACTTCGAGCGCAACATTTATTTCACATTTATCACTGATGCATACGGCATCCGTAACCGCCACGACATCGGCGTGGAGCGCATCATGTGGTCGAGCGACTACCCACACCTCCCCGGTAACTGGCCGACATCGTGGCGCACGCTGAACGCCTCGTTTTCCGGTGTGCCCCCCGAGGAACGCCACCTGATCGTGGCCGGTAACGCGCAGCGCCTCTATCGCTTCAGCCAGTAAAAACGCGGCAGCCGGTAGACGCCGTCGAGGTCGCAATACACTGGCCGACAATGATCACTCCGACCCGCCAGTTACGTCCCGGTGGGTTAGAGGCCGGCTATTTGGAACAGGGGTTATGGGATCAGCGCCTGCTGAGCGAGTGGGCGACGCCTCCGGGAGGTGACGCCCACCCCGCCATCATCGATGGCGACGTCACCCTCGACTATGGCGAGCTTCGCCGGCGGCGTGACGCGGTGGCGCACGGCCTGAACCGTCGAGGGGTAGGCCCCGGTGAGGTGGTCACCGTGGAACTGCCCAACTGGTGGGAGGCCGCGGTGATCATGCACGCCACGCTGACCAGCAACGGCGTGATCAACCCGGTGGTGCCCATTTACCGCGACGCCGAAGTCGGGTTCATCCTGCGCCAGTCCGGCGCTGCCGCGGTCTTCGTGCCGCACCGGTTCCGCGGGTTTGATTATGTGGCCATGCTGCAGCGCCTGCTGCCCGAGTTGCCCCGTCGCCCGCTGATGGTCGTGGTCAGGGCCCAGGGACCGCTGCCGGCCGGCTTCATTGATTTCGAGGAGCTCTTAGCGGAGAAATCGGATCACCTGCCCGATCCCGGGGCCCGCTCGAGCGATATCTGCCTGCTGCTGTACACCTCGGGGACCACCGCCGAAGCCAAAGGTGTGCTCCACAGCCACGACACGCTCCGCTACGAGAACCGCTCGATGGTGGACCTGCTCGGCATTGAACCCACCGACAGCATCTTCATGGCCTCTCCCGTAACGCACATCACCGGGTTTCTCTACGGGATACTGCTCCCCCCCATGCTGGGCTCGACGGTCGTGTATCTCGACGTGTGGGACCCTGAAGTGGCTGCCGACCTCATCGAAGCCCACCAGTGCCGATTCACGCTGGGGGCCACACCGTTCTTGCAAGGCCTCGTTGACACCTACCGGCGTCGGGACCAGCACTCGGCACTGCGGGTGTTTCCCTGCGGTGGCGCCGACGTGCCCCCCGAGTTGGTCCGCCAGGGCCGGTCGGTGCTGGGCTGCGCAGTGATGCGGGTCTACGGCTCCTCGGAATTTCCCACCTATTCGTGCAGCGCGCCCTACGCCGAGGAGTGGCTCGCCGCGGAAACCGACGGCCCCCCGATCGGCCCGGGACAACACCGTATCGAGGGACCGCCAGGACAGCCGGGCGAGCTCGTGGTGCGGGGCCCCGAGTTGTTCCTCGGGTACCTCAATCCGCAACTCAACAACGACGCCTTTAGTCCCGACGGGTGGTTCCGTACCGGGGACCTCGCTACCGACGACCGCGGCGCGATCACGATCCGGGGTCGGAGCAAGGACATCATCATCCGCGGCGGCGAAAATATCAGCGCCAAGCAAATCGAAGACTGCCTCTACCGGCATCCATCGGTCCGCGAGGTAGCGGTGGTGGCCATGCCCGACGCCCGGATGGGGGAGAAGGGGTGCGCGTTCGTCGTTCCGGAGGGAGACCCCCCGACCCTGGACGTCCTGTGCGCCTTCTTGGAAGCAGCCCGAATCGCCCGCCAGAAGTTCCCCGAGCACCTCGAGATCGTCGACGAGCTACCGAAGACGGCGAGCGGCAAGGTGCAAAAGTTTGTGCTCCGCCAACGGGTGGCTGGGCGCTAAGGCAAGACGTCGAGACGGTCCAACCAGGCGGCCAGCTCGGCCTCCTCGGCGGATTCGAGTCCGAGGAAAGGGCGGCGCAGTGCGCCGGCCGGCAGGCCCAGGTGACGGAGCGCCGCTTTGATCGACGCCGGATTCCCGTAGCGGCTGAGCGCCGCGTTGAGCGCCAGGAGCTGGCCGAATGCCCCCCCGTGATGCACGCCCAGGCTTATGGTCTCGGACCACGCGGACGACACCAGGGCGGGAACTACGTTGCCGTCAAAGCACAGGACCCCCGTGCCTCCCAAGGCCGCCATGTTGCCCAGATGGTGGAGGAGTCCTGTGCGCACCTGCACCCGCCCCCCGAACTCGCCGACGACGCCGGTGAGCGACGCCACCCCGGTTCCCGGAACCGTCCAACTCAACCCGGTGACCGATTCGTGGCGGCTGATCACGGAGCGCAGCACGCGTATGCCGATCTCGTAGCCCACCAAGGTCACGTTTTCGCCGATGATCACCGGGCAGGTCGCCGCGGCGATCACTTCGTCGTAATAACGCTCGATCTCGCGGTCCCTGGGCCGCAGCGCTCCGGTACGGGGAGGGAAAACCTGGATGGCGTCGACCCCGGTGGCGCTGAGGGCGGTCACCTCCTCGATCGCCCGTTCGGTGTCGCCGGTGAGGCCGATCCCCGCCCCCACCACTTCGCAATGGCCGCCCAGAACCTCGACACCGATTGCGTAGACCCGCGCCTTTTCTGCGGTGGTCAGCGACAAACCTTCCCCGCTGCCCTGGCTGCACAGGTAAACGCTGAGGTCGTGGGGGACAAAGCGGGCCAGGTGGGCCGCCAGCAGATCCTCGTCGAGGGCCCCATCACT
>Ga0182030_10005674_pt1 | contig 26432 bp, 24 predicted proteins | sample 812S3MmetaG_FD_121299 | JGI IMG/M metagenome (GOLD analysis project Ga0182030, IMG submission 121299) | Permafrost microbial communities from Stordalen Mire, Sweden - 812S3M metaG (Illumina Assembly) | ecosystem: Environmental > Terrestrial > Soil > Wetlands > Permafrost | place: Sweden...
CTTCTTCTGTCCGACGTAGTCCTCGAAGGTCTTCGGCCTCAGCGTCCGGTCGAAGTGCGCGTCGTCCCCCTGCGAGGCGCCGTCGAGATCGCGCACCGGCGCGCCTTCCTCTTCACGTGCGCGCTTCGGCATCGCGTTCTTCTCTCACAGCTTCGCGAGGTAGTCGCCTATCTCCGGCAGAGGAAGCACCTGGCTCGCGACGCCGGCTCTCACCGCGGCTCCCGGCATGCCGTTGACGACCGCGGTCTCCTGCGACTCGGCGATGATGATGCCGCCCGCGTCGCGGATGGCCTTTGCGCCCTCGACGCCGTCGTCGCCCATGCCCGTGAGGATGACGCCCACGCAGTGCGGGCCGAGGGCCGCGACGCTCTTGAAGAGCTTGTCGGCGCTCGGGACGTAGCGGTCGTGCGACGCTGGGGGTCCCACGAGGAGCTTCAGCTCGATGCCGTCGCGCACGAGCTCCATGCACTTGCGGCCAGGGCACACGAACCCCATCGCCATCGCCACCACGTCCCCGTCGGCGGCCTCCGCGGTCTTCACGGGGCCGCGCTTGTCGAGGCGCTCGGCGAACGTGCGCGTGAACTTGTCGGGCATGTGCTGCGCGACGACGAACGCCGCCGGAGAGGTCGCGGGCAGCTTGCCGAAGAGGTGGAGGAGTGCGCTCGGACCGCCCGTCGAGCTCGCGATGGCGACCACCTTCTTCGGAGCGCGGTACGGCCGCTCCGTGACGCCGGACAGCTCGTCCCACGACGCGGGCGACCCGTCGGGGTGGAAGGCTCCGCTGTTCTGCCGGCGAATCAGCGACGTCGGCACGAAGGACGGCCGCAGCGAGCGGACGAGCAGCACCTTCTGCAGGATCTCTTCCCGCACGTCCGTCGCGTCCGGGCCGAGCCGCTCGGGCTTCGGCACGAAGTCGAGGGCGCCCAGCTCGAGCGCCTTGAAGACGTTCTCGCGCTGCGAGTAGCTGCTGATGACGATGACCGGCGTCGGCGCCTTCGCCATCAGGATGCGGAGGAACGTGAAGCCATCCATCCGCGGCATCTCGAGGTCCAGCGTGATGACGTCGGGCTTCAGCAGCGTCACCAGCTTGAGCGCCTCTTCGCCGTCGCCGGCCTTGCCGACGACCTCGACCTCCGCGTGGTCCGCAAAGACGTCGGCGATGTTTCGACGGTTGTACGCCGAGTCGTCCACCACCAGCAGTCGGATGGGACGAGGGGCTTCTGGTTGCTTGCTCACGGTCTAGGGGTCGGGCGGGGGGACGATGGCGCTCAAGGGCTTGCGGTACACGAGGTCGTCTCTCAGATGTAATAGCTCAAACGCGGTCGATACGTTCAGCAGGGACTCCGAGTGCCCCAGGAGCAGCACGCCGCCGGGGTTCAGGCGGTCGTAGAGGACCTCGATCGCGGTTCTCCGCGCCCGCGGATCGAAATAGATGAGGACGTTGCGGCAGAAGATGGCGTCCGCCTTGCCGAAGACGCGCGAGCGGTCGTCGTCGAGCAGGTTCATCTGGCCGAAGTGGCAGAGCGAACGGATGGGGTCCGCCACGTGCCACCCGTCCGGGCGCTCGTGAAAGAAGGCGCGGCGCACCTCGTCGCGCGTCACGCGAAACGAGCTCTCCGGGTAGACCCCCCGACGGGCCGCGGTGACGCACCGGCGCGCGATGTCCGAGCCATAGACGCGCACGTCCCACCGCGCGTCGGCCGGCCCGTCGCGCGAAAAGAGGTTCGACGAGTGGAGGAGGATGCCGAGGGTGTAGGCCTCCTCGCCCGTCGAGCAGCCTGCGCTCCACACGGCCAGGCGACGCCGCGGTCGCGCCAGCTGATGAATCATCGGGAGCACCTCGTCCTGGAACGCGCGGAGCTGACGGTCTTCCCGGAAGAAGTACGTCTCGTTCGTCGTCAGGAGATCGATGGCCTCGTCCCACTCGGCGTCGGCCTGCGTTCCGAAGCGGAGGTAGTGGTGGTACTCGGCGAAGCTCGGGAGCTTGAGGACGGTGAGCCGCTCGCGGAGGCGTCGCTCCAGCGTGAAGCGTGACTCGGGGCCGAAGTGGAGACCGGTGCGCGTGGCGAAGAGATCGCGGAGGAGCCGGAACTCGTCCGGCTTGAGGGTCACCGCGTCCCCGAACGACGGCGAGCGGGCCACTCACTCGCCCCGCTCGGGCGCCCGGGCCGTCTCCGATGGAGGCCGCACGCTGACGGCGCCCGCGATCGCGGCGCGCACGACGGGGTCCTTCTCGCGCTCGTAGCGGGCCTTCAGCAGCGCCTGCGCGCCGGCGCTCTTGTCCTGCCCCAGCAGCTCCGCCGCCACGCGGCGCACCTCCCACGAGGCGTGGTCGAGGCAGAGGCCGAGGCGCGCCATCGCTCGCGCGCCGGGCCGCGAGCCGACGAGCGAGAGGGCCAGCTTGACGACCTCGGGGTCCGGGTGATCGAGGGCGGCGAAGAGGGCGTCCTCGCAGGCCGGGACGAGGCTCGAGGGGCTGCGCGGCGACGCGAGCTGACCGACGGCCTCGACGGCGGCGCACGCGATGGCGGCGTCGGCGTGCGTGACGAGCGGCGTCGCGGCGGCGAGGGCGCGCTCGGCGTCGGCCTCGCCGAGGGCGCGGAGGGCGGTGGCGATGAGCACGGGATCGCGGGTGTGGGCGACGACGCGGACGAGCGGCTCGGGGCGGCGCAGGCGTCCGAGGGCGCGGACCGCGGCGAGCTTCACCTCGTGCTCCTCGTCGGCCAGCGCGAACACGACCGCGTCGCCGGCCGCCTCCCCTCCCGACCGGGCCAGCGCCTCGATCGCCGCGCGGCGCACGCGCGAGTCGTCGTGGGCCATCGCGCGCTGGAGGAGCTGCACGTCGTCCCCGCCGAGGGGCTGGGTCGAGGCGATGGCGCCGAGGAGGATGCAGGCGAGGGCCAGGGGATCGTGGCCGGGCCTTTTCTCGCGGAGGAGGGCCCGCGCGGAGTCGACGTGGCGCGCCGCGATGTCCGAGATGGCGTTCGTCGCGATGGCGGCGACGCGCTCGTCCTCGTGACCCACGATGAGCGCGATGCGCCGGAGGTCCTCCGCGTCGCCGATGGGTCCCAGCGCTTCCACCGCGCCCGCCAGGACGTCGAGCGACCTGTCCTCGAGCCCGTGACGCAGCGCCGCGCGCACGACGGCGACGTCCGCCCCCTCGAGGGAGGCGACCAGCGCGAAGGCCGCGACCCGCACGTGCGCCGTGGAGAAGCTCGCCGACGCGAGGAGCGGTCCCACGGCCGTCGGGCCGAAGAGCCGGAGCGCGAGGTCGGCCCGCTCGGCGACGTCGTCCTCCGCCAGCGCCTCCACGAGCGACGCCACGTCCGCGACGTCCCGCAGGAGACCCAGCACGAGGAGCGCCCCGGCCCGCGCGCGCGTGTCCTCCGCGTCGAGCGCAGTCCGGCGCGCGTGAACCTGGCCTTCGGCGGTGAGGCGGAGGGCGGCGCGGGCCACGTCGAGCAGCGCCGCATCGTCCGGGCCGGCGAGGACGAGGTCCCCGAGGGCGACGATGGCCTCGCGGGCGATGGTGGGCGACGTGTCGCCGGTGGCGTGGGCCAGCGCGCGGACCGCGTCGGGCTCGCGGGAGCCTGCCGCCGCGGCGATGGCGTACCGCCGGAGCAGCGGGTCCTTCGTGTAGGGCTCGAAGATGCTCCACGGCAGGCGCGCCTCGAGGCGCGAGAGCGAGTCGAGGGCTGCGATCTTGAGGAAGGTGTCGCTCGTCACGAGGGCGGCCACGAGCGCCTGCGTCGCCAGCTCGCGCGGCTCTTCCCCCGCGAGCGACGCGTTGCCCAGCGCCTCGGCCGCCGCCACGCGGACGTTGGCGTCGTCGTCCGACAGGCATCGCACGAGGGCCGTCGTGCCGCGCGCGTCCGGGACGCCGGCCAGCACCTCCACCGCGAGCTTCCGCGCGTCCGCGTCGAGATCCGGCACGGCCTCGACGACGGCCCCCACGGCGTCGGGCCCGACGGCGACGAGCGCCTCGACGGCGGCGTTCCGCAGCCCGATGTTCACCGTCTCCTCCAGCGCGGCGATGAGCGCCGCCACCACCTCTTCGCGGCGATCGAGCGCGGGCGCCACGGCCGCGCCCTCCTTGCGCACGCGCCAGTCGTCGTCCCCCAGCGCGCGAAGCAGGAGCTCCGGCGCATCGCGACCGGGCACCTTGGCGATCTGCTGGACGGCCACGCGCCGCGCCTCGGGCTCGGCCTGCTGCAGCAGCCAGCGAACGGCGGCGGAGGCCTCGCTCACGGCATCGACCCGGGGGGCAAGCTGAGGGGAGGCGCGCCGGGGCCGATCTTGCCCGACGCCGCGAGCGGATCGGTGAGCTCGCGCAGGCGCGCCGTGTCGAGCACGAAGACGAGACCGGCCCCGTGGCTCGTCACGCCGGCGATCCCGCGCAGATCGTCGCCGCCGCCGAGCGAAGGAGCGGGGCGGAGCTCGGCCCCGCCGGTCCCGAACACCTCCGTCACGGCGTCCGCGACCAGCGCGACGAGCCGGCTGGACACGTCGACGACGATCCACTTGGTCTTGCGGGTCGACGGCGCGGCAGGGAGACCGAAGCGCGCGCGGAGGTCGACCACCGGGATGACCTCACCGCGGAAGTCGGCCACGCCGGCGACCGACCGCGGCGGATGAGGGAGCGGCACGATGAGGAGCGGGTTGGTGATCTCCTTCACGCGGGCGATGTTGACCGCGTACTCGACGTCTCCCACGACGAAGCCGACGAGGTTCTTCGACGGGTCGTGGCGCTGGCGATGGGGCATCGTCGCTCGCTCCCGCCCTCAGGGCGCCTCGAGGATGGGACGAAGCTCGAGGAGGATGAGGGTGGCCCCCGCCGCGTCCGCCGGGCGGCCGATGCCCGCGATGTGCGCCGGCTGCTCGCCTCCGAGCACGTTCGCCGCTTCGATCTCCTCGGCGGCGAGCCGCCACACCTGCTGCACCTCGTCGACGAGGAGCCCCAGCTGCTCGCCCTTGCCGAGGTCGCCGAGGAGGATGCGCGTCTTCCGGTCGATGGGCGCCTCCGGCAGGTGAAAGCGCCGTCGCAGGTCGACCACGGTGACCAGCTTGCCGCGCACGCTGATGACGCCGAGCATCGTCGCGGGCGCGCGAGGCACCTCGGTGATGGGCGGGGGCCGGAGGATCTCCGCCACGTGCGCGATCTGCACCGCGTACGTCTCCCCCGCCAGCACGAAGGCCAGGTACTCGACCCGCCGGCCCGCCTCGCCGGCGCGGCGGACGGCGCGCTTCTCGCCCCGGGCCTTGATGAGCGCCGCCATGGCTCAGCTCCTCCCCGCCTCGGCGGCCGACGCGAGGAAGCGCGTCTCCGCCGGGAGGAGCACCTCGTCGACGAGGGACGCCACGTCGATGACGAGGGCGACGCGCTGGTCGCCGAGCTCCGTCGCGCCCGCGAAGCCGCGGACGTTCTTCAGCGACTTGCCGAGCGGCTTGATGACGATGTCCTGCTGGCCCACGAGCTCGTCGACGACGAACCCGAGGCGGCGGTTGCCGACCTGGGCGATGACCACGAAGGCCCGGTGCCGCTCGCGCGAGCGCGCCGGGATGCCGAAGAGGCGCGCCAGACGGCATATCGGCAGCGACGCGCCGCGCACCGTCAGCACCTCGCGCGACTCCACCGTCCGCACCTGGGACTCGTCGAGCGCGATGGCCTCTTCCACGCTCGCGAGGGGCACGGCGAAGAGGCGCGGGCCGATCTCCACGAGGAGCACGTTGATGATCGCGAGCGTGATCGGCAGCGTGATCGTCATCTTGGTGCCGATGCCGACGTCGCTCGTGATGTCGACGATGCCGCCGAGCTTGCCGATGTTCGTCTTCGCGACGTCGAGGCCCACGCCGCGGCCGCTGAGGTCCGTCGCCACCTCCTTCGTGGTGAAGCCGGGCATGAACACGAGCGCCAGCACCTCGTGCGGCCTCAGCTCCCCGGCCTCCTCGCGCGTCACGATGCCTCGCCGCACCGCCGCGTCGAGGAGCTCCGCCGGGTCCATTCCTCGCCCGTCGTCCTCCACCTCGATGACGACGTGGTTGCCCTTCTGGAAGGCGTTGAGAGCGATGGTGCCGATGGGCGGCTTGCCGACGACGAGCCGGTCGTCGCGCGGCTCGATGCCGTGGTCGATCGCGTTGCGGATCATGTGCATCAGCGGATCCGAGAGCTCCTCGACGATGAGCTTGTCGATCTCCGTCTCGGCTCCCGTGACGACGAGGTTCACGTCCTTGCCGTGCTCGCGCGAGATCTGCCGGACGACGCGCGCCAGCTTGTCGAAGGCCTGGCCCAGGGGGACCATGCGCACCTCGAGGATGCCGCTCTGCATCTGCGCCAGGTGGCGGTCGAACGTTCGATTGAGGCGCGCCAGCTCGATGGCCAGCTCGCGCGCGTCCGTCGCGCGGTTTCGCACGCGCTCGGTGAGGTTGGCGATGGCCGTCTTGACGATGGCGAGCTCGCCGACGACGGTCATGAGCCGGTCGAGCTTGCGGATGTCGACCCGCACCGTCTGACTCACCGAGCGAAGAGAGAGCTCCTGCGCCATCGGCCCCGACGGCCCCGGGCGTTGCTGAGGGGGCGACGGGGCGATCGAGGGCGTCTGTCGCGGAGCGGGGGGTAGCTGCGCCGGCATACGCACGCTCCCCGTTTCGCGGGCGAGCGGCGAGAGCGAGCCCCCGACCTTCGTCGGCGGCGCGAGCGACTCGTGGGCCGGCGGATCGGGGGGCACGGGCGTCGGCGTGTCGGGGATGCCGCTCGGGGCGGCGCGGCGGCGCACCTCGTCGATGCCGACGTCGGGCCCGGTGATGGAGCTCCGCAGGAGCTCGACCGAGGCCCGGCTGGCCATGAGGATCTCGAGCTCGATGGTGTCGATGTCGGCGCCCGAGCCGGTTGGCAGGTACGTGATGATCTCGCCGTGGGGTCGCGCCTTGGCCTTCAGGTCGTCGAGTGCGCTGTCGATGGTGGACAGCGAGAAGCGGACGCGGATGCGGTAGAGGCCCTGCCCCTGGCTGATGTTGGTGCGAAGGCGGTGCTCTTCGTACTCGGTGAGGACGCCGAGCAGCCCCGGATCGAGGTCGTACTGCGAGACGACGCCGGCCCCGCCCCCGGCGCGACGCTGCGAGAACTGCCCCAGCGCGACGAGGAGCTGCTCGACCTCGCCCACCGGGTCGGGCGTCTCGCCGCTCTCCGAGGCGAGGATGCGCCCGTAGAGGGAGACGGCCTGGAACAGCAGATCCAGGACAGCGGAAGTGAGCTCGATGCGCCCGAGGCGAAGGTCGTCGAGCACGTCCTCCAGCTCGTGCGAGAGGCCCGCCATGCGCGTGGCGCCGAAGAGCCCCGAGAGTCCCTTGAGCGTGTGGACCGCCCGGAAGACGTCGTTGATGAGCTCCGCGTCGAGGCGCCCCTTCTTCAGCCCCTCGTCGAGGTGCAGCAGATCGCGCCCGAGCCCGTCGACCAGCTCCTGCGCTTCGCTCAGGAATTCGTCGCGTGCTTTGTCCCCTCCCTCGCCGCGACCGCCGCCCTCGACCATGGCCTACGCACCGCTCGCCGGCGGTTCGGCCGCCGCGGCGAGGAGGCGACCGCAGGTCTCGCGCAGCTGCTCGGGGGTGAACGGCTTGGCGAGGTACGAGTCGGCGCCGAGGGCGAGGCCGCGCTCGACGTCGAGCTCGGCGCGGAGCGTGGAGATGATGACGAGCGGCGTCGCGCGATGGTGCTCCGACTTGCGGATGAAGCGCACGAGCTCGAGACCGTTGATGTCGGCCATGTTGATGTCGGTGACGATGAGTGCGTAGGGCCCCCGCGGGAGCAGGCGCATCGCGTCGAAGCCGCTGTGCGCCTCCACGACCTCGCAGGGCCCGTGGGCCGCCGCAAACTCGGGCGACTCGAGGACCGCACGGACGAACGCGCGCGCCGATACCGAATCCTCGACGACCAGAACCCTTCGCATGGGCCTCGCGAACAAAGTTACACCATCCCGCAGGCCCCCCACCGAGAATCCGTTACGCTCGCTCTCCCCAGCCACCCCCCTTCTCCGATGCCTGATCCCATCCTCACGGCTGCCGTGCTCGTCGTCGGCAACGAGATCCTCTCGGGGAAGGTCGAGGAGGCGAATGTGGTCGTCCTGGCGCGCGAGCTGCGGCGCCTGGGCATCCTGCTCCGGCGGGTCGTCGTCGTGATGGACGAGGTGGACGTCATCGCCGACGAGGTGCGCGCGCTGTCGGCGGCGCACGACTGGGTGTTCACGAGCGGGGGCGTCGGACCGACGCACGACGACGTGACCATCGAGGCGGTGGCGAACGCGTTCGGCGTGCGGGTCGTGTCGTCGCCCGAGATGGAGAAGATGCTGCGCGCGCACTACGGCGAGCGATGCACCGAGGGGCACCTGCGGATGGCGCTCGTGCCCGAGGGCGCGGCGCTCGAGGTGTCGGCGGAGGTCACATGGCCCACGATTCGCCTGGGGAACACGTGGCTGCTGCCGGGCATCCCGGAGGTATTCCGGATGAAGCTCCCGGTCGTCGTCGCGCGCATCGGTGGCGCGGGCACGGCGCACGCGTTCGTGTCGCACGCGGTCTACGTGAAGATGGACGAAGGCGTGCTCAAGCCGCTGCTCGACGGCGTCGTCGCAGCCTTCGTGGATGTCTCGGTGGGCTCGTATCCGAAGTGGCTCGATGCCGCCTACAAGACGAAGGTGACCTTCGACGGCCGCGACGAGACGCGCGTGCTGGCTGCGCGCGACGCCTTCGTCGCCTCGTTGCCGTCGGGGGAGCCGCAGCGGACCGAGTAGCGCCCGCAGGAGAGACTACGCCGCGTCCTTGCGGAGCTTCTGCTGGAGCTCGTCGAGGGTCGACGCGACCTTCTCGAGGGTCTTCGCGCTCGTCTCGAGGGCCTTCTTGCCCTGTCCGACGCCGAACTCGGCCCACGCGAGGCCGAGGTCGAACAGCGTGTCGACCAGCGTCGACGCCTCCGTCCTGCCACCCACCACGTGCGCAGTCGCCTCGGGCACATTCTCGTTCTCGGTCATGGGACACACCTCCAGCTATGCGATCCGGGGATCGCGGTCTGTGACAGGGCCGCCGCGAGCGTCTCAGGCTCGCGGAAGGCAGTCTTCGCAGACGAAGCGCCGCGGTCCCCCGCCGGCTTCGCCGATGCCCAGGTTGGCGTGCGAGCCGCGCGCGAGGTCCGTCGAGCACTTCGCGCACTTGGTCGCCACCGCCAGGGTCACGTCCTGAAACGCGACGATCCCTTCGAGCGGATCATGCGTAATCCGCTTCTTGATCTTCTCCCGCTCCTTCTCGAGCGTGTGGGCGGCCTTCTTCAGGCGCTCCTCGACGTTCTCCGTCGCGGCGTCCGCCACCGACAGCGCATCCTCCAGGATGGTTCGCACGAGGTTCGACACCGGGACGCGGAGGTTGTCCGCGAAGCGTTTCAGCTCCCGCTCCAGCACGGCGGGCACCCGCGTGTGGAGCACCCGCTCCTTCTTCGCATCCTTGCCGTTCGCCCCGTCTTCCGGGGTGCTGGCGTCCGGCGGCTCCACGTTCTGTGTCACGCCGTGATACATACGACCGGCTGTATCACGCGTCAAGGGCGACACCGCCCCGGGCCCTTGGATATGTTCCCTCTCTGCCTGCTCTGCACCATGTAGAACCGTCAGGGGCAAGGCGTTGCATCGAGCGACGCGGGGTAGCTACACTTCCCGTGCGCTTGACCCTCTGACCGCTCCCGGGCGTTCCAGTCGTCTTTTTCCGCATCGTTTCGAAAGGCGAACGCAAGCAGACCACCCATGTGGAAGCTGGTCATCGAGGACGACGAAGGGAAGCGGACGCTCGTTCCGCTGACGCGCGACCAGTACTCGGTCGGGCGCAAGGAGGGGAACACCATCCGCTTGACCGAGCGGAACGTGTCCCGCGAGCACGCACGCCTGTTCAAGAAGGCAGCGAACGGGGCTCCCGCGCTCCCCGACAAGCCCACGTTCGTCCTCGAGGACCTCACCAGCTACAACGGCGTCTTCGTCAACGGCCTCCGCATCACCCACGCGCAGGATCTGTCGCACGGCGACCTCGTGCAGATCGGCGACTACCGCATCGTCCTCCAGGACGAGCTCGTCGCGGACGTCTCGGCGAGCTCCCTTCCGAGCGACGCCAAGTCCACCCTGCCGCAGGGCGGTCATTCGCGCGCCTCGACGCTGATGGACCGGCCCAACCGGCTGGTGATGCTGGCGGGGCCGACGCCCGGGGCCGAGTTCCCGCTCGTCGAGGAGCGGATGACCGTCGGCCGGGCCGAGGACGCCAGCGTCTCCATCAACCACAACTCGGTCTCGCGACTGCACTGCGAGGTGCACGCCCTCGGGGACGGGCGCTTCGAGATCGTCGACAAGGGCTCGAGCAACGGCGTGCGCGTGAACGGCGCGGAGCTGCGCCGCGGGATCGTCGAGCCGGGCGACACCATCGAGCTCGGCGACGTGAAGTTCAAGTTCATCGGTGCGGGGCAGATCTTCCGCCCCACCGAGAGCCAGCAGATGGCCGTGCTGAACGACCGTGCGGCCGGCGAGATCGTGCGCGGCAAGCGCGGGGCGACGGCGTTGCCTCTGGCGATCTTCGGCGTGGTCGTCGTCGCCGGGGCGATAGGCGCCTGGGTGTACACGCGCCCGCACGCTCCGCCGACGTCCACGGCGCCGACGGCGACGGTGGCCCTGTCGCCGGATCAGCAGGCGATCGTCGAGGCACAGAAGCTCATCGCGTCGGGCGACTACGAGGGCGCGCACGAGAAGCTGGCGACCGTCCCGGACGGAGCGGCGGCGCGGGCGTCGTCGGAGTTCAAGGAGGTGGAGAGCAAGTGGGCGGACCAGGAGCTCGCGCACGCCGACGCCGAGCAGGACTTCGCCAGGAAGCGGGCCCTCTACCAGCGCGTGTCGCAGGAGATGGCCGTCGATGCGGCGCATCGCAAGGCGGCGGCGGACAAGCTCCAGTCGCTCGATGCGGTCGCCGTCATCACCACCGCGACGCCCAGCGCGCTCCCCATGGCCTCGGGCAAGCCCGATCCGCAGGAGGCCGCGCTATCGCGGTTCGATGGCGGCCGCCGCACGGCGCAGGCTCCCGACGCGGCCAACCCGCCCCCGACGACCGCGTCGCCCACGCTCCCGCCCCCCGCCACGACCACGCCCCCGACGGCGACGGCCCCCAGGCCCACCGGCGGCTCGGTCGACGACAAGGAGCGGCTCCTCGCCCTCCAGGGGACGCAGGACTCGAAGATGGCGCTGAAGCAGCAGCTCGAGCAGAAGGTCTACAGCGGCCGCGCGAGCGACACCGAGATCAACCTCCTCATCAGCACCTGCAAGGACCTGGGCGACAAGCTCTGCGTCGGCCAGGCGCGGCAGATCAAGCTTCAGAAGCAGCAGAATAACCCCTGACTCAGGGACACATGCCGGCGGTGCACGTGCTGCCGTTGCACGGCGTCGCGCCTGTGCAGCACGGCTCGCCGGAGAAGCCACACTCCGAGCACTGGTTGGTCGTCATCCCGGCCGGCGTGTTGCAGACCGTGTCGGTGTCCGTGCAGACGTCGCCCGGGCAACACGGCTCGTCGATGGTCCCGCACGAGCCGCAGAAGCCGTTCGACGAGCACACCTGGGTCTCCCCGCCGAGCGACGCGCACGTCGCGCCCGAGGCGACGCAGAGCGCGGTGGTGCTCGCCTCGTAGTCGCAGCAGCCGGTCGTGCACTCCTCGCCGGGGCAGCACGCCTGACCCGTCCCGCCGCAGGGCCCGCACGAGCTCCCCGAGCAGACCGACCCGGTGCCGGAGCACTGCTCGCCGTCGAAGATGCACATCTGCGTCGTCGGATCGCAGCAGCCGCCCGTGCACGGGGTCCCGGTCGTGCAGCAGGCCCCGCCGGTGTAGCCGCAGCTCGTCGGGACGCCGCCCTCGAAGGTGACGGTGGAGGTGTTGCCGCACGTGGAGGAGACGCTCCCGGTGATCGACTCCGTCTGGCCGCCCTGCGTGCACGTGATGGTGCAGCTCGAGCCGGTCGCGCTGGACGAGCACACCGTGCCGTCCACCGCCTCCGTCCCGCACAGGCACAGCGATTCGCCGCTCGTGCTGACCGTGCAGCACGCCGACGACGACGTCGTGCTCGACGAGCATCCGACCGGCACCCCCAGCGCGACGACCGCGAAGGCCACTCCCGCCCACACCGTCCACACGTGCCGCATGCTCCTTCTTACGTCCGCCATCCCCAAGACCCTCCCCTCGACTCTCGCTCCTCTAGGGCACCGGGTCCGGCGTCACGCCCTTCTGCTTGGCGCCGTCGCACCCGAGCTCGACCCCGGTGGGACCGTCCTTCGTCTTGACGATCTTGAACTCGACGCGGCGGTTCTGCTCCCACGCCGCCTCGTTGTGGGCCGGGTCGAGCGGGCAGAACTCGCCGTAGCCCTTGCTGCGCAGGCGCGACTTGTCCGTGCTCCGTGCGATGAGGGCGCGCATGACCGAGTTCACGCGGTCCTGCGTGAGGTGGAGGTTGTACTGGTCGTTGCCGCGCTCGTCGGCGTGGCCCGCGACCTCGACGAGCGTGAACTCCGCGTGGTGGTTCAACGTCGTCGCCACGGCGTCGAGGATCTTGTTCGACGCGGGGAGGATCTCCGCCGAGTTGTAGGCGAACTGGATCTTGTCGAGGATGATGATGTTGTTGTCCTGGATGATGACGCTCCCCTTGTCGGGGCAGCCGTCCTCGTCCTCGAAGCCGTTGAACGTCTCCGGCTCGTTCGGGCACTTGTCGCGCACGTCGGGGATGCCGTCGTGGTCGTTGTCCGGATCGGGGCAGCCGTCCTGGTCCTGGAAGCCGTCCTTGTCCTCCGGATCGTTCGGACACTGGTCCATCTTGTCGGGGATGCCGTCCTTGTCGTTGTCCGGATCGGGGCACCCGTCCTCGTCCTCGAAGCCGTCGCGGTCCTCCGGCTCGTCGGGGCACTTGTCCTTCGAGTCGAGGATGCCGTCGCCGTCGCGGTCCCCGTCGCCGCCCTCGGGGCAGCCGTCCTCGTCGTGGTCGCCGTCGCGGTCCTCGGGGACGTTGGGGCAGCGGTCGTCGACGTCGGGGATGCCGTCGTTGTCGTTGTCCGGATCGGGGCAGCCGTCTTCGTCCTTGAAGCCGTCGAAGTCCTCGGGATCGTCCGGGCACTGGTCGACGTCGTCCTTGATGCCGTCGCCGTCGCGGTCGCCGATGGACGGCTCGAAGATGAAGCCGAGGAACACGCGCTCGTCGGCCGCCTCGAAGCCCGTCGTGTAGCGCGCCCCGCCCCCGAGCATCAGGTAGGAGTTTCGCTCGACGAAGAGCTTGATGCCGCCGACGGCCTCGTTGCTCGCCTTGACGGCGCTGTCGGCGTTGCCCGCCAGCAGGTACGTGCCGTACGTCTCCGCCACGAGGTCGAGCGGGTCGAGCACGCGCCACGAGATGCCGCCGCCGTACGTGAGGAGGTCCCCGTCGCCGACCGTCCCGTCCTTGAGGACGAGCGTCGTCGTCGACGTGGGCGTGTGGCCGCGGTAGCCGCCGTTGAGGGCGAAGCGGAACTCGCCCTTGGGGCCGAAGCGCTTCTCGAGGATGACCGACGGCCAGTACCAGAAGCCGTCCTCCGCCGCCGCGTTCGACGCCGCGCTACTGAGGCCGTACCCGGCCTGCAGGCCCAGCGCGAGGCCGAAGCCGTGCTCGACCTGCGTGATGCGCCACTTGGCGTGCGCGCCGATGGACCCGACGCCCTGGAAGGCGAGGTTGCCCGGTCCCCACTTGTTCACGTACGGCGCCTGCTGGTTGCCCGCCGCGTCGTTCTGCTGCACCCCCGAGCTGAGGTCGACGGGGAGGTCGAGGCCCACGACGACCACGTTGGCGAGGCCGTAGTTGAACTGGAAGGTGCCCTGGAAGCTGTGCTCGATGAGCGGGTTGGCGAACGGCGTACGAAGGAGGTTGTGCGCGTAGTCGATGACCAGGCCGAAGCTGACCTCGTTCTTGCCGATGATGTCGCTCCCGTTGACCGAGAAGAGGCCCTTGGAGTCCATCGCCGGCCGGAAGAGGTGCGTGTCGAAGCCCTGGCCGTTGGTCGACGAGGGGATGGCGTTGGACGTCGTCGCCTGCGCCCGCGCCTCGCGCGAGGCCGCGAGGAGGGACACGACGAGCCCGGCGCCGAGCAACGATGCCCGGGTCGCACGCTGGAGGCGATGGATCATCTTCGTAGGCTCCGTTTGCCGCACCGCTCTCGCCGCCGCGCTGCGTAATCTGCCCGAGGGTACCACAGTGAACGGGTCCACTGGCCAATCGCCGTCTGCTAGCCTCCCCGCCGCCGTGGCTTCCAACCGCGCCCGCGCCCTCCTTTTTGCGTCCCTCGTGGCGCTCATGGCCTGCGCCTGTCTTCTCACCGCGCGCACCGCCCGCGCCGAGGGCCCGTTCGACGGCGCGTGGTCGATGACGTCGGTCAGCGAGAGCTTCACCGTGCAGCAGTGGAGCGCGGCGTGCGGGCCGGCGCCCGTGTCGGGGACGCTCGTGGGCGGCGGCTCGGTCACCGTCACCGGCGGCGGCGGGGAGCTCCAGATCAGCGGCGGCCGGCGCACGCTGCGGACCGACCAGTGCCTCGACCCGATGCCCACGCTCGCGCGCAACGTGCACACGCAGGACGCCCGTTCGTGGCGGACGCGGTGCTCGACGCCCCCGGGCGACCCGAGGCATGCGGTCGTCAACACGGCGTACTTCGTCGCCGCGGGGGACAACGCCATCTCGATCGCGGAGACCGGCCGCTACGAGTTCACCATCAACGACTCGAGCTGCATCGCGGATGTGCGGCGCGGGGCGTCGCTGTCTCGCGCCGTCGCCGCGGCCCCCGCGAGCGCGACCGCCACGGCCACGGCGACCGACACGGCGACGGCGGCTCCCCCGCCGACGGAGGTCCCGACGCCGACGGCGGCCCCGACGCCGCTGACGACGGCAGGGGCCGCGCCGAGGGCCGACTGCAGCGTGGCGCCCGGCGATCCGGCGCGCCTCGAGGTGCGCCCGTCGCGGAAGCTCCTCAAGCTGGGCGACGCGTTCGTCTTCCGGGCCGCCGTCGTCGACGCGGGGGGATGCCCGACGGGGACGCCCATCCAGTGGGCCGTCGGCGCGGTCGTCTTCAAGGACGGGCAGGCGCACGCGGGCGTCCCCACCATCGACGCGTCGGGTAGCCTCACCATCCCGGCCTCCGACTTCGTCGACGCGACGTTCGACGTCGTCGCCACCGCGGCCGGCAAGAGCGCGAGGGCCGCCGTCGAGGTCGCGACGCCGGCCGACTACGCCGCCCTCCTCGCGCAGTCGGGCCTCGGACCCACGGGCGAGCGCGACGAGCCGGCGGTGGCCGTCCTGGCGACGACGTCGATCGGCGCGGAGAACGCGCGGGCCGAGGACGGAGCCCGCAAGCGCCGCCTCCTCTTCATCGGGATCGTCGGCGGGTTGACGTTGCTGCTGCTCGTCGTGGCCATCGTGGGGGCCTCGCGCTCCCGCAAGGGGCGCAAGGTCGAGGCGGCGGCCGAGGCGCGCCACGTCGAGAAGATGCGCGACTTCGAGCGACACAAGGCGCAGCGCGAGGCGCAGCACGCCGCGCAGATGAAGGCGCACCTCGAGAGCGTCGCGGTCGCGCAGCAGCAGGCCGCGGCGGCGGCGGCGCGTGGGCAGGACTCGGGGCCGATGTTCTGCCCCTCGTGTCGCCGCGAGTACCCGGCCGGCACCACGTACTGCTCCTTCGACTCGAACCGGGTCGTCGCCATCCGCGGGCACGAAGCGCTGATGACGGGCCCCTCCGGCGGCATCTGTCCCACGTGCAACCGCGGCTTCAACCCGGGCGTGAAGGTGTGCCCCGACCACGGCGACGCGCTCATCCCGGCCCCCGTCGCCGGCGCCCCGCAGGCGGCCCCCTCGGCGGCGCCACGCGGGAAGATCTGCCCGACCTGCGGGTCCCGCTTCGAGGGGATCGCCGCGTTCTGCGTGAAGGACGGGACGCAGCTCGTCCTCCTCAACTGAGCCGACCACGGAGCGACCCGACACTGGCTCGCCCTCACCCCACCCCGTCCCCGGTCGCGCCCTCCCACGCGCTGCGTCGCGCCTCGCTCGCAGCCCGTCGCGAGACCGGCGGCCTCCCACCCGACAAAGCCCAGCAAAGTCGCGAGGGCACGACCGTTGCTCAGACCGGCCGGGATGCGCATCGGAATCGCTCTGGCGGTCGTGGCGGCAGGGCTCTGCGTCGCCTCTTCGGCGGCCGCCGTCAGCGGCAGCGCCATCGCCACCCTCGCCACCGCGAACGTCGGCCAGGGCGCCTGCACGACGAACACCCTCGGCGGCACCCACTTCGAGTCGAGCTGCACCGGCAACGGCGGGGAGCCCGAGTACTGGTGCGCGGACTTCGCGATCTGGGTCTGGGCCAGCGTGGGGGCCGACGTGTCCGGCCTCACCGCCGCCGCCGGGAGCTTCTACGTCTACGGCCAGAACAACGGCACCCTCTCGAGCTCGCCCGCGGTCGGCGACGCGGTGGTGTTCGACTACGCGGGAGGCGGCGTCGCCGACCACGTGGCCATCGTCACCCAGGTGAACAGTAACGGCACCATCGAGACCGTGAGCGGCGACTGGAACGGCCAGAGCGGCACCGAGGCGCAGTTCTCCAGCACGTCCCACGTCGTCCTCAATTCGCCCGCGTACGCGGGCACCGAGGGCTCGTCGCCGTCCGTGATGGGGATGACCATCTCCGGCTTCGTCTCGCCGGTGGGCCTCACGTCGTCGTCGTCGTACGCCGCGTCGTACGTGAGCCAGTCCTTCCCGCTCGCGGCGACCGCGCTCACGATGACCGCCGGGCAGACCCTCCCCTCGTACATCGAGCTGAAGAACACGGGCTCGGTCGCGTGGGACAGCAAGACGCACCTCGGCACGACGCAGCCGCGCGACCGGGCGAGCGCCTTCGCCGACTCCACGTGGCTCGCGCCGAACCGGCCGTCGGGCGTGACGGGCTCGGTCGCGGTCGGGGCGAGCTACAAGTTCACCTTCGATCTCCACGCGCCGGCCACGCCGGGGACGTACCTCGAGTACTTCGGCGTGGTCGAAGAGGGCGTCGCCTGGTTCAGCGATCCGGGCCAGGGAGGGCCGCCGGACGACGATCTGGAGGTGCAGATCGTCGTGGTGGCCGGCCCGGACACGCCGGACGCCGGCGGCGGGACGGACGAGGACGCGGGCGTCGGGGAGGCGGGCGTCGACGAAGCGGGGAAGGCCGGCACGCCGACCGACGCGGGCCCGCGCCCGGACGCGGGTGGTCATGTGGTGACGGCGGGAGACGCGGGGTCCAGCGCGAGCTGGGCGTCGACCAACGCGCCGCCGGGCAGCAGCGGGAGCTCGGGGGGCTGCGCGATGGCGCCGGAGGGACGCGGGCGCGTGGGGATGGGGTGGCTCCTGGCCCTGGGAGCCGTCGGTGGGCTCGCGCGTGGGCGAAGGGGTCGGCGCGCCGGGAGCGCGGGCTGAGGGGACGACCCACCGCCCACGCCCACCTGGACGCCGGCCAGGGACGCAAGGGCCTCCGCCCAGGCGCGGCCGGAAAGCGCGTGCGCCCATCCGGGCGATGGCCCGTGCGCGGCTGGGGAGCGGCGATGCGCAGCTGGGGAGCGGCCCGTGCGCGGCTGGACGGCGAGGACGCACGTCGGGGCGAGAGACACGCGCCGCTGGGCGACGCACCTCGCCGCCCTCCGCGCCGGAAAGACCCGGGATGACGACGGGTCATGCGACGTGTCCGCGCGCCCCGCGTCCCTGGCCGACGAGAAAGTGAACGTGCCCCGAAAATAAACCGACAGTTTCGACCCCCACGTGGGCACTTACCCAATAGAGGGCGAAAAAGGCCCTCGGGAAAGACAAGGACACACCATGACCAGCCAATCCATTGCAGACACCGTCGTCCACGTGACCAAGCTGATCGCGGGGACCAAGAAGCGCTTTCCGACCGGGAGCCAGGTGCTCTCGTTCGGGGGGGGCACGCACACGGTCGACGAGGTGACGGGCGCCCTGCAGGCGTTCGTCGATCACCGGACGGCCGTCGACACGGCGCGGGCCGCCATGCAGGTGGCGCTCGACGCCGAGGAGGCCGCCGCGCCGGCGCTGCTCGCGCTCCTCGGCGAGTACACGAAGTTCCTCCGGTCCACGTTCGGCACCGGGGCCGACGTGCTCGGCGACTTCGACCTGGCGCCTCCCAAGGTGCCGGCGCCGAGGACGACGGCCGAGAAGGCGGTCTCCGCGGCGAAGGGCAAGGCGACCCGCCAGGCCCGGGGCACGTCCAGCGCGAAGCAGAAGAAGGCCGTGAAGGGCAACGTCACGGCGACCCTCGTCGTGACGCCCGTTGCGTCGGCTCCTCTGCCCGCGCCGGTGACGGAGGTCGCGCCCGTCGCGGCGATCCCCGCGGCGACGCCGAAGGTCTAGGCGTCGGCGGCGACGATCACCCCCCCGGCTCGAGCCGGGGGGCGGCTCCACGTGGATCCCCTCTGCCCCATCCTCGCCGCGTCTCTTTCCGCGTCTCGATCGCACTGCACCTTTCCGTTCCGGATGCGTCAGCGCACGATGCGCACATGCGCCTCGCCGCTTGCGTGTCCATCGCCCTCGCGGTCGGCCTCGCCGCCACCGAAGCCCGCGCCACCGTCACGGAGCCGAACGGCCTCGCCGTCCCCATCGACTCGTCGCCGGAGACGCAGCTCTACACGCTCTTCTCCAGCCGGGGCGAGAACATCAACTGGCAGACCGACGCCCATCCGACGCCGAACCAGTTCTCGCCCCTCTGCGGCTTCACGGCGACGTACGTCCTCAACCAGGCCGGCTCGCACTTCGGCCTCGCCTGGTACAACGACACCGGCACGAAGCCTACGGCCGCGGAGCTCCACCAGCTCGTCGCCGCCAACTCCGCGGTGGGGACGACGTTCAGCGGCACCGTCATCAAGAGCGACCCCGCGTACACGGGCGGCGTCGTGGGCTTTGCGCTCATCGGCGGCGAGACGCACTACACGAACGACGCCTACGACACGACGTGCACCTCGTGCTCGCCGTCCGGGCCGTGGATCACCGCGCTCATGTACGCCTCCACGGTGACGCCGGACGCGTACTACATCTGCTTCGAGGACGGCTCGACGAGCGCCGGCGGCTGGAACAACGACGGCGACTTCAACGACGACGTCTACTTCGTCACGGGCATCTCGTGCTCGGGCGGCGGCCAGCCGTGCGACACGGGCAAGCCCGGCATCTGCGCGGCCGGCCTCACCCAGTGCGCGGGGAACGGCACCACCTGCCAGGAGCTGAACCCGCCCACGCCGACCGAGACGTGCAACGGCCTCGACGACAACTGCGACGGCCAGGTCGACGAGGGCAACCCGTGCCCCGAGGAGTACGTCTGCCAGCAGGGCACCTGCGTGAAGAGCTGCGCGGGCAACGAGTTCCCGTGCCCGGCGGCCCTCGTCTGCGACAAGGCGGGCTACTGCGTCGACCCATCGTGCGAGACCGTGACGTGCCCCTCCGGTGAGACGTGCACTAACGGCGTCTGCAAGGCGCCGTGCGACGGCGTCACGTGCCCGTACCCGGACGTCTGCCGCGTCGGCAAGTGCGTCGACCCGTGCGCCTCGGTGACCTGCAACGCGGGGCAGGCCTGCTTCAACGGCGTCTGCGTGACGAGCTGCAACTGCCTCGCGTGCGGGCAGGGCGCGAGCTGCAACGTGGCGAGCGGGCTGTGCGTCACCACCGCCTGCGCCGCGGTGACGTGCACCGCGGGCATGCACTGCGTGACGGGGAGCTGCGTCGACGACTGCGCCGGGGCGGTGTGCCCGTCGGGGCAGACGTGCACCAAGGGAAGCTGCGTCGAAGGCCCGGACGCCGGGGGCGGCGGCAGCGACGGGGGCGGAGGCATCGTCAATCCGGGCAGCGACGGGGGGACGGGCAGCGGCGACGCGTCGATCGGGGATGGCTCGTCGGGTGGGAACGACGGAGGGCAGGCCCCCCTCGGCGTCAGCAAGGCGTCCTGCGCGTGCAGCTCCATCGGGGCCGGCAGCAGCGGCGACGCACTGCTCGGCTCGGCCGTCGCGGTGCTCGCGCTGGCCCGGCTCCGTCGACGGAAGAGCCGCCCCACAATCTCGCACCCGTCGTGAAGGCCCGCGCGGTTCCACGCGGAAGCGGACTCCCGTCGCGGGGCGCGCTACCATCCGGGGCTGGATGAAGATCTCGTGCCAGGCCTGCGCGGCCAAGTACACGATCGCCGACGAGAAGGTCCTCGGGAAGATCGTCAAGATCCGGTGCAAGAAGTGCGGGGCGACCATCGTGGTCAACGGCAACGACCCGTCCGCCAACGCGGGCGCGGCCGAGCCCGCAGGGCGCTTCGACTACGTCGCGCAGGGAGCCCACGGCGACACGTGGACCGTGAACGTCGCCGACGGCGACCAGCGCACGCTGACCGACGGTGAGATCGCGGACGCGTTCCACGCGGGCGTCGTCGACGACGAGACGTTCTGCTGGAAGGACGGGATGACCGACTGGCTGCCGATCCGCGAGATCGATCAGCTGACGGCGGCGTGCACCGCGACGCGCGCGGGCGTGATGCACCACTCGACGGTGCCCCCGGCCGACGGCGTGACCCGGATCCAGGACGCAGGTCCGGGCCTCTTCGCGGCCTCCCCTCCCCCGGCGGCGGCGTACGTGCCTCCGCGTCCGATGGCCGGCCAGCCCGGCAACGGCGCGATGGCGGCTCCGGCCGCAACGGCGGCGGCACGTCGGACGGGCGGGCGCGCGCCGGCGGCGGACCTCTTCGGCGGCGCGGCGCAGGCGGGTAGCGAAGAAGACGTGATGACGAGCGCCCCGGTCGGCATGCCCCAGGCGCACGACGACGACGCCAAGCTGACGGGCCAGCGCAACGAGAACAGCGTGCTCTTCTCGCTGAACGCGCTGACGAGCAAGGGCCCCGGCCCTGCCCCCGGGGGCCGGCCGATGACGGCGAGCTCCGAGGCGTCGGGCCTCATCGACATCCGTCAGCTCGGCCAGCAGATCGGCATCGGCGACGACAAGAAGAAGAGCCGCATCGACGACATCATGAACCTCGCCGGAGGCGGGGCGTTCAGCCCGTCGCTGTCGGCGCCGGTGATGACCGGCCCGTCCCTCGACGACTACGCGCCCGTACCCGAGGCGGCGACGGCGACCGGGCAGCTCCAGGCCGCGGGCGGAGGCAAGAGCAAGGCGCTCATCTTCGGCGCCATCGGGGCCGGCGTCGTCGTCATCTGCGGCGCCATCGGCATCGCGGCCATGGTCATGGGCAAGCCCGACAAGGGCGACGCCGACAAGACGGCCGGCAGCGCCAGCGCCTCCGCCACGGCTCCCACGACGTCGGCCGCGATGGGCGCGCCGACGACGACGCCGACGGACACGAGCAGCGCGGCGCCCCCGCCGGCGGACACGTCGACCGCGGCGACGAGCCCCACGACGAAGCCGACGACGACGGCAGCGACCACGTCGACCGCGGCGACGACCGCCACGACGAAGCCGACGACCACGACGACCGCGGCCACGACGGCCCCCACGACCACGGCGGCACCGACGGCCACGGCGGCGGCTGCGGCCGGAGCGGACCAGCCGTTCAACATGGGCGAGGCGAAAGCGCGGCTGGCCTCCATCGCCGGCAGCGTGCAGGGCTGCAAGAAGGGGGACGCCAGCGGCTCCGGGCGCGTGGTGGTGACGTTCGCGCCGGGCGGCAACGTGGCCTCGGCGGTGGTCTCGGGGCCGCCGTTCGAGGGGACGCCGACGGGCGCCTGCATCGCGTCGCGCTTCCGCGGGGCGCACGTCCCGGCCTTCACGGGCAGCCCGTTCTCGGTCAGCAAGAGCTTCACCATCAACTAGGCCACGCATGTCCGGGCTCTTCGTCGGCCTCGTCGTCATCGCGGCGTTCTTGCTGGGTCTTCGCGCGGGGATCGCCATCGGCCACCGCGCCGAGCGACGCCGAAAAGGTGCCCTGCCCCCCGCACGCGTCTAGCGTCGGGTCGTGCGCGGTCGTGTGATTGTGGCGGTCCTCGGGAGCGCGGTGGTGCTCTCCCGGGCATCGCACGCGGGACCGTCCGCGTGGGCGGCGTCGACGGGCTCGCCCCGGAGCCTCGACGTCGCGTCGCTCGATCCGCTCGAGCACGCCGCCCTCGAAGCGTGCGGGCGGGGCGAGGCGGGGCTGCGGGAGACGGCGCGCGTCATCCTCGGGCGCAAGCTCCGCGGGCTGCCGATGCCGGAGCTCGACGCCATCGAGGCGGCGCAGCGCGCGGCGGGAGAGCCCCATCCGTGGCCGCGGGTCTGGGCCGCGAGCGCCCGCTCGCTCGAGCCCGACGCGACGCTGACGAAGCTGGGCTCGTGGCTCGGTGGACACGCGGAGCGGCTGCGGCGCTGCGGGGTGGCCGCCGGCGTGTCGAGCGAGGGAGCGCACGTCCTCGTCGTCATCGCCGTCGACGCGCTCGCCGATCTCGCGCCGCTGCCGACGCACGCGCGCACCGGGCAGTGGCTGACGGTCGAGGCCCGCCTGCGTGCCCCGGCGACCGGGGGACGCGTGGTGGTGATGCATGCCGACGAGGCGCCGCGGACCGTGCCGAGCTGGTTCGACGGGGCCACGCTGCACGCGCGGTTCGCGGCGGACCGGCCCGGCGAGATGGCCGTGCAGGTCGTCGCGGATCTCGCCACGGGGCCGCGGCCGGTGCTGGAGGCGACGGTGTTCGCCGACGTCGAGGCGCCTTCGCGCGACGAGGAGCGCGCGGCGCCGGGCGAGGACGCCGCGGCGGGCGTGCGGGACGACGACCGTCTCGCCGTGATGGTCGCCACGGCCCGGGCAGCCGCGGGGCTCCCTGCGCTCGTCCGCGACGGACGCCTCGACGCCGTGGCCCGGGCGCACGCGACCCGCATGGCCGCCGCGCACGAGCTGGCCCACGACGCGGGCGACGGCGATCCGCTGGAGCGCCTCCGCAACGCCCAGCTCGACCCGCGCGACGCCGGGGAGAACGTCGCCCACGCCGCGACCGTCCCCCTCGCGCACCGCGCCCTCTGGGCGAGCCCGTCCCACCGCGCCAACCTGCTCGGACGCGAGTTCGACCACCTCGGCGTCGCCGTCGTGCGCGACGAGCACGGCGACGCCTGGGCGGTGGAGACGTTCGCCGGCCGGCTCCGCTGACGGACGCGGAGCCGGAGCCGGGCGGCAGCCTACGGCGACGGAGGAGCCGGCCGGGGCGTCGGCGGCGAAGGCCCGTTGCCGGTATCTTCCTGGGTGATCTTGAACTCGACGCGGCGGTTCGCCTGGCGACCGTCGTTGGTGTCGTTCGACGTGATGGGTCGTGTCAGGCCATAGCCCTCGCTGTCGAGGCGGGCCGAGTCGATGCCGCGCTGGATGAGCCACGACTTCACGCTTGCGGCGCGCCGCTTGGAGAGGTCGAGGTTCATCGCGGCGTCGCCGCGGTTGTCGGTGTGTCCCTCGATCATCATCTTCTTGATGGCCGGGGTCGCCTTCAGCAGCTGCGCGATCTCCGTCAGCATGGGGAAGCTGTCCGGAAGGATGGTGGCCGAGCCGGTTGCAAAGTGCACCTGCTGCAGGATGCGGACGGTGGTGCCCTCGAGCTTGATGAACTTCGGGCAGCCGTTCTTCTTCGGATCGGGATCGGGCTGGCCGGGCTCCTTGGGGCACGCGTCCTTCGCGTCGGGGATGCCGTCGTTGTCGGCGTCGTCCTCGGGGCAGCCGTCCTCGTCGTCGATGCCGTCCTTGTCCTCGGGCTGATCGGGGCACTTGTCGAACTGGTCGGGGATGCCGTCGCCGTCGCGATCGCTCGGCGCGGGGCAGCCGTCGTTCGGATCGGGGTCCTTGTGGTCCTCGGGCTCGGTGGGGCACGCGTCGACGTCATCCGGGATGCCGTCACCGTCGGTGTCCTTGAGCGAGGAGCGGATGCTCTCGCGGATCGCGCGGCGAGCATCGGGTGAGTTGGGATGGGTGTCCTCGATGGTGAAGTACGTCCCCACGAGGGCGAGGATGCGAAGATCCGGCGCGCCGTAGCCCGGGGCGATGAGCGAGCCCCCACCCGCCCCCACGTACCAGTGCTCCCAGCCCGCCATGGGCATGCGCATGCGCCCCTCGGCGTTCCACTCGATGGGGGAGTTCTGCCTCGTGAACGCCGTCGGCCCGGTGATGCTGTCGTTGGTGATCCCGGTCTGACCGAAGATGGTCGCCCCGAGGCGGTACTTTCCGTTCTTCAGCGGCAGGAGGGCACCGACGGCCCAGCGCCACTCGTTGCCGATGCCGATCCCGTCGACGGGCCCGGCCTTGCCGCTGGGATTGTTGATCGAGTTGTCGTGACGCACGTCGATGCCGGTGTTCGCGACGAGCGTGACGAAGTGCTTCGGCGTCCACTCCCCCGTGAGCATCGGCAACGCGCCGATGGCACCGTCGCCGCCGAAGTTGGTCGTCGAGCCCGTCGGTACGAAGATGCCGAGCTCCGCGCCGACCGCCCACGACCGGTCCGCGGCTCGCGCGAAGACGTAGCGAATGTCGAATCGCGTGTCGCCGACCGCGGGCGCGTTGGTCGCAAAGGCCGTGAAGGCATTGCTGTTGAAGGTGCCCGTCGCGTACGTCGGCTGGCGGCCGGACTGCTCCCACGCGATGGGGAGGGTGAAGCCGAGCGTCAGGTGGTCGAAGAACTCGAAGCCGCCCGACAGGTACGTCGAGAGCTGGGAGCTGATGACGTCGGCCTGCGAGCCCAGGGTGACCGCATGGGTGATGTCGGTCGTGCGGAGCGGATTCAGGGAGAACCCGAGCCCGAGCTGCGCATAGATGATGTTCCGCTCGTTCGTCGTCGGCCGGAAGAGCACCGCGCCGTCGTCGGGCGAGCCCGGTACCTCCAGACGGTCGAGGTGGAAGGTGGGTTGCTGCGCGCCCGACGGGCGGGTCACGAGAATCGCCCCGGAGGCGGCCAGGGCGGCGATCGCCCACCTGCCCCCCATGAGGGCCCTTATCGACAGTGCCATTCGTCGTCGCTCCGTACCGCGGGACTACGGCTACCCCTGGTCCCTCGGCAGTAGACCATTGGCCGCGTTGGGAGCGCCAGCGAAAGCAAACACTTGCACCCTCACTTCAACCGAAACATCAGGTCGGTGGCCATCGGGGGCCCCCGCCGCCGCAGCGCGGGCTTGACCGACGACCCAGGCGGTGCTTTCTTACGCGCCCTTCATGAAGCGTACCTACCAGCCCCACAACGTCCGCCGGGCCCGCACCCACGGCTTCCGCGCCCGCATGTCGACGCACGGCGGCCGGAAGGTCCTCCAGAATCGCCGCCGCAAGGGTCGCAAGCGCCTCGTGCCGACCATCTACAAGAAGTAGCAGCGGTTGAGCGACCGTGTGGCCCTCGAGCCCGCGCGAAGCGATGGATCGGGCATGGTGAAGGGCGTCGAACGGAGGCTCCGCAAGCACGGGGAGTTCGTGCGGGCTCAGCGCTCGGGCCGGCGCGTGGGGACACCCCATTTCACGTTGCTCGTGGCGGCCCAGCCTCCCCCACCCCGTCCGGCGCGCCTCGGGCTCGTGGTGGGGCGGCGCGTGGGGAGCGCTGTGCGGCGTAACCGCGTCAAGCGGCTCTGCCGTGAGTGCTTTCGCGCGCTGCCGGAGCTCTTGCCCGGCGGGGTCGATCTCGTGGTGATCGCACGGGAAGGCGCGCCCGACCTGGCCCTGGCCCAGGTGCGTGCCGAGTGGCGCGCCGTCGCGGGGCTGCTTAAGAAACGTGCCGCGGAGGCGCTGGCGCGGGCGGCCCACCCGGATCATCCTCCCGCGCGCGCTTCCCAGGGCGCTCCCGCCACGCCCCCCGCACGCCCCCGAAGCCGCTAAGCCATGTTCGCCCGCCTGTTCATCGTCCTCGTGCGGCTCTACCAGCGGCTGCTTTCGCCGCTCCTGAACGCCTTCGGCCCCATGTGCCGCTTCGAGCCGTCGTGCTCGCGCTATGCGGTAGCGTGCCTCGAGCAGCACGGCGCGCTGAGGGGCAGCTTGCTTTCGATCGTTCGCCTGTGTAAGTGCCACCCGTTTCACCCCGGCGGATACGACCCCCCGCCGGCGCCGCAAGCGCGAACGTCGCGCCTGCCGAGCGGCGCGCGCTGAGGACCCATGGATCGAAACACGATCGTTCGCTGGATACTCATCGCCGCCATCATGCTCGGGGGCTACTGGTTCTTCTACGGCCGGAAGTCGGGCGAGGTGCCGCAGCAGATCCCGCAGGAGACGTACTCCGACGCGCCGGACTTCGCGCCCGACGTGCTCGACGTTCAGCCGGGAAAGCCCGTCCCCGGCAAGCCCCCGCCCGGAGACCTCTGCGCCATCCGCGGCAACCGCTTCAACGCCGAGATGTCCTCGCGCGGCGCGGGCCTCACGCACTTCTACCTGACCGACGC
>Ga0182030_10005675_pt1 | contig 26424 bp, 20 predicted proteins | sample 812S3MmetaG_FD_121299 | JGI IMG/M metagenome (GOLD analysis project Ga0182030, IMG submission 121299) | Permafrost microbial communities from Stordalen Mire, Sweden - 812S3M metaG (Illumina Assembly) | ecosystem: Environmental > Terrestrial > Soil > Wetlands > Permafrost | place: Sweden...
GCCATGCAGCGCGCTCCTCTTCTGTATTGCCTCGGGATGGGCGGCTACAACAATCCGCTCCCGCAAATGCTTGTGCGACTTGGTTGGGCTCACTGCCTGGTGCCGTTTTTCTTTCGGATCCTCCACCCAGCCCGTTTTCTGAGAAACATGGAGACTTTACGCTCGTCAACCACGCGAAAGTTGCTGCTGGATCTCGTGGCCCATAGCGGCGCAGGATGGGCCGGATCGAAATTGTTTCAAGCCTATCGCGCCGCGCTCGCGCCCAGCCATGCAGGCGTGGAATGCATTGAGGTTGCCGGTTTCCAGTCAGATGATCCGGCTGACGCCCCACAACTGATTTGGGAAAAGGCTCGCCAGACTTGTTCCTTCACGGCGGTCAGAGATTCCGATGCCTTGAGAATTTTGTATCCCGCGGAGCAAACGCATCTCACGCGGCTGATCGTCAAACGCAACGGATCGCCGATCGGATGGGCTGTGGTTGGCGAGCGTCGCAAAGATGCGAAATATGGCAACTTGCGTGTCGGTTCCATCGTGGATTGCTTCGCGCTTGCTGGAGAATGGTTTTCTGTGGTCCGCGCCGCGTCCGACACTTTGCAGCGCCAGGGCTTCGACCTGATTCTCAGCAATCAGAGCCACTGCAGGTGGGGCAGCGCATTCAAGGCTGCAGGATATCTGGAGGGACCGTCGAATTTCCTCTTTGCCGCCTCAAAGAAGCTGGCAGAACTGCTTTCACCGTTCGATGAGGTACGCCCGCGAATGCATTGGACCCGCGCCGATGGCGACGGCCTTCCCTCTAACTTCTGAGCTGACTGCAGGGATCCTACCGTGTTGCCGGAATCATCTCCGAGGCTTCTTTGATCGGCTCAGTTGAAAGAGGATAGCCCAGTTGTTTCATGAGCGGTCCCCAGTGAGATTCCATGTAGGCGACTGTGTTTTCCGGAAGAATGGCACGCCAGCCACCCGACGACGCCTTGCGGACGAAGGGCTTGTCTGACCGCGTATGGAAAGTCGCCACCCACTTCTTCCCTTGCGTTTCTTCCATCTTCCGCATGTTGGCCGCCGAGCTTCGTTCAATGGCTTGATTGATCCGCGTGGAATCCGGTTCCAGCCCCATGAATTGCGCCACTCGCCCCAGTTCGCGCCGCTGATCCGCCTGCAAATCTTCATAGCGCATAAGCAAAAACTTTTCATGCCCCTGCCGCGTTGCCAGCCAGCTATTCACATGATCGGCCCACGATCCAATGCGGCGCCAGAAATTGCCATCCATCCAGAGAGGCACAAATTCTTCTATGGGACATCCGTCAGGAATCGAACGCAGCTTCATCTCCCAGTGATAATTCGAAATCGCCACGTCGCGCGGATCGCGCACAATGTAGATGACCCGACGGTAGCGGGCGTCGAAGCACTCATGGCTCTTCAGAACACGCGGGCGGGGCAGGCGCCGCAACGACCAGTCGGCGGTCTTATACATATCTGGAACGAGGCGCTCGACATTCAGAAACGTGACGGGCTCGTTGGGATTGACGAAATTACCGACGAGGAAGCGCGTCCAAGTATTGCCCGATCGCGGATAGGAGGTGAGAAAAACGTCGTCGTCAAAAATCGTAATCTCACGCTCCAGCAGCGTGCGCCGAAACAGCACATCTTGAACCCGCGACAGATGCCGAAATGCCCTGCGAACCAGTAACGCCATGCGCGCCTTCCCTCAGAAATTCGGTTCCACGGTTATTTGTTCTACTCGGCCGCGCTCATCACTGCCGACCGATCTCCCTGCAACCATCCCAGAACTTTTTGTTTGCGCGCGAACAGATTGCGCGCTCCATTTCGCAACTTGCCGACTATTGGATATCGGGATTTGGTGAACCACGGCACCCGATGCGGCTTGCATCCATATTTCTCTTTGTAGGTGCCTTCGCCGCCCCAATCGAAGATTGAGATGCCTCGGCTCTTCCAGTAGCGCATCGCATACCAATGGCAAGCCTCGTTCGGACGCAGATTCTGGTACGCGCGGAAACTGGCGTTCCCCCAGAATTCGGCAATCTGGTTGAAACCGGGATAGATTCCCGTGGCGATGCACTTCCCTTCGGGATCGCGCGCGCGCAGCAACAGGATATTGCCGCCCGGTTCGACATTACGAACCAACGCCCGGACTCGCTCTACCGAATAGGTGGGTACCAGCGACTGCTTGGCAAATACATCCTTCAGTTGCTCGAAGTATTCGTCGGCGAAGCCCAGGTCATGCGCCTCTTCGATCCTGAGGCCGCTTTTTTCCGCCTTGCGAATACAGCGGCGGCAAGCACTTTCCATGCCGTTAAATAACTCGTCTTCCGAGCGAGTCAGATCACTGCGGTACGATCCGTAATACTCCGCCTCGAATCCGGCAGCCTCGCCATCCTCAAAAATGAAATTCGGATCCGACACCTCGAGGTGCAAGCACTTCAGATCGTCCCAGGCAAATATTTCGAGGGCCTTAAGCGCAATGCTACGCGGGACGCCCGGTCTCAGGTTGAAGCCGATGTAAGGGGTGGTCCATCCGGGGAACGAACTGCCCAGAACTTTCATCCCCAATCTAGAGAACGTGAGGCCCGAAAAATACCCGAGAACGTCGTTTCCTTCGCGCAGTTCGGCGAGGACGGGCTCCGCACTCTGCGATTCCGCCACAAATTGCAGCCACTCACGCGTCTGAAAAACGGTGCGATCGGCAAACTTGTCGAGCTCTTGCCAATCCGCGAATTTGATATCGACAGCGTGAAACTTCATTTTTTCCCCGGGCAAGCGACCTCACCAGCAAGAACTCTCACCAGCAAATCCCCTCATATTTTGCGATGCCTTCTGGACGGCGCGCCTTATCAAGATGAATCAGATCAATCACGATATGTTCGGGCCTGAGATATTTGGCAAGCTGATCTTTGCTAGCGGATTTGTTACCGAGAATCACGACTTCGGCCGTCCCCAGCACCGCTTCGAGGTCGGCGGAAAGCACCGACCCGATGTGTGGAATTACTTCTTCAATGTATTGCCGGTTCGATCCCGCCAGTCGCCCCAGCGAAACATCTTCGTCCCATATTTTCACATCCAGCCCTTCGCCCATCAGACGTTTGATCACTGCACCTGCGGGCTCTCTCGCAGATCGTCGGTGCCCGCTTTGAAACTCAAGCCGAGTTGCGCAATTTTCTTTTTGCCTGTGCTGAGCACCATCTCCACGGCGCGGTCGACGTGCTCGGCGTTGCTCGGCATCAGCGATTCGAGCAGCGGAGGCTTCAGGTCAAGCTCCTTCGCTTTGTAAGTAATGGCGCGCAGATCTTTCGGAAGACAGGAACCACCAAAGGCGAATCCTGGCGAAAGGTAAGCGGGCGAGATATTCAGTTTGGTATCGGAAGTAAAAATCTTCGTCACCACCTGAGCGTCGACGCCGAGATGCTTGCACATGACTCCCATCTCGTTGGCAAATCCGACCTTTACCGCGTGGTAACAGTTGGAAAAATACTTGACCATCTCCGCCACCGGAATGGTCGTTTCATACAAAGTGCCCGGCGTTTTTTTGTAAAGCTCGCGCAGCGGTGCCAGATGGCGCGTGTCGCTAGCTCCGAGGATGGTATAGGGAGGGTTCAGAAAGTCGGCAACCGCGCTACCCTCGCGCATAAATTCGGGGTTATAACAAACCGTAAAGTCCTCGCCGCACTTCTTGCCGCTGGCTTTTTCAAGTATCGGAAGCACGACAGTTTCGGTTGTTCCCGCGAGCACGGTGCTACGCAGAACGAAAACGTGGGGCGAATTCTTCTGCCGGATCGCCGCGCCGATCTCCCGCGCCACATGCTCGATATGACTCAAGTCAAGCTTGCCGTTCTTCAGACTCGGGGTGCCCACGCACACAAAACTTACGTCGGAATTGAGTACGGCAGCGGTCGCGTCCGTGGTCGCCTCAAGCAGGCCGGCTTTGTGCGCCTCCGCCACCATTTCGCTCATGCGGGCTTCGATGATCGGAGTGCGGCCCGACCCCATCATTGCCACCTTGTCATGGCTGACATCCACGCCGATGACCTTATAACCCATTGAGGCAAAGCAGGCGGCCGAAACCGAACCTACATATCCCAAACCAAAAATGCTGACGGACAAACCCAAGAAAGCCTCCCGGTAACCATTCTGGTTGAACTGCCCAATCTGAACTATATCAATGGCCCCTTAGCCAGGTAGCAAACCGCTCTCCATCGAGCGAAAGATGGATTTCACATCTAGAGTGTAAGTACTTTTCTATCATTGGTTTACAGGATTAACAATAGGGACAGGCCTGACTTGGGGGAGGGTTGGGCAAATAGTGGACAACTGTTTCCCTCTCATGGGCACTTTTATGGGTCAAATTGGCCAACCTCGCCGCGCTGGTCGCTGGCGGGATTGATTGGACCGCGGCGAGACAATGCGACCAACCCGCGATTGATGTCCATGGTAACCCGTTCTGACGTCCCGTCGTTTTCAGCATGTAAGATAAAGGGATTCGATGGCTGCAAGATCGCAAAGCAAGCTGGCACGCTTATCCCGAATGGATTGGGAGGAAATACGCGTGCGCGTCGGGCAGGAACTGCACAAGCGGCAAGACTTGCTGCTCCACCGTATCGGTCTGCGCCAAGTCTCGGTACCCCTGAGGACCGACTCAACTCTGCTACAAGGCCAATTCTTTTTCCCTCCCGGTTCGGGGGCGGCTTTGGCTGCCCTGGTTCAGCAACATTTGCCGGCCGAAGCCGGGCAGACCCTGCGCGAGGCCGACGAGATCTGCGGCCACCGTTTTCGCCTGTTGGGCTATGCCAACCTTGATTTCAACCTCGATGGAGGTTTGAGGGCTACGGACGCAAACAAAGCGGAAGGCATCGACTGGCACTTGGACCCTGTCCACGCCCGACGAGCGCCACTCGAGCCATGGTTCAAGATTCCCTTCCTCGACTTCACTGCGATTGGCGACCACAAGGTCATCTGGGAACTCAACCGTCATCAACACTTGGTCACGCTGGCCAAGGCGTTTCTTCTTAGCAGAGACGAGAAATATCTGCGCGAGCTGATCGCGCAATGGCACAGCTGGATTCAGGCGAACCCCCATCCCATGGGGATCAACTGGGCGAGCAGCCTCGAGGCGGCCTTTCGCAGCTTATCTTGGATCTGGATCGATCAGTTGCTCTCGCGCCAACCGCAATGCGACCTATTTCGCGCGGAATTGGCGCCCGTGCTCGGGTTTCATGGGCGTTACATCGAACGCTACCTTTCCACTTACTTCTCGCCGAACACGCACCTGCTCGGCGAAGCGGTGGCGCTTTTCTTTCTCGGAACCCTCTATCCCCGCATGCCCCGGGCGGCAAACTGGAAGCAGACGGGATGGCGCATCATCCTCCAAGAGTCTGAACGGCAGGTGCGTCCGGATGGCGTTTACTTCGAGCAGTCTCTCTACTATCACGTCTACGCCCTCGATTTCTTTATGTATGCACGTTTGCTGGCCTATCAGAACGAAATGGAAATCCCGCCCGCCTACGACGCCGTGCTCGGAAGAATGCTCGAGGTCGTCGAGGCATTGGCCCAGGCTGGCCCCGCAGAGGGTTTCGGCGACGACGATGGCGGACGATTGTGGAATCCGCGCCGCAATCGCGTCGAGCACATGACCGATTCGCTCGCCATCGGCGCCGTGATGTACTCGCGCCCATTCCACGCCTCGCGGTTAACCGAAGAAGCGATATGGCTCTTTGGAAGCCGAGCTCTCCAGTTTCTAACACCAGAAGCTCCGGCAGCGAAAGAAGCATTGCAGTCCGTCGCGTTTCCCGAGGGCGGCATTTACGTGCTTGCCGATTCGCAGCCCTATCCGCAAACCATGGCCGTCGATGCGGGACCGCAAGGTGTGGGCCGCTCCGGACACGGCCATGCCGACGCCTTGAGTCTGCGTCTCACGATGAATGGACAGCGCTGGCTCGTCGACTCCGGCAGCGGCGTTTATATTTCAAGAGATCCGGCCGACCGCGACAATTTCCGCGGCACCGGCGCGCACAACACCGTGCGTATCGATGGCCTCGACCAGGCCGTGGCCGAAGAGCCTTTCTCGTGGACTCATATTCCAACCACGACGGTCGAAGACTGGGTCGTCGGAAAAAGCTTCACCTACTTTGCCGGCAGCCACAACGGATATACGCGACTGGCCGACCCGGTCACTCACCGCCGCCACGTCTTGAAAATCGCAGGCGGCCTCTGGCTGGTGCGGGACCTAGCCCTGGGACAAGCCGAACACGAGCTCGAAGTTCTCTGGCACTTCGCGCCGGATCTTGACGTGGAAGCCGTTGGAGATGGACGGATCGAGATATCACGAGCACAGGCGGTCGCGAATGGAGACAGGTTGAGCCTGGTCATTCCCCAGGAAACCGTCTGGCAAACCTCAACCGAAGTCAGCCGGACCTTGCTGTCGCCGTGCTATGGCGCGGTGCAACCGGCGCCGCTCGTACGATGCAGCGCTCGCGTCTCACTGCCTGCGGAGTTAGCCACCGCTCTGATACCCCACTCTGTAGCCAGCGCGGGCTATCCAGAACCTCGCATGGCCAGTATGCCCCACGCCGCGGTTCAGGTCTACGAACTCGAATATCATGACGAAAACCAGGGATTCTTTTTCGCCCTCAGCGAGGCATGGAATTACGGCCCCTGGTCGTCCGACGCACGGGTACTCTATTGCCGCATCGAACAGGAAAAGCTGACGCATCTCGTGGTAATCGGCGGGACGCACGTCGCATGGCAGGGCAAGCTGCTGATGACAGCGGACGCGTCGTTTACTTTTTTCGAGTGGCGCAAGCAAGACGCGATCACAAATGCAGGTCTCAGCCGCGTTTCGCTGACTCCACTCTTCGAACAACTGACTGGCGGTTCGGCGCCGGTCGACGTTAGTCCTATTTCAACCACATACGCGGAGAAGCAATAATGTGCGGCATCGCTGGCATTCTTGAATTCGGACGGGACGCACGCGCCAACGCCGCCGCTCTGCGCGAAATGTGCCGCGTCATCACGCATCGCGGACCGGATGACGAGGGTTTCTATACCGACGGCGTTGCCGGCATCGGCATGCGCCGCCTCAGCATTGTCGACGTGAAGGGCGGCCATCAACCGCTTTCCAACGAAGACGGTACCCTATGGATCGTCTTCAACGGAGAGATCTACAACCATCTCGCCCTGCGCGAGCAACTGATCGCGCTCGGCCACCGCTACGTCACCCACAGCGACACCGAAACAGTCATCCATCTTTTCGAAGAGTACGGCCCCGATTGCGTGCAGCATCTGCGCGGCATGTTTGCTTTCGCCATCTGGAACCGAAACACAAAAACTCTTTTCATTGCGCGCGACCGCCTCGGCATCAAGCCGCTTTACTACCGGCTGACTGCCGAGCGCCTGTTGTTCGGGTCGGAGATCAAGGTGCTGTTCGCACACGGCGGGACTCGCCCCGAGTTCAACCGCGCCACGCTGCCCGAATATCTCGCGTTTGGATACCTGTCAGGCGAGGAAACGTTCTACGCCGGAATCCAGAAGTTGATGCCCGGCCACACGATGACCATTGGTCCCGAGGGCAAAGCTGACATACGGCAGTACTGGGACCTCGACGCCTCGAAACCGCACCAATCCCGCGACGAACAATATTACGTTCAGAGCTATCGCGAATTGCTCGAAGGGGCCGTCCAGAGCCACTTGATGAGTGACGTCCCTCTCGGCGTGTTTCTCAGCGGGGGCGTCGATTCAAGTGCCGTGGCCGCGCTGATGACCAAAATTCGCCGCGAGCCCGTGGAAACATTTTCTGTTGGGTACACCGAGCAGACCTACAGCGAACTGCCCTTTGCGCGGACCGTTTCCGAGCACATCCATTCGCGCCATCACGAAGTATTCGTGAGCGAGCAGGATTTCTTTGGCGCGCTTCCGCACCTGATCTGGCATGAAGACGAGCCGATCGCATGGCCTTCCAGCATCTCGCTTTATTTTGTCGCTCGCCTCGCACGCGAGCGCGTGACCGTCGTTCTTACTGGAGAAGGCGCCGACGAAACCCTCGCCGGCTACACGCGCTACGCCTTCACCCTGAAAAACGCGGCGCTTGATCGAGCATATCGCAGTGTCATTCCCGGCTTCCTACGTCGTGGATTGCGCAATTCTGTCGCGACCTCCTCGCTGCTGGGAGCCACGATGAGGCGGAAACTGGAGCACACTTTCCTCGCCAAAGACGGCAATTCCTGGGACTCTTTCTATTTCGATAATTTCTTCTCCGCCTTCGGTGGTGCGGAACAGGTAGGATTGCTCACCGAGGCATTCGCGCGTGAAGCGGCTCCCAGCACCGCATACAAGAACGTGCTCGGATATTGGGAACGCTCATCGGGCGAGATGCTGCAGCGCCTCCTGTACACCGATATCAAAACCTATCTTGTCGAACTGCTCATGAAGCAGGACAACATGAGCATGGCCGCGTCGATCGAAAGCCGCGTTCCGTTCCTCGATCATGTGCTCGTCGAGTTCGCGTCGCGCATTCCGAGCGAGGTTCAGATTCAGGGCTTGGCCGGGAAGCGCATCCTGAAAAAAGCAGTAGAAGATTTGTTGCCGCACGAGATTCTGTACCGGCCGAAACTCGGGTTTCCGACGCCGTGGAGTGGTTGGCTCGCGGGGCCGCGGCTCGAGACGATCCGCGCCATGCTTCTCGAACCCCGCAGCCTCGATCGCGGATATTTTCGTCGTGAATCGATTGAGAGGCTGTTCGAGGAGCACAAGGCCAAGCATCGCGACAACTACGATCGCATCTGGCGTTTGCTCAATCTTGAAGTGTGGCATCGCGTCTGTCTCGAAGGCGAATCGCATGCCGAAGTTGCAGAGCCCGCCATGCTAGCCTCAACGCGCTAAGAACCACTATTCGATTTTGAGGGTTGCATGCCAGCGCGGCCCGTCACTCTTATCAAACCTAGCGAGGCGCGGCCGACCGCTGCATAGTATGCTCGATAACCATGCGAACTCTTCGCCTGCTGTCGTGGTTTCTCGTTTGCGCCACGTGCTTTGCGTTTGCCCAACAACCATTTCTAACCAACCCGCAGTGGGCCAGGCTCATCGACGAATCAAACGGAGCCGTCCCCTACGAAAATCTGCGCTATCTCACCACCTTGCATCGTGTCCCCGCGACCGCGCAATTCGAGCAGGCCGCGCAGTTTATTTTGCAGCGCGCCCGTGAATACGGCTTGTCCGACGCCCACACCGAGGAGTTTCCCATTGATGGCACAAAAACCTACGGCCTCATGCGCTCCTACCTCGCTTGGAACGTCGAAGAGGCTCGGCTGTGGGAGGTTCGTCCTCAACATCTTCTGATCGGAGATTGGAAGACCGACCCGATCCGATTGGCGGATTATAGTCACAGTGCCGACGTGGAAACCGAACTGATCGACGTCGGCAACGGTGCCAGCGAGGCCGACTACAAAGACAAAGACGTTCGCGGAAAGATCGTTCTGGCCGACGGTGTTCTCGCCCGCGTGCAGCAGTTGGCGATCGCTCAGCATGGCGCGGCCGGTATCGTCAGCGATATGCCTAATCAAACCACCGCGTGGGCCGGCCTCGATACCACGATCATCCGCTGGGGACATCTCGACGCCCGCCAGCCCTCCGGCTTCGCTTTCATGGTCTCGCGCCAAACCGCCGGAGCCTTTCGCTCCCGCCTGGGCAACGGCGAGTCTCTCGTCTTGAACGCCCACGTCAAAGCGACGGTCGGCCCCGGCCACTGGACGGTCGTAACGGCCACCATTCCCGGCACCGACCCGAGCGCGGGTGAGATCGTCTACAGCTGCCATCTCGATCACGAGCGCCCTGGAGCGAACGATAACGGCAGTGGCTGTGTCACGATTCTTGAATCCGCGCGCATCCTCCAGCACCTCTTCGATTCCGGCGCATTGCCTCGCCCCAAACGCACCTTGCGTTTCACCTGGGGGCCTGAGGTCGAAGGTACGATGGCTTTTCTAGCCTCCCATCCCGAGATCAAGCAGCGATTGCGCGCCAATATCCATATGGATATGGTTGGAGGCGATCCCTTCAAGAGCAAGTCCATATTCCACGTCACCGCAACACCCTGGTCCCTGCCGAGTTTCGTTACCGACGTGGGATCGGCATTTCTCGACACCATTCGCGTCGCAGCCAGCGGCTACGCGGCCGGCGACATTCCAGCCGAGGACGGTATTGTCGAAACCCGCGCCGGAGCTTCCGGCACACGGAACGAACTCATCGCTGATATCACTCCATATTCAAGCGGCAGTGATCACGACGATTACGACTCTTCGACGATCGCCGTCCCTTCGCTCTACTTGCGCGACTGGCCCGATATCTACATCCATACCGATCACGACACGCTCGATCAGATCGACGCCACAAAGTTGCGCCGTGTGGCCTTGCTGGGGGCCGCCTCTGGGTACGTCTATGCCAGCCTGACCTCGCAGCAGCTGTCCACCGCGCTCCCGTTTCTTGCCGCACAAGCGGAAGCTCGGCTCGCCCAATCCTTCGCTGCTGCTCAGCGATTAGTGGACGACTCTAATCTCACACCGGACATTGCCTGGTACGAGGCAGAAAATCTTCTGCATCAAACCCTGCAGCGCGAACGAGCGGGGCTGCATTCAGCGGTCGAATTCACGAATGGTCCAAACGGAGCCGACGCCGAAGGCGCCAAGGCCTTGACCGAGCAGGAGGCGGCATTTGAACGCTGGATCGGCACAGAAGCCCAAAGGCGAGGAGCGGAAACGGCCAGCCCAGCCGCGCCCTGGGCCAGCGATGCGGATTCGAACAAGGTGCCGGTGCGTATTGGAGCATTCGGTCCGCTGACTTACCAGAATGACGACGTCCTGCGTGCTCGTCTAGGCAAGGAGCGCTACGGAAAGATCAAGCTCATGAACAGTGAAGCCACTCAATTACTCAATGTTCGCGATCAATCCGAACTCTATGCCTATGAGATCATCAATTTCGTCAACGGAAAGCGCGACGTCGGCGAAATCCGAGACGCGGTATCGGCCGAATACGGGCCATTACCAATAACTCTGGTAGTCGATTACCTTCAAGCCTGCATTGAAGCTCAGGTTATTCAATGGAAGTAAATGGCACCTACGGGCAACAAACAGAAGTCTACCTGACACTGGCGTAAGCGGTTAGCAGTTATCTAACTTCGGGATGCGTTCGACAAGATTGGTTGCAAAGTCGGCGTCAGCGCACTACAGTACGTCCAATGCGATGGTGGACTTCGGGACTCCGGTAAGGCCCTGAGGTCATGAGTCAATGAGAACCGAAAGGACACAAGTTTGAAAATTTCGCAAAAAGGCCTCTACGCACTCCAGGCAATCATGACGTTGGCGCGGCGCTACGGAACCGAGACGGTCAAAATCCGGGACATCGCCATCGATAGCGACCTGCCCGAAAAATTCCTTGAACTGATTCTCCTGGAGTTGAAAAACGCCCGCATCGTGGAGAGCGTTCGCGGCGCGAAAGGCGGTTACCGGCTGCGGCGCGCGCCTGCGGAAATCAAGCTTAGCGAAATCATTCGACTCGTCGACGGACCTCTCGCCCCCTTCGGCGATGCCGACCAACTGCGCAGCCTCATCGTCACCGATCCCGACCATCGCGCACTCTACGGAGTTTTTCTCGAGGTGCGGGACGCAGCCGCCAAAATCCTTGAAAGCACCTCCGTGGCCGACATCATCCGGGATGCCGCCAAGCCCGCCAAACGATCACGCACAGGGAAGAAAGTAAAAAAACGTCCGACCCTGTCGATCGTCCAGAAAGGTGCCAACAGCTAATTACGGGCTGCCCCTTACAATTTTGTCATCCTGAGCGAAGCGAAGGATCTGCTTCTGCCGTACTACGCGAGTACCGTCTGGTATTCGCTGTACGCGCCTTTGAAATCGGTAATCAGATGATTGCTTTCGAAGTGCCAGATTCTGGTTGCAACCTCATCAATCAGATCTTCGTCGTGCGTCACCAGCAACACGGTTCCCTGGTAGCGCTGCAACGAAATATTTAGTGCGTTGATTGATTCCAAGTCCAGATGGTTTGTAGGTTCGTCGAGCACCAGAACGTTCGGCTTCTGCAGCATCAGCTTGCAGAATAACAAGCGCGCCGCCTCTCCACCGGAGAGGATATCCGTGCGCTTTTCCGCATCCTCCCGGGGAAACAGCATCTGGCCGAGAATGCCGCGAATTTCTTCCGTCGACGCCGCCGGATCCCACTGATGCAGCCATTCGAGCACCTTAATGCCGGGCTCGATCAGCGCCTTGTGATCCTGCGCAAAATACCCGACCGACGCTTCATGACCCCAGATGACTTTGCCGCCGTCAATAAAGGGACCGTCATACCCGCTCGTCTGGCGCAGTTCCGACACCGTCGTGGTCGGTGAATTCGCAAGCAGCGCATTGACCAGCGTTGTCTTACCTGAACCGTTGCGGCCCATCAAGGCGATTTTTTCGCCGCGGATCACGCTAGCCGTGAAGCCCGCAACAACCTTCGCATCCCCGTACGATTTCGTCACGCTCTCGACTTCCAGAATGTGCTTGCCCGACGGCCGTTTTTGCTCGAACTTCAGGTAAGGACGCTGTATGTTTGATCGCGCCAATTCCGTCACTTGCAGGCGCTCGACTTCCTTGCGCCTCGACTGCACCTGGCTCGATCGCGTTCCGGCCGCGAAACGAGCAATGAACTCATTCAACTGGTCGATCTTTTTTTCCCGCTGCGCATTCTGCGACTCGATCTGCGACCGTATCTGCGTCTTCGCCACCACCATGTCGTCATAGGTACCGGTGTACGTAATGATGGTCTCGTAATCGATGTCGGCAATGTGTGTGCAAACACCGTTCAGGAAGTGGCGATCATGCGAGATCACGATCAGTACGCCCTCGTACTGGTTCAAAAATGTCTTCAGCCAATGGATCGAATCGAGATCGAGGTTATTGGTTGGCTCATCGAGCAACAGCGCTTGCGGATGACCAAATAGCGCCTGCGCCAGTAGCACTCGGACTTTCTGCCCGCCCGGCAACTCGGACATCATGCGCTCGTGTTGCTCGTCGGGAATATCGAGTCCTTGCAAAAGAATCGCCGCGTCACTTTCGGCGGTATAGCCGTCTTCTTCGCCGACGATGCCCTCTAGTTCTCCAAGTTTCATGCCGTCGGCGTCGGTCATTTCTGTCTTCGCGTAAATCACTTCTCGCTCTTCGAGCGCAGCCCACAAACGCTTATTGCCCATGATGACGGCATCAATCACGCGGTACTTATCGAAGGCAAATTGATCCTGGCTCAACACGCCAAGCTTGCGCGGCCGGACGACGGTTCCCTTCTGCGGATCAAGTTCGCCCGTCAGCAGCTTCATAAACGTGGATTTGCCTGCGCCATTCGGCCCCGTCAGGCCATAGCGCTTCCCCGGTACGAACCCGGTGGACACTTCGTCAAATAGAACCTTAGCGCCGTAGCGCATCGACACATTGCTGACTGAAATCATGATGTTTTTTGGGAACTGCGGGAATCGATCCAATCGGAAGAAAACGCAGCTGCTACAGTAAGAATATCACGAGTGACCACTCATCTCGGCACCTGTCGAAGGGACACGGGAGACGGTAAATCGTGCTGATGTTCCTTCGTGAACCTCCGTGCCCTTTTGGCGAATGGCTGTTTCCCTAAGGCCTAACCGTAACCATCACCACCGAGTGGGGCGCAACGCTCGCCGAAAACATCCCTTTGAACTCACCCAATTCTTTTTCCTGCCAAAGATCTCGGACCTTGGCAGTCAAATGTGTCGGGTATCCCAGATCTTCCCAGCTCACGGCGATATTTTTCTCGTCGATCCCGCGATTCAGCAGAACGACCGCTCGGCTTCCATCGTGCAGCGGCTTCGACCATACCTCCAAATTCCCCTCTTTCCGAACCCGCTGCCCTTCCTTACCCGCCACGTCCTGATCGACCTCGATCACTTCCTTTTTCGTGAGGATCTGGCGAATGTCCGGCTTCATCTCCCTTATATCGTTTCCAGCAATTAAAGGAGCCGCGAGAATCGCCCACAAACTGAAGTGCGCCCGATATTCCGAAACCGTCATACCTCCGTTGCCTACTTCCAGCATGTCGGGATCGTTCCAATGCCCCGGCCCCGCGTACGATGCCAGCCCCACCTGCAAATCCAGAATTTCCGTCATCCCGTTGGAACAGCAGTCGCCATTGGGCCATTTAACCTTGCCTTCCCAACGGTCGCTGATGTCGCCTGTGGTTCGCCAAAGATTTCCCACACCGTTCGCCCATAGCCACGGCTTACTCGTTCCCCATTCGCAAATACTGAAGACAATCGGCCGCCCCGAAGCATCCAGAGCAGCCCGCATCAGTTCATAAGAAGACCGGGCGTCCTGTGTCGAGGTCTCGCACCAGTCAAATTTCAGATAGTCCACACCCCAAGCCGCGTACTGCCGAGCATCTTGAAACTCATATCCGCGACTCCCGGGTCGTCCCTGGCACGTCTTCGTGCCCGCGTCGGAATACAGTCCAAACTTCAAGCCCTTGCCGTGCACATAGTCGGCCAGCGCCTTCATGCCCGCAGGAAAACGCTTGGGATCGGCAACGATATTCCCTTGACCGTCGCGGTCGATCTGCCAGCAATCGTCAATCACCACGTATTGATAGCCCGCGTCCTTCATCCCGGAGGTGACCATGGCATCGGCAATCTGCCGGATGAGGTCCTCACTCACGTTGCAGGCAAATTTGTTCCAACTATTCCAACCCATCGGAGGCGTCGCGGCCAGCAAACTTGAGGCAGAACTTTTCGTCGTTTCGTCGCGATCCGACGCGTCCGCCACCAAACCGAGCAGGAAAACAACCGCAATCAGAATCGGTGCGCTTCTCCTCACAGGTCTCTCCACGAAAAGGGTGAATTTGCCCCGCTTGAATCGATGATCCGCAAAGTCTAACGCATCGAACCCCGCCAGTATAGGACTCCCTGCCACCGTTTTCTTATGTCGACCACTGTGGTTTTCGCCGTTCCTCCAGCCTTTTTCTCGCTTGCAGCATCGAAAGAAACCGATGCCGATCGTTCTCCAGATTGTCTGGTTGCTCATCCTCTCCATCCCCGTGGCCTGTGTGGCTTGGACGGTTACCCACGAAGAAGTATTTCGCGAACCCCGCGACTATTGCCAAAAGCAAGCCAAATCAGGCAAGAACGGTCCTCGCCGCAAATTCTTCTACCTCTTCACTTGCGAGTATTGCTTCAGCCATTATGTAGCCGCCTTTTTCCTCGTCATCACCCGCTTCAAACTCTTATATGCCGACTGGCGCGGCTACGCGATCGCCCTATTCAGCCTCGTCTGGATTGCAAATCAATACATGAGTATCTACAACCGCCTGCGCCTCGATATCAAACAGGAACAGGTGGAAATCCGGGAGAAGGAAGCCGAGACCCACGTTCGACCGCGTCAAGCCGCCTGACGCATTACAACCCTCCTGAGCCGTCCCGTTTTCCCTCGCATCCTACCTCACGCCACGAAACGTCGCGCGTGCGCGTCATTTCGAATCAGAACTTCCCATTGACGCCCGGCACAGCCGGGGCTTAAATTTCTACTTCGAGTAAACGATTACCCAATCCAGTTTCCTCGCGGGGAGCGATAACACGTCTATGCTGCAGCGTTTGCGGGAAGAGGTCCTCGAAGCCAACCTGGAACTGGTACGGCAGAGCCTCGTCCTGTACACATTCGGGAACGTTAGCGGCATCGCACGAGAGCAAGGCCTCGTGGTCATCAAACCCAGCGGCGTCCCCTACCAGACAATGACCCCGCAAGACTTGGTCGTAACCGATCTCGCAGGCACGATCATCGAAGGACGGTTGAAACCGTCTTCCGACCTCCCCACACACCTGGTTCTCTACAACCACTTCCCCGGAATCGGCGGCATCGCGCACACACACTCCGCGTATGCCACCGCTTGGGCGCAGGCTCGCAAACCCATCCCGTGCTTTGGCACCACCCATGCCGACTATTTTCACGGCGAAGTGCCGGTAACCTCCGATCTCACGGAATCGGAAATCGCCGGAGAGTACGAAGAAAATACCGGGCATGTCATCGTGCGCGGCCTGCAAGATGCCGACCCGTTAGCGACTCCCGGTATCTTGGTCGCCAACCACGGCCCTTTCACCTGGGCACGGGACGCCACAACCGCCGCCCACAACGCGGCCATTCTCGAGTACATTGCGCGCATGGCGTATTTCACCCTTGGCATCGATGCAGCCGCACCATCGGCCGGAAATTCATTGCGCGACAAACATCACTTTAGAAAACATGGCAAGAACGCATATTATGGGCAGGCCGAGCATCAAGAGAATAAGTAAGACAAAACAGAAAGAGGAAAAAGCGAAGCGATGACTTTACTGCTTGCGACCCTGGTGCCCAGCCAATTAGTCCGCCTCTCCCCCATCGACATCGTCATCGTGGTTTTCTATTTTGTCCTCGTTCTCTCCATTGGCTGGTATTTGAAGGGCCGCTCCAACACCGGTGAAGACTTCTTCATGGCCGGACGCGAGATGACCGCATGGGTCGCCGGCCTCAGTTTTCTCTCCGCCAATCTCGGTGCGCTGGAGTTGATGGGCTGGGCGGGATCGGCCTACCAGTAAGGCATTCTGGCGACTCACTGGTATTGGATCGGCGCGATCCCCGCCATGTTGTTTCTCGCTCTCGTGATGATGCCGTTCTACTACATTTCTAAAACCCACTCCGTCCCTGGGTACCTCAAGCTCCGCTTCGGAGAACCAAGCCGCGCGCTCTCCGCCGTTTCCTTCGCCTTCATGACTGTGCTCATGAGTGGCGTCAATATGTTCGCCATGGCCAAGGTCATGCAAATCGTCCTCGGCTGGGACATCAATTTCAGCATCTGGGTTTCTTCGTTGACGGTCGCCATTTATGTCACGCTCGGCGGCCTGCGCTCCGCCATTTTCAACGAAGTTCTCCAGTTCTTTCTCATCTGGGCGGGAGCGCTGCTTATTCCCATTCTCGGTTTGTACGAAGCCGGCGGCTGGACCAACCTCAAGCTGCAAATCGCTCATCGTGCCTCCGATCAGTACGTCCATCTCTGGTCAGGTCTCGGCTCCTTCAGCAACAATCCGATGGGAATCAACTGGGTGGGCATCGTCTTCGGATTAGGCGCCATCATTTCCATGGGCTACTGGACCACCGACTTCCTCGTCGTGCAGCGCATTCTCGCCGCAAAAGATATTCGCAGCGCGGAAATGGCGCCGATCATCGGTGCCGGCTTCAAGATGTTTGTTCCAATCATCGTGATCCTTCCCGGATTGCTTGGTTTGGCTGTGTTACCTGAGAAACTGGTCCCTGAATCGGTCGCAGCCTTAACTGGAGGCCACAGTTACAACGACGTTCTGCCGCTAATGCTCGCTCGTTACTGCGGCCCTGGCTTGTTAGGCCTCGGAGTTACAGCGCTGATCGCCGGATTCATGTCCGGCATGGCGGGCAACGTAAGCGCTTTCACCACCGTGTGGACCTATGACATCTATCGCCCGCTCATCAACAGCAAGGGCTCCGACCATCATTATGTAAACATGGGCCGTTGGACAACGATCATTGGCGTGTTGATCAGCGTTGGAACGGCCTATCTCGTGATGCAATTCGCCAGCATCATGGATTACGTGCAAGCTCTGTTCAGTTTCTTTATCGCCCCTCTCTTCGGCACGGTTGTGTTGGGAATGCTCTGGAAGCGGGCAACCGGCGCGGGCGGATTCTGGGGATTGCTCTGCGGAACCCTCTCTTCGATCGGCATGTGGACCTGGGTAAAACTCGATCCGACGGCTCTGCGCTATGTCGCCCTGTCTCCGCACGCCAAAGGTCTGGCGCAGGATATGTTTCAGGCGCTATGGTCTTTCATCGTCTGCGTAATCGTGACCGTAACTGTAAGTCTCGCGACCGAACCAATTGCCGACGGCAAATTGACAGGCCTCGTCTACGGATTAACGGAGATTCCGTCAGTTGGAGATGTTCCCCTTTATCAAAAGCCGCTTTTCTGGGCTGGTGTAGTGACGGTAATTTTCTTCATCCTGAATATTATTTTCTGGTAATCGAAGGCCCGTTTCGAACGGGTCTGGATTTTTTTGGGGGGCGGAGCATGATTTCAATCTGGTTCTTCATCGGCATTTCACTGGCAGTAAACGGCGCGCTGATTCTCGCCGCTGGAATTTATCAACTCGTGTACCCTCCCGCCAATCCTGGCGTAGTCTTGTTCAACCTGCATGCCGGGGTGTGGTGGGGCGCGGCGCTCCTCGTCTTCGGTCTCATTTACTGTTTTAAGTTCGCGCCGCGAAAACAGTCGTAGCACCCGATTCGGTTTTTGTAGGATTCGACGTTTCAGTTCATTTTTTGGAATGTGGCAAACGTTTTCCTAAGAGCGCAAATTTATGACCTCAAAAACAATGACGATGGGCTTGATTGTCGGCAACCGTGGATTCTTCCCAGATCATCTCGCCAAGAGCGGACGGGAAGAGATGCTGCGCGTACTGACCGCCGGCGGCATCGACGTAGTGGCTCTTTCTCCCGAAGAGAGCAAATATGGCGCGGTCGAGACGCGCGAAGAATCACGCCGATGCGCCGATCTTTTCAAGCGCAATCGCGATCGCATCGACGGCATCATCGTTACCCTGCCCAACTTCGGCGAGGAGCGCGCCATCGCCGACACCTTGCGCCTCGCAGATCTCCGCGTGCCGGTGCTGATCCAAGCCACTCCCGACGATCCCGCAAAAATGACGATAGCCTTCCGGCGTGACAGTTTCTGCGGCAAGATGTCGGCTTGCAATAATCTTCGCCAGTACGGCATTCCCTATTCCATCACCGCTCTCCACACCGAGAGCCCCGATTCAGCCGATTTTGCGACCGATCTGCAATGGTTCGCGGCGGTCTGTCGCGTGGTCAAGGGATTCCGTAATCTTCGCGTCGGTGCCATCGGTGCCCGCCCCACGGCCTTCAATACGGTCCGCTACAGCGAGAAGATTCTGGAATCTCATGGCATCTCGATCGAAACGCTCGATCTTTCCGAAGTCCTCGGCCGCGTTGAACGCATGAAAGACAACGACGATCAGGCCCAAGCCAAACTCTCCGCCATCAACAAATACGTCGATGCAAGCAGCGTGCCCGGCGCCGCTCTCCTGAAGATGGCGAAATTGGGAGCTGTCGTTGACCAATGGATGGCAGCGACCGAGGTCACGATCAGCGCCGTCCAATGCTGGACTTCGATCGAAGAAAATCTGGGTGTCGTGCCCTGCACAGTAATGAGCATGATGAGCAACGAACTGCTCTCCAGCGCCTGCGAGGTCGACATCTGCGGCGTCCTCGGCATGCACGCGCTGCAACTGGCTTCGGGATTCCCCTCCGCCCTCCTCGACTGGAATAACAATTACGGCACCGATCCGAACAAGGCAGTCTGCTTCCATTGCTCAAATTTGCCCAAACATTTTTTCCGTTCCGTAAAGATGGATTTCCAGGAAATCATCGCTGGCACCGTCGGCAAAGAGAACACCTTCGGAACCTGCGTCGGCTTGATCAAGCCGGAAAAGATGAGCTTCGCCCGTTTTTCGACCGACGACACCGCCGGAAAAATGCGGGGCTACGTGGGCCAGGGACGATTCACCGATGACCCGCTCAACACCTTCGGCGGCGCTGGCGTAGTCGAAATCGAAGAAATGCAGAAATTACTCCGTTACATTTGCAAAAACGGCTTTGAGCATCACGTCGCTGCGAATCTCACCCGGTCATCGTCTATCGTCACCTCCGCAGTGCACGAAGCTGCCACGCGCTATTTGGGCTGGGACATGTACTGGCACGGTGGAGAAAACGGAGGCTGCTGATGGCCATCGTCGCCGGCGTCGATTTTGGAACTCTCAGCGTGCGCGTCTCCCTGGTCGATAGCGATCGGGGAATCCTAGCCTCAGCGACCCAGGAATACCCGCTCCATCGCAAGCGAGACGATCCGGAATACGCCACGCAATTGCACGCGGACCACATGCGTGCTCTGGCCGCAGCCACGCAAGAAGTCATCCGCCTGGCCGGCATTCAGGGCAATCAGGTCGAGGCAATTGCTCTCGATACTACTGGCTCTTCGGTCATCCCCGTCGATCGGAACATGCAACCTCTCGGGGAGTACTACCTCTGGTGCGATCACCGCGCCAAGGGCGAGGCGGCTGAGATCACCGCCGCGGCGCTCCGCGAAAACCTTGAAGCCATCCAGTGGTGCGGCGGCGTGTACTCGTCGGAGTGGGGCTTCTCGAAGTTGCTGCACTGGCTGCGGCACAATCCCTCGCTCCGGTCCGAGTTTGCATCGGCGTTTGAGCATTGCGACATGGTAGCCGCCACGCTGTGTGGCATCACCGAACCCGGCAAAGTAAAGCGCAGCATCTGCGCCATGGGGCACAAATGGCTGTGGAATGCGCAACTCGGAGGACTCCCGCCCGAAAGCTTTTTAGTGAAAGTCGATCCTCAGTTGCAGGGTGTTCGCGCGAACCTGGATGGCCAGTACGCCACCTCCGATCAGATTGCGGGGACGCTCTCCGCCGAATGGGCTGAAAAGCTGGGTCTCAAACCAGGAATCCCGATCCCCGTTGGCGCCTTCGACGCGCACTGGGACGCAATTGGAGCGGGCTGCCGCACTGATGACATGGTGAACGTCGTCGGCACTTCCACCTGTATTATCGGCATCACTCCATCGGTCAGCCTCGTGCCCGGCGTCTGTGGCGTGGTTCAAGGCAGCGTGCATCCTCAGCGAACAGGCATCGAGGCTGGCCTCTCCGCCGTGGGAGATATCTTCAGCGCCATCGCATCTCGTGCCGGTACCGATGTAAGAAGTTTGAGCGTGGGACTCGAAAAATATCGCGCCGGCCAGACGGGCCTACTCCGCATGACTTGGGATAACGGCGACCGCACCGTCCTCGTCAACCCCAACCTGCGCGGCGTCACGCTGGGCTGGAACCTGCAGAGCACGGCGCAAGACGAACTCTTTGCCGCCATCGAAGGGACCGCGTTTCACACTCGCGTCATCCTTGACCGGATGGCCGGGCACGGTGTGAACATAAAGCGTGTAATTAACGCGGGAGGCATTCCCCAAAAGAACGATGTCCTGAATCAGGTCTATGCCGATGTTCTCGGTCGTCCCGTGCTCGTTCCCGATAAGAGCGTGGTCAGCCTCGGATCCGCGATTTTCGCTTTTGTCGCGGCGGGCACCTTCAAAACCATCGACGAAGCCCAGGACAAAATCTGCCCTTCCCATAAGAAATTTTTTCCCGATCCATCGGCGCAACGAGTTTATGAATGCTTGTACCCTTTGTATAGCAAGTTATATTTCAGTCTTGGAGAAACCGGCCCTGCGGGCGCACCCGGATTGGGCGACGTGTTGCCAACTCTGCTTGCCGTCGCCGCCTCGTGTCGCCCATCGGTATAGAGCAACACTCCCGCCTGTCACCACCGTACCGAGACCGCTAGAAATGCTTTACTTCGTAATCCCTTCGGTTTCGAGCAGCGAATCGGTCTCCGCTTCAAGCTTGAGGTCCGACATATCGAGAAGAAGATTTCCCGGATTCGTCGCGTACGCCAATCCCGTCTCGATATCCAGCGTGCCTTCCCGGATCTTTTTCTCGATATCCCCGTCGAAACACTGCATCCCATCTTGTTCGCCCACCCGCATCGCGTCGAGCAGGGTCTTGCCATCGGCCTCGCCCTTCTCCACGTATTCACGCGTCCGCAGAGTCGACTTCAAGATTTCAATAATCGCCATGCGCCCGCTGCCGTCCTTGCGCGGAACCAACCGCTGCGAAACAATGTAGCGGAAGCTCTTCGCCAACCGGTTCCGGAGCGTGTGCTGTTCCGCCATTGGAAAGACACCTACGATTCTCTCTACTGTCTTCGAGGCGTCAATTGTGTGCAACGTTGAGAGCACGAGGTGACCCGTTTCCGCCGCCTCCATGGCGATCTCGATCGTCTCCTTGTCCCGCATCTCTCCAACCAGAATCACTTTGGGAGCTTGCCGCAGCGCCCCTCTGAGCGCCAATGCGAAGCTCGGCGTATCGCTGTGCAACTCGCGCTGGTTCACAATGCAGTTCTTGTGAGGATGCAGAAACTCGATGGGATCCTCGATCGTCAGTACATGATACGACTGCTCCAAGTTGATGCGGTCTATGATAGCCGCCAGTGTCGATGACTTTCCCGACCCGGTCGGTCCCGTGACCAAGACAATTCCGTTACGCAAACCGACAATCTTCTTCAACTCGACAGGCAGGTTGAGCGTATCGAAGTCCGGAATCTTATCTGGAATGACTCGCATGACGATCGCACACGATCCGCGCTGCATGAAGATATTGACTCGAAACCGATGAGTACCCGGCAAACTATAAGACACGTCGCACGAACCCAATTCCCTCAAGTTATCGAGCGCATTCTGGTTATTGCCCATCAGGTCGGCCGCAATCCGACGCGTGTCGTCGCTCGTCAGGGCGCGGGTTGCACCGGCCGGAGCCAGCTTTCCGCCGACCTCAACGAGCGGCGGCTTTCCCGGTGAAAAGAACAAGTCGCTGATCTTCGCCGAGCTCTTCAGCATCGCCGTCAGTAGGGCCTGCGTCACCGACGTCGCGGGCACTCCGGAATCAGCCCCAACGTTGGCCGCTCGCGGCACGGCGGGAGTCAGCTTTGGTGTTCCAATCGAGGAAGACATAAGGGGCAACTCTTTCATTACGGACGATCGAGGTAGGCGGTGATAAGAGTAAAAAGGTTCAGTCTTGCTAACATCTTATGTTCGAGGCAACACTTCGTGCGCGCGAGGGATGACTGAACATACCAAAGTTCCGCGCGCCCTCGGGGATATGCCTGCTGAGGTACAACACACTCTCTTCAAACCGCCCGGCCCTTGCGAAAAGACCATGTCATACCCCACGAGTAAAAGGCGACAATCATCAAAATATTTACCGGCATACCGAAGATTATGTACAGCACCGGCATGAACAAGACTGTCTTTTGCAGGAATAGCGCTTGCAAAAGCATCTGCATTGGCAAAAAGAGTGCCAGGTGGGTCATGGCGATAATCGTGAGAAATCCCTTTTTCGGTAATCCGAAATCAAAGATGTAGTAAGTCAACCCAAACAGCAAAGGTATAACCGAGATTAGCGCAATTCCCGCGGTCATAAGCCCTTCCATATAACTGTCGGGTGTATGAGGGAAACGGGCTGGCAAGAACACGAAATATAGTAACGCCGTCATCGGCACCAACAGCGACCCCCTCAGCAAATACATGACTGGAATGAGATTGTCCGACAGAAAGAAACTCGCACCAAAAAGCGCACCGGTGATGATACAAGCGCCGCCCCACACCGCAGCGGTGGGCAAAACGGGTTCCATGCGCAAAAACGGTATATCAAAGTTGATGAACGTAGTCAGGTGATGGGGGGTCAGTCCAATTTCAGCGCGCAAAGGCAAAACCCGAATTCCAAATTCGAGAATTAGCGCCCAGAATCGACAGATTCTCGGCAACAATAGCAGCCAGATTGAAGAAAAACAGACAAACAAACTGATCGCTGTAACCAGGTTTAAGGGACCTAGCCGAAAGTGGGCCAGCGCCCTATGCATCTCGATCACTCCACCACGATGTCCGCGGGGGAGGATCGGATCGCCTGGCTTTGGCAGCTCGCCCAGTGTGGCGATTCTCGGGCCATGCTCAAAACTCCCGGAAGAAGCCAACGCTTGGTCCCCCTCTCTGGTAGAACGGGCTGTGGTAGTAGTCGCCCACAACGTTGACTCCCCAATTCTTGCCGATCCACTGCCGCCAGGTGGCAGTTAGAGTCTGGCTTTCAAAATCACTCAAACTCACAGTCGGCCCGATGAGTTGGAATGCTTCTTTCCCGAAACCAACCCGAACCGTCACATAGTGCTCTTTGTTTCGTCCCTGAGTAAGTGCGACAAAGGCTGCCGGCGAGAAAACAGAACCCGGATTGCTGACATTAAATCGGATTCCCTCTTCAACAATCCACGGTTTTACAAAGTAGTAGGTGCTGCCTAAGAAGAAGCTGTGATCGCGATGGATATCTTTAGCCGCGTAATAACCCACGCCAATCGTGGTAACCAACTGCTTACGGCTCATCCATTTCTTGTTGATGAAAGCGTCCGTTCGGAAGCGCGGCCAGAAAAAGCCGCCAACACTCGACCCAACCGTCAGCGACCCAAACCAGTTCGGAGTAAAGTTGTATGTGTCTCCCGCCCCCAGATACACCCCGGCATCGCCGAATTCGTGCTGGCCGTTGACCTCGGCGTTCCAGATATTCTTGCCCGCGGTCACACTTCCCCGGGCGTATCCGCCATCCCAATGTCCGAAACTGTTGGTTAGGTCTTGATAGTCGCCGCCCGCTTCCACAAAGTTATTTAACTGTTTCGATCCAATTTGCACGGGCAAGTCCGTATCCAGCTGCAGTGGAGAAGACTGCTCGGGACTGGGGACCCCCGGAACGGTCAACGCAACACCGGCGTAAGGTGCAGCATCCTGCCCTTGCAAATACGGCGCGGCAGCGAAGGCAACAAATGCCACCACGATAAGAGACGTCGCGGAATTTCGCTGTTGTGGGCGAGTAATTTTCATTGAACGGAGCTCTCAGTCTCGAATCGAAGGTCTTTTCCGTCTCCGGCGATGATCATCCACGCGTCCTTGTCCCGGACTACCCTGGCCACACCCATGACGATCTTCGGCTCCGCAAAACGAGCGGCGGAAAGCCGCCAGGTTTCGTGATTCAACGTGTCAGGATGATTCGCGTCGACAGTGATAACTCCCGCGTTTTCAGATAACTTCCATTTCACCTGTTTTCGCGAATTCAAGAAGTTTGCCAGTTCGGTCATGGTGTACCAGCGAAATCGTCCCGCCGTTCTCAACCGTCCGGTCTGCTCCATCCAGCGATCCACGAGAGCGTGATATTGCAGAATGCCAGGGGGATGGAAATACACCAGTCTCACCGACTGTTGGTTCGAGGAGAAGTCTGTAATCGCCATGAGCCACCGCTCGATTTCCTCCGCGGAGTACCCTTCGGTGCTCATCTCCTCGAAACCGGCAGCCCGGTCGAGGTGAAGGATGGGAAATGCCCATACGTTCCGCGCCTCGCGTTTGCCGTTCCGGTATCCCTGCGTCGGACCCATGCCCGTGTCGCCGGTAAAGTAATACGCGACGAAGCCATGGGCTTGCAGCCAGTTTGTGACCCAGGGAGGTTGGTTTCCATTTGGCGCAGAATATTCAACCACCGGCTTGTTCGTAATCTGTTCCAGCGCGCTCTTGTTCAGTGCGAGGTACTTTTCCAGGGTTTTCGGATCGTCGGTCTCGACATGAGCGGAAAAGTAGTCATGAATCCAGCCGCCGTGGCTCCCAACTGAATAGCCGAGCCCCATGAACTTGCGTATCAGACCTTGGCTGACCAAGTTGTGCTCGACGTTGAAACCCCTCGTGTCGCCTTCTTGGCTGGCGTCCGGACCCGCCGTGATGTGAATCGAATACGGCCCCTGCTCCATGATTTTCCAGGAGCTCATCTCTTGCAGTGGCTTAATCGCCGCATTGGAATCGATGTGCCAGTTCAGCACCAACCCGCCGACTCCGTCTGGAACAGACATCAGATAGGGCAACGACAGAGCGTGACTGGCGAAATACTTCAGAAACACATGCAGCATCAATCCATCGGTATTGCCTTTCAGATATCCAAGGGGCAAGTTGACAAACAACACCGATCCCTTTCGGTAAGAACTCTCTCCAGCCACAAGCCCATTAGTCGACTGAAATAAGACTTGGCCACTATACTTACCTGAAGTCACAAAGCTCGGATACTGCAAATCGCCATACTTATAGCGCCTAAGTTCAGTCTCGAAGACTCCACCAGCAGAAGCTAAATCATCCTTCCCTCCCCCGTTGCTGGTCTCTGGGTGAAACGGGTAGTACTTTCCTGGAGGGATCTCCATCTGCGCCACAACTGCACTCGTGCTACTCACGTTATTCCATTGAATGGTCTTATCACCAAGTTTGTCGTACAACGCGTAATCGACTCCGACCATGTCCGACATGCGAGACCGGCCGGGCGCAAAAGCGCCATTCAGGGAGAGAGTTCCGGCATCGTAGACCAACATCAACTTCCCTCCTTCGCCCACAAAGCGGTGCAGGGTGGCCAGAAATAGATCACTCGCCTGTTGATGGATTGAGTCCGGCAAGATCACTCCCGCACACTTCGATTCTCCCCACAGAGGACGGAGAAAATCCGAATCGTGCACTGGGACCACATGAAGACCTTCCTCGTTGCCTGCGTCCAGCCACATCGTCACTCGGGGGTCTGCGAAATTCGTGCCATCGGGCACCAGCAATAGAAGGCGATCGGCCGTTGACCGAAACCGGTCCCTCATCGCCCAA
>Ga0182030_10005677_pt1 | contig 26419 bp, 26 predicted proteins | sample 812S3MmetaG_FD_121299 | JGI IMG/M metagenome (GOLD analysis project Ga0182030, IMG submission 121299) | Permafrost microbial communities from Stordalen Mire, Sweden - 812S3M metaG (Illumina Assembly) | ecosystem: Environmental > Terrestrial > Soil > Wetlands > Permafrost | place: Sweden...
CAAACCATGGCAACTAGTCTCGGCATCCACGTTACAGGCGACCTCGGAATACACCGGGTCCGGCCCCTATCAGCGATCACCAGTTGCCTGCCAGGCCCGGTGACAACACCCCCCGGATCATGGACGACTGGGGGCAGAAATCATGCCGGGCCTAGCTGGCCAACCCCAGCTTACCCGGGGTCACGAACAAGGTAACGGGTGCAAACTGGCATCGATCTAGCTGCACTTTCGAAATGCGCGAGGGTGGCCGAAGCGATCGTCGGCCGCGGGTAAATCCTATCGTGTAGGCCGCCCTCTAAGTGCTCCGGAAACCCTAGGGCACTGACAAAAACGCGCTATGAGTTCATCACTGTCACGTGCGCTCGAAATCGAGCTTGCGCCCGGGTTCCAAGCAAGTTAAGGTGGAAAAAACGTTTCATTTAAGAATTTCGGAGGCTGCAATGCAACAGCGAGTTCGCAAGCCGTCAGATTACTTGACAGGACCGCTCGTGAACCCAACGGCGAGGCCAGGAGATCGTGACGCGAAGGCTCCCTATGTTCATTTCGGCTTCGATCGTCCGGATCCGAAAGCGCTCTATTCTCGCGAAATTGCGGCGTTGGAATGGGAGCGGATGTGGACAAAGGTTTGGACGTTGGCGGGCCTCGCATCCGATCTTCCTGAGATCGGGGACTACTTTCGATATGACTTAGGTCCCGAATCGTTCATAGTCGTGCGATCGGCCTTGGATTCCCTTCAAGCCTTCTACAATGTATGTCATCACCGTGGAAACCGACTCGTCAGAGAAAACTTCGGACGTGTTTCGACTTGCTTTCAGTGTGCATTCCATGGGTGGCAATACAGCCTTGACGGCAAGCTGAAAAAGATTCGCGACGAGGAGGCGTTCCAACCTGAAATGATCGCGGATAGACCGGGTTTGACACCGGTTCGATGCGAGGTGTGGAACGGGTTGGTTTTTATTTCGATGAACGATGATGTAGAGCCTCTCACACAGTTCTTGGGGGTCATCCCCGACCATCTCGGTGTCTATCCATTCGGACGGTTCAGGCCGCTTGCCGATATAGAATATCGCTGGAAAGCGAACTGGAAGGTCGCTCTCGACGCCTTTCTGGAGATCTACCACGGAATTGACGTGCATCCACAAATCATGTCATTCGCAGATCCCTATAACGCCCAGTACGATGTGTTCGACAAGGGAATAAGCCGCATGATCATCCCTCGAGGTTACGTCCCTGAGACCTGGGGAGACACGAGTCAGATAAACGAGGGGCTCAAAAATCAAATAATCAGCTTCGGCGGCGATCCTACGGCTTATGCGAATGTTCGAGGCGGAGATTTCAAACCGCATTACATGCGCTTAAAAAGAGCGTGGGGTGAATCAAACGGCCTCGATTACTTCAGCAAACTCAGCGATAGTCAAATAGGGGATAACTGGAACTACTTTATCTTCCCGAACGTTACGCTAAACGTTTTCTCTGATGCGTTCCTGATTCAGCGCTTTCGGCCCGATCCCGACGATCCTACCAGCAGCATCTACAACGCCATCACGATGAGCATCCCCGTGGCCGATCCCAACTACAAGGCGCAGGACTTGGCGAATCTCTCTCCCAAGGGCAATGTTGGGCCCTCGAATTTTACGGGCGACGTGCGTCCTCCGCGAAAGCACGCACAAGCCATCGAGGAACTCGGAACTGTATTGGAACAGGACGCGCTGCTCATACCGTACGTGCAACTTGGGGTCCAATCGCGCGCATTTAAAGGCTATCGCCTTAGCGAACAAGAGGTTCGTATCTGGAACAATATTCGAGAACTTGATGAGTATCTAAGCGGCCGCAAATGATGCCTGCCTAATCTTGCTTGAGAGGAATGAACATGCATGAATTAACGGCGGAACGCCGAATCTGGATGTATCGCACCATGGTGAAAAGCCGTGCCGTGGACGATCGCCTCAATAGTCTTTACCTCGACGGTAAGTCTCCGGTTTTCGACTTTAGGGCGGGAATTTTGCCGGGCGAGCTCCACCCGTCCAACGGACAGGAGCCATGTGCGGTTGGCGTCTGTGCTCACTTGGGACCGGAAGATTCGATTACGACCGGTCATCGGCCGCACCATGTGGCGATAGCCAAGGGCGTGAATCTCAAGGGAATGGTCGCCGAAATACTCGGGCGTGCGACGGGGCTCAGCGGCGGTCGCGGTGGGCACATGCATATTTACGATAAAGCGGTAAACTTTGGCAGCAGTGGGATCATCGCGGAGGGCCTCGGCCCCGCGGCTGGGATGGCATTCGCGGCGAAGTTCCGTGGAACTCAGAGCGTCGCCATTGCCTATATAGGCGAGGGCGCCGCGAACGCCGGTGCGTTCCACGAAGTACTTAACCTTGTCGGGATTTATAAGCTGCCTTTTATTCTGGTCGTAGAGGACAATGGCTGGGCTGTATCGGTGCCGAAGAGTTACTCGACTTCGGTGCCGAGGAACAGCGATCGAGCGGCCGCATACGGAATCCCGGGCGAATATGTGTCGGGTAACGATCCAGACTTGATTTTTGCCGCGGCGGGCCGTGCCGTGGAACGCGCCAGACGAGGAGAGGGCTCCACATTGCTCGAATTGCAGACCACGCGACTCAAGGGACATTTCGTTCCCGACGCGTTGGCTTATATGCCCGCCGATGAGCGCAAAGCGATGGTCGACATGAATCCCATCTACCGAGAGCGTCTCACCACCGAGGGCGTGCTGACAAACGAGGAAGCCCAGTCGCTCGAAGCGGCAGCGCTCGCGGAGGTAGAGGCAGCGTTTGAATACGCGATGAATAGCCGGTTTCCCAACCCGGAAGCTGCATTCGATTGTGTCTATGCGTAATACCCTGTCAATTATTTGCCCAATGGAAGAGACATGTCATCCGAAAGAACGTTGACGCTGGCGCGAGCAGGCCGCGAGGCGGTCATCTGGGAGATGGAGAACAACCCCGAAGTGTTTATGATAGGGCAGGACATCGTGGGTACCGGCGGCGTATTCCGCACCGCCGAAGGTCTGGCGAAGCGTTTCGGCAGGGACCGCATCGTCGAATCTCCCATCTCCGAGACGGGGGTGATTGGCCTCGCGACCGGCGCGGCAATGGCCGGCATGCGTCCTTTGGTGGAGATGGCATATATAGATTTCATCGGCGTCTGCTTCAACGCACTCGCCAATTTTGCAGCGAAGACCCATTATATGTCCGGCGGCCAGTATTCGGTGCCGATGGTGCTCGTTGCGGGAACCGGTGGCGGTTACAGCAATGCTGCGCAGCATTCGCAATGCCTATATTCATTGTTGGCTCATATGCCGGGTATGAAGATTGTGGTGCCGTCCAATGCCTACGACGCCAAAGGCCTGATGCACTCGGCGATTCGAGACGACAATCCCGTGGTGTTTCTGTACGCAAAGGCAGTAGCGGGATTGGGGTTTTTGGGGAAGCCGCATCCTCGGGCCATGATGGCGGTGCCTGAGGAACCGTACGTCGTACAATTCGGAAAGGCGCGGATATCGCGTGAAGGGAGTGATATAACTTTGGTGGGTCTTGGATACACCAGTGTGCTGGCCTTGGATGCCGCGGATCTTTTAATGCAGGACGACATCTCGGCGGAGGTGGTGGATTTGCGGAGTTTAGTCCCCCTCGATCGCGAAAGTATTTGCGCTTCGGTCGCCAAGACAGGGCGTCTCGTGGTCGCGGACGAGGACTATGGTAGTTACGGCGTCAGTGCCGAAGTGCTTGCCGCAGTCGCCGAAAAGATACCGTCAGCGCTGCGCGCGCCCGCGCGCCGTGTGACATTCCCGGATATTTCAATCCCGTTTGCGCGCCAGATGGAGTACCACGTGTTGCCGTCAGCACAAACGATTGCGGATGCGGCGCGAGCGGTTGTTCGAGGAGGAGAATGAGCATGTCGGATGTAGTAGTTCCGGCGGATCTTTGGGAGGTGGACGCTCAGGCCGTAGTAGTCACATGGTTGTATCAAGATGGCGCGGTCGTCAAGCAAGGGCAAGTCATCGCCGAGGTTATGATCGAGAAGGTTCAATTCGATGTCCTCGCTCCGAGCGACGGAGTATTGCATCACAAGATTCCTGCAAATGGGACGTTTGATCGTGGCGAGGCATTCGCGACTGTGAACGCTGAATGACGATGGCGGACACCGGTCCGATTCCGCAAAGGCTTTCGCCGATGCGATCGATGATCGCGCGGAAGATGCACGAGAGCCTGCAGAGCACCGCCCAGGTCACGTACCATGCGGAAGTTGATGCGCGGGCTCTGGTGGCCGCCAGGGCGGCATGGCGTACCGTGCACCCGCGAATAAGCTACGAGGATTTAAGCATTGGGGTTTTGGCTCGCCTTGTCTCTCAGTACCCTATTTTCAATGGCGCTTTTCTAAATGGGGAATTGCGGCTCAGCGATGCTGTGCATGTGAGCATCGCGATCGCGTTGCCCGATGCACTGGTCGCACCCGCGGTATTTGACTGTGAATCGAGGACGCTCGCCGAGATTGCGAGCGCGAGAGTTGATTTGGTAGCTCGAGCACATTCGAATAATCTAAGCATGCGCGAGATGACGGGAGGAACCATCACGATCTCGAATATGGGGGTGAGCCGCACAAGGTTCTTCACTCCAATTCTAAACGCACCTCAAATAGCGATACTCGGACTCGGTCAAATCGCCCCGCGTCCGTGGACAATCGACGGGCAGCTGGCGGTTGCGCCGGTAATGGGGCTCTCGCTCACCACCGACCATCGCATCGTCGATGGCAGTCCCTCTGGAGAGTTCCTAACTGCACTGTGTAAGGAGCTAGAATCCGTTGACGGGCCAAAATGACGGGAAAGGATGGAAGGATATGTCCGACGGCGGCCCGGCGAGCGAAAGCTTCGTGTGCGCCGCCACCGAGGTCGCAGAGGGCCGATACTTGGTCTGTAGCATTGCGGGGACCTCGGTTCTGCTATGTAGGAGTGCGGGTGCCCTGAGCGCAATCGAAAACCGCTGCTCGCATCAAGGAATGGCCCTTGCCGGTGGCCGGCTGATCGGAGAGCGGATCATATGCCCCGAACACGGCGCTGCATTTGACGTCAGAACGGGGAAAGCCCTTTCATTCCCCGCGGTATTTCCTATTCGATCGTTTCCATTGATGGAGCGCGACGGCCGAGTCATGATATTGATGCATAAGCCACTGGGTAGCATCGGACAATAGGCAGATTGCGCTCGTGTCGGCGCATGTATCCCTGGTACCCTCGTTGCACAACGCGTGTTTCATTAGCGTGTTGCCGCGCTGGCGCGAGCGCGATTGTAGACCTGCTGACTCAGGGGTTAGCGTTCGATACAGGATAGATTTTGAAGACGAAAAGAGCACCGACAATCAAAGACGTCGCGCTTGCCGCCGGAATGTCTCTCGGAACTGTTTCAGCCGTAATTCATGGAAGGACAACGGTCCACCGGGATATTCGGCAACGCGTCAAGCTGCCAATAGAGCAGATTGGCTATTCGCCCAACGCCATTGCGCAGAGCATGCAATCGGGTTCTACCCGATCCGTCGGTATTCTTGTCCGCGACATAAGTACCCCGGCAATCGCCGCCTTTGTAAGCGCCGCCCAAGACGCATTCTATGAGGCTGGTTATGCCACTGATAGCAATTTCCGGCGATAAGCATGCCCGCGAGATCAATCTCCTTAACGCGCTCACCGGAAGGAAGGCGGACGGGCTGCTTGTTTCTCATCAGCCTGAAGACGATGCGGATTTGCACGCTCTGTTCAAGAACGCCCAAATACCGATTGTGCTGGTCGAACACGAACAGCCGGATTGGACCGACGCGGTACTGGTTAACCACCGCGACGCCATGCGGCGAGCAACGGAATATCTATTGAATATCGGTCATCAGCGGATCGCGCTTCTTGTCGGCCTTCCCAACCTGTTTCCCTCGCGGGAGCGAATTGCGGGCTTCGACGCGGCACATAACGCGCTAGGTATATCGCTGGACACAGCATTGAAGAAGACGGATTCATATCTTGCCGAGTACGGATACCGAGAAACCATGCTACTGTTTTCTTCGCCGAAATCGCCGACGGCGATCATCGCCGGGGGCCCTCTTCTGTCCGGAGTCCTACGAGCGCGTTAGCAACCAAAAATCTGCGCATTCCAACCGATGTGTCGATCGTGGCAACGAGTAATTCCGACTTAGCCGAACTGACCATGCCGCCGATCAGCACTGAGAGATGGGATGCTAACACCGTGGGTACGATGGCCGCCCGCGTGCTCCTCGAACGGATTGATACACCTGCCGTCTACGAACCGCGGCGAATCATGCTGCCATGTGAGTTCTCGTTGCGCGATTCGTGTGCCCCTCCGCGGCACTAGCCTTTGCGCCCGTGCGCCGTGAAAACGTGCGCTCAGTGCAGACCCAGTTCTCGCCGGACCATATCGGCAATCGCCAACGAAGCGGTGATCCCTGGAGACTCCATCCCGAACAAATTGATCAACCCTGCAATTCCGTGATCACGGCGACCCTGAATGACGAAATCGACCGCGGGTTGCCCTTGACCTACGAGCTTGGGCCGAATGCCGGCGTAGTCGGGCGTGAGAGCGCCATCGGGCAACTCCGGCCAATAACGCCTGATAGAGTCGTAGAAGCCGTGAGCACCGCCCGGATCAACGTGGTAGTCAATACTTTTTATCCATTCGACATCGGGACCGAAGCGTACGCGGCCGCTCAAATCGAGTGTCACATGGACACCGAGTCCCGCTTCGTCGGGCATCGGATAGATCAGTCGCTGAAATGGAGGACGTACGCCGGTTAAGCCAAAATAATTCCCTTTCGCGTAGAATATAGGTGGGGCGAGACGTGCAGGAAACCCTCGCAGGCTACGCGCCACAGCCGAGGCATCGAGCCCCGCTGCATTGACAACGCGGCGCGCTAGCAACCACATCGGAGCGTCAAACCCGATATTCAGCAAGATCGACTCATTTTTTACTTCGCCGAAACAAACAGGTGAGTTCAAGGCGACTATTGCGCCTCTTGCTTCTGCGTCAGCCTGCAGTGCCAGCATGAGCGCGTGTGTATCTACGATCCCGGTCGATGGCGATAATATCGCTGCCTTACATTCGACAGCAGGTTCGAGCGCGCGAGCGTCGGCTCGGGAAAGAGAAACCAAGTCAGCTACTCCGTTGCGCACGGCCCGCTCACCGAGCGCGACGAGCGCCGCGAGCTGGGTCTCGTCGGTTGCGACCAGCAATTTGCCCATGCAACGGTGAGGCACGCCGCGATCAGCGCAATACGCATAGAGAGCGGTGCGTCCTTCCACGCATAACGTCGCCTTCAAACTGCCTGGTTGGTAATAAATCCCAGCATGTATGACCTCAGAGTTCCTCGAACTGATTCCCGTCCCAATAGCGCCTGCCGACTCCAGAACGATAACCTGCAGGCCGGCCGTACTTAATGTTCTTGCGGTCGCCAGCCCTAGCACCCCCGCCCCGATGACCACGCAATCAACCTCCTCCATTGAGCCTAACCGCCTGATTCCGCAACGCATTTGCATGCGGGCACCCACTCTTGCATTTGATCAATATCAAGCATATAACGTTTCACCAAAGGGGAAGTACATGAACGCATCAATGACCACAAAGCTGGCGTACTACATATATCGTGCGAGGGCTATTATGGCAGGCTAATAGCCTTCTGTCGCAACTACCAACTATTTGCAAGCTGTGCCATAGTAGTAATATAACGTTTCACGCGGTAGCCTCATATTATGACGATATCCACCGTTCCTCTGATTCCCGGCAAAAGTCTGGCGGCACAAGTGCACGGTGCCGATCTATTGAGGGGACTCAGCGACACCGACTTCTCGAGTGTCGTTGCCGCGCTCGATGCTTATCCGGTGCTCGTTTTCCGAGGGCAGCAGTCTTCAAATGGACATCTCGTGGGCGAGGAAGAGCAGTTACGCTTTGCGCGGCAGTTCGGACCCCTCGACCATGCTTACCTACCGAAGAGCGCGATTCGCGAGGGGACAAGAAGTGCTCACTACGGCGAGGTGTCCAACATCGGCGAGAACGGAGAAGTGTGGTCTGAGAATGATCGCCGTCGCTGGTTCTTGATGGCCAACTATTATTGGCACTCAGATACATCGTATAAAACGATTCCGACTTGGGTAACGATTTTGTCGGCGCATGAAGTTCCGCCGGTAGATGGGCAAACGCAGTTCGCCGATATGCGAGCGGCCTGGAATTCCTTACCGCAAGAACTTCGTACCTTGATCGAACCGCTCACTGCAGAGCACAGCGTTTTCCATTCTCGTGGCTTAACTGGCTTTACGGACTTCAGCGCGGAAGATCGCGCGGCCGCTCCACCAGCAATCCACCCTCTAGTTCGAACCAATCCCCGTACCGCTGCTAAATCCCTATATCTTTCTGCCCATGCTTCGCACATCGTCGGCTGGCCGGCCGAGAAGGGCCAGCGCCTTCTCCAGGATCTCACCGAGCGTGCTACCACACCGGACAATGTTTACTCGCATGACTGGAAGGTGGGTGACGTCGTTGTATGGGATAACAGCACGACTGTGCATCGAGCCACACCCTATGACGAATTCCGCTACCGCCGGGTCCTCAAGCGGACTAGCGTAAACGAGAAACTTCCAGTGTCGACGCCAGATGTCCCCCGCTAATTTGCCAGTTAATTTGCGATCCTTAAGCGATGCAAAAGCTCGCCAGACGGCATCACTGCTTGCAAAGACTTATCTCAATGGCAATCTTCTCGACGGCCTCCCTGGCGATCTGTGTCCTGAATCGTTGGCTGACGGTTATGCGGTGCAGGATTACCTTAGCGGCGAACTTGGCTTCGCGACCGCTGGTTGGAAGCTCGGCCTGACCGACGCCAAGGCCCAAGCGGCAAAGGGCGTCAGCGAACCTGTCAAGGGGCGTCTTTTCAAATCGCGGATCGCGATGGCTCCCGCCCGGCTGCGAGCACCGCCAGGCAAATTGATGTTGGAGGCAGAGTTCGTCTTTCGCATCGCCAACGATCTAGGCGGCGCCGACACTTGTAGACTCAGCGTAGACGACGTAGCCGATGCGGTCGCCTCGGTGCACATAGGCCTAGAATTATGCGCGTCTCGCTTTCTGCCGTCGAAGCCACTGTCGCTCGCCATGAATGTCGCCGATAACTGCTTTCATGGAGGGCTTGTCATAGGGAGGGTCATTGATGGGTGGAAGCCGATTGATCTGCCGGCAATGTCAGTCGAACTGTTTTGCAACGACACGATGCTGGCATCGGGCAGCGGCAGCGCGGTCCTAGGAAATCCGGTCAACGCGGTGCTTTGGTTGGCACAAGAACTGGCCCGGGACGGAAGGCGGCTTGACGCAGGCGACTGGGTCACGACGGGTTCTTGCACCGGAGCGTCCGAGATTTCGGCGGGCGTCGAGGCGAGAGCGGTATTTGGGCGTGTGGGTGAAGTGCGACTGTGTTTGGATCGCGTCACTCCATGGCCTAGCGATGTTCGGGGTGGCAACGATGTCTGAGTACTGGAATCTGCACGAGTTGGTCGGCGCCGCCTATCGGCAACTGTCGAGAGACGAGTGGGACTTCATTGTTGGCGGATCCGAAACCGAGAACACCGTGCGGCGAAACCGGATCGCGCTCGATTCTCTGGCGTTGAGACCGCGTGTCCTGCGAAATGTTAACAGTCTCGATTGGTCCTCCGTCCTGTTCGGGCGAAAGATACGACTGCCGCTAATCATGGCGCCCATTGGAAAGCAGCAATACCATGGGGGCGCAGCGACCGTTGCGCGGGTCGCGCAGCGCTTCGGTTGCGCGTTCTCTTTGAGTTCCGTTAACGCCATGACGCGCATCGAAGACATCGCCGAGGCCGCCCCCGAAGGCGCCAATGTATATCAGCTCTACATTCGAGGAGATCGGGATTGGATCACGAGGGAGCTAGATCGCGCCGTGGCGACTCGTTGCGTCGCTCTATGCGTGACCGTCGACACCACGGTGATCAGTCGCCGCGAACGCGATTTTGCCAATCGCTATACTTCACAGAATAGGCGGCGCTTCGAAGGTGCTGAGTATCAAGCGGGATTCGACTGGGAGGAGCTGCTTTGGCTACGAGGTAAGTGGCGAGGGCCCCTCATTGTCAAGGGCATAACTACCGGCGAGGACGCCGTACAAGCGGTGTCAGCCGGTATCGATGGGATTTATGTATCCAACCACGGCGGGCGGCAGCTTGATCACGTCGTCGGCTCCATCGATTCACTTCGCGAGGTAGCGCGGGTCGCGGCAGGCAAAGCGACATTGTTGGTGGACGGGAGCATCTCGCGGGGAACCGATATTTTGAAGGCTATCGCGTCGGGCGCGAGCGTCGTTGGGATCGGCCGTCTCCATTGTTTGGCGCTCGCAGCGGCCGGCGAGGCAGGTTTGGCGCGCATGTTCGAACTTCTCGAGGACGAGATCGAGATCGCAATGGGTCTCTGCGGCGCGGTTAAACTGGGGGAGCTCGACCACACGTATCTGCGAGAGGTTATTCCAATCGATCCGTGCACGAATGCCTACGATCGCGCATTTCCGCTGCTCCATCTCCCCCGACACGATTACCGATAGAAGACGGGCTTGCCATTCGAGTCAATGAATCTGATGTATCCACGGAGACGCAAATGAAAATCGACATTAAGCCAATGGCGCGGATGGGCGGCGAAGTTTCAGGCCTGGATCTGACCCGTCCTCTCACGACGGAGGATGGCAATTCTCTGCGGGACGCGCTTGAGAAGTACGCTTTGCTGGTCTTTCACGGTCAGCCGCTGAGCGACGATCAGCAGATGGCCATTACGAACCTGTTCGGACCGGCGCAAGTCACTTATTCCGCCATCAATGGCCGGTTCAAGCGACGAATCGCACGACCCGATTTCTCTGATATCGCCAATCTCGACGAAAACGGCGACATTCTCAAGGCCGAGGATGAGCGTCGAATCTTCAGTCTATCCAATCAAGTTTGGCATTGCGATACTACATTCAAACGCATTCCCACGTCTGTCGCATTCCTGTCCGCGCGTGAGATACCGCCCGAAGGCGGGAACACGGAATGGGCCGATATGCGGGCCGCTTATGATGACCTGTCCAACAGTATGAAGACCAGCATCGAAGACTTGGTCGTGGAACATAGTCAATATTACTCGCGCGGAAAAATGGGCTTCACATCCTTCACAGATGAAGAGCGCGCAAAGTTTCCTCCGGTGCCGCATCCTTTGGTGCGCCTGCACGCATCCGGACGCAAGACGCTTTATCTCTCTAGCCACGCATCGCATATCGTGGGGTGGCCAGTGGCGGAGGGGCGTCGATTGATCGAGGAGCTCACGGCTCACGCTACGCAGGAAAAGTACACCTACATGCATGTTTGGCGCGTCGCGGACTTCGTTGCATGGGACAATCGTTGCACAATGCACCGAGTTCGGCCGTATGACGAATTCAAGTATCGTCGAGTCCTGGCTCGTACAGGAGTCGACGAACCCGCGGCGCCGATCGAGCTGTCGTCGGTGCGTTCCGCATGAGATCGTATTCTTGAAATTGGTCAGTTTCTTGCGTAATGGGGCTCCGGGCTTCGGCTGCATCAACGGGGATGGGGTCGTCGATTTCAGCGCTCGAGTCGACGGTCGATCGCTTCGCGAGCATATAGAAAGGGGTTCTGCGCATCCCGACGTTTCGGCAGACTTCTCCCTCGCCGAGGTCAAAATGTTGCCTCCAATCGTGGACCCGCGAAAAATCCTCTGCGTCGGACTGAACTATCGTTCCCACGTCCTGGAGGCAGGGCACGAAATCCCGCAATTTCCAACGATTTTCCTCCGGACGGCGAACTCTCAGGTCGGACATGGCGCTCCCCTAATTCGTCCGCACATTTCCGATCAATATGACTACGAGGGAGAATTGGCGGTGGTCATCGGAAAAGGAGGGCGGCACATCCCCGCCGCTTCGGCGGCGCGGCACATCGCCGGCTACACGTGCTACAACGACGGTAGCGTGCGAGATTGGCAGCGGCGGGCCAGCCAATGGGGACCCGGTAAAAACTTTACCGCTAGCGGCGCCTGCGGTCCTTGGTTGGTGACGGTGGACGAAATCCCGGATGCGGACATGTTGGAATTGACCACGAAAGTCAACGGAGCTGTGATGCAGCACGCAGCCATCAGCGACCTCATATTCAGCGTTTCAGCGCTCATCGCATACTGCTCGGAATTCGCGGAGCTGGAGAGCGGGGACTTGATTGTCACGGGAACGCCCGGAGGGGTAGGCGGCGCGCGAACGCCTCCAGTCTGGCTTCGGGCCGGGGATCGGGTAGAGGTGAGCGTCTCAGGCGTTGGTACTCTTTGCAACGTCGTCGAGGATGAAAGGCTTCCGGCTGTTCAATAATGCTTCGCATCGCTCTTCGCAATTCATGCAAAATCATCCAGAGGCAGCCGGAAGCGGGGCGTCTTTAGATGGATCGGGAAATGTTGGACTTCTCGGGTACCGAGAAGATTCGAGCTGGCCAGGAACTGCCGGTCGAAGCCTTGTCGGCCTGGCTCGTTGATAACGTGACAGGATTCTGCGGGCCGCTCTACATGGAGCAGTTCAAGGGCGGCCAGTCGAACCCAACCTACAAGCTGGTAACACCAGGGAAGTCCTACGTGCTACGTCGAAAGCCGCGAGGCACGCTCCTGAAGGGTGCTCACGCGGTCGAGCGTGAATATCGGGTGACGCTTGCGCTGTCTGAGGCGGGCTTCCCCGTGGCGAACCCGTTGGCCCTCTGCGTGGATGAGGCGGTAATCGGCTCGGCGTTCTTCATCATGGACTTGGTCCCGGGACGAATTTTTTGGGACTCGACCTTCCCGGCTCTACAACCTGTCCAACGCCGCGGCTATTTCGACCAACTCAACGCGACACTCGCCCGGTTGCATTCCCTAAATCCGGGCGCGCTTGGCCTTGCAGACTACGGCAAACCAAGCGACTACCTGAAACGCCAGATCGCGCGCTGGTCCACGCAGTACCAGAACGATGACCTCGCGGGTCGCAATGTCGATATGGACCGGCTGGTCGAGTGGCTGCCGCAGCACGTACCGCCTGGCGATGAGTGCCGCATCGTGCATGGGGATTACCGCGCCGATAATTTGGTTTTCGACGCGAATGGCCCGCGAGTTCTCGCGGTGCTCGACTGGGAGCTATCTACTCTAGGACATCCGCTGGCAGACTTTACCTATCACCTGATGATGTACCGCCTGCCGCCGAGCATCATCGGCGGGTTTGCCGGCGCCGACCTTGTCGCTCTCGGCATTCCGACCGAGGAGGAGTACGTGCGCGCCTACTGCCAACGCACGGGCCGCACCGGTATGGCTCAGCTTAACTTTTACATGGCCTTCAACATGTTCCGATTCGCGGCAATCTTCCACGGCATCCGGGGTCGCATTGCACGGGGTACGGCGAGTTCCGCACACGCACAATCCATGGTCGCCAATGTGGCGCCGCTCGCCGCCCTGGCCTGGCAGCAGACCACGTCGCAGAGTGAATACGCATGAATCCGGAGACCCATGCAGATTCGCAGCGCGCGGCTGAAATTGCGGCGAAGGTGGAATGGTTCGTACGTCAGGTCGTGGTGCTGTACGAAAAGGATCCACGGCTCGGTCCACACGGGCCCGCCGAGGATCTGGTTCGGGAGCTAAGGCAGTTGGCCCGTCAGCACGGCGTGCTGACGCCGCACATTCTCGCCGATGGATCGCATCTGTCGCAGCGGGAAACCGCCCTCGTGCTGCGCAAGTCGGGTATCTCACCGCTCGGTCCCGTGGCACTCAACACGGCGGCTCCCGATGAGGGAAATATGTATCTGCTCGGCCGCATCGGGTCGGAGCAACAGCAGCAGCATTTCTTGCGACCGCTGATTGCGGGTGAGGCGCGATCCGCATTCTTCATGACCGAGCCCGCAGCGGACGGCGGCGCGGGCTCCGACCCGTCGATGCTCCAGACCGAGGCCGTTGCGGACGGTGATGACTGGATCGTGAATGGACGCAAGGCATTCATCACCGGGGCGGTCGGTGCCAGCATCGGCATCATCATGGCGCGCACCCGCGCGGCGGCGACCGGCCACGCGGCCACGTTGTTCCTGGTCGACCTTCCCAATCCCGCGATTCGCATTGAGCGCGTCCTGGACACTATCGATAGCTCCATGCCGGGTGGCCATGCCCTGGTGAGGATCGAGGGTCTGCGAGTGCCTCGCAGCGCAGTCCTCGGGGAATTGCACGAGGGATTTCGTGCAGCACAGATTCGGCTCGCGCCTGCCCGCCTCTCGCACTGTATGCGCTGGCTGGGTGCTGGCATCCGCTCGCAGGAAATCGCGACCGAGTACGCCTGCCGCCGGCAGGCTTTCGGCAAGGCGCTGATCGATCATGAGGGCGTGGGCTTCATGCTCGCCGATAACGCGATCGACCTGAAACTAGCGGAACTCATGGTTGACTGGTGCGCAGCAGTGCTCGACCGGGGCGAGCAGGGTTCCACCGAGAGTTCGATGACCAAGGTTGCAGTTTCTGAACTTCTCTACCGCGTGGCCGACCGCTGCGTGCAGGTAATGGGAGGCACCGGCGTGAGCGGTGATACGGTGGTGCAGCAGATTTTCCGGGAAATTCGGGCCTTCCGCATCTACGATGGGCCTACCGAGGTGCACAAATGGTCGATCGCCAAGCGCATCAAGCATCGCGCGAGCCAGGCACCGATTCGCGAGTGACCCTCCAGGCCGCCCTCCATGGCAAACGCGCGCTGGTCACCGGGGCCTCAAGTGGTCTCGGCGCCTACTTCGCGCGGACGCTCTCGTTGTCCGGCGCCGAGGTCATCCTGACGTCTCGCCGCAGATCGCAACTCGAGGCGGTCGCCGAGCAGATCCGCTCGAGCGGTGGACACGCGCAGATGTTGGAACTTGACGTCGGCTCGAGCGCCTCGCTATCCGAAGCCGCGCGGCTGTGGGGCCGGCTCGATATTCTCATCAACAACGCGGGCGTCACCAATTCCAAGCCTTTATTTGAGCAGACCGAGGCGGATTGGGATTCCATCTTGGATACCAATCTGAAAGGGGCGTGGCTCGTGGCGATGGAGGTGGCGCGCACGATGAAGGCTGGCGGTAGCGGGGGGTCCATTATCAATGTGGCATCCATCCTCGGCTTGCGCCAGGCGGGACAGGTCACACCCTATGCGGTCTCGAAGGCGGGAATCGTACAGCTCACCAAGCAGCTCGGGCTCGAGCTCGCTCGCTTCAACATCCGCGTCAACGCACTGGCGCCGGGGTACTTTGCGACCGAGCTGAACAAGGAATTCTTCGCCAGCGATGCCGGCACAGCGCTGATCAAGCGGATCCCGCAACGGCGTCTAGGCTCGCCGGATGATCTGGCTGGACCATTGCTGCTCCTAGCCTCGGACGCGTCCCGGTACATGACGGGAGCCGTCCTCGCGGTGGACGGCGGCCATTTGCTATCGTCGCTCTGATCACTGGATCACTTCAATCGACCAGTCGCTCCGAGAATTCGCCCGCCGAGAGCACATCCACGCAGCGATGCGAGTGTCGACGTCAACCTGTGGCGTGGCTTGACTATGCAATGCCCGCAAAGATTGCTTGCGCTTCACGCGCCAGACGAAAACGGCGCACCGCCAGCCCTCTCTTGGCCGGCGTGGGCGTATGGATGCTTTAGGATTTCGTGCCGCACAGCTTTGTGGTAAGAGGATAAACGCAGGAAGTGTTCATCAAGTATGTACTACGCTGCGGAGATTCGGATCGCGGTCAGGAAGACCGCGTTTGCTGGGTCCATTTGCACCGTTGCGCTTTCGGGCCGCGACCAGGCTCGCTTAATTCCGCGTCTCTTTGGTGCTACTGTATGCTTCATTCGCGAGATTGCAGCGACGACACTCGGTCGTTCACATATAAAAAAGTGCCCACTCAACTGGGTGACTCCATGCGCATCCGCAGCAGCTTTTGCCGTAACCCGGTTATCGGTAATGGCATCCTGCACTGCGAGCGCCCAAACGCCGGCCTGTGAACGCATTCTCGAGAGATAGGCCGGTCATCGACTTGCGAGTCGCCGCAATGGGTTCGGTGAGATCGATTTCGACGGAATGCCGCGTCATCTCACCCAACGCCGCTTCGCCGGCGCCGGCCAGCCGGCGCTGGATCTCCGGCACCCGCGCGCGCAAGGCCGGTCGTTCGCGGAAGGACTTAATCGCCTGTTCCCAGAAGTGGTGGGCCGCGATTGACGATCCGCCCTGTTCGCGCTGGTGCGCCTCCTCAGCCCAACATTCTGGTTCGGCAACCCGAGCTGACTCTGCACCCTCGATGAGCTTCGCTGCCTTCAACAACCGCGCTTCCACCGCGGTTGAGCTCATAATCGGGGCGGGAACGCTACGCGTCGTATCCCTTGCGTGGTTGAACCGTTCATTATCGCTACCTTGGAGACAGCAACATTCCTGCGCTGCGTTGGCCGGTGCTCGATGCCTTAGCGGCCTTATGCGGCGGGCGACGTCCTTTTCAGCGCATCGGCCGCCTGCAGCACGAATTGTCCCAGCTGCAGCCGCTCGTCCGTGGTGTTCATGAATGCTTCGGCCGTGAAAAACTTGATGCCGGGGATTGGTTCCGGGATCGGATCCCTATGGTCCAAGATAAAACCGTCGATGACACCCGCATAGCGCCGGGCGATCGCCGCTGCGCTGACGTCCAAGCCGAGTTCCGTCATCATTTTCGCGGCAGGGCCTTTGATTGCCTTACCACCGATGATGGGTGTGACGGCAATCACTGGCGCTTGGGACTGTCGCATCGCCGCGCGAATACCCGGCACCGCGAGAATGGGTTCCACACTCACAAAAGGATTCGAGGGACAGATGATGATGGCGCGTAGGTCACGGCGTTTCAGGGTGACGTCCGCTTCGGGCTGCAGGCGCGCCGTCGCGGCGCCTTCGTACTTGAACTCCCGGACGGCAGGCCGGCACTGCCGACGCACGAAGTAGTCCTGGAAATCGAGCCATCCTTCGAGGGTCAACAGACGCGTGCGCACCGGATCGTCGCTCATCGGCAGCACGCGGGCAGCGATGCCCAGTGCCCCGCAGAGGTGAGCCGTCACTTCACTGAGTGTGGCGCCCCTGCCGAGTCGCCAACTGCGCTCGACGTGCACGGCCAGATCGCCATCGCCGATTCGAAACCAACTTTCCCCTCCCAGGCCCCCGAGCGCCTCCATGAATCGCCACGTTTCATTGCGTCGTCCCCAGCCTCTAACCGGATCGGACAATCCGGCCAGCGCGTACATCACCGAATCCAGGTCGGGCGAGATGTGCAGGCCCAAATGCTGGAAGTCGTCGGCGGTGTTGACGATGATGGAGAGTTCATCCGCCGGCAGGGCCATCGACAGACCATGGGCGAGCTTCGCGCCGCCAACGCCTCCGCAAAGGGCAACGACGTGGCCGCTCATCGGAACAGATCCTGATCGGTCGGACGAATAAGGGCGCTGGCGGGTTGGTGAAATGATCGCGGATCGAGGCCTCGCACCAGAATGACCGGGCGCCCCTCGCCCGCCTGACCCATGAGCACCGAGGCCGCCGAGGCAATCTCGTCAGCGTGTCCCACCACGGTGACACTCAGAGGACGCCCGAACATGTCCCGCTGACCTCGTAAATCGAGCGTGGCCGGAAATCCGGCGCAGCCGATCGCGACGCCGACCGTGCCCACCCGCCAGGGGCGACCGAAGCTGTCGCTGATGACGATTCCTGGCGCGCAACCGGTCAGCGTGCTCAAGCGGTCGCGCAAGCGCGCGGCGCTTGCATCCGGATTCTCGGGCAGCAGCAGGGCGAACTCGCCGTCGGTGGACTCGGCGACATTGGATTGATCGATGCCGGCATTCGCCATCACGAGCCCCAGACGATGCTCGACGATCAGGACATCCCGGGCGATGCGCACCACACGCCGTGATTCGCGCAGGACCAGTTCGACGAGCCGGGGATCTTTTTGTACCGTCTTGGCCAACGCGAGCGCCTGCGGACCCGGTACGACGATGGCCAGATCGATTCGTCGACCTTCCGCCTTGGAAATCACTTTCTGCGCGAACACCAGGACATCGTCGCCGTGCAGCGTGAGGCCGCCACGCGCCAGCGCCTCCGCGGTCATGGCGGCCAGGTCATCGCCGTGCGACACCCGCGGAAAGTCGGCCAATGCCACCAGGCGCAGCTCCGCAGCGGCGTTCATCACCACGGTTCCGTCGCGCGCTCAGCCAAACGCTGCGCGCAACCGAGGCAGGACCTGCTCGGCGTACAGATTCAGAAACCGCACCTGATCGGTCCCGGGAGCGTGAAACACCAGATGCCGGAAGCCCATATCGAGATACGGACGAATTCTCTCCACATGCTCATCCGGATCCGTCGACACGATCCAGCGCTTGGCGGCGCGCTCCGCCGGCAGCAGGTCGGCGAGCCGCTCCATTTCGATCGGATCCTCGATCGAGCTCTTTTCCTCGGGCGACAGTGCCAGCGCCGCCCAGTGCCGGGTATCCTCCAAGGCTCGCCGCGGATCGGTGTCGAACGAGACCTTCATCTCGATCATCATGTCGAGGTCTTGCGGCTTGCGGCCGGATGTCTGGAGTCCCGCAGCGACGTTGGGCAGCAGCGTGTCCCGGTACAGTTCCGGCGCCTTGCCGCTGGTACAAATGAACCCGTCGGCGAACTGCCCCGCATACTTAGCGAACACCGCACCCGCCGCCGCAACGTAGATGGGCGGCGCGGTCGCCGGCCGATCGTAGATCGTCGCCTTGTCGGTACGATAATACTGGCCTGTGAAACTGACCCGGTCTTCGCTCCAGAGCTGCCGGATCAGCGCCAGCGCTTCCTTGAGCCGCGCCGTGCGCTCTTTCGGTTCGGGCCACGGCAGGCCCGTCGCCGGGACTTCGTTAAGGGATTCGCCCGTGCCCACGCCCAAGATCACCCGCTGCGGAAACATTGCGCCAAGCGTACCGAAGGCCTGCGCCACCACGGCCGGGTGATATCGGAAGCTGGGCGTGAGCACGCTAGTACCCATGAGGATGCGCGAGGTGCGCGCACCCAGCGCGCCCATCCACGCCATCGAAAACGGTGCATGGCCGCCGCTGTGGCGCCACGGCTGAAAGTGATCGCTGATGAAGACCGAATCGAAGCCGCGCACTTCGGCGAGGATCGAAAAACCCAGCAATTCATTCGGTCCGAATTGTTCGGCCGACGCCTTGTAGCCCAGTCTCAACAACACACTTCCCCTCGTGGTTCAGCCGGCTGCTTCCAACGCAGTCGCTTCGCGCGAAGGCCGGGCTTCGCCCGGCCACGATGCAGCCGCCTCGCCGGGAATGCCGTAGAGCGTGGTCCGCTGACGTGCGCTGCGGCCGATACTCGCGGCCAGCGACCGAAGCTTCGCCGCGTCGAACTCCTGCCCGTGCGCGCCGCCGGCGGCCCGGGTGATCGACTCGTTCATCAGCGTGCCGCCCAAATCATTGGCTCCCGCGTCCAAGCATACTGCGGCGCCCCGGGCGCCCATTTTCACCCATGACGTCTGGATGTTTCCGATCAGCGGGTGCAGCACCAGTCTCGGCACGGCATGCATAAGGACGGCTTCGCGAAAACTCGGTCCCGAACGCGACCGGCCCTTGCGCCACAGAGGCGCCTCCATATGCACATAGCCCAGGGGGACAAATTCGCTGATGCCGCCGGTCCGTTCCTGAAGCAAACGCAGCCGCATCAGATGCCGGGCCCAGTGCACGGGCTGCTCGACATGCCCGAACATGATCGTGGACGTCGTGCGAAGCCCCACCTCGTGCGCCGTGCCGATCACGTTCAGCCATTCATGCGTGCGCAGCTTGTCCGGGCAAATGATGGCGCGGATCTCATCATCCAGAATTTCCGCGGCCGTACCCGGCAACGTCGACAATCCCGCATCGCGCAGCCGTTCCAAATAAATAGCCAGCGGCAGATTCAGCGTGCTCGCACCGTGCTGTACTTCCAAGGGTGAGAATGCATGCACATGCATGCGCGGCACCGCCTGTTTGACGGCCCGGACGATGTTTAAATAGGTGTCGCCGGTAAAGCTCGGATGGATGCCGCCCTGCAGGCACACCTCGGTCGCCCCCGCTTCCGCCGCCTCAACCGTGCGGCGCGCCACTTCGTCGAGTTGCAGATTGTAGGCCGGGCCACGCAGATCGGCTGTCCCGCGGCCCTTCGAAAACGCGCAGAAACCGCAGTGGTATAGACAGATGTTAGTGTAGTTGATGTTCCGATTGACGACGTAGGTGACCGTGTCGCCGACCGATTCGTGGCGCAATTGGTCCGCTGCGGCGATCACCGCATCCAGATCGCGGCCCTCGACGCTGAAGAGGCGGACGATGTCCGCTTCGCGGAGTGCGTGGCCCGCCCGCGCCGCGTGAAGGATCGTGGCGATTCCCGGGCTCGGTCCGCCGCGCTCCACTGACCGCGCATGGGCGACCGGCGACCAACGCGCCGCGATCGGCGGCAATTCCGCCCTCGAGCCGGCGTACCAGCGGTCCGGCCGCGCGAATCCGCGGCTGTCGCTCAACCGGCGCACGTGCGGGGTGATGGCGGGATCCGTCCAGACTTCCGGGCGCTCCGCGTAGGCGGGTACCAACGCCAGCCTTTCGATCAAATCCCGCCGCGCGGCGTCCGTCGCTCGCGCGAGATCGGCGAGATGTGGCCAAGGCGCCTCGGGGTTCACGTGATCGGGCGTCACCGGCGACACGCCGCCCCAGTCGTTGATGCCCGCGCGTACCAGCTGCGCGAGCCCCTCGGGCTGCAGATTCGGCGGCGCTTGAATCGACATGCGGGGCCCAAAGAGCAGCCGCGCTGCAGCCACCGTCCAGAGTTGCTCTTCGAGGTCGGGTTCGGGAGCAGTGGCCATCTTCGTACCAGTCTTTGCTCTGAAATTCTGGATGATGAGTTCCTGCAGATGGCCGTGCGTCTCATGAATCTCCCGCAGCGCCAACAGGGACTCGATGCGTTCGCGCCGCGTCTCGCCGATGCCGATCAGCAATCCGGTGGTCATTGGGACGCCCAGTTCACCGGCGACCCTCAGGGTGGCGAGCCGTCTCGCGGGCACCTTATCCGGGGAACCAAAGTGCGGTCCGCCCCGCTCGGATAACCGGTTCGAGGCACTTTCGAGCATCAATCCCATCGACGCGCTCACGGGCCGAAGCGTGCGCAAATCAGCCGCGTCCATCACCCCGGGATTCAGATGGGGCAGGAGCCCGGTCTCCTTCAGCACGAGTGTGGCCATGCGCTCCAAATACTCCAGCGTGTTCGCCGCACCCAGGTCGTTCAGCGCGGCACGGGCGACCGAATAGCGGGCTTCCGGCTTGTCGCCGAGTGTGAAGAGGGCCTCCTTGCAGTCGGCGGCCGCGCCCGCGCGCGCGATCGCAAGTACCTCCTCAGCCGTGAGGTAGGCGCTCTTGAGGCGTCGCGGCGCCTTGGCGAAGGTGCAGTAGTGACACACATCACGGCAGAGTTCCGTGAGCGGAATGAAGACCTTGCGCGAATAGGTGACCGTCTCGCCGAAGCCGGCCCGCGTCAGCGACTCGGCTACCGCGAAAAGCTCCGTTGCGGGCGCCCCGGTCAGCACCTCCAATGCCTCGTCGGTACCCAGCCGCCGGCCGGCCTCGGCTGAGTGCAGCAGCGCCTTCAGGCCCGAAGACACGAGGAGAGCCTTCCCTGTTCGCCGAGCCGGTCGAGGTCGGACGGCGAGTCCACGTCGAATTCCAGGCCGGGCGTTCGAATTACCTGCGGGGCCAGGCCCAAGCGCCTCGCCTCCGCGAGATGCAAGCGGCGGCTGCCGGGGCCAAATTGAAAACGAAATGGATGCCGGGACACCAGGCAAAGGGCGTTCGTTCCCGTCCCATCGCCGTCCGGGGCAATCGCGAAGCCGCCGCTCCGGCCCCTGCGCACTAAGCCGTCGATTTCAACCGAGGTGATATAGGGCAAATCCGCCGGCAGTATCACGATTTCCCGGCAACCGAATTTCAAGAGCATCCGATGCGCCTCGGTCAATGCGCTGTTGAGACATCGGCCGGTGTCGGCAAGCACCGGGATTTCCTCGGGTACGGTGTCGCGCTCTGGGCTCACGACGACGATTTGACGCACCGTCCGTGCGGCACTCGCCGCGGAAAGAACCGCCCCGAGCATCGATCGCACGAGTTGTACGCGCGCGAGTGGGGCCAGGGATCCAGAAAGCCGCGTCTTGCAGCGGATACGCGCCTTGACCGCGATCAGAGCGCAGACGCCTCGCTGCGGGCCATCCCGGCCGATCAGATCGCTCAGTGTCGTCAAGCTCATCCTGGCCTCTGCGGCGCCAGCAGACCGAGCAGATGCTCGTCTGGCAGCGCGGTTCGACCGACGGCCTGCACGCAGACATGATCGGCGCCGGCCTGCCAATGCTCGTCGATGCGCGCGCGGACGGCCTTTTCGTCGCCCCACACGATCACGGCATCGATCAGCCTGTCCGAGCCGCCGCCGGCGAAGTCCGGGTCGCTGAAACCCAAACGCCTCCAGTTCTCGACGTAGTTGGGCAAGCCCAAATAGAGCGCAAGAAACCGGCGAGCGATCGCACGCGCTGCGGCGGGGTCCGTCTCAAGTACGGCAGCCTGCTCGACACAGAGAAGTTTGCCCGTGCCCAACAGCGCGCGCGCCTGGCGGGTGTGCTCGGGAGGAACGTTGTACGGATGCGCACCGTCAGCCAGCTCGGCGGACAGTTCCAGCATTTTCGGCCCCAGCGCGGCAAGCACCGTCTTCGGCGGCGCTGCGGGCGGGACCGACTGATAGATCGCCTGGGTCATGGCCTGCAGGTACGCGCGCATGGTGGCGACAGGTTTGCCGTATTTGACCTGTCGTACGCCCTCCACCAGAGGAATGTGCGAGACGCCCAGCCCGAGCAAGTAACGTCCGCGCGATTGCTCGTTGAGGCCGTTCTGCGCCGCCGAGGCCGAGAACGCATCACGGGCGTAAATGTTGGCGATCCCGCTCGCGACGATGAGACTATTCGTTGCCGCTAGCAGCCACGCGCAGGCGGAAAATGCCTCCCGGCCCACGCCCTCCGGAATCCAGAGCGCGCCATACCCCCAAGCCTCCACGCGTCTCGCAAAGGCAGCGGCGTCCGCCGCGGGGAAGCCGTCAGTTCCCGCCCAGACGCCAAGACTTTTCAGATTCATCGCGTGCTCCACATCGAGAATGCCGTTCCCGGGCTCGAATACCCAATCGACGTCAGCCCATCGAGGTGATGTGTTCCGGCGCGACTTTGAAGATCACCCGCACTTCGCCAGGCTGTCGAAATGGATAGGTATCCTTATCAAGATACTTCTTTGCCAACTTGTCGATGTGGGCGTCCGCGCCGTTGGTCGTGCGCTCGGTCACATGGCCACGAACTTCGAGGTATCGATATGGATTGTCGGGATCGACGATCGACAGGGATACCCGGCCATCACGCTGCAAATTCTTGTCCTTTTGCCGCCCAGCCGCCGTGTTGAAGACCACTCGTTCGCCATCGTAGTCGATCCACACCGGCGTCACCTGGGGTTCGCCGCTGGGCATCACCGTCGCCAGATGCGCGAAGGCCTTCTTTGTAAAAAGGTCCGAATATTTCTCCGGAATGACGGGGTTGCTCATACGAGCCTCCTTGATGGAATATGTTGTGAGCTTAGCGAAGATCCGTCCTTTCCGGTATCTCAGGTCTTTATCGACATCGCTGGGCTTCACTCGTTCACCGATGGGCTTTAGGTAGTCTGACAGACGTGAGGTGGCTTGGGAGTGTGGGATGGGGGCGATAAGCACTCAAAAGTGCTTGCACAGATCCCAACGCGGGTCCGGCGCTCAGGAAGCCGAAAACGACGCTTCCTGTGACCACTTTTGTGGCCCCACTGGAGGTATTGACCAAGTTTAAAGCAATAAAACCTCTTTGACGTTCGCAACTTATTGATTAATATGACTCGGCCAACGATGTACGAATTCGTAATGCGTAGACCCGTGATCCGTGCCTGAGATGTAGACCACTGAAGACGGTTGACCCCGGCGGACCCGCTCAAGTCTGAAGGGATTCACCAACGTGTGTTGAGGGGGTCCGCCTGCCCACGCGCGCTTGAACGCAAGAAAGTAGTGGCGTACGGAGAAGGCGCTCCAAGAGTTTCTGCAGCTCAGTCGAAAACATGAAACTTCGCCGACTGTCGACGATCTCGATTTCGTTATTCGCACAACGATGCCTAAAGGCAGTGCCGGGAAACGGTCCGTTCCGGACAGATAGGTACCCATCTGTCCGGAACGGACCCGAAATCAATGGTCGGGGTGACAGGATTTGAACCTGCGACACTACGTTTCCGAAGGTAGAGATCCGACACCGGCCCATGTGAAAGGATATCGACACCGATGTCCGGCCTTAATCCTACAATTCCATCGAATCCACCGTCAAATGCACTCTCGTTTGGCGCGGTGCCTTGAAAGCCAAGCGATCCAATCAAGGGCGAGTCGGAGCGTCGCGGCCTCGAGGGCCATCGCCCGCGATGGAGTATTGCGGCGCGAATTCGCCGAATGTGCCGGTGAACGCCGGCGCCGCGATTACGCTGCATCGTCGTAACAACCATACATTTAAGGGGTATTTCAGCGTTTTTGCACGCTTTCGAACTGTCGGCATCCAATCTAGCCTTAATAGTCGTTAGCAGGTCCATTACCTTTGGCCGCCACAACTACCCGTTCGGACTAGTCGAAAAGAATTGGCAATGAACAGCACATATTTTGGTCTGCTCGCTGAGTTCGGAGAAGCAAATATTCCACTGGAAAGGGTGGCGCCAAAATACTTCGGTCTCAACTTTGCCGAAGCCCGCCGTCGCGCCCCATCCAAATTGCTTCCGTGCAGGGTATTCAGGCTCGGCGGCCAGAAGTCGCCGTGGCTCGTAAGTGTCGCCGACCTGGCTGAGCTAATAGACCGACAGCGCGAGAAGGCGACGCGATAAGTGACGGTCCTTTAGATGGGGCCAATGGCGTAGTATTCCTATGGTGCCGAGGAGATGACGATCGCGGAGGGACAACCGCAATGTCCCGAACGTTTTCAGGGCGCAAATTCGTATAGCGCTTGAGCTCATTCCACGAGTCGTGGAGGGTGAATTGTGCGACCTCCTGGATTTGATAGCCGCGCTCGAATAGGCGACTGGTCGCCTCATGCCTCAAGTCATGGAACCGAAGGTCTGTGATTCCCAGCACATGACACGCGCGCGTAAACGCCGCGCCGACGCTTTTCGAATTGTAAGGGAAGACGAATTCGGCGCTTGCGTGTTGACGTTCGACGATCGCCCAAGCCTCCGGTGTGTACTTGAATCGCCGGTGGTTGCCTTCCCTTTTCGTAGGATGTTTCGCATCGCGCACGACGCCGCTGCGAGACTCTGCGTCGTTATCAATCTTGCGCAGCCGGCATATCTCCGCCTGCCGTCGCGCCGATTCGATGGCGAATTCCATAATGTCATTCATCGGAAGGTCTGCACGGAGGTCGCGATGTCCAAAGAAGTCACGCAGTCGCGCGAGCTCAGCCGGGGTAGGGCGCCGGTCTCGCCTGCGGGATTTGCCGATCAAGCGTAACTCGCGACAAGCGGTCCGAGCTTCATCGACAATGTGGGGGTGTATTGGAAGTTCCTTAATGCTTTTGGCGGCACGAAGCACAACTCCAATCCAGATCAAATCGTTAGCGACTGTTGCGGGGCCGGCGCCATCCGCTCGCCGAGCACGCACGAGATCAATCAAAATCGCTGTGGTCAGGCGAAGGACGTTGACCTCGCCTATCGGGTGTTTTTCCAGAAACTCTAGCGATGTCTGCTTCGTGCGCTGCCAGCCGGAGATCTCGAAGAAGCTGTCGATATACCAGCGAATCAGGCCGGCAAGCGAGAATTCTCCTTGTTGAGCCTGCTCCAGAGCCCCCGGTTTTTCCAGCTCGACCTCGCGATGCTTGGCCCAAGAGGCGGCAGCAGCGCGGAAAGCGAATGTCTTGCTTTCGCGGTGGATGATTGCCTTGCCCTGTCTAACGCGCACGATCGCGGTATATCGGGTCATTCCGCTGGCTTGTTTTCGAGCCTTGATCGTTGCCATAGTGCACCTGGAGGAGACAAGGTATTCTTGTCTCCTTTACGTCTCCTCCGCAACCCATAAACTCCCCGGAATACGCAGAAATCCCGCAGCAACGCCAAGCATGGAAAACACTGGAAAAATAGGCATTTCGTCCGAAAATCGTAGGGTTTTGATCGACCGGCGGCTATCGGTCGCCCCCATGATGGACTGGACCGACTGCCACTGCCGGTATGTCCACCGCCTGTTCGCGCCGCACGCGCTTCTCTATACCGAAATGATCGTATCGACCGCCTTGATCCGCGGCGATGCGCGGCGCCTGCTG
>Ga0182030_10005680_pt1 | contig 26418 bp, 16 predicted proteins | sample 812S3MmetaG_FD_121299 | JGI IMG/M metagenome (GOLD analysis project Ga0182030, IMG submission 121299) | Permafrost microbial communities from Stordalen Mire, Sweden - 812S3M metaG (Illumina Assembly) | ecosystem: Environmental > Terrestrial > Soil > Wetlands > Permafrost | place: Sweden...
CCCAAACTCCGGACGAGGTGCGGGCCGCCATGGCCCGCCGCCATCAAGCCCGGCAAAAGAGCATCGACTTCGCTCAAACGAAAAGCAAAAAACCAAAGACTATTATAACAAAGTAGAATTAGAAGCATGAAAATCAAGCAAACAAGGCGATGTTCAATATTCTTAAATGAGGAATATTGAACGACAGAGCATAAAAAAATTGAGATGCTCTGTTAATGAAATCCTATTTGCTTGTTAAGCACAACTTGGCCATCCGCTTATTGTTTTTTTGCCATTTTTGTCAACGTCAAAGATGGACATAAGGGGCGTCAACTGCGGCGAATACTTCGTGTGCTATGTTCGTTTTTTTTAGCGATAAATCGCGCTGTGGTTAGAATAACACAAAGATGAGCCAGAACAAACAGAAGTGGATTCTTGCGGTAATATCGGTAATATGTTTTGCAAACGTCCGACTGTCGGCCGACACATTGTCTGCGGCTGAAGCCCGCTTGGAGTTTGGTGCCTATTACACCCAAATGAATCAAGGGCAGGTTTGGGAAAATTTCTCCCGCACAGGAAAATACGCCGATGTGGTGGTGCAGCTTCCCGAGGGGAAACTGTTTTTTTGGCGGGGGCAACAGCTATCTTCCTTATTGGCAGACGGACAAAGGGCGCTGGAACTTTCCTGAAATCATCCCGCGCACGGGCGACGGGATTGAACCCATGCCGGACCGGGTCAATGTCTATTCCCATGTCGAGGTGATTCAGAACACGCCCGCAGCGGTGGTCGTGTATTGGAGATATTTGTCGAGCTTTACCGGCGGAAACCCGCACGGAAATGTCAGATTGAGCAAGTTTGTTGATGAGACGTTCAACATCACGCCTGACGGCAAAGTGAACCGAGTCATCAAACAGGCCACCGGTAAGACAGACGAGTGGAAAGACCCGTTGAACCAGACCGAGCAGCATCTGCAATTGAACGTGGACGGGCTAGTAGAAGCAAGTCGGATAGCCCCTCGGAATTCGACATCGTTCGAGCAGGTCATGGGCAATCCTGAAAATAAAAATTGCGTGGTCACGCCGATCCTGTGGTTCAAGTTCGATGAAGGAACCGGTGCGGAGACGAAGGAGGGCATGACCCAGGACATCTTGCCCATCGCCGGGCCAAAGGCGCTATGGAAAAAAGGTGTTTCCGGCACCGCCTTGGAATTTGATGGCTATCATAGTGTCGTCGTGCTCCCGGTCGCAAAGACTCCGGCGATTGCCAGTGGCAGTTTAACCCTGGAAGGATGGGTTGCGCTTGGAGCTTATCCTTGGAACTGGGCTCCCATCGTCCAACAAGGCGACAACAAGGGCTATTTCCTAGGGGTGGACAGCCATGGGTATCCCGGATTCATGTTGGAAGTGGATGGCAAGTGGCAACAGCTCACCGTCTCGAACGCCCCGCCCTATGCCGACAGCAACCACCTGGCACTATTCCGGTGGTATCAGCTCGCGGGCACCTATGACAAACAGGATGGCATGATGCGCCTGTTCATCAACGGGCAGGAGTTGGCCAGCAAATTTGCCGGCACTGGCGGGGTGCAAACCGCCAATGCCGATGTGCGGGTGGGCAAGGCGGGCATATTGAGAATACCAACCAATGGCACCCATGATACGCACCCCTGCGAATTCGGAATGGATGGGCTGATTGATGAAGTCAGAGTCTACAACCAGGCTTTAAGCGTGTCGCAAGTATCCGATTCCTTTGCAGCCTTCAACCCCGGTTCCAAGGTCGTGGCGGCACCGGATATGCAGAAGCGCCATTTGCCCGCCTTCGACACTGGTGGAAAATTCACTGCGGATTATACGCACCTGACTTATCACGAGACTTGGGACAACCTTTGGTGCGCGGGAAAGTATTCCGATGTGTTGGTGGGATTTGATCAATTGCCCGTTAACATATTTTTCAGGAGGGGAACCAGCTATATCCCGGAAATGGTGAACGAAGCGGGCCAATGGGATAACAATGAATTCAGCGAGACCGGCTTCACGCGCGACGCCCAGGGAGATTGCGAACCGATGTCGGACAAGCCGTGTTTGGACTCGCATGTCCGGGTGATTGAAAACAACGGTGCCCGGATAGTAATCCACTGGCGTTACCGGCTGGCGAACCCCGTCCACCGCTGGGCCTATTATGACACGAACGGCTGGGGCGACATTGCCGACTGGTATTATTATATCTATCCTGACGGCTTGATCTCCAAGCAGATGCGGTGCTATTCTTCCCGGCCCGATGCCTGGCACGAATGGGATGAACAAATCGTGGTCTTTGGCGAAGGCCAGCATCCCGAAAGTGTGATCAAGAAGGTGCCGGTGATGACGTTGGTGGACAGCAGCGGCAAGGCGGTTGATTATGACTGGAATCCCAATCCGCCCAAGCCCGAATTTAAGGGACGTATTATTCAGATGATTCACCTGACCGGGAAGTATTCCCCGTTCACCATCCAGAACTTTGACCAAGGTGATATTTACAAAGGCGAACGCACCTGGTATTCGGTGTTTCCTACATGGAACCATTGGCCGATCTCGCAGATTGACTCTTCCGGACGGAACGCGTTGTTTCCGGATCGCGTCGCGTGCTCTTCCATTTCCCATTTGTTCTGGCCCTGCAGTGCCCAACAAACTAACAACATCAGTTTTCAGGAAAAAATCCTGCTGGAAGGCATGACCGACCAGCCGGCGGCGGCTCTGACGAATCTGGCCAGGTCATGGCTGGACGCCCCGCAGATAACCAATCCGTCTGGTGGAGCCAGCCAGGGATACGATCAGTCGCAAAGAGCCTATTGCTTTGAATACGCCGACGTGCCGCTGAATTTCACAATTGCGGCCACGGCGGATCATCCCATCCATAACTTATGCTTTGTCGTCAGGCATTGGAAGAGCCGCACGGCCTTGGCTGATCTTAAAATCAATCAGGTTGCACAAGTGCCGGGGGCAGGTTTCCGGCAGGGCGTGAATATTGACACCGATGGAATCTATGCTCTGATAGTGTGGATTGACCTCTCCGCCAATTCGGCGCAAGATTTTCAAATTGCCGAAAAATGACCAAACCCGCATTCATGAAAAATGCAGACTGACCATTAAAAATATCTAACGGATCATCTGATGTGTCCTGGTCACGCTCTTCCACACGCCGGGCAACGACCCGATGAGAAATGGATTAAGAATTAACTGACAACTGACCAAACAATAAAATTGAACCTATGCTAAAAAAAATAAAGATGGCGCTGCTGACGACGATACTACTAGCAACGACGACCGCAGGTTTCGCCGGCCGACAAGAAAATCCCGTTGACCTTTCCAAGCTCGACACGGCCCTTTACACCGTGGAAGGTGACGCCTTCGTCCGGCACAATGGCGACCGTTATTGCAATCGCCCGCTATACTGCAACCACACTTATGCGGTGGCCCTGGGCGGCGACAAGCCTTTCGCCATGGCGGGCGACGGAAAATCATTTTTGGGCAATCTGATATTTGCCCTGGTGCGGCAGGGACAGGGCAAGTGGCTGCAAAATGCTTCTGACATCACGTCGAAGTATCGTCCCGGGCGCATGGAATGGATTGTCAAAGACACTTCTTGGGGCGCGACCACGATTCACCTTGAACTGGTTCCCGCTGCGCAGGGCGCCGGCATGGTCGCGCGGGTGCGCTTGGAAAACCTGCTGCCCGGCGACACTTTGTTGTGGGCGAGCGGCGGTTTTAGCAATGACAAGGGCAGCATTCTTTGGACGATGGACATGACGAGCCAGAATGTAAAATACATGCTGCGCGGGTTTGATGCGACTGATTGCGAGAACAACCGGGTGCAGGCGCAGGGCCAGTCATGGATGTTGCAGGCGGCGACGGGAAAATCCAAAAACATGGCCATCGGTGTTTGCAGTGCCGACACCAAAACCATCGTGGCCGATGCCAACACCTGGGAAAATCCAGTTGCCCTATTGGGTAGCCACGGAGACAAATTGCCCATCGCGTGCGGCACGGTGACGCTGGCGGACAATCAGGAGTTATATTGGGGGCTGCGTAATTCACAGGACGTTTCCGAGCAAAAATCTCTCGCCGAACAATTCACTGCCGGGATGCAGCGCGTGCTGGACATTGAAAAACAGGTGGTCGTGGAGACGCCGGATCCGTGGCTGAACGCGGCGGTGGGCGCATCCGTCAACGCGAACGACGCGCATTTTCGTGACGGCATTTACACGCATTCGGGAATGCGCTGGGGCGTGGCCTTGCTCGGCTGGCGCACGGTTTATGGCGGCACGGTTTTTGGCTGGCATGACAATGTGAAAATTGACGCCCAAAATTTTATCAGCAAACAAATCACGGAATCCGACCGGACGGCGGCTCATGCCGATCCGAAGGCGTATCTGGCCAGCCAGGCTCCGGACTCGCGTTTGTTCGGCAAGGGCCGCATTGATTTTCATCATCCGTATCACTACGACATGCAAAGCCAGTTCTTTGACCAGATTCAGCACGCATGGCGCTGGACGGGTGATTCGGAGTTGGAGAAACTGCTTCGTCCGTCACTTGACCTTCACTGCGAATACATCAAGGACTGTTTCGACCCTTACAGTCTTGGCATCTATGAAAGCTATGCGAACACCTGGCCGACGGATGACCAATGGTATAACGGCGGAGGCACCTCCGAAGAAACAGCTTATGCCTACGCCTCGGAGAAAACCGCTTTGCAACTGGCGCAGCGCGCTGGCAATCAAGCGGGCATCAAGCTTCATTCGGCAAATGTCGAACGCATTCGCAATGGCTTCTTTAATCTTCTGTGGATTTCTCGGCTGGGTTATCCCGGTGCCTACCGCGAACAAATGGGTTACAAGCGCCTGCATGAAAGTCCGTGGCTCTACGCAATTTTCTGCCCGATAGACGCCGGCTTGCTGGACAAGGAACAGGCCGCGCAGGCATTGCAATTTAGCGAGTGGGGATTGGAGCGCGTCAAGATGCCTTACGGCGGCGACCAATGCTGGCCCTCGCAGTGGGTGCCTTCGATCTGGTCGGTTCGCGAAATGTGGTCGGGCGACAACTATCAGCTCGCGCTGGCCTACTTTCAAGCCGGGCTGGCCGATGACGGCTGGAAAGTTTTGCACGGCACCTTTCCGCAGCAAATGCTTTACGGCAAGGTTCCCGGCGACATGGGGCATCCCGCCGGGGGAACCGATTTCAACGATTGCAACAGCATGTTTGCGCGGGCGGTCGTGGAAGGGTTGTTTGGCTACACGCCGGATTATCCGAATGGGATTGTAAAAATTGCGCCGGAATTTCCGAGCGATTGGAACCACGCAACCATCGAGACCCCGGACGTGAACATCAAATATGTCCGCAGCGGTGTGAATATCCAGTTTAACGTCACGCTCGCCAAGGCCTGCGCGCAGGAGGTGCTGCTGCCGGTTTCAACCAAAGCCGTGCAAGAGGTGACGGTGAATGGCAAGCCGTCCAAATGGGAACTAATCCCCGACTTTGGCCGCAGCCTGGTGAAACTTACCTTGCCGGCCGCCATTGCCACCGAGATCGAAGTAACTTGTCAGGATGCGCTCAAGACTTATCCGGCAACTTATCTCGCCGGCAATAGCGGCGACCAATTGACGCTTCAGGCCGAGGATGGACAGTTGGTGGATTGTCACGATCCGCAGGGAGTCTTCAAAAATGCGCAGGTGCAAAATGGATCGGTCGTTGGCGTGTTGACGACCAACGCCGGCGATCATTTGGTTTTCGGCCTCGCGCAAGTCGGCGACGCGCGGCAATGGCGTTTGTTCAAGCTCCATGTGACCGACGCGCAGGCGGACAAGTATCTTGCCGACAAAACCCAGGTGGAAGTGCCGGCCAAGACTGCCTGGACAACGGTTGATATGCAGTCCGCGTTTAATGGCGACATTCGCACCATCTATCAGCAGAAGTATCTTTCGCCGCGCCCCAACACCTGTTCGCTCCGGCTCGCGACGGACGGCTATTCAACGTGGCAACAAGTATTGGGCAAAGGCCCACACGCGCCGGAGATTGACTTGACGGGGGTGTCTTCACTGGCCGATGGCAAAGGCCGCATCGTGGCCGGGAAAAACGTGCCGTTCGTCTGGTCCGGCGGCGAAAAAAATATCGCCTTCACCTCGCAATGGGACAACTGGCCGAAGCAAGTTACAGTGCCAGTTGGCAAGAACGGCAACGCCATCTGGTTTCTCCTGTCGGGAACGACCGACCCGATGGAGGTTCGCATCGCCAATGCGGAGCTGCGCCTGAAATATGCCGACGGTGTGGTGGAAAAACTGGCGATTGTGCCGCCGATTAATTTCTGGTCGCTCTGTCCGTTTGGCGGAGTTGACTACGACTATGTGCGCGACGGATTCGCCCTGCCGAAAGCGCCGCCGACTACGGTGCAGTTGGGTGAAAACTGCCGGGGCATCGTGCTACCCTGGCGACTACGTCCCGGTGTGGCGCTGAAAAGTGTCACGCTAGAAACACTGTCGCAGGAAGTGGTCATCGGCCTGATGGGGGTGACGGTGATGAACTAGAGCAAAGCAACTAATATGAAGACAATAAGAATAAAATCGTCCGCACGGCTCCTTTCGCTGGCACTTATGGCCGTTTTGAATTACTGCTCCTTGGCAACCGCCATCGCGCAAAAGATGCCGGAGATCATGACGGATATGTTGGCCTCGGTCACAAATTCGCCCGCGCACGACCAAAAGATGGCGTGGTTTCGCGAGGCGAAATACGGTTTGTTCATTCATTGGGGACTGTATGCCATTCCGGCCGGCGTATGGCAGGGCAAGCACGTCCGCATCAGCAGCGAATGGATCATGGCCCATGCGCGGATTCCGGTGAAGGAATACGAACAGTTGGCGCAGCAGTTCAATCCCATTGATTTCAACGCCGAGCAATGGGTGCAGATCGCGCAGGATGCCGGGATGAAATATATCGTCATCACGGCGAAGCACGGCGACGGCTTCGCGATGTATCATTCGCAAGCGACGCCTTACAACATCTATGACGCGACGCCGTTTCACCGCGACCCGCTTAAAGAACTGGCGGATGCGTGCGCGCGGCATGGAATGAAGCTGGGTCTTTACTACTCGCAATCGGTGGATTGGCACGAACCGGGCGGCGAGGGCAATAGTTGGGATTTTGGTTCGGATAGTAATAAGGACAAGGACGGTGCATTTGACAATTATCTTCAGGCCAAAGTGGAGCCGCAGTTGAAGGAGCTGCTCACCAACTACGGTCCGATCTGCGAAATCTTTTTCGACACCCCGGCCTTGATGACGCCGCCCCGCGCGCAGCGGCTGGCGGACATTATTCATTCGCTTCAACCGGCGTGTTTGGTTGATGGCCGGCTCGGCATCCCCGGCGATTACGCCACCATGGGCGACAACGGGATTCCCAATGCCAGCGTGACCGGTGATTGGGAGACGCCCGGCGAATTGAACCACAACTGGGGCTTCGACCAGACTGACAGTGACTATCAATCGCCTAGCCAGGTGTTGTTCAAGCTCATGGACATTACGAGCAAAGGCGGAAACTATCTGCTGGATGTCGGGCCGACGGCGCAGGGCATCATCCCGGTGGTGGCGGAAAAAAATCTGGAAACGCTCGGGCGCTGGCTCAAGGTCAATGGCGACGCCGTTTATGGCACGACGCGCTCGCCGTTCAACGAAGGCTTTGGCGGCTTTGGCCGGAAACTGTTCGATGGGAAAGGCAAGCCGGTTGAGCTTCCGTTTCTTGACTGGCGCTGCACCGCCAAGCCGGGAAAACTTTATTTCACCATTTTCCACTGGTCGAGCAACGGTTTCAAACTGCCCGCGTTCAAGAACGAAATCAAGAAAGTCTATTTTTTGGCTGACCCGGAGCAGACGAGTCTTCCCATTACCGACCTTCACGACACCCACATGGTGCAAATGCCCCACTACGCGCCGGACGTGATGGCGACTGTGCTCGTCGTGGAAATCAACGGCGAAGAATTGAAACAGTGACTGTCATAACGCTCTAAAATCAATTTGAAATTCACTTTTAAATGAAAAACCAAGACCACACCAACCATTTCAAGATAAACACGGCACGAATGCTCCGAGGGCTGGCTTTGTTGCTGGCCATCAACCTGAACCCGGGCGCACTGCTGGCCGCCACCGGGCCGGGGACGCAAATCCAGTTTCTATCGGGCACCGGCAAGGACGACGGCGTGAAGTGGGATTTCTACTGCACCGCCGGAATGCACAGCGGCGTGTGGACCAACATTGCCGTGCCGTCCTGCTGGGAGTTGCAGGGGTTTGGCGTCTATAATTACGGCCAGGTTTTTAGTTTTAGAAAAGGCCAGGATACCATCCACCTCCCCGGCTATACGTCGGAGCAGGGAAAATACAAAACCGAGTTCAACGTGCCGGCGGACTGGTTGGGTAATCGTCATACCAGGAGCCGCGACTGGCCGTATAGCGCTCCAAGGCCAGCTTGCCGAAGACCGCCGCCTCGCCGTCGCTTCCATCCGTAACGATGAAATAATCTATGATCGTGTCAAAGGTGTGACCCAGCTTCCAGTAGTCGCGGCTCTTTTGGAAAACATGCTTGAGGTCTTCATAGGTGCGCTGAGCCGCTTTTTTTAACTCATCGTGGTTCGTTCGAGTGTTGGCTTTGGCCGATGGACTAAAGTAGCCTGTCAGACTCAAGCCGATGCCAGCCACGCCGGCCTGTTTCAAAAAATTACGCCGGTCAATGGGATTACTCATAACTTTATACTAATTATTTCGGGACACATTTTATGGCTTACTTTGCTCATCCATCGGTTCGAAATCGAAGTAAGCATAGTTATTATTATGGCAGTAGAAGAAAGTGAGAAGCTGAGGCCCGGTTTCCTTGAACTCTATGCTTCCCACCTCGGCTTTGTTCCATTTATGGGCGCTTCCAGTAGCAACGGGAAGCTTACATTCGCTTGCCGGCACGTTATTGATGGAAAATTTGATGACATTGGCAGCAGACCCGTATAGAGCGATTATTTTGTATTTGCCCGGTTTCTTGACGTCAACCGTGTAATTACACCATTCGCCATCAGATGTTGCACCGATATAAAGTTGATTTACAGGCGGATCAAACAAATTGGTATGGCTAAAATCGGCGAAGTCCTTCGTATATGAAATATCAACTCCTTCATCCTTCCGGAAATTCCAATAGTAAGGAGTGGAGGCGGGGCGCTGGTGGTTTTTTCCTGGTTAAGCACACCGCTAAGAGTATTGACCGGTTCGGTGTCATGATACGCCACGCCTTCACCCCCTAAATCGTAAAAGGCGCACTCAAGCCGGCCGGGGATCACCTGCCCCGTGGCGGTCGAAACAACCGGCGGCGGTGTTTTTGCGGCAGTTTCATTCGGATTTGCGCTGCGGCATAAAGCGAAGTGATCAAGATCAACCTCGTAGTCGCTTGCGCGTTTACTCCAGGTATATGCCATGAAAGTAAAACCTCCCACTTCTGTCCTGTCCGTGACCTTGCCTGCCAGGGTCCATTTTAAATCCGCCAGCGGAATGGTGATGGTATGCCACGCGCCATCGTCAAATTTCGGATCATAGTCGCGCAGAGAGATGGGGTATGGATCGAACTCGGTGATTGTGAAAAACATTTGGTCTGCCACATTGGATCCGCTGACCTTGATCGCAAACGAAACTGCGTCGAATTTCGTAAGATCAACTGCCGGCTCTTCCGGTTTCGCCCATTTCCATCCGAAGCACTCGTATGCGGGTCTTTTACTTAGATAGCGAATGACCTGCTTCCCGTCGGCGTCCTTTTCACCCAGAGCGATGGAAGAGTTGGTTCCCCCATGTGCAACCCATCCGGAGCCAACCACGGCAGTCTTGCCATCAAAAACGACCTGCGCCGGAACGAAGTCACTGGGAAGTGGCTTCTTTTTTTCGGCAAGCGCTTTTTGTTCCTCCCGATAAGCTGCGTCGTCGAACGGTTTGCCGCGATAATCAGTCGGCACTGCGGCGTAAGAATGGATGCACTGGATCAAGGTTGCAATGCAGATGATACCCTTGGGAAGAGTCGTGGTTTTCATGTTTTTTATTTTTCGTTGTTAGGATAAAAGTTCTAACGGTTCTCAGATTATTCGTTATAAGTTTTAAAATCCTCCAAGTGTTTTGCGGCTTGTTCTAAATCCATAACGAAAAAGCCGAAACCAACACCGGCTTCCTGGCCGTCTTTGCCTAGCTGAAAGCAGAGGTATTTTCCATCGTCTGAAACCACACCATTACTTGCTTTGTATCCTTTATAATCAGAAAAATAAGTCAATCGTTGCATTTCGCCTGATCCATCCAATTTCACTTTGAAAAGATCAATCAACGGATAAGCTGAGTTTTTAATGGGGGCATGCTTAACACAAGTATACAAACCATCGGGAAATGCGCCGCTCGCCTCATCGTAATGGTGTGGAGAACTGGTTAAAGCCTTAAATTCTCCGCTTTTTGTGTTCAAAACGTAAACATCTGTATTCTTACTTTTGTTGACGCCATAAACAGTAAATGTTAAATTAACATCATCTGGTGGCACAAAAGTTTTAGCTTCGAGGGTGTCAGCCCCCACCGGGAAAGGCAATTGCTTTGAATCGAAAATTGTCCTCTCATTGCTCAACTTCGGTATCCCGCCTTCGTAAATTATCTCGGCCATTAGTAGTTTCGCCCTGTGTTTTCCCAGATCGGGCACTTGGAGGTCACGTTGAGTCCAAGCGATTGTCATCTTGCTTCTGGACACAGCAGGCCCTTCCGCGCAAAGAGTATTCAAAGGAACAGGTTTGCTCTTGCCGCTTTTGTCCAAAACCGACAACCAACAAAGGTCGCGTGCTCTGGCTCTTGCTTTGTGATCAGTTGGATCAAAGTTTGCATTAGGATCGGAAAGCAAAATGTCTCCATTGGCTAAATACAGGGCTCTTGTAAAACCGTAATGATTAAAATGCCTGGTCTTTGGGCGTATTATTCCGGTCGCAAGCTCCAACTCATAAACCTCCCCCATCGGTTTTTCAACAAAAAGCATAAACCGACCATCGTGTGACCAATCCGGGCGTTCTCCAAAACCGCTTGCAAGTTTGATGTAAGGCGGCAAATGATCAGCAGGATTGGCATTAATAAAACCAGATTGCGGTTCTGCACTGTTCTCCCCAAAGGCAACGGCTGCCTGAAGCAATATGAATAAAAGAAGAATTTGTTTATGTATCATGGCCGTCCTTTTTTTGTTTCATGGTTGTGAATTTCATTATGTTAAATATTTTCGCATGGCATGTTGGCAGCCACACCGCAAGCGCAACCTACATTACAGCCACGCTGGCCTGTTTCAAAAAATTACGCCGGTCAATAAGCTTGCTCATAAGTGGATGGGAATTAGTTATTTGTGCATTGAGCGGTTCAAAGTGGTCAAGTCCGGCGAACTGTGATTATTTCGAGCTGAAAAAATGAACGATGGTGGCGGAGGTTGGTGCCACCTTGATGGTCGGGTTTTGGGTCAGGCCGGTTTCTGCGGCTTCCCATTGGCCAGTCCAAACGCCCTCCGCGTTGATTGACGCGCCGCCGAGTGTAATGTCCGTTTGGGCGGCGACATCGTTGTCCTTTTGCGCCAAATCCATTCGCCGCGCTCCGCTGGCGCCGACGCCCTTCGGCAAGTGCAACGAAACCAAAAGCGGCTCGGCCTTGTCGGCGAAAGTCTTGTTGATCAGCGTCACATAAACGGATCCGTCGTCGGCCCGATAGGCGTAGGCGCTGAAGCTATGCGCCAAAGTTGTCACAACCGCGACGCCCAGCGACCGGCCCAATGCGCCCTGTGTGAATGCCAGATAACCATAGGACGGCGGCCTGATTTCGAGGCCATTGCCATCGCCCCGATGAAGAAAGGCCGAATAGTTGGGCGCACCGAAACCGCCATCCCGCCCGACCAATTCTCCCGTGTGATAATTCAGCCCGAGTATGCGGTGTGCCGCCCACCAGTGGCTTGCATCCAACGCCCAGATCGCTGCTGCGTAGCTATCACTAACGCCTTTCGCGCCGCCGTGAAAACAGTTGTTCAGTTCGTCTATGCGGTAGGGGATGCCCTTCGCCATCAACTTGCTGCCGACGGCGGCGAAGGCTTTCTCGAATCTGGTGTCCGAGGCATCAGAAAGAAAACGGGCGCGGTATTCGTCCGGCATTTTCTCGGCATCGCGGCTGTTGCCCATGACGTAATAGTGATCGCTGATCATCGCCATGTGTCCGCGAGGAACCATGGCGTCGGCCAGTTTTTCGGGGAAAAGATTCTTGTCTCCCGCAAAGACGCTCGGCCCGTCCAACATCGCCTGCGGCACCGCCTTGAGGATCGCGTCGTAATGGGGTTTCCAATCTGCAAAATAGGCCTCAAACGTCTTGTCATAAGCATTGGGCTCGTTGCCAATCGAAAAACAATCGAGCGCATCGGCATCATGGGCGGCGATATAAGCTGCCAGACGCGCGGATTCAGCCGGATCGCCCTTCTCCAATCGGAAGGAGTAGATCACCTTCACCCCGGCCGCCCGGGCGAAAGCAAAAAGAGCATCAATGTCTTTTTCCTGCGGGACGGGACTTTTAGGATTGTCAACCGCAGCGGCACCCACGCGCAGGCTCTTGATTCCCAGAGTGCGGAATGTGTTCACCAAAGCCTGGTCTTTGCTATCAAAGTAATATTTTCCATCCTTCGGCAGGAGAGCCGACATTTCGTAGCTCAATCCCATGAACCGGGGAGCGAGCTTGCCGCCAGTGCCGTCATCGGTGATGATGAGCGTCGCGGTGGCCGGAGAGGATTGAGCCGGGCTGGAATTGGGGCTGAACAAACTAAACATGAGCGCCAGGAAAAGCGGCGTGCGCCATGTCGTTGTGGAGCCGTTAGATGATTTGATGGATGGTAGTTTCATTTTTTAAGTGTTTGAGGTTTTGCTCGCGGCAAGATTTAATTGAAACTTCAAGATGCGGGGGACATTTAACCAAAGACGCGAAGTTGTTCATTGTTTTAGGAACGTAACCGGCCCCAATAATCCGCTCGGCTCCAGCGGCGAATGTTTGTTGAAATAATTCCATGTTGCGAAGGTGAAACGTCCCGATGGGCGGGGCTGGTCTTTGACCAGCCATTCGGGGAATTCCTTCAGCGGCCCGCCGTAACCCTGGTCGCCTTTGGCAAAAAACGCAATCCGCCGGCAACTGTTCGTCGCCGATTTGCCGGTTGGCCCAGCAATTGGTCACTTTGATTTGGAGCCGGTTGCCCTTGGCTTTGACCGCGGACGTGATGTCCACCCGCCACGGGACGGTCCAAACAACGCCGAGATCGTGACCATTCAAGCTCATCTCCGCGATGTCGCGCACGGTTCCGAGATCCAGAAAAAGCCTAACGCCGGGCGACGCGGAAACCGTGTCCGGCAAATCGAAGTTTTTTTCATAGACCGCCGTGCCGCTGTAATACTTGATGCCGATCTCGGGACGGTTGGTCCAATCCTCCAGCGTCGCGAATTCCACCGGTTGCGCCGGCCCGCCCCATTTCGGGTCAAATTGCACGCGCCACGCGTCATCCAGGTCGCCAACAATTTTTGTTTCTGGAAAATGTTTGACGCCGCTGAATCTCCCGCCGCTCGAAACCGGTTTGCGGAAAACCACAAACCAGCTCTGCGACGCCGCAAACTGCAAGGGCACGATGGTCTTGCCTGCGGACAACTGGTATTCCGGCGAGTCGCGCCGCTCACCGCTGACCGGATCCCACAATTCCGGCTGCCTGCCGGTCACGCCGAAGGCACAATCCGCCGCGCCATTTTTGGGCGCCAGATTCGCCACAAAATAAACATCGGCGTCGCCGTCGGCGCGGTGAATGCATTTGAGTTGCAGACCGGGATCGCTGGAAACCACGGAAAAATCATGCGGCTCGATTCGGCCCCATTGCAGGAGCGCGTCGCAGCGCTGCTAGTATTTCACCGTCGCTTTGAACGGATCCCACCAAGTCTGCGTGTGGTCGAAGTGCGTGCCCCATTGACCCATCGAAAAGCCGGGTTTGTATTTGTCGCCGTAAGGCTGGTGGATGTAGCGATGCAATATGAAACGGTTCACCCCGTCGCAAAACGCGGCGTCGCCGACGGGCTTGAGTTTCGCGGGCGTCTCGTCCCATTGGCTGTCCTTGGGCCGGGCGGTAAACGCCTCGGCACTGATCAGATTTATCCCATGCTCCCGCGCGGCGGAAACCACGGCGGGCACCGCCGCGCGTTTGTATTTTCCATCGTCCGCCCAGAACTCCGCGACCACGTCATCTAGGTTGGTGATGACTTCGGGAATGCTCCACGGCCCCCAGTAAGGCTCGTTGCAAAATTTAAGTCCGGCCGCATGCAGCCTTTGGCGAACGACCGAAAAATAAACATCGCGGTAAAGGTCATCAACCGTGCGCTTGAAATCCGCGTTGAACTTTTTCGTTTCGGCTTTGCCGCCGACGGTGCGTTTCGCGAGCACCGGCAGAAATTTCACCAAGTCATAGCCGCGCCGGGCCTGAAATTCCTCGCGCATTTTCGGCGTCCACGTCGGCGTGCCGGCTTCGTAACTGTCGAACCACACAAAATCAAGTCCCTTGCCGATCAAATCGCCGGCGTGCTTCTGAATGTCGCCGGTCACATGGTCCATGTTGAACGCCATCGCTTCGCGGCTTATCATGTCCGCCTGCAAACCGATCGCCTGCCATTGACAGGGCTGGAGCATCGAACCCATGGTCGTGTGGCCAAAGCGATAAACTACCCAGTCGCCCGGCGGCGCGTCCCATGCCAGCTTTCCCTCCGGCGAAAGTTTGTCCGACAAATCGAAAATCTGGTTCGTCGCGATTTCGCCTTCGGCGGGCACCGCCAATACCGCGATGTCGCGAAAATAAGTTCTCCGTGCCGGCACCTCGGGTTTGGCCAGCTTGCCGGTGTTGCCGATGTAAACGGGAAAGGACTGTTGGGCGTGAATGTCAGGTTCCGGCCGGGGCAGCGCGCCGGAAAATTTGCCCGGACCGGAAAACTTCGTCGCCGACCAGACCACTTCCTGCATCGAATACTCCGGCGTGATCCACGGCCCGCCGCACGTTTCGTAACCGGCGCAGTTGCCGATGCCGAAGGCCAGTCCCAGCCGGTGCGATTCCTGCGCCGCGTGGCGGACAAGCTGCCACCACTGGTTGTTGAACGTGACGCTGTCCGGCGTCGGTTCATTGCCGATGGGCGCAGGCCAAGGCGTGCAAATATCCGCCATGCTGCACATCACGCTCCCGCCAAAACCGGCGTCGTGCAGCGCCTGCAAATCACCGGTGATGCCGTTGGAAGTAATGGTGCTGCCCATCCAGAACCAGTAAACCCAGGGCCGCGCCGCCGCCGGGGGCGAGTCGAACACCTTTTCAAGCGGATCGGCATGGAGGCTGGCGGCCACAGACAAAGCCAGCACCCACCTGATTTTTCGGGGTTTCATGGCATGGAATAAGATCATCGTTGCGGGTTGGTATTATTGCTCGTCCGCATAGACATTGATCAAGGGTTCACACCCAAGCCGGGACAGCAACACCCAAACTCCGTGGCGCTTCTGTTTTAACCGGAAATAATCATACATCAAACAACCAGATTTCATCCGGTTCGTCATTTGTGTTCAATCCAAATTGACGGGTGCTGCAAGCGGCACAGGCTGATTCCATGTCCGCTTGCCGTCAAATACCGCAGTGAAGAGCCAGGTGATTTTCCCGTTCTCAATCAAAAGCCACGGACGTTCCCGACGCACGGTTTTGAATTCCGTGCCGTCGGTCCAGCAAATGGTGTCGTCGTAGGCAACCGGTTGCGGAGCGCGCCGCCAAGCGGTCGTGCCGTCGTCAGAAATCAAATGCCCGCCCCACTTTCTGTCGTGGCCGGTCAGGTTGCCCGCGTTATCTTCGCAAATGAGATGATACGCACCGCCCTTTTTGAAAAGGAAGAAATCCTCCACCTTTGCCGCCGGCCAGAGATTGCTGTTCACAAGAGTGTAAGGCCCGGCGAAAGATTTCGCGACGGATTCACAGACGCGCAGGTTGGCCGTGCGCCAGACCAGCTTCACGCTGCCGTCCGGCTCGAACCACGCGGCCGGATTGTTCGCGTCGGTGGCCAGGCCAAGGCTCAGCGGCTTGTCCCGGCGCGTCCACGGGCCGGCGACGGAAGGCGCGGTGGCAATGCCAATCTGCCGTCGGTTCGAGCCGACATCGCTGCCGATGTAGAACAAGACGAACGTGCCGCCGACCTGGTAAATGGCCGGGTTGTGCGCCATGGCACTGTCCCATTTGCCAGCGGCGCGTTTCCCGATGACAACCTGCTTGAACACATAGGGTCCTTCAGGCTTGGACGATTCCGCGCGCACAATCTCGGAGTGTTGCCGGTAGCCTTCGGGGAACGTCGTGCTGGCCGGCCAGCGCGAGGCGAACATCTCATAGGCGTCGCCAACCTTGATGACCGAGCCGCACCAGACAAAGTAACCGTCCATCGCAAAACCAGTCCCTTTCGCAACCGGTCCATACGCATTGGTTCCAAAGCCCGCAGACGAATCCGCCGGCGACTCACTGTCGGATGCCTGACAATTGGCCAGCAATAGAAGTGCCGCCGCGCCGATCAGCAACGGGTTATTGATCTTGGCCATGATTAATTCACGGGTGAAACAGCACTGTCGGTAGGGATTTTCATAAGGTTTCTTGCCCACGACCGGCGTGGACTCTTTTTTGTATGTTAACGATTTTTGATTTCATTCGGCAACCACGACCGTTTGGTTCATTGCCGGTGCGGTGGCCGGCCAGACCAATTCTTCGCCACCGGCGGTGTGGGCGGAGATGAAATATTCAAAGTCGTCCTGCGCCGCCGGCAGTTTTACGGTGTAAATCGCGCGGCCAACGTGTGTCGCGGAATTGGTTTGCCATGAGCCTTGGCCGAGCGGATGGAAATTCACGGCGACCTGGCGCACAGGCTGTTGATCGAGCGCAATGATCGTCAGTTGCAATGTTTCACCCGGGCGAATACATGTGCGGACCGTTGGCACGGTAAGTCTCGCCGGCCCGCCGTAATTTTTTGCCGGGACGGTTTCCGGCGGCAGCGGCGAACCGAGAGCTTGAATCAGTTCTTCATCGTCGGCCTCGACAAAATGTTCGTGCTGCCGGGTGTGCTCCTCAAGATTGGCGATGGTGCCGAGTTCGCCGGGCGTGCTGACGATGGCGGCTTGGAGCGTGAGCAGTTGCGACCAAATTTTTGCCAGTTCCACGCGCTGCGCCAGCACCGCCGCCACCGGTGTTTTTTTTGCTCTTACCGCCAGCATGGTTTGATCCAGCAAGCCGCAGGCACAGCGGGCTTCGGCCATCAATGACATGGCGCGATAGGTGTTCAGCCAGTAATCAAACCGTTCCTGGTTGCCGGCACCTTTGATTTGCGGACGCAAGGCAGCCAGTTCGTCCACGAAGGCGTAATGTTTTTTTTCCTCGGCCCACGGCCGGTTCAGCGGCGTCAAGGTGCCGGGGCCGCTTTTCCAGTTGCTCGCCGACGGCAGGTGAACACCGTCAATGGCAGCAAAAATCTTTCCGGCCGGCCGGGCGATTTCGTCGCCAAAATTGGCGCGGGCGAAATCAAAATAAAAATCCGCCACCGGCATCGCGCGCGTGCGCGGAGCGGCTGCCGTGGCCAATCCGCCGGTCCGGTCGGCTTCGTAATCGCCAAGCTGTCCGCCGCCACAATTTATTTTGCGCGTGAACGTTTCGCCGGCGAGCTGGTTGCCGGCCTTGGTTTGACCAGTGATGACGATGCCGGCGATGCACGGAAATTCCACTTGTTTGGTGAATTCGATTTCCAGCGAGCCGTTGGGGACGGTGATGCCGGGAAAATCCAAATCGAGCGCCGAGTTGCGGCCGGCCCGGGCAAAAATATCGAGGTTCGTGAGAACCTGCCGGCCTTGTATCTTCACGCCGAAAATTCTTTTGCCGACGGCGCTGTAAACCGGTTCGTTGAATTGCAAGGTGACAACATAAGTGCCATCCGGCACGGCAAGTGAGTAGCCGTTCAGGTTAAACCGCACGGTTTGATAAACGGCCGGTTTCGTGGTGCCGGCCACCGGCGCGGCAAAGCTGGCAGTTTTACCGCCCAGCGCGCCTTCGCCGGTTTTCTGCGGTTTGACCGGCGCAGTGTCAAAATTCGCCGGCACCCACGACTGATCCCACGCGGCGGCGGCAAGCGCGGCGACATTCGGTGCCATGGCTTTTGTGCGCCAGTGGATGCCAATCAGGCCGGTGCAGCCAAACCGCCGGGCGTCCACGGCGTCGTAACGCATCCGGGCAGCCCAGCATTGCGGGCCGACGAGGTTCGGATCATTTTCCATCCACGGAATCGCCCATTTCGGCCGGCCGGTGATGTTGGCGAACGCCGGTTCAACGCCATCGTGGCCGACATTGCGGTTGATGCAGCTCATCGGTGAATTTTTTGGAAGAAATTCGTCCAGCGCGGCGCGGTCGTGTTGCGGGCCGAGCACCCAGCCGCAGGTGGCGAGCGTGAACGGTTCGTCGAGCAATTTGAGGGCGTCGAGCGCGGCCTGGATGTCTTCCGTGGTTTTTGCAAACTCGGCGGGATTGTTGCCGTGCCAGGTCCAGTTTTCCGGTGTCCACAGCCAGTAATAATCCACCGGATAAAGCTGCGCGATGCGTTTGAACATGGCGGTGTAAAGTTCGCGGCGCACGGCGGGATCGTCCGGTTTTTTTCCGAGTTCGCTAAAATGTTCCTGAAGCGCCTTGGGGATTGTGAGCGGCGTCTCCGTGCCCAGACAGGTCTTGATGCCGAGTTGCTGCGCCGCCGCAGTGATGACGTGGAACTGTTCACCGACGCGGTTGAAAAGTTCGTTGTCTTGCTCCAGTGTGGCCGGTCGCGGCAGCAGTCCTTTCATCACGTTCGGACCGTAACTGTCACCGGGAAATAATAGTGCCGCGCCGCCGGAAAATTCGCCCGTGCGCATGGGCGCGTAACCCCAGATGCCGTTAAGGGTGTTGGCCCAAAACGCAGGATAACTAAACCGCACCTGGCCGTTCGGGGCAAGGTCGTTGGTCAAGCCAATCCAGACCAGCGGTTCGGGGCCGACGCCGCCTTCAGGATAACAATGCAAGCCGATGAAATTCATGCGCAGCTTGGCGAGTTGGGAAAGATACGCCAGATAGTCGTCCTGATTCCACCAGTCCGGCCCTTCGGGGAAATCATGAAACGGCTGGATGCCGCGCGTTTCAAACAACGGGCTGTGCGTCTCGTCAACGCGTGGCAGGGTGAAGGCGATTTTCCGGTCGGGAATCACGTCTCCGTGGAGATAAAAGCGCACACCCAGTTTTTCCGCCAGATCGTAGGCGCCGTAAAGCACCGCCACCTCGCTGCCGCCGGTGATGGCGAGCGTGCGACCGTCGCCTTTGAGCCGGTATTGCTGCGCCGCGAGATTTTTGTCCAACTGCAAGGTGATGCCTTCGCCCTTGTTGGCAATCGGCAACAATTTATCGGTGCGCAGAAAAATGTAACGGCGCAGTTCTTTCGCCGCGAGCTTCACCATTGGCGGCGCGTCCGGCGGACAAATAATCGCCGGGGTGCGCGCCGCTGGTTCCGCCGGGCTGGAAACATTAATGAACAACCACGCGGCCAGGAGTAAAAAAAAATTCACGGCTGAACTGGCCAATGTTTTCAGCCGCATTGGATAGCCACCGGACTTCTCAAACCGGGATTTCCCATTTGGTTTCATGCCCACGACCAGCGTGGACTCTTTTTTGTATGTCAACAGCATCACCTTGCAAAGCAACCCGGGGAAATCCGGGTTTATAATTTGTTCCTTCACAGCATTAAGGATTTTTTGAGACTTGGACGCCATGCGAGGTTGCGTTGAGTTGCAACAGATGTCCGCCGTATCGAATTCCGGTGAGCGTTCCCTGAAAAGGCCGCGGCGTCTGCGAATCGCAGACCAATGTGCTGCCGTCCGGCGACGGGCTGAAACCGAAGAAGGTGTTGATCACAACATCCGCAAAGGCGGCGCCGCTGATGCATTCCTTCATGCAACCTCCGCGCAGGGCGATGCGGACGGGAGCGTCAAAATCTTTTTTGTTTGGGCCGTAAAATTCCCGGGCTTGGGCAAAGGGGCCTTCCTTGGTGACAATGGCCGTGCGTTGGTAGAAATCGAAGGCGGCCTTCGGATCATCCAGCCGCCACATCGCGCCAACCGTCAGCGGAATCCACCCGTCATACGCGCCCGTCGGACTGTGGTCAGGTCGCGTCGAATGCTCGGCCGAAGCGTCCTGCTGGCTCATTGCGCGCATCCAGTCGCGCATGAACAGCTCGCGTTTGACGAAGGCGTTCATTTCGGATTTTTGCACGGGAGTCAGGTCGTTTTGCAGAGTATTGCCAATATAAATGAAATCCACGCAATGCCGCAGTTCCACCAGCGTGCCGTCCATGTGATACGCATTCCACACGCCCATGCCGCTTTTGTAGAGACTAAGCACCGCTGGCAAAAAGGCGGCGGCCTTGGCCTCAAGTTCCTTTGCGCGGGCGGTTTCGCCATGCAATGCGTGCCACTGTGCGGCCCGGCGCATCATCCAGACATCCTGCGCGTTGAGCGACGGCACGCAGTTGATGTAGGCGGGCGCGCATTCGAGCAGATTGCCGTTCTTGCCATAATCCACCAAGCCATGCGGGCCTTTGGGCAAGGTCTCCCAGTCGGTGGCGAAGTCGTCCATGCGCGCCAAAACCGTTTTGCCATCCTCCAGCTTCTCGTCGAGAAACGCGTGGTCGCCGGTCACGCGCAAATATTCATCCGCCGTCTTGAAAATGGTGCAGGCGTTAAAGGCGTAGCCGGTAATCTTGTCGTAGTCGTTCGTATCGTAGCCGTGGGTTTCGGTGACAGACGTATGCGCGCCGCTGCGGGCGTTTTGCACCAGCCAATGGCGCAAGGTGGCCTTCATGCCGGTCGGTTCCAGCAACGCCCACGCGGTCGCCTGCATCGAGGCATCCCAATAATACTGGATGCCATCGCTGCGTTCGCCGCTGGTGATGAATGAACGTGGCGACAGGGCAAACTGTGTCCGCTCCAAAATCAACATCGTCAGCGCACCCATGTAATAATTTCGCGCCAGGGCTGTGTCGGCGGTTTTCAAGACCGGCAGGCTGCCGGAAAAATGTTTGTTGCCCGGCGTAAAGGCATCCGCCCAGCGCTGCTCCCAAACCGATTGGCATTCGTCCATCACGGCGTCGAAGTGCGCCGCCCAGTCGGCTACGCGCGCGTCCGTTTGCGCCGCCAGCAACGCTTTTTCATCACCGGTCACAAATCCCAAGGTCACTTTCCCGCCCGGCGGCAATTTAACCATCCAGTTCCAACAGACACCATTTGTCTCCGTCGTCACCGAATCCGGTTTGCGTGCCGGGCGCATGACCGAGACAAAATTCGCACGCTGTGTGCGGTTGGCCACGCCGACGCCATCCGCCTGCAAAACGCCCGGCACATGCAGGGTGAAAGCCGTTTTCAAAAGTTTTGCGGTGGGGTTCGTGGCCGTGATGCGGCACAGCACGCCGCGCTGTTCGTTGACCATGCGGGTGTCCGTTTCCACGGCCAGGCCATTGCAATCAAGATTGCGCCGCAACGCCCGGTAGGCACACCAGCGCGTTTCCACGGCGGGAAATTCAAGGTCGTTAATTGTAATCCTGACCAGCGGATAACCTGTTTTCCATTGCGTTGCCGGATCCTTGGTGTGCGTATACAATGCGCTGGGGTAGCAATAATAGGACGTCAAATCGCGTCCGACCACCAGCATCTGGTTGAAATTATGGACGTCGGGCGGGTTGGCCACGTCCTTCATCGGCAGCCAGTCGCCAGCCATCTCATCCAAGGATGGCACGCCGACAGCGGGTGGCGCGGCAAAGCCAGAGGCCGAAACCAGAAAAAAAACGGAGAGGGTAAGAATGCAAAGTGGTAGTGATTTCATGCGATGATGGATAATGCGCGACTATCGAGTCCCGAAATTGGGTCAAGGCACCAGCTGAAGCAGGTCAGACAGACTGGCAGTCTTTGGGTAAATCTCATTATAAACCTCACTTGGGTTGGGGAGTGCTTTCACGAGGCCGCAGGGTTACCGGCCCCCAGTTGGCGAAATCGTCATAGAGCGGCTGTGCCGCTACAACATCCTCGGCTGAGGAGCGCGCCACGTTGACCGCGAACACTTTAATCTTGTCATTCGCGGGCAGAACAAGCGTGTCGGTGACAGAAGCTATAGGCAACGAGAACTTGAACAAGTAGCTGAAGTGATAGGGATCGTTGCCCTCGGGAATGTGCCGATGCGTGGAAAACCAGGCGACCGGGGTCCGTTTGATGAACCCGGCTTTCAATCCGGTCAAATTATTGACTCCAGGCCCCCAAACGCGATCGTCGTATTGCCCAATGAAGCCTGTCCATTCCGGGACTTCAAACGTGGCTTTGGAGGCACCCGCAGCAAACTCGCCGGTCGTGTCCGCAGTGGCGGCGGCCAGGAGGTAAACGCGATTGAACGATCCCTTGGGCAACGCGATCCGCTGGCTGCGGCAGGTAAGAGCATTCAGGGCTCCCGGAGCGCCGCTACCGAGTTGGAAAACCCCGCATTCGGTGGCGAGTTTGGCGGGAAGCTGTTCGGCAGGAATGCTCATGCCGTTAGCCATCTCGCCGTCGGCCCGTTTTGCGTCGGTGCTGACCACATCCGTATCGAACTGGAGGGCGACCGGCTGGGAGGCTGGCGTCTCAGCGTCTCAATTTGGAGCGAGGGTTTATCGAGGATAACGGCAAAACTGCGGGGACGCCAAGCAGTCGTGTTGAAGACGAGCTTGCCGTCTGTTATTTTCACAATTCCCTGGCTAATCAGGTGTTCCTGGCCGTCGACTTCAGTCGCCGAGCGCACCGGCGCAGCAAAGGCCACTTGAACGTTTTGGGCGTCATGCCCCCAAAGCTCTTGGAGGCGGACGATGACCGCCCCGCCGTCCTCGGACTTTTTAACCGCGCGAATATCGATTTGCGGGGTGTTGATGTTCACGAATGAGAATGTCTTGCCCAGGAGGCCATCGTGCGAGGGAGTCTGGAAAGCCACAAGCGGCTGATTGAGCCGCCGCCCCTGCCATTCTGAACCATTGCGCCAGTCGCCTTTATGTCCGTAAAGAGCATAGATCATGTCATGGCGACCAAAATCTTGTGTTCCCTGCTCCACGTAGCGCTTGATCACCGTGGACGTGTAAAGAAGGGTCAGCCGGAGCGTCTTGTCATCGGGTTTGTCGGAACCGAACTTGCAATCTTCAAGGACCGAAACGCCGTAGTCGCCCTTGACATCCGTCAGATCGAACCATTCGCGAGACGGCACCTCGTATTTCTTTGGATTGTTGTTGGAACGTTCCACGACGCCCATGCCGTAGTTGTAGGTCGCATTGGTATTGCTGACGGTGAGAGGAAAGGCCGCTTTAAGCGAGTAGCCTTGCGATTGCCAATCGATGTGGGTGGGGAATTCGACCCGGCAACCCGCATCGCCCGCGCTGAGGCGAATTTGCTGGGTGAAAATGGAGTTGCGCGCCTCGCGAATTACTTCAAGAGAGACCCGCACCGGACCGTTTTCTGTCACGCGCATTTTGACAGGTCCGTCAACGACGCCCACAGGCGGTTTTTCGCGGTCGCTCCAGTTCATGTTCCAAGCGGGATAATCCGTTGAATGTTCAGCCTGGAACTGCAATTGCGCCGGAGCGGCGAGCAGTTCGCGGTTTCCATTAGCCTTGTCCATGCTGGCAACATCACCGGCCTCATTGAGGGTGACTTTGTAGTTTGCGTTTTCGAGGATGTGAGAGGTTGCCTTGAGTCCGGTCGTCAAAGCGCATGGTTTTGCGGCGGCGCGCACATCGAAGCTCGTATAGGCCACGGAAGGAACCCGAGCAAGGAAGAGCACCTTGACCGCATCGCTGCTCCTTGATAGCACTTGCGAGGGAACTTCGTCGCCTTTCGCGTCAAAAACGTTGACGAACTCAGGCGCTGATTTTGGGAAATAAACAGTCGCTTCCACCGTGTCCTGCCGTTCAATTGCCAGCGGATTATAAACCACCAGAGCCTGCCCTTGAGCGTGGGTGTCCAGAGACTCAATCACCGTTCCCGATGCATGTTGGAGCACCGAGGAAAATTCATTAAGCGCGAGCACTTCGTCGTTCCAGGAATACTCGTAACAGCGCGGCTGACAAGTTCCGGGCAAGATGTCGTGCATCTGACTTCCGAGGACGCGCCACCAGGCACGCTCGATTTTTTCAGAGGGATAGGGCTCGCCCAGCCAGTTTGCAGTGACGGCGGCGCGCTCCGCAGAATCCGCAAGTTGTTCGTTCTTTCGGTTCCACCGTTTCATATACCCTTGGGAGGTGAGGCACCCTGCCGAATGCTGCACAAGCAACATGTCACCGCTGAATGTTGGCAGCCTTTTAGCTTGTTCCGGGGTGATATCGCGGAAGAGCTGATCGCTCGATGCGGGGATCACCTTGATTTTGGCATCGGAGTTATGAAGGTTCTCAACAAGCATTTTTACGCTAGCTTCGCGCGGCGATCCGCCCTGATCGCCAATCCCATAATAATGGTAATCAGCGAACACGGCGTATTTCAGACCATTTTCATTGACCCGGTCCACCCACTTGGAGTCCGTATCGAGCCGGCTGGTGATAAGTCCTCCGTAGGGGCCAGGGTTGAGCGCACAAACCACCGAGTTGCCGTCGGGGCCGATCCAGCGTCCAATGTTAAAGGGAATCCCCACCGCCGACCCCCACGTCAGTTTGGTCGTGGAAAACCCTTTCAGGCCGCAGTAAGACCAGAGAGTTGGCAGGAAGCCCTGAAATCCGAAACTGTCTGGAAGCAAACAATCGACGCTGGTCTTGCCAAATTCCCGTTGGAAATACCGGTTGCCATAAAGGAACTGCCGCACTTCGCTTTCTGGCGAAGGAATGTTGCAGTCGTTTTCATCTACAGAGGAACCGCCGACATGCCACCGGCCCGCAGCGATCAAGCTTTTCACCTTCTCATATTCCGCTGGGTAATATTCCTTCATCATCGCATAACGTGTTACTCCACTGAAGGTGAAGACATAATCGGGATATTTATCAAACAAAGCAAAGTTGTCGTATAGGGTCTTGGGAATGTTCTTGTTGATTGTTTGCGTGTAATCCCAATTCCATTGCGTATCCAAGTGAGCATAACCGACGACGTAAAGCGTTTTTTCCTGGCTGAGATCACGCGACTGTCCTTGTTGGTGCGGAGCAAATGACGAAGTTTGCGCGGTGGCGTTACCCGCGAGCGCGGCTGCGGCGGCAGCGCTGAGGAGAGACCGAAGAATCCTCACGGCAGGAAAAGTGTGAAGCCTGTTCATATTTTTGCGTTCAGTCTACCCATTCTCATCAAATCAGTCTTGCAGTATTTCTCAAGCGAAATTTTGAACATTCGAAGTCGGGTGACTGCATTTCGACCATTCTCCACAATAATCGATTTTGCGAGAAAATGTGGACGCTCCTGGTAAATTTTGAGCTTTTTATGCGCTAGTTTTGAATGTTTTATTCAACCAGGTTTTCTTGTGGCAAACCTGTGCGGACAAACGCCTTCACGGTGGCGCATTCATGCCCGACGGAAGCACCGTAAGGGCGGATGGTGTAACGGCCCACGGCGGCGGGTATGATGAAAGTTTCCGCGTAGTGTATCACGAATGGCGCGAAGGCGCCGGTCGGGCTTTCCACGAGCGCCTCGGCACCCTCGACAAGGTTGATGACGTTGACGCCACCGCCGGTGTCGTGCGGAACCGTTTTGGTGAACCAGTGCCGCCGCGTTTCGATAAATTGACATTCATGCAAACCGGTGCGTTCCTCGCGCCAGCCGTCGCCGCTGGCCACGGGCTGAAAACAATTAACCAGATTACGCTGTGTCCAGGCGGTTGTGCGATCCCATTGAACATTGGCGACGCCGTATTCGAGGTGGATCGGGCGGGGCTTGCCGTCGAGGCCGAGCCGGCTCCAGTCCCACATCTTGAAGGTGAAAATGTAAGGCGTGGCGCTGATTTCCAAGACCATGGCTTCCGCGCCGCTGCAATGCACCGTGCCGGCGGGAATCAAAAAATGGTCGTGCTTTTTTGCGGGAAACTGATTGGCGTATTTCTCCGCCGGAAACGGAGCCGCGCCGGTTTGCGACCGTTGTAAATCACGCACCATGTCCGCCGGATTCACGCCGTCTTTCAACCCCAGATAAACGCTTGCACCCGGTCGCGCATCGAGCAGGTAATTGATTGGCCCCCACGAGTCATGCCACTGTTGGTGAGACAGTTTCCGGTGGTTTCGGTTTGTTGTTTTGCTTCCACTCAAGGTTCCGGTGGAAGGAGGGCGTAGCCCGACTGGAACCGGAA
>Ga0182030_10005681_pt1 | contig 26416 bp, 27 predicted proteins | sample 812S3MmetaG_FD_121299 | JGI IMG/M metagenome (GOLD analysis project Ga0182030, IMG submission 121299) | Permafrost microbial communities from Stordalen Mire, Sweden - 812S3M metaG (Illumina Assembly) | ecosystem: Environmental > Terrestrial > Soil > Wetlands > Permafrost | place: Sweden...
CTTCCAGCGGGCCATCTCTCAGGAGGGCAGTTCGACCTCATCACTTCCGTGCTGGCCATTCACCATCTCGACGGTCCGGGCAAGGCGGCGCTGTTCCGGCGGGTGTTTGATGCCCTTCGATTTGGTGGGCGATTCGTGCTCGGTGATGTGGTGATTCCTGAGGGTGAGGGGGAGGCGATCGTGCCCTTAGAGGACGACTACGACAAGCCGAGTTTGGCTTCCGATCAGGTGCGCTGGCTGGAGGAGGCCGGGTTCTTGGTGGAGATGCGCTGGCACGAGGGAGATTTGGCCGTGATTACGGCCGATCGACCGCCGCCTTCCCACTAAGTTGGGGGGTATCGTGAGTCCCGCCGCCGAGGAGTCGATTCACCGGGCCCTCGGTCTGACCGATGACGAGTTCGCCGCCGTGGGCGAGATCCTCGGCCGACCGCCCAACCATTTGGAGCTGGCGCTCTACGCCGTCATGTGGTCGGAGCACTGCTCGTACAAGTCGTCTCGCATGCACCTCAAGCGCCTGCCCACCGAGGGGCCGCGGGTGCTGGTCGGTCCGGGGGAGAACGCCGGGGTCATCGACGCTGGGGACGGCATTGCCATCGCCATTCGGATTGAGAGCCATAACCATCCGTCGGCGATTGAGCCGTATCAAGGAGCGGCGACCGGGGTGGGCGGAATTTTGCGGGACATCTTCACCATGGGTGCTCGCCCGCTGGCGGTCATGGACCCCTTGTTCTTTGGACCGCCCGATACGCCTCGCCAGCGCTGGCTGGTCGAGGGAGTGGTCAGCGGGATTTCGGGTTACGGGAACTCGGTCGGGGTGCCGACCATCGGTGGCGAGCTGACTTTTGATCCTTGTTATGCCGGAAATCCCTTGGTCAACGTGCTCTGTATGGGGGCGTTGCCGGTGGGGCGCCTGGTGCTGGGGATTGCCTCCGGTCCGGGGAACTTGGCCGTGCTGCTCGGGAGTTCGACCGGCCGGGATGGAATCGGCGGGGTCAGCGTGTTGGCGTCGGCCGGGTTTGCCGAAGGTGATGGGGCGGCGGCCGACGATTCGAAGCGCCCGAGCGTCCAAGTCGGTGACCCGTTCGAAGAGAAGCGACTGATCGAGGCCTGCCTGGAACTGCTGGATCGCAAGCTGGTGGTGGGGATTCAGGACCTGGGTGGAGCCGGATTGGCCTGTGCCACCAGCGAGACGGCGGGCCGGGGCGGGGTCGGTATGGACGTCGACGTCTCCGCCGTGCCGCGTCGTGAGGAAGGCATGGAGCCCTGGGAAGTCATGACCAGCGAGAGCCAGGAGCGCATGCTGGCCATCGTCACGCCCGAGTCGTGGGACGAAGTTTTTGCTGTGTGCGAGAAGTGGGAAGTGCGGGCCGCCGTGGTCGGTCGGGTCACGGCACCCGACGGCGAGCGGGGCGGACGGCTGCGTATCCGCGACGGCTTCGACGGTGAGATTTTGGCTGACGTGCCGGCGGCGTCCTTGTCAGACGATGCGCCTCTCTACGATCGGCCTCGCACGGCGCCGGTGCGGGTTGCGGTGGCGGCGCCTGAAGCACCGGCGTCCGGGAAAGAGGCCGAGTCGGATCTCTTGGGCCTGTTGCGCTCGCCCAGCTGGGTCTACCGCCAATACGACCATCAGCTCTTTTTGAACACCGTCGTCGGTCCGGGCAGCGACGCCGCACTGCTGCGCTTGGCCGGTCCCGGGTTGCCGGCGTCGGAGCGGGGCGTGGCGGTGACCACCGATTCCAACCCTCGCTACTGCGCGCTCGACCCCCGGGCCGGGACGGCACTGACGTTGGCCGAAGGCATCTCTAACCTGGCTTGCGTGGGCGCCACTCCGGTGGCCGTGGTCAATTGCCTCAACTTCGGGAACCCCGAGCACGGGGAAGTGATGTGGGAATTGTCGGAGAGTATCGATGGGCTGGCGGAAGCCTGTACCGCGTTCGGACTGCCGGTGATCGGGGGCAACGTCTCCTTGTACAACGAGAGTGGGGGTGCCGACATCGATCCGACGCCGGTGTTGGGCGTGCTGGGTCTGGTTGATGAATTGCGAGTGGCGCCTCCCGGGTTGGCCTGGCAGGACGGCGACGCCATCGTGTTGTTGGGTGGGCGTGCGGTTGAAGGTGGCGAAGGTGGCGTCGGATCGGCGCATCCGTTGGAGGGCACCCGCTGGGCCACCGAGTGTCGTGACCATCGTTCGGGCACCTTGCCTCCGCTGAACTACGCGGCGCACCACTTGGTGAGCGATTTCGTGGCCGGGCTGGTCAGTCACATGATGGCGGGCGAGGAAACCAGGCCACTGGTCACCGCGGTCCACGATGTGTCGGGTGGTGGCTTGGGCGTGGCCCTAGCCGAAATGGCCGTCGCCGCTGGTTTCGGCTGCTTCGTCGATGTGGCCGATGCCGCCGAGGTCTTTACCGAATTGCCGTCGCGCTTTGTGGTGGCGACCAACATGCCCGACGAACTGCACGATCGGGCCGCGGCCGTGGGTATCCCGGTCGAGCTGGTGGGCCGGGTCATCGGCGACCGCTTCGGACTGGGCGATGTGATCGACCTGCCGCTCAGTGCCCTGACCGAAGCCTACGAGGGCAATCTGGCGCGGATGTTGGGGAATTCGTGACCCGGCGCGAATGTGAGAGAATCGGGCCTCGGTGAAGGAAGCCTGCGGTGTCTTCGGGATCTACGCCCCTGGTCGGAGGGTGGCCAACCTCACCTTCGACGGTCTCTTTGCGCTGCAGCACCGTGGCCAGGAGTCGGCTGGCATGGCGGTCAGCGACGGTGACACGGTCACGGTGGTCAAGGACATGGGGCTGGTGGCCACGGTCTTCGACGAGCGGACGCTCTCGGGTTTGCATGGCCACTTGGCCATTGGCCACACGCGCTATTCCACCCACGGCTCGTCGGACTGGGCTGGGGCGCAACCGGTGTATCGAGCGGTGGGGCGGGCCGGATTCGCGCTTGGTCACAACGGCAATCTGATCAACACACCCGAACTGGCCGAGAAGGCCGGGATGTTGCCCGGTTCGATCACCACTGACAGCGATGTGGTGGCGGAACTCTTGGCCAAGGCATTTCCTGAGACACATCAAGATTTGGCCGAAGCACTGCAAGCGGTGCTGCCCATCGTCGAGGGCGCCTTTTCCTTTGTCCTCATGAACGCGCAGCGGCTTTTTGGCGTGCGCGATCCCTACGGCTTTCGTCCACTGTGTTTGGGACGGCTTGGTCCGGCCGAGGCGCCCGAAGGTTGGGTCCTGGCGTCGGAGACCCCCGCACTGAGTGTCATCGGGGCGACCTTCGTCCGCGAGATTGAGCCCGGCGAGCTCGTGGTCATTGATGAGAGCGGCGTGCACAGTCTGTCGATCTCGTGGCTCAAGGAAGTCGCACCTCGACTGTGCATCTTCGAGTTCGCCTACATCGCTCGCCCCGACAGCCGCCTCTACGGGCGAGAGGTGCACGAGACGCGTTGTCGCATGGGTGAATTGCTGGCGGCCCAAGCGCCGGTCGAGGCCGACATGGTGATGGGGGTGCCCGAATCGGGCGTGCCGGCGGCTGAAGGATTCGCCCGGGCCAGTGGCATTCCCTATGGCCAAGGGCTGGTCAAGAACCGCTACATCGGCCGTTCGTTCATCGCACCCGATCAGCAAGCCCGCGGCGACGCCGTGCGCCGCAAGCTCAACGCGTTGAGTGAGACCGTGTCGGGCAAGCGCCTGGTGGTGGTCGATGACTCGATCGTGCGCGGCACCACGCAGCGCTCGGTGGTCCGCATGCTCCGCGAAGCGGGAGCCAAAGAGGTGCATCTGCGCATCTCGTCACCGCCCTGGCGTTGGCCCTGTTTCTACGGCATCGACACGCCGTCGTTCGACGAGCTCATCGCGGTCAATCACACCATGGATGAGATCTGCGCCATTTTGGGGGCCGACTCCTTGGCCTACATCAGCGTGGAGAATCTGAAGGCGGCCATCACGGTCGATGCCGGATTCTGCGATGCCTGCTTCACGGGCAATTACCCCACTGCCATCCCTTCGTCGGCGTCGATTTCCACCCCGGTCGAGATCACCGTTCCCGAAGAGCCGATGGTGTACCAGTCCAGCCTTCCCGGGGTCTGAGGCCGATGGGTCAGGGCGAAGGCGCTGGCGGAGGCGCCACCTACGCCGGTGCGGGCGTCGATATCGGTGCGGGCGATGCTGCAGTCGAGCGGATGAAGAGCTTGGTCACCGGCATTGGTGGCTTCGGGGGCCAGTTCCCGCTCGATATGGCTCGCTTCACCAATCCAGTCCTGGTCGCATCGACCGACGGGGTCGGCACCAAGCTCATGGTGGCGGCGGCCACGGGGCGTTACGACACGGTCGGTATTGATCTGGTGGCCATGTGCGTGGACGACCTGGTGTGCGTGGGGGCCGAGCCCTTGTTCATGCTCGACTACATCGCCACCGGCAAGGTTGACCCCGATCAGATCGCCGAAGTGGTGGGCGGGGTCTCCGAAGGCTGCCGCCTGGCCGGCTGTTCGTTGATCGGGGGCGAGACGGCCGAGCACCCCGGGTCGATGGCGCCGGACGATCTCGACATCGCCGGGTTCTCGGTTGGCGTGGTGGAGCGCGGGGCCGAGTTGGGTCCTGAGTTGGTGGCGGCGGGTGACCTGATTGTCGGCCTTCCTTCGCCGGGGCTCCGTTCGAACGGGTACACCTTGGCTCGCCACGTCCTCTTGGAGCGGGCCGGTCGCCAACTCGGTGATCCGGCCTGGGATGGTGCTGCGCATTCGCTGGCCGATGAACTGTTGGTCCCATCGGTGATTTACGCGCCGGCGGTACTCGCCGTTCGGCGCGCCCTGGTCGATGGCCTGCACGCCTGTGCGCACATCACCGGCGGCGGGATTGTCGGGAATCTGCCCCGCGTGCTGCCCGAAGGATTCGGTGCCGTGCTTGACCGTTCCTCGTGGGTCGAGCCCCGAATCTTCAGTGAGATTCAAGAGTTGGGCCGGGTGGCCGAAGACGAGATGGACCGTGTGTTCAACCGAGGCATCGGGATGGCCCTCGTGGTGGCCGCCGATCGAGCTCAGGAGGCTGTGGCGGAGTTAGCCACTCACGGACACCGGTCGACCGTGATCGGTGAAGTGGTCGCAGGTGCATCGGGCGTGCAGTACCAATGAGCGGGGAGACGGCGTACCCCGAACTGCGCCAGCACCTCTTGGATCACTCGGTGAAGCGGGGCGACTTCACCCTGAAATCCGGTCGCAAGAGCAGCTGGTTTATCGATTCGAAGCAGACGGTCTGCCGTCCCCAAGCCATGGTGCTGGTGGCCAGCGCTGTCCTCTCCGTAGTGCCCCCCGAAGCCACGGCCATCGGCGGGCTGACTATGGGGGCCGATCCGGTGGCCTTCGTCACGGCGGGAGTGGCGGCGACGCAGGGTCGGATGCTCAAGGCCTTCAGCGTGCGCAAGGAAGCCAAGGACCACGGCGGTGGTGGCCGTATTGCCGGGGCACTCGATCCGGGCGACAAGGTCGTGGTGACCGAGGACACCGTGACCCGGGGCACCTCGTTGCTCGAAGCGGCCCATGCCATTCAAGAAGCGGGTGCCGAGGTGGTGCTTTTGGTCGCCGTGGTTGATCGAGGCGGGACGGCCGAGGCGATGGCGGCGGCCGAGGGCCTCGAGTTTCGGGCCATCTTGACCGCACCCGACCTGGGCTTTCCTTACGAGGGAGCCTGAGTTTCTGCTGGCGACGGCCTCTGGGTCAAGGGTGCCCTCCATCGGATGCGCCGATCCGACCCCACCTTCAACGCCTTCAACCGCACGCTGTCGATCTGCAACCGCACTGGAAGCACCGACCTGGTGGTCGACGTCATGGGCTGGTACTTCTAGTTCAGTCTCTGGTTCGGTTTGGTTTCGTTATTCGTCGAGGGCCAGGCACCCGCGCACGGCGGCTTCGGCAGCCAGACGAGCGGCCAAGGTCGTGTCGTGACCTAGGCGTTCCAAGTTGGTGGCCAGGTCGGGCTCGGCGGCTAGGAGCCGGGCCAGCTCGTCCTGATTTCCCGAACCGTCGGGATTGGTGACGTCGAGTACGCGTTGGTCGAGGAAGCCGTCGAACCAACGGTCGCCGATGCAGCGATACACCGACCACTGGCACCCGTGCGCTTCACAGACTTCGGCCACGGCAGAGTTCTCCATGTCGACGCCTAGGCATCCGTCATCGAAGAAGCGCTGACTCAACGCGTGGTCGAGGGTGGCGCCTTCGGTGGTGACGATCTTGCCTCGTTGAGGTTCAGTGCCAGGTGGGGTGTGGCGGTAGGTGGCTCCGGTGGATGCCTCGACGATGTATTCGGCATTGATCAAAGTGCCGACGGGAAGATCGGGGTCGAGTCCACCGCAGATGCCGGCGATCATGACGTGATCGACCGCGACGTAGTTGGGATGGCTCGAGTCGAACAGGCGCTCGGTGGCAATGCGGGTCACCGGCGGGCCCATGCCGATGTGAATGGCGGTGACATTGGATTGGCCCACCTGCCCAGCCCACGGCGCCCCCTTGGTTGGACTGGTGCGGGTGAGCCCAAAGGCCGTCGTGATGGCGTGCATCTCGAGCGGCATGGGAGCGAGGACGATGACATGGCGCAGTGCGGGGTCGAAGGTCATGGATGATTTTCCTTAGATGTTTGTGCCACCTGACGCATCCTGACAAGCAGGGTGGCGGACGGTACGACTCTTCCATGAATGTAAGTGGAGAGTCGAGAGGCTGAGGTGCCGATTTGCCTGGCGAATTCTTGGCCATTGAGTCCTGACGTCTCGACAATGTGTCGGATTTCCATCGCCACTTCGTCGCGCTCGGCCTGTTCGACACGCGTGCGAGCAGTCCGGACGACATCCTCCATCAGGTCAGCCACTCCGTAGGGACGTGCGTAGGTAAGAACTTCCTCGAGTTCCTGAGCGACCTGGCCCCACGGAGCTCGGGCGACTTCAGAGGCGATCTTGCGCCAATCAGACAAATCGCCCCGCTCCAATGCAGCCTGAATCCCTTCGTTGTGCCATTGCGCCACCGGGTCGTCGGGGGTGATGTCGATATTGCGAAAGGCGAGACTCACTTTGAGACACCTTGCTCAACCATCGCTCGCGCTATTTCGGCACACACAGAACGGACTTGGACCCAGTCATGCCAGCGACGGTCGAGTCGCTTGTACTGAGATAGGCGAGTTGTTGTTCCCGAGTCTTTCGGTCGTGGATCGGCCAGTTGCCGTGCTAACTGGCTCGCGACACCCACACCGTCTCCATGTTGATCGGCATAAAAGCGATCGATGTCGCTAAGCACCGCGGCCGCACGACTGACGGACATCCACTCGGACAGTGCGGCAACGTCGAGAAAGTCGCGCGTCTGGTTTCGGGCGACGATCAAGTATCCCTTGATTCGGAGAGTCTCTTCCGATGTCGGGACGCGTAAGACCTTGCCGGATGGCAGCGTGTAGAGAGCGACTTCGAGAGGAGTCTTGCGGATCAATTGTCTGACGCCGGCTTCTATGTCGCCGATCTCGCCGAGGATGAGCTTGTTGGGTATGAGCCGGTTCGTTACCCAGCCGTCTAGTGATTCGACAGCCTCAAGCACCATTTCAAAGTGGTCAGCTAGGTCTGACAACGCGTGACCGTGGTCGTAGGAATCACGATGCCCGGCGTAAAAGGCGGCAGCAGTGCCACCAACCAACACCGCGTCAGGAACGAGTTCTTGCAGGGTGGCCGCGGCTTCGTAGACCCGGGCAAGCGTCGGACTGGGATTGACAACGGCATTCGGCTCGGGCACGGAGGAGGTGAGGTCGCTTGGTCTCTCGTCGTTTTGATCATCAGGTAGCCGTGAAGTCACATCAAGATCTTATCAGATATGATAATAATGCAGGTCAGGTAAAAGCTTGCACCACGCCGGCTCGCCACCTCACCAAGTATTCGGCCCGTTCGATCGGAGTTTTGCCTAGTCGCACCACTATGAGGTCGAGGGCGGGGCAGATGGTGATGGATTGACCTTCGTAGCCCGACGCTCGAAAGGTGCCAAGCGTGTCTCCGGCTACTCCCCACCAATGGGCGCCGTAGGGTCCGTCCCCGGGGTCGTTCGACGCGATGGTGCGGGCGTAGTCGACCCAGCCTTCGGGCAAAATCCGGCGACCATCCCACGTGCCGTCTCGAAGATAGAGGAGACCGAAGCGGGCGAAGTCGCGCGCCGTGGCATGGAGGTAGGAAGAGGCCACCCACGTGCCAGCTTCGTCGAAGCCCGGCTCAGCAGTGGCCATGCCGATGGGGTCGAACAGCCGCTGCTGCAGGAACTCCCGGTACGCGTCCCCAAGGCCGACCTGGCGGGCCACCACCGAGGAGATGATGTTGCTGGTGCCCGACGAGTAGTTGAAGCGGGTGCCCGGTGGTGCGGCCAACGGGCGATCGGCGGCGAAGTGGGCCATGTCGGTCTGGCCGGCGCCGAAGAGCATCTGAATGACGTCGGATATTCGGTCGTCGACGTAGTCCTCAGCGAAGTCCAGCCCGTCGCGCATGGTGAGGAGATCGTTGAGGGTGATGGCATGGCGAGGGTCGTCCGGGTCCGACCATTCAGGGACGTTGGCTCGTGCTCCCACCTCCAGCCTGCCTTCGCCGACGAGCACGCCGACAATGGCGTGCAGCATCGACTTGGCCATGGACCAACTGAGAAGCGGCGTGTCGACGGTGACCGGCGTGGGTGGATTGGTGAAGGAAGGCAAGGCGCCTTGGTAGCGTTCGGCAATCAGCCGGCCGCGGTGAATGACGACGACGGCATAGGTCTCGGCAAATGGACTGGAGTTGTCACAGACCAAGTCGAGTAGGGGTTCGAGGTCGACACCGTCGGGGATCTCTCCCCGGGGCCACTCGGTGGTGGGCCATGGCACCCCCTCGGGTTGCGAGGGCAGCGGGACGAGCACTGGGTTGGCTGCGGTAGTCACGAAGTGGGATGGGTGAGCAACGAGTCGATGGTCACGCCGTCGGGCATCGGGATGAAATTTCGGTCGACCAGGGCGCGCAAGACACCTTCCCAGGTTGGACGCTCGGCCACGAGTTTTTGTACTTCGGCAGCGGCCTCATCGACTCGGCCCACGCCGATCAGGGCGCCGATGTAACTGAGGAGGAGGTTGCCTTCACCCGGGAGGAGGGCCAATCCGGCTTCGGCCCCGGCCAGCGCGGCGGCGGTGTCGCCGGAAACGAGGGCCTCTTCGGCTACATCGCACTGGTGATAGGCCTCGGCCACGTCAACCAGTCGGGCCAATTCGTTCAGGGGTTCGGGGTGATGGTCGACCCGAACGTCGGTCAGCACGCCTTCCCAGGGGTGGTCATGGCGGTCGCCCTCGACCACGATCAGTGCAGCCGACATTTGGCCCCGGGCGTCGCCGCCTTTGGTTTCGGCCGCTTGGAGGGCAGTCACCATTCGATGGGCCAAGTTGCCGCTGTGTGCTTCGAAGGCGGCTGCCATCGCCTCACACACGCCGGGTTCGCCCATCATGTTGGCCTGGGTCGAGTAGCCGGCGCCGGCGACGTGGCCCACGTGCGCAATACATTGCGAGCCGGTGAAAGACGCCACCTCGCCGGCCGCAGTAACCAAGCCGACCTGTCGCACCTCGCGTCCGAGGTCGGCACTGCGTACTTGTTCCAGAGCGTCCTCGGCGGAGATGCCGGAGGCAAGCAGGTCCAAACACTGAGGACCGTACGCCGGATCGACCATCGATTGGGTGGCCACGGCACCGACGCCGGCCCGGGCCCAAGGCAGCACCGAACCGAGGGCGAAGTAACAACTCTGGGCCGCCACGCCCAGCTGCCCGCTGGTCTGGTCCCGGGCGACGATCGAGTACGTCACGGCCGGTTCACTTTCTTTGGTTCATGTCAGTCGACGCTGGCCAAGAAGGCCAACAAGGCGGCGTTGGTCTCTTCTGGATTCTCTTGTTGGACCCAGTGTCCGGCGCCTTCGATGACGGTTTCGCCCCGGAAGTCGCCGAACTCGGCCGCCATGAGCTCGGCGGCGTCGGGCAGCATGGTGCGAACCATGTCGAGGGATCCGGTGAGGAAGCCGGTGGGCATGGCGTAGACCGAATTCGGAATTTCGTGGCTGCGCTGCCAGTTGTCATCCATGTTGCGGTAGTAGCTCACCGGGCCGAAGAAGCCGCTCTTCTCGAACGCCTCGACGTAGACGTCGACGTCGGCTTCGGTAATCCAGGCCGGGAGTACATCGGGGGCCGGCGAGAGGATGTCGCGGAATCGGGTGCCTTCGGCTGGCACATCGGGGAACACCGTGCTGCCCGATCCGGCACCGTCGGCCGAGGCCGAGTAGAGGATGGCGCGCAGGAAGGCACGCGGGTCGCCGTCGAGTTCTTCCTCGGGTGGGCCCACTTCTTGGAAATAGAGCATGTAGAAGAACTTGCCTTCAAAGAGCACCTTGAAGATCTCGATGGGTGGCGCTGGCGAGTCAGAAAACGGGACGCTCAAGTTGTAGAGCGCCGAAACGCGTTCGGGGTGCAGCCGACCCATCTCCCAAACCACCAGGGCGCCCCAGTCGTGGCCGACGAAGACGGCTTGGTCGTAGCCGAAGTGATCGAGCAGGCCGCACAGGTCGGCCGTGAGTTGGTCGGAGCCGTAATCGGCGATGTGCTTGGGCGCCGAACTGTCGCCGTAGCCTCTCTGATCGAGCGCGATGGCTCGATACCCGGCGTTCCCCAACGCAATGAGTTGGTGGCGCCAGGAGTACCAGAGTTCGGGAAAGCCATGGCAGAGGATTACCGGCTTGCCGTCGGCTGGTCCGGCGATGGCGACATGCAACTCAATTCCGTTGGCGGGAATCTGCTCGTGGGTGATGGTGCTCTGCGGTGTCTCAGACATTGGAGGCCTTGGATGCTTTCTCTTCGTGGTGCTTTTGGATGGCGGACATCACGGCATTGCCGGCGGCGCCGATGAACTCGGGCCGGTTCTCCGCCGCCCAGTCTCGGCTGGCGGTCAGTGTGGCGGCGGAACCTTGGAACTGCGGGGCAACGTAGCGAGCAAAGAGCTCATAGGAGTGGCGGGTGGCCGCTGTGTCGGCCCACTCGTGCCCCATGAGCAAGAAGCTGCCGAAGCCGCCCGATTGCGTGCGGAGTCGATCGACCTGCGCGATGGCGTCCTCGACCGTGCCGATGACGGCGAAGCCTGAAGCGTTGAGGGCGTCAACCAGCGATTCGAAGTTGGTGGTATCGGGCGCCAGCGGAAGGGCGGCGACGCGCTGGAAGTAGTCGACCCACTCTTCCAGGCCGAACTCGACGTCCTTGATGGCTTGTTCCTTGGTGTCGGCGATGTGCATCGGTCCGACCAGGCGCCACTTGCTGCGGTCCACCGTGGTGTCGAACTCGGTGGCTCGCTCCTCCATCACCTGCCAGTGCAGGCCGAGGACGTCGAAGCCCCCGGCGGACGTGGCACCAATGGAGAGGAGGCTGCAGCCGAAGCGCCCAGCGGCCCGGGGTCCGGCTGGCGAGACTTGCGCGGCGACGGCCACTTCGGGGAAGGGGCGTTGGTAGGGGCGCAACTGCAGGCGGGCGCTCACCAACTTGAACCAATCCGTCTCCATGGTCACGGGCTCGTTGCCTTCGAGGAGCAGCAAAATGGCTTCAAGCGATTCCTCCATCATGTCGCGCTGCTTGGCCGGCTCAATTCCCATCATGAAGGCGTCCGACGGGAGTGCGCCCGGGCCGACGCCGATCATCAGACGACCCCGGGTCAGGTGGTCGAGCAAGACGAGCCGGTCGGCCAGCATGAAGGGGTGGTGATAAGGCAGCGACGACACGCCGGTGCCCAGGCGGATGTGCTTGGTGCGCTGGGCCACAGCGGCAATGAAGACCTCGGGGGAGGCGATGATTTCGTACCCGGCGGAGTGGTGTTCGCCGAACCACGCCTCATCGAATCCGAGCTGGTCGAGATGTTCGATGAGCTGTAGGTCACGCTCGAGGGCCAGGGTCGGGTTCTGCCCCACCGGATGGAAGGGAGCCAAGAAGATGCCGAACTTCAGGTCTTCGGCGGCGGCGAGGGTGGTCATGTGGTGGCGGAGCCTTTCTGCGGGGCCTGGGGTTGGTTGGGAGGCGGCGTGTTCACGGGGTCACCAGGATCTTCCCGTGTTCGCCCGGGGAGCGCAGCGTCTCGAAGGCACCGAGTGCACCGTCGAGGTCGACCGAAGCGGTGACCAGCAGGTCGGCCCCGGGAATGCCGTCGGGGGAACCCAACCGGGCCAGGGTGGCGGCGAACTCGGCTGGGTTGTAGCCGAAAGAGAAACGAAGCTCTATCTCTTTGACCACGGCCATGAACGGCTCGATGGTGTCGCTGTGCATGCACACGCCGACCACCACAATTCGGCTGCGGGGCGGCGCGTCGGCGATGAGCGACTGCAACATGCCCGGCAGACCGACGCACTCGAAGATCACCGGGTCGGTCGGTGTGTTGCCGAGAAGTGCGGCACCGGCCCGCTCCATCACCCCGGTGGCCACGCCGAAGTCGGCCCAGCGCTCGTGGGGTGATGCGGCGGCCGGGTCGATGACCTCATCGGCCCCGAAGGCTTCAGCCAGACGGCGTCGAGCCGGCGAGAAGTCGGCCGCCAGGACGGGTCCGTGTCCACGACCTTTGAGGGCGGCGATGACGGCCAGGCCGACCGGGCCGCAGCCCACCACCAGGCAAGGCTGGCCCGGCGCCAATGTGGCCAGGCCGACCGCGTGCTCGCCCACGGCGAGTGGTTCGGTCAAGGTGGCCAGCGGCGTGGGGACGGAATCAGGCACCGGGAGGAGCAGGAGTTCCTGCAAGACCAAGTGCTCCGCCAGCGCTCCCGGGTAGGTATTGGAGTAACCAATCTGTTGCACGCCGGTCTCAGCACTGAGAATGATGGGCACTGAGCAAACCCGAGTGCCGATGGGCAGGGTCGCCGCACTTCCCGGTCCGTGTTCGACGATTTCGGCGCAGAACTCGTGCCCGAAGACGCAGTCGGCCGTCGGGTCAAGCGCTGGCACCCCGACCGAATCCAACAGCCCGGTGAAGTGGGTGAAATCGGCCAGGGCGTGAAGGTCGGAACCACAAATGCCGGCGGCCAGTGATCGCACCAAGACATGACCCGGACCTGGGATGGGGTCGGTCACTTCGCCCACTACCAGGGACCCTTCCCTGATTACCGCAGCCCTCATTGCGCTCCCCGCTCTATCCGGATCGGATCGATCGTCGCACTGATCGTCACTTATCGCTACGTTTGCCCGGTGAGTTTCACACAAGAGCCAACCCCGCGCCCTTTCGCCGGACAGGTGGCATTGGTCACCGGTGCGGCCCGCCCTCGGAGCATCGGGAGGGCCACTGCGCTGGCCTTGGCCCAAGGAGGGGCCGACGTCGCCTGCCTCGATATTGCCCAGCCCTACCGAGAAGCACCCGATCACGGCACGGCCAGCGAAGACGATCTCGCCACGTTGGCGCTCGAGATCAACATGCTCGGGAGTAGGGCGGTCACCGCCGTAGCCGACGTGTCGGATGAGCGGGCGGTGGAGGCAGCGGTCAATCAAGTGCATGCCGAATTGGGCACCGTGACCTTGCTGGCCAACGTCGCCGGCGGTTCGGGCCCCGGCTTCGGGTTGGGCCCCCTCGTCAACATTTCGGCCGACGAATTCCGGCGAGTCATCGACGTCAACCTGACCGGCACTTGGCTGGTCAGTCGAGCCTGCGCCCACAGGATGATCGACGCTGGTGTGAGTGGTCGGATCTGCAACGTCAGCAGTCAGGCCGGCAAGCGGGCGTTCCCATTTCTCGGGGCTTACTGCGCCGCCAAGGCCGGGGTGATTCTGCTCACCCAAACCATGGCCACCGAACTCGGACCGAACGGGATTGCCGTCAACGCGGTGTGCCCCGGCACGGTCGATACCGACCTCATGAACAAGGACTCGGTCTTTGAGACGATCTTGGGGGGTCCGGAGGGCTTGGCGAAGTATCTAGAGCGCGAAATCCCATTGGGGCGCCTGCAGAGTGCCGACGAGATTGCCGCTGCCATTTGTTGGCTGCTTTCTGATGCGGCCCGTGGCGTGACGGGCGAGGCGTTGAATGTCAGCGCCGGCCAGACGATGGTGTGATCTGCGGTCAGGTGGCCGCGGTGACGGTGACAGTGGCGATGGCAGCCATTTCGTAAGACTCGCCCTCGACGAATGGCTCTTTCGGCTCCGGTTGTCCCTTGGCCGGGTGCTTGCGTCCGACACCTTGGAGAATGAGGCATGAGGCGATGGCACAGGTGCCCATAAAGACCCAGCCGTGGTGGAAATCCTTCACGGCGGCCGCACCGGTGGAGGTGCCCAAGAAGGCAACGAGGCAAGCCACGCCGAGAGCCAGTCCGATCTGGCGGCACATGGCGTAAAGCGCCGTACCGGTGGCGAAACGTTCCGGTGGCAGTGGCGCGGTGGCCGCTCCTCCCAGTGACGGCAGCATGAGGCCGACGCCGACGCCGCCGAGAATGGAGCCGGGAAGATAGGCGCCGACATAGTCGGGGGTGGCGCCGACGCGAGTGACCCACCACAGTGCACCGGCCGTGAAGATCAGGCTGCCCACCGTGCCCACGGCGCGTTGGCTGAACTTGGCTCCGAGCAGTCCACCCGGGAACGCACACGCCCCGGCTAACAAAGGTCCGGGGGCGATCATGAAGCCAGCGCGCAGCACTGACTCATGCCACACACCGGTCAAGAACAGCACCGATCCGAGCACCATGGCGCCGAAGCCAGCGAAGAAGACCAACGAACTCAAGTCGGCCCACGCCACGGCCCGGTGCCGAATCACTGCCGGCTCAATAATCGGGTTGGGATGTGTACGGGAGCGCTGCACGAGCCACACCGAAGAGCCGATGGCGAGGGCGAAGGCGACGAGGATCGGGGCACTGAGCCAACCCCAATCGGAACCCTTGACGATGGCAGCCACCAAGCTGGCCACCGCCACGGAAAGAAGTCCGGCGCCAATGAGGTCCGACTTATGGGCGTTGGGGTCCTTCACCTCTTTCAACACCCGTACGCCCACGACCAGTGCCACAAGAGCGAAGGGGAGGTTGACCAAGAAGACCCAACGCCAGCTGGCTTGGACCAGCAGGCCACCGATGGGCGGTCCGAGTGCAGCAGCCGCTCCACCGACAGCCGACCACAATCCGATGGCAGCTCCCTTGCGCTCGGGCCCGAAGGCCGGGAGAAGGAGACCGAGCGAGGTGGGCAGCATGAGTGCGCCACCGCTGGCCTGGAGAATCCGAGCCGCGATGAGGAGTCCGAGCGATGGGCTCACGGCGCATAGGGCGGATGACGCCGTGAAGATGCCTAACCCGATGAGGAAGGCCCGCTTGCGACCGGCCCGATCGGCCCAACGTCCAGCTGGGACCAAGAGAGCGGCGAACACGATGGTGTAGGCGCTGAGGATCCAAGACAACGAGCTCAGATCGTCCCCGTGGAAGTTGAGCGAGATGCTCGGGAAGGCGATGTTGACGATGAAGAGATCGAGGGAGGACAGAAAGACACCGGTGAGCACCACCAGGGCGGTCAACGTCGGGTGTGCTTCCTTTTCCCTGGCCGGAGCATCAGTCGTCTGGTACAACTCAATGGGTTGTGTCATAGGACTGACCCTACACAGGTAAGTTGCTTAATGCAACGCAATTGGCGGAAAGTGCGTTATGCTGGTGGGATGCTCAAGCGTGACTACCCCACCCAGTACTGCTCGGTGGCTTCGACCCTCGAAATCATCGGCGAGCGCTGGACCATCCTGATCTTGCGCGACATCTTCTTGGGTGTACGTCGTTTCGAGGACCTCCAACGGAATTTGGGGGTGGCTCGCAACATCTTGCAAACCCGACTGGAACGACTGGTTGAAGCCGGGATCATTCGCAAGCGGCCCTATTCGGAGCGGCCCTTGCGTCACGAATACCGGCTCACCGAGAAGGGGGCCGATCTGTGGCCGGTGCTGGTGTCCCTTCTCAAGTGGGGGGATCGCTATGCCATCGAAGGTGAGCCGCCGATGATCCTGCAACACCGCGAGTGTGGTGGCGAGATTGACGATCGTCGCCGGTGCATGACCTGCGGCGTCGACGTCGACGTGACCGACGCCATCGCCATGTGGACCGGAGCCAAGCGGCTCCCCCAAGAGACGGTGGCCTCAACCGTCTGAGCAGTGGCGTGGTGGTCTGACTACCGTGGACGTCATGAGCGATGACGTGGCCTGGTTGGATGCGACGGCGCAAGCAGCCCTCGTCGCGAGCGGCGAAGTAAGTCCCACTGAACTGGTGCAGGACGCCATTGGTCGGATTGAAGCGCTCAACCCGGAGTTGAACGCGGTGATTCATCCGTTGTTTGATCGAGCCCGGGCGCAAGCGGCTGGTCCGTTGCCCGATGGTCCTTTTCGCGGCGTGCCCTTCCTCTTGAAGGACTTGGGCGCCGAGTTGGCCGGGACGCCCTTCTGCGAAGGGACGGCCGTCGCCGGCGATTATCACTCCACCGTCGATCAGGAAATCACCAAGCGATTTGTGCGGGCTGGCTTCGTGATTTGCGGCAAGACCAACACACCTGAGTTCGGCATTCTGCCGACCACCGAGCCGCATCGGTTCGGCGCCACGCACAATCCGTGGAACACCATGCACTCTTCGGGTGGATCCTCGGGAGGTTCGGCCGCCGCCGTGGCGTCGGGCATGGTCCCGGTTGCCCACGCCAACGATGGCGGTGGGTCGATCCGCATTCCCGCCGCCTGTTGTGGCCTGGTCGGCCTCAAACCAACACGGGCCCGCGTGTCGGCCGCACCGCAATACGGAGACTTCATGGGCGGGCTCGTGGCCGAACATGTGGTGACCCGATCGGTGCGCGACTGCGCCAGCATTTTGGACGCAATTGCCGGACCAGTGCCGGGCGATCCCTACTGGGCTCCGCCGTTGCGAGGCGAGTCTTTTTCGGCTGCCCTGATCGGTGATCGCCCGCCATTGCGGATGGCGGTGATGACCACCTCTCCGACGGGGAGCGCGGTGCACGCCGATTGCGTCGCCGCTACCGACGAGGCCGCCGGTCTGTGCGAGCAATTGGGCCATCACGTGGAGGTCTCCAACCTCGCAGTCGATGGCGATGCCTTCACCGAGCACTTCATCAACATGTGGGCGGGGAGCAATGCCTGGGCTCTGGCCGATTGGGAGCATCGGCTGGGGCGAACCATCTCCGAAGACGAAGTCGAGCCACTGACGTGGGCCTTGGTGGGGGTGGGTCGGTCGGTTGATGCGGGGCGGTATCTCCGATCGGTGCAGGTCCTCCAGGCGCTCAGTCGCCAGATTGGCGAATATTTTGAAGGGATTGATGTCCTTATTACCCCGACCTTGGCCGAACCGCCGGCGCCGCTCGGGACTTTCGACTCGCCGCCTGGGGAGCCACTTAACGGGCTATTCCGTGCCGCGTCGTATGTGCCGTTCACGCCGCCGTTCAATGTGACGGGCCAGCCCGCGGTGTCGCTCCCGTTGCATTGGAACAGCGAAGGTCTGCCGATCGGCGTGCAGTTCGTCGGGCGTTTCGGCGACGAGGAGACGCTGCTTTCGCTGTCGGCTCAGCTTGAAGCATCGACACCGTGGGCGAACCGGAGGCCCCCGGTCGGCGCGTGAGTGACCCAAGCGGGATTCCCGATCTGGTCGGACCGAATTTGCGGGTGCTTTTCTGCGGAATCAATCCCGGAAAGCTTTCGGGAGAAACGGGGCTGCATTTCGCCCGCCGGGGCAATCGCTTTTGGAAGGTTTTGCACGCGGGCGGATTTACCGATGGGGTCATGGACCCAACGGAGCAACATGGTTTGCCCGCGGCCGGCATCGGGATCACCAATTTGGTGGCGCGGACTACGACCGCGGCCAGTGAACTGCACAACGACGAGTTGCGCGCTGGGGCGCTGGTGCTCGAAGACAAGGTCAAGGTCCTGGCGCCGCGGTGTGTCGCCGTGCTGGGGATCGGGGCGTATCGCACGGCATTCGGACGGCCGAAAGCGGGCCTAGGAGCACAGCCTGATGGGCTGGCGGGCGCCGCCCTGTGGTTGCTTCCCAATCCAAGTGGCTTGCAGGCGCACTACCAGTTGCCGGAGATGACGGAACTCTTCCGTGAGCTCTTTGAGGCAACTGCCGTCGCTAGGGCGTGAGGGCGGCAGGCGCGGTCTCGCAGACGGTGCGGCGCACCATGTCCCACAAAACGTCGTTTCTGCCCCACACCGGATCGATCATGATCACGTAGGTGGAGTTGGCCAGGACTTCCAACATCGGGAGATCGAACTCGCCGAAGATCTCAATGTCCATGGGTCCGCCCACACCACCTTCGCGGGTGGTGACCGGCGAAGGGCCCATCCAGTCCGGGAAGATTGATGCTTTCATTTCCGCCCAGATCGAGATCGGAATGGTGCACGGCACCTCCATCATCGGCGAGAACCGCATGATGATGATGTCGGTCAGGCAGGTGGCCGCCTCCAAGTACTCCGAGACTTCGAAGGTGGTGAATCCGCTCAATGAGGCTCGTTGGGCTGACCCTTCCTCATCAGGCGGCACGCCTGGTTGCGACATGGTGGTGACGAACCCGGCCCGATTGATGGCGGCCAGATCTTCGACGATCAGCGCCGTCTCTTCGTTCGGACCCGGTCGCTCGTCTGTGCCGTAGGCGGGGTTGTAGCTGATGTCTCCTTCCAGCCATTGGGCCGTCACCTCGCCAAAGTCAAGGAGTGAGTGGACGGAGAGCCATGGTTCCTCATCTGAGTAGGTCATGCCACTAAACGGTCGGCTCGAAGGGCCGCATGCGCGCCCTACGAACTCGTTGGCGGACCGTTCTTCACGAGGACGCAGCGCGTGCCCGAGTAGATGGTGGGCATGCACTGATTGCAGTGAATGCAGAGGGAGGAGGTGGCAGAGCCGGCCGCCAAGCGATTGACCAGGTCCGGTTCGCGCAGCAGGGCGCGGGCCATGGCCACGAAGGCGAAACCTTCGTCGAGCGCGCCTTGGATGGTGTCGAGTTGGGTGATTCCGCCCAGGAGGATGAGGGGGAGGGAGAGGGCGTCCAGGAACTGGCGCGCATACGGCAAGAAGAACGCTTCCTCATAGGGGTAGGCGCGCAGAAAGCGGCTGCCGATGAGTTTGAAGCCGAGACGGACGGGGCCGGGGAGCGTGGCGCCGAACTCGCGCAGGGGCGCTTCGCCCCGGAAGAGGTACATGGGGTTGGCCAGCGAGCTGCCGCCGGTCAGTTCTATGGCGTCGAGCACGCCATCGGACTCAATGAGCGCGGCGGTGGCCAGGCTGTCCTCGAGCCAGAGTCCTCCGGGTACGCCGTCGGACATATTTAACTTGGCCGTGACCGCGGCACGATCGCCGACTGCCCCGCGAACGGCTTGAAGGACTTGGCGAGCGAAGCGGGCTCGGTTCTCGACGTTGCCGCCGTAGGAGTCGTCGCGCTTGTTGAGCTTGGGGCTTAGGAAAGCACTGAGGAGGTAGTTGTGGCCGACGTGCACTTCAACGCTGTCGAAGCCCGCCTCGACGGCGAGATTGGCGGCCTTGGCATAGTCGTCGGTGATGCGGTCGATGTCCGTTGTGGACGGGGCGCGGAGGCGCGTGCCCATTGGCGTCCAGCCGCCCGACGGGGAGAGCGCTGGCGCCTTGTTGGATCGGGCGTTGGCCACTGGTCCGGCGTGGCCGATCTGGGCCGCCGCCGCTGCTCCTTCGGCATGGACGGTGTCGGTGAGGCGACGTAGGCCCGGGAGCGATTCCTGGTTGAGCAGGAGGCAGTGGCGATCGGTGCGGCCTTCGGGCGAGACCGCCAAGTAGGCCACCGTGCTCATGGCGGCTCCGCCTTGGGCCACTTGGCGGTGAAAGTCGATCAGTTCGTCGGTGATTCGGCCGCCTGGCATGACGCCCTCGAAGGTGGCGGCCTTGATGATCCGGTTGCGCAGGGTGACGGGGCCGAGCGTGGCCTGGGCGAAGGGTGACGGGGTTGCGGGGGCTTTCGGCATGGTCCTCTTACCTTTGCCGACGGGACGGTGGTGTGCACGCTTGACCAAAAGGTGACTAAGCTGCTCGGGTATAGAGATTTAGGATATTTTCGGCTGGGAGGGATGTACGGCAATGACTATCACGCAGGCGGGCTTAGGCACGGGCTTAGGCACGGCGAACACGCTGATTTCGGAGCTTGGAGCGTCGCCAGTGGAGCTGCTCGACATGGCGGCGCGCTACGCCCAGGAGATTGCCGAGCTCCTGCCCACCGCCGACCCGTCCCTCACCGAGCGCTCCTACGAACTGCTTGAACTCACCGATGTCCTCGAGATTTGGGCTATCCATTGGCCCAAGGACCGCGGCCTTGAATTGCACGATCACGGCGGCTCATCGGGCGCCCTGTGGGTGGTCAGCGGCACGCTGCAAGAGCATTCCGTCGGCCAGGGCGGCGGTTTACTCAGGCGCAGCATCGAGGTGGGTGGGGGGTCTGCGTTTGGCCCGAGGTATATCCACGATGTGACCAATGCCGCCGACACGCCGGCTACGAGCATTCACGTCTACTCTCCTCCTATGCCTTCGATGACTTTCTACCGCCAGGAAGGCAGTGACTTGGTGGTCAACCGAGCTGAATACAGAGCCGACCCGTCGTGGGCTCCTTGAGCAACGGTCGCAGTGGCGTCGATCGGCTCCTGGCTGAAGCACGCCAACAACTGTCTCGAGTAGACGCCGCTCAGACTCGACAGATCCTCGCCGACGGCGGTCTCCTCGTCGATATTCGCCCGGCCGCCCAACGCGCCGAGTTCGGCGAAGTCCCCGGCGCGCTGATCATCGAACGCAACAACCTCGAATGGCGACTCGATCCTGAAGGTTCGCATCGCTTGCCCGAAGCCGAAGACGGCGAGCGCACGATCGTGATCATGTGCCAAGAGGGTTACGCCTCAAGTTTGGCCGCGGCCAGCTTGGTCAACCTCGGCCGCAAGAACTCCACCGATCTCGATGGTGGCTATGTGGCGTGGGCGGCCGCGGGGTTTCCGACGACTGTTTGAGCGGACTCTTTGTGGGGTCTTTGTGGGGAGTCGTCGCTCGCTCGCTACCCCGATGTGTATGGCGGGAAGCGTCAGCGCCTGATTGTCTGACGGAAAAGAAGTTCGCTCGGGCGAACCTTTCTGAGAATGAACTACCAGGGGAGGCTCCGACCCCCCTCATGGCAGTTCTTCGCAGGCTTCGTTGCTGACGCCGCTCCGATCTTCATCGGCCCTTCAAGTTTTGAGGCCGACGGACCTGGCTGAACTCCGAAGACCCAGATGAGGTGTTGCCCCTTAGAGCAGACCCTGCTGCTTCAACCAGGTCTGGGCAACGGCAGCCGGCTCTTCCTTCTTCGGGCCAGTGACCAGAATGTTCAGCTTGGAGATCTGCGCCGTAGTGAGTTTGGCCGACACTTTGTTGATCAGGCTGGTCACTTGGGACGAATCCACCGAGGTACGGATGACGGGGGTGATGTAGTCGGCCGCTTCGAGGTCCTTGTTGTCCGTCAGGGCAACGAAGTTGTTCGAGACCACGTTTCCGTCGCTTGAGAACAACTCGACCACTTGGACTTCACCGTTCTTAAGGGCAGCGACACTGATGGGTCCCGCTTCGTCAGTGGCCTTGAAGCTGGAGAACTTCAGTCCGTAGGTCTTTTCCAGCCCGGGGAGGCAGCCAGCATTGGTCGGGCATTCGGGAGGTCCGCCCAGGACGAACTTGCTGGCGTAGGGCTTCAGGCTCGAGATGGTGGTGAGGTGGTACTTCTTGGCCGTGGCCTTGGTGACGACGAACACATTGGTATCGAGTGCCGGAGCTGGCTTGAGGACCGTGACCCCGTAGCTCTTCAAGGAATTCTTCAAACTGGGGATGGCCGTGGTCAAGCTGTCAGCCTTCGAGGTGGAATTGCCGTTGTTCAAGAAGTTGACCAATGATCCGGCGTAGTCGGCCTCAAGGTCGATCTGCCCCTTCTCAATGGCCGGCACGACAATGGCGCGGGTGCCGGTCGCCGGCTCCACTGTGACCGGATAGCCGGCCTGCTTGAGCACATCGCCGTAGAGATTGGCCACAATGGCCTGCTCTTCGAAGTTGGTGGAGCCGATGATGATGGTGGGCTTCGAGCTTGCGGATGCCACGGCCGAGGTGCTGAGGGTGGCCAGCATGGCCAGGGCGACACCGCCCATGAGAAGTCGGGTGAAGCGCATTGAGGGGGATCCTTTTTGATTGCAGGTACCTGTGAGCACCCTTGCTATTTCATTACGAACTTATGACGGTCTCTAATCATGAGTAAAACGATCGGGAATGTCAAGTTGAGGCAGCCAGGGCGTCTTCAGCGGTAGGAGAAGCGACCTTACCGATAGGTCCCGAGACTAGGAAGTTTCCTCCTCGGCGCTTGGTTCGCAACGCTCGGGGTGTCACCACCCGCTGGATCAGTCCGATGCCGATAGCGAAAAGCGCCGCCAACACGATGATCATCAGCGAAGCGGAGGTCGCTTCGACGGCGTTGTTGACACTGAGCCCGGCCAATAAAGGAGTCCCGAGATCGGAATAACTTACGTAGGCCGCCAAAGTAGATGTGGCGACCACCTCAATAGCGGCCGTGCGAATGCCGGCCACGATGAACGGCAGGGCGAGTGGGAGTTCGACTCTTCGCAGCACTTGGCTACCGGTCAGCCCCATCGCTGTGGCCGCGTCCCTCACATCGGCGTCCACCTCTCGGATGCCGACATAGGTGTTGGTCAAGATGGGCGGGACAGCCAGTACCAAGAGCGCGATGAACGCGGCCAGGAAGCCGCCCCACTTGAGTGAGATCGCCGGCACGATGGCCAAAATGGTCAGCAAGGCCAGGCTCGGTACGGCGCGGAATGCGTTGGCCGCGTTGACCGCAACCAGGGAGCCGCGCCCCGTGTGTCCGAGAACGAGGCCGATGCAGCCTCCGATCAGGACGGCACCGATGATGACGGCGAGCGAGAGAATGAACTGGCGGTAGAACAGCGTGGGGAATCCGGTCGAACCGGTCCAGTTGGCCCCGTCGGTCAGATAGGCCCACACCTCGTTGATGAAGTGCATGTCAGGCCCGCACCGTGGCTCGCCGGCTACTTCTGCTCCAAGGCACCACCAGCCGTTCGATCCCTACCCAGGCCAGGTCACAGATGGCCGCCAGGAGCACGGCGAGGATGAGCGCCACGATGATCGGCGTGGTGAAACTGGCCATGAAGCCATAGTTGACGAGCTGTCCTAGACCACCCAATCCGATAAAGAGCGTCACGGTGACCAGTCCCACCACGGTCGAGGTGGCGACGCGCAATCCGGCGAATATGTAAGGGAGGGCCAACGGGAGTTCGACCCGCCACAGGGTGGCCGTGCGGGTGTATCCGAGGGCGATCGAGGCTTCCTTGGCTTCGGGCGGCACGGCGGCCAACCCGGCCAGGGTGTTCCACATCAGAATCAACAAGGTGTAGCCGACCAGTGCAATTTCGGCCGTGAGGTAGGAAGCGATGTAGCCGGTATAGGCACCGACGATGGCAAAAAGAGCTACCGACGGGATGATGTACAACACACTGGAGAAACCAACGAAGGGGGCCCGTGTGATTGGGTAGCGCCAGGCCACCAAGGCGAGCGGGACCGCAATGCACAGCCCAATCCCCACGGCAATAAACGTCAGTTCAATGTGCTGGACGAGGTCAGCCTGAATTTCTGACCAGTTAGTAATGCTCCATCCAATTAAGTTGCCGAGCAACACCTGAGGGACGATACCGGCCCTGCAGCCATTAGCGTTCCGGTGCATGATCTCGCTCAGCGCGGTGACCAAGCGCTACGGCAATGACAGCGTGGCGGTAGACGAGTTGACGCTCGAGATTGTCGACGGCGAACTCTGCGTGTTGGTCGGACCGTCGGGCTGCGGCAAGACCACCACGTTGCGGATGATCAACCGGCTCATTGAGCCCTCGGGTGGACAGATCTTCATTGACGGACGAGATGTGCTCGGCATGGACGCGGTGGAACTCCGTCGAGGCATTGGTTATGTGATCCAACAAGGCGGACTCTTTCCGCACCGACGGGTGGAAGACAACGTGTCGGTGGTGCCTCGCTTGCTGGGGTGGGATAAGCGTAAGACGAAAGATCGAGTCGAAGAGTTGTTGAACTTGGTCGGTCTCGACCCCGGGCAATACGCCCGCCGCTACCCGCACGAACTCTCGGGTGGCGAACGCCAAAGGGTGGGCGTGGCTCGAGCGCTCGGTGCAGACCCACCCGTCCTATTGATGGATGAACCGTTTGGCGCGGTGGATCCGATCACCCGGCAGCGTCTGCAGAACTTGCTGCTCGACCTGCAAAGCGAAATCAAGAAGACCATCGTCATGGTGACGCACGACATTGACGAAGCGGCCAAGTTGGCCGACCGGATCGCCGTCCTCTCCAAGGGCGGCCATTTGGAGCAGTACGCCACACCTCCCGAGATTCTCGGGCAACCGGCTAGCCCTTTTGTGGCCGAATTTGTCGGGGAGGATCGAGGCGTCAAACGGCTGGCCGTGGTTGATGTCAAGGAAGACGACCTTTTGAATCCGCTGGTGTGCGTACGCACCGACTCGGTGTCGGCGGTGGCCGAAAACGTGCACGGCGGTGCACAGGATTGGGCCATCGTCGTTGACGACGGCGTGATCGCTGGGTGGGTGCGACCGCTGCCACCGTATGCCGGGACCGTGGGCGATCACCTCAACCCCTTCCCATCTCGGATCCCTCTGGGCACCTCGCTGCGCGTGGCGCTGGCCGAACTGTTGCAGCATGACGCGCCGGCGATTCCTGTGTTTAACGGGAATCAGTATCTTGGCGTGCTGACGTTTGATCGTTTGCACGGGGCGATGAGGCGATCACTGCCGGAGGATGACGAGGGTTGAAATGGACGTTCCGGATGGGCACGGCACTCAGTTCCTAGAACGCTCGAATCGAGTGCGTGCCTGTCCTTATGTCAGATTTTCCAGTGCGGCGATGATGTCAGCGACTTCGGTCCGGGCGGTGTAGTCGGGCTGCACATCAATGAAGCGGACGGTGTGTGTCTGATCGACGATGAGCACGGTGGGACGAGGCAAGCGAACTGCACCTTCGGCGTTGACCTTTTTCAGGTCGAGGCCGAGTGTGCGCTGGGCGTCCAGGACATCCTCAGCCTGTTCGAACGCGATGCCGATCCGATCGGCCAGTCGACTGCCCGGGTCCGAAAGCACGGTGAATTTCAGGTCGGCCTTCTCGACCGTGGACAGTGACTCATCCGGTGACTGCGGGCTGATAGCGATCAGTCGGGCTCCAAAGGCACCCAGTTGAGGCAAAAGGTCTTGCTGGTAGGTGCGTAGAGCAAGGTTGCAATACGGACACCAGCCGCCCCGGTAGAACACGATGACCGCGGGGCCATTCTTCACGATCTCATCGAGGCTGTCCGGCGTGTTGGTGGCATTCAGGAGTGTGAACGGCTCGAGGACATCACCGGCCTTGACGGTGTCGGCAGGAACCCCTTGGGCGACGAGATCATGGATGCTCCGATTAAAGGCGCCGAGCACCTCAGCGGGCAGACGCTCGGCCGCAGCCGCCTTCATTTGTTCGGACTGCTCGGCGATGGTCAGGGACATTTGTCCTCCCGGTCGTTGGCGATTGATCAAGAATGGACTGTATAGTCCACTATGCATCGGACCATGCCACGGCTGGACTGTCAAGTCCATTTATCGGGATAATGGAGATCATGGGAGCGCAGCCGAGCACCGACAAGGGGCGTCTTACGCGTGGGCGCATCGTGGCTGCAGCAACGGAAGTCGTTGGCGAAAGGGGGGTACTCGGGGCGAGTTTGGACGAAGTGGGGGCCCGGGCGTCCGCATCGCGCAGCCAGCTTTATCATTACTTCGACGACAAATCCGACCTCTTGTTGGCCGTGGCCGAGTTCACAAATGAGACCGTGTTGGACGGTCAACGAAACCTTTTCGAAAACCTCGGGACTTGGGACGGATTGGTCCAATGGACCGATGCGCTGGTCGAACTGCAACAAGTGCGGGGTGGTGAAGGGGGTTGTCCGATTGCCAATCTCCTGGGACAGGTCGGAGAGCAAGACGACGACATCCGCGGCGTGCTGGCGTCTGGATTCGACCGTTGGGAGACCGCCATCCGCTCCGGCCTTGAAGCCATGGTCGAGACCGGCGAGCTTCGGGCCGATTCGGACGTCGCATGGCTTGCTGCGTCCACTCTCGCCAGTGTGCAAGGTGGACTGGTTCTGTCGCAAGCACGTCGAGATCCACTCGCCCTACGCCGTGCACTAGACGGGGCTCTCACCCTGATCGAACGCTATCGCCACACCACCTTACGTCGACTGGGCAGCGACACCGTGAACCGGATTTTCTTGGTGGTCGGGCGCGGGATCGATCCGCGGACCTCACGCTTTTCAGGCGCGCGCTCTAC
>Ga0182030_10005682_pt1 | contig 26416 bp, 24 predicted proteins | sample 812S3MmetaG_FD_121299 | JGI IMG/M metagenome (GOLD analysis project Ga0182030, IMG submission 121299) | Permafrost microbial communities from Stordalen Mire, Sweden - 812S3M metaG (Illumina Assembly) | ecosystem: Environmental > Terrestrial > Soil > Wetlands > Permafrost | place: Sweden...
AACTGACCAACGGATTACCGAAACATATGATCCGTTTACTCCGGCTGTGTAGACCTTAAATATATTATTGCCGATGGTACCACTACCATCTGAAGCTGTGTTAAGGGTAGTAATCTCCACGCCACTGATGTTTGGTGTTAATGAGTAGATTGGCTGAGTATTTGCTGCCATATTTCACCTTTCTTAATTTAAATTATATCCTTTTGATGCTGCTAACATTTTACCCGTACTTGTCGTGCCAATCAGAAGTTGAACTTGGCTGACTGTTAAGTTCTGCACTGGACCACTTGCGCTAGTATTATTGCCTTGCATCGTAAATGCCGGCATATTGCCTTCCATTAGCTCAATCCACGTTTGAGGCGAAACATCTACCGTTACTGCTGTATTCCCGGTCATAACCCATCGGCTGGCGATATAGGTATTACCAGATTCGACATCGACAGCATTACCAACTTGATTACTAGTAGTGGCAAAATCAGATGGCCTAACCCATGCGCCACTACCCGATGCCGCTGTAGTCCAAATACCGTTTTGGCTAGTAGTAGATTGAGCAACCAATAAGACTCTAGCGTTATTGCCTAAAGCTACCCCGTCAATATTGGGTAAACCGCTTAGAGACTGATTAGAATTAGCTACCGCCTGAACAGCTGAATTTCCGCCGCTAGTAGTTCCAGCAGGTCCCACTAGCCCGCCATAAGTCAAAGCCGTCCAACTTGTTACACCATCGCCGATCTTAAACAGATGGGTATCAGTCTCAATACCCATTTCTCCTGATAATAATAACGGATTATTAGCTGTCCAGCTGGCGGCTAAATCACGTCGAAATTGAAACTGGCCGTAGCTCATACCGATCCTCCGAAATCAATTCCTAGCGTACCAGTATAGGTAGTTGCTGAATTGCCACCATCGATACGGAAGCTACTGACTGTTCCGCCACCGGCAACCGTGGCAGAGCTAACAGCCGTAATCCTGCCCTTTGCATCATATGTCAAAACTGGGACGGATGTACTTGAACCGACGCTGCCGGAAGTAATAATTGAAGCTAAAGCGGGGCTATCATAAGTACCTGCCAAATCACCGGCCAACTTGACCAGTCCGGCACGAGCACTAGAACCACTAGTAGCCAAGTTGTAATTAATCCCATCAGTAAGATTGTTGGGATTAGTCGGAGTAGTTAGTAAGTATCCGGTATTCGGATCGTGGGCCTGATCAAGGAAATAATTTAGTATCGTTCCCCAGTCATTATTGTCTGAACCGACAGCTGGTAAACCAGTGTGTGGTGGCATAAGTTTTTATATCTCCTAAATACTAAATCTCATGCTGGTTTACCAGCATGTTCAAATACTACAATAACATAAGCGCTGATAGATGTTCAACATCGCTTATAGTATCTTTCCACAATATAATAGATAGCAATCGAACCTGTTTAACAATAAACAGTTGACGTTCATAAATATAGCTATTATGATAATACTAATGCTTCTAAAGGATCAATAAAAATAAATTATTATGAAAAACATCTTCAAACGCTGGCGATTTTATATAGCAGTTGTATTAGTGGTTATCTTTGGGGCTAGTACAACCATAATTTCATCTGTATCAGCCGTCAATACAACTATCAGCTCGGATATCAGTCCGGTTATAAGTCTATTTACTACCAGCGGTACAGTTAATGATGCCATTACGCCAACTGGTAGTGGTGCCCAAACTATCCAAAGCGATACAGTTACGGTCAGCACAAATGATAGCTCAGGTTATACCCTGCAATTGGCTGAGTCTTCAGCCACTACTACCCTGACATCAGGTAGTAATACCATTCCCGCTAGCTCCGGTAGTCAAACAACCCCAGTTGTCATGGCGGTTAATACCTGGGGTTACCGGGTAGACAGTTTGGGCGGTTTTGGATCCACCACAACTACAGCAGCCAGCAACGCAGCCATCAGTGGTACTATCAAATTTGCCGGCGTACCAGCGCCTGCCTCTCCTAACACCTTGGCCGATACTTCCGGAACAGCTAGCAATGCTGTCACAACAGTTTGGTACGGAGTAGCAGCAAATACGACACAGCCCAGCGGCACCTATACCAATACCGTAACTTACACCGCAACTACCAATTAGTGCTATTCTATAATTAGTTAAATCTTATGAAGAAGAAAATAGGGGCTTACCTCATTGCTGTTTTAATGGTATTGTCTGCAATCTATTTTGGCAGTCATGTAGTTTATGCTGCCCCCGAAGTGTTAACGATTTCCCCAACTGCTATCAAACCGGTGATTAATCCCGGTACGGTTAAAAATGGAAGTTTTCAAGTAATTAACCAAGGACAACAAGGCTATAATGTTATCATTTACGCTGCCCCATATTCGGTTAAAAGCGAAAATTATACACCAGACTTTTCACCAATCCCAGGCACACCAACAGTTGCCAGTTGGCTGCATTTCTCGCAAACTAGCAGCATAATTCAGCCCAACCAAGCCCTTACTGTCGACTATGCCATAACAGTCCCTCCTAATACTCCCGCCGGCGGCTACTATGCCGTAGCTTTCGTAGAAACCCAGGCACCAAAAAACGCTTCCGGCGTTATCGTAAATGAGCAAGTCGGTGAAATATTTTATATCCAGGTTGCCGGACCAGTTAAACAAGCTGGAAAGATACTAAGTTGGGCAAGCTCCTTTTTTCAAAAACCGCCACTAATTGCTGCCCTGCGACTTGAAAATACTGGCGGATTATATTATTTTTCCAATATTTCAATTGTTGTTCGGGATATTTTTAATTCCCCGAAATTTACTCTAACGACTCAAAAAGTAGTATTACCGCAAACTATCCGTCAGTTAACTGTCACCTGGGCTAAAACACCAAGCCTTGGCTTGTTTAAGGTGACCGGATCAGCAACTATTCTAGGACACAACCAACCCCTACCAACCAAATATGTTCTCGTAATGTCGCAAACCGTCAGATACATTTTTATGACGGTTGGGGCATTAATTGTTATAGCAGTAATTATTCGGCTGATATTTGGGCACAGACACCGAAAAAAATACCCACGATCAAATAAGAAACAATAAACAAATGGGACTTAATAAAGTCTGAACAGACCTATGATTAAGAAAATTATTTTAGTATTTTGTGTGGTTAGTATAATTGCCGCAATGCCAGTACTCCAGGCTATGGCGATCACTTATGGTAGCGGGACGTATGGGTCATGCCAGTACAATTCCTGTAGCTTAACAATCAGTAGTGCTGGTACGTTGTCAATTAATGTAACTCCGGCTTCGGGGGGTGCCTGCTCGACCCAGAGCGACAATGTGTCAGTCTTAACCGATGATCCAAGCGGCTATACTCTATCCTTAACTAACAGTAGTACCAATACTGCCCTGCTCAATGGTACAGTAGCGATTAATTCGACATCTGCCACACAAGCCAGTCCGGCGGCATTAGTAGCTAATCAATGGGGTTATCGGGTAGATAATATCGGAGGATTTGGAGCTGGTCCAACTTCTGCTCAAACTAACGTCAGTCCAGATTCAATCTCATTTGCTGGTGTGCCAGCCAGCAATGCTAACCCAGATACTATTGCCTCAACTAGCGGCGCAGCCGATCCTGCGGTTAGTACCTACGTTTGGTATAGTGTCTGTACTGATACAACTATCGCCAGTGGCACTTATACTACTCAGATTACTTATACGGCTATCACAAACTAGTAAGACTACAACTGATAAGAAACCGCTTATGCAAAAAACTACTTGACAGTAAGTAGCAACTTCTTGTAGTGTATATTTAACTTAGTAGAGATAAAAACAAAAGTAAAAAATGTCAAAGTTTGATGAAATCCTGCAAAAAGAAATGACTCGCAAGCAATTCATTTTGAGTTTGCTGTCCGTCTTCGGCGCAATTATCGGTATCCCAGCTATTTTAGGTATTTTGACAAAAGGCACATCAGCACATAGTGGTGGCAATCTTCCCGGTTATGGCCGTCAAAGTTACGGACCGTGAGCACAATAAATTTAATATTTTATTGTGAGGTTTTAAAGTTTGCTCGACGTCGCCTAAAATGCTTACGAGCGGGAGTATTTTTCAGCATATCTTTGCAGTAAAGAATCGTTAATGACTCTGGTTTTTCTGATTTTGGCACAGGTACGTTTTTCTTGCCATCTGTAATGTATGGACCATATGGTCCGTTAAGGATTTTAATGCCGTTATCGAAATCCTTGATAACTTTTTCTGAGATATGTTTGAGCTTGGCTTGATAAAGCTTTCGGGCTTCGGCCTCAGTAATAACGTAGGGGTCAAAATCCTTAATTGAAACAAAAAGCTTATCAACCTGGATATAGGGACCGAATCGGCCGATATTAGCAGTGATCTCTTCGCCTTTCACTGTTTTACCGACAACCCGGGGTAGTTTAAACATTTCAATGGCCTGCTGAAGGCTGACACTATCCATGTCTGTTCCCTCGGGTAAGGGTGCAAATGCGGGCTTTTCCTCATTGTCGGTACTACCTCTTTGCAAAACCGGTCCAAAGCGTCCGTAACGAACTATAATTGGGAGTTTGGTTTTAGGATCAATACCTAATGTTCGAGCTTGTGAGACTTCTTCTCGGCTTACCTTTTCGGATTTTTTGACCAATGGGTGAAAATCCTTGTAAAAATTTTTGATCATAATTGGCCACTTGATCTTACCAGTTGCAATAAGGTCAAAATCTTTTTCAATACCGGCCGTAAAATCATAGTCAACAATGTCTGAGAAGTATTTGGTCAGAAAATCAGTAGTTATGTCTGCCACCAGCGTTGGCACTAATTTACTTCGGTCGGCCCCTGTAACTATTGTTGTTGCCTGCTCTGAGATCTGGCCTTTTTCCAAAATAATAATTTTTATCGGTCGCTCAGTGCCAATTACATCTTTCTTATCTATATAACCGCGACTTTGAATTGTAGAAATTGTCGGAGCATAAGTACTGGGTCGACCGATGCCGAGATCTTCAAGCTTACGCACTAAGGTTGCTTCGGAATACCGGGCTGGTGGGCGGCTGAATGTCTCGGTGGCTTTCATTTGCACCAAATCAAGCGAATCTCCTCTATCAATCGGTGGCAGAATCAGATCATCCTTTATATTGCCACTAACTTTCAAAAAGCCATCAAACCTCAATATCTCACCCTTAGCTATGAATTTCTCGGAGTGTTTAGCTATACCGATTGTGACTTCGGTTTTTTCAACTCTAGCTGAACTCATCTGGCTGGCGATAGTACGTTGCCAAATCAAACGATAAAGACGCTGCTCTTGTTTGTCATTCCCGGCACCAAGATCATTAAAATTGCTTGGCCGGATAGCTTCATGGGCTTCTTGAGCAGACAGGCTTTTAGTCTGGTATTGCCGTCGGTGGCTATATTTTTCACCATAAGTTTTTCTGATGTAGTTGGCAGCCAAATCAAGATGTCCAGCAGATAAAAGCGTACTATCAGTTCGAATATAACTAATATACCCGTTCTCGTATAAATGTTGAGCCAAAATCATAGTTTGCCGAACGCCAAAACCGAGCCGGCGAGCAGCTTCTTGTTGCATAGTACTGGTTGTAAATGGCGGTGCTGGACTGCGGGTTCCTGGTTTTTTAATTACTACTTCAACTGTAAACTTACTATCCTTGACTGCTTCTATAAACTGGCGAGCTTTAGTGTGGACATCAGGTGATTTATTAAGTTCTGCTGAAAATTCCTGAAGTTTTTTATGAACGGTGAACATAGCTGTTAGCTTAAAAGAAGTTTTAGATTCAAAAGCCTTTATTTCTCTTTCCCGGTCAACGCACAATCTTACGGCGACTGACTGAACACGGCCTGCACTAAGACCAGAGCGGACTTTTCGCCAAAGAACGGGGCTAAGCTCATATCCAACCAGACGGTCAAGTACACGCCGGGCTTGTTGGGCATCTACTAGATTAATATCAACAGTCCGAGGATGCTTAATTGCATTGTCGATTGCCGACTTAGTAATTTCATGAAAAACTATTCGTTTAGTGGTCTTCGGGTTAAGGCCAAGTGTTTCGCAGAGGTGCCAAGCAATCGCTTCCCCTTCTCTATCTTCATCACTTGCCAGCCAAACTGTACCGGCTGCTTTAGCTGACTTTTTCAGTTCCGAAACAACTTTTTTCTTACTTGGATTAAGTTCATAATGCGGCTTGAAATTATGCTCAATATCAATATTTAAACCTTTTTTGGGTAAATCCCGGATATGGCCAAAACTACTTTTGACGCTATATTTTGAACCCAGAAATTTTTCAATAGTTTTAGCTTTGGCTGGACTTTCAACAATAACCAGATCTTTTTTAGGCATTTATATATATTTAGCGTTTTTTATTAATAATGCAACTCATTTACTGAAATTATTATGCTAATAAATAAAACATTAACGGTTAAAAGTAATTCTTCCCAACCCACCAGCCAGCCCATATACCGACAAAACAACCGACCGTTCCTAGGATTATACTCCAAGCACTTAACCAACCATGACCGATGACGTCACCAAGCCAACTGCCAACTGTGGAAAATACAGTAAGGCTTATCCAGACAAGAGTTTTTGTACTCATAATGGTAGTTTATCATGGCGCGTAACATAAGGGGCATTGACTTGAAAAATGCCAGATTTATAACCTATAGTGCTAAAGCTAATTTACTAATAATCAATAATATTATTAAGTATTGACATAACATAATAAATTTGTTAGAATTGCAACTTGTAAACGCAACTATAAGCGTTTACGCACCTTATATCCCCATTCTAACAATTTGTTAGATTGTTTTAGAGCGTGCTAAGCCATAAGTTGTTACCCTCCACTTAATCTTAGCTTGTCTTTTGAGGACAAGCGCTCTAAAGCAGACTAACCCTTTTAACTACACCTCTGATTTTCAGAGGCCCTCTGTGGGCCAGTGAATCTCCAAGATGGTCTTTATGACCGGCACGAATCTTTATGGAGTTTTGGATTTCGATGCTTCACTGTGGTGGGTTAAAGGGATTGGCCAAAGTTTACTTTGGCAGGGGAGATCCTCATGATATCCCCATGAATCAGACCTCCAGTGGTGCCCACCCCCTCTGGAGGTCTGTTTTTTATATAATAAAACTACGAGTTTCAGCTGCCAATGTTGTACTGCCGTAGACATATTCACTTAATATTGCGGCAACTTCTTTATTCAATGAGTTAATGTGCTTTTGCTCCTCTTTTGAAAATTTTGCCAAAACGAATTGAGCGCTATCGGTTTCATCAGCTTTAGCCAATTTTATGCCGATCCGGATACGCCCAAAGTTTTCTCCAATATGTTTAATAATTGATTCCAGCCCATTATGGCCGGCTGATTGACCACCAACCCGAGTTCTAATCTGTCCAAACGGGATATCTAATTCATCATGCACTATAACAATATCCTCAACCGGGATCTTGTAATATCTCATAACAGCGCTAACAGCATCACCACTTGCATTCATGAAGGTCGTTGGTTTGATAAGGAAAACTTGTTTATCGCCCATTGTGTCATAAGTTAGTTCACAGAGTAAGTTTGATTTAACTGACCAAGGCCCAAACTGGCTTAGCGAAGCAAAGTAATCAACCGTTTCGAAACCAATATTATGTCTGGTACCATCATATTGTGGTCCGACATTTCCTAATCCAACAATCATAATTGTTTTGTGCTGCCCTAGGGTGTAGAGTTGAATATTTTGATAAACTGGTTGTTTACGCTGGAATAATGCCATTTTTTAAGTTTCCTTTACTTGGGCTGCGCTTAATTGTTTTCGACTTTCCTCAATAAACCATAACTGTACTGCGCTGCCACTAAAATCATATTGCTCGCGCAATTTCCTTTCCAGAAATCGACGATAACTAAAGTGAATTTGTTTAGTGTTCCGCCCAAAAATTTTAAATGACGGAGTCGGATTATCTGTTTCTTGTATCATGTAATGTAATTTTGGTGTAACGCGCTTGACAGATGGTGGCGAAAAACTGTTAACGGCAGCTGATAGCCAACGGTTAATCTCTGGTGTTGGAATTCTTAGCTGTCGGTGAGAATCTATGTCCATAACCAATTCAAAAATTTGGGCTACATTAAGTCCAGTTATCGAACTTGTAAAAATAACTGGTGCCCACGGTACGAAATCATATTCCCCAGAAATCTGACGAATCATTTGGGTTTGATCTAACTCGCCCTCACTAATTAAATCTATTTTGCTGACGACCAAAACTAATCCCTTTCCAGCTTCTTTAATCATGCCAGCGATCTTCTTATCCAACTGGACTATAAGTTCTGACATATCGATGAGCAACAAACAAATGTCAGCTTGGTTAATTGCACTTAATGACCTGATAACGCTGAATCGCTCAACACCGACTTGAATCTTGCCTGATCGGCGGATACCAGCGGTATCCATTAATTCAATTTCCCGGTTTTTATAACGTACCGTAAGCCGGTTAATGTCGCGGGTTGTTCCGGCTCTGGCGGAAACTAAGGCTTGCTGTTTTTTAGCTAAGGTATTAAATAACTGTGATTTACCGACATTTGGTCGCCCAAGGATCGCCACATGTAGCCGGTTGTCAGCCTTCTTATACTTTGCTCTCGGGATTATAGATACAATTTCGTCAAGCATTGATGAAATACCACTATGCTGGGTAGCGCTAGTGGTAACAATCTTTTTAATGCCCAAGCGCTGGAATTGGTCGATATTTTTATCTTTAATTTTGTCGATTTTATTAACGACTAATAGTACAGGCTGGCGTGTTTTTAGGGCCATTGTAGCAATCTTACGGTCCTCTTCAGCCGCAACAACGTCTGCTTCAACAACCACCACTATGACTGAAGCACTGGTAGCTGCTTGCTCAATCTGATCTTGAATAGTGATCTCGAAATCATCAGCCGGATCTTTCACGCCGGCCGTATCAACAATCCAAAAATCTTTTCCATTATGGTGAGCAATAGCAGTAATACTGTCTCTGGTTGTACCAGCTTCTTTAGCAACAATGTTCTCCCGTTTACCAAGAACAGCATTAAATAAGCTGGATTTACCAACATTGGTTCGTCCAACAATTGCGATAATAGGAATAGCACTCATTAGTTTATATTATGTCGGTTTTTTCAATTATTTGCCACTTACCAACCGGTAATAGCCCAAGTTCAAATGAACCAAAATTTGTCCGATGCAATGATTTTACCCGATAGCCAAGATATTCAAAGGTCCGGTGGATCTGTCGGTTCCGTCCTTCACTCATCACAATATGCCATTTATCCCCATCGCCCGTAATAGATAAATGACTGATACCATCATTTAATTGTATGCCGCGATTGATCGCTAATTTATCAGCTGTTTTTAAAGCTTTATTGAGTAATACAGCGTAGTGTTTTGTTTTATTAAATGAAGGATGGGTTAAATGTTGAGCCAACTGGCCATCATTTGTTAACAGCAGCAGACCGCTGGAGTCTTTATCAAGTCGGCCGACAGGTTGCAGGTGCTGAAAGCGCTCTGGTAATAAATCATATATTGTTGATTTCCCTTGCCCGTTTCGACTAACTATATAGCCGACCGGTTTATGTAGCATAATAGTACAAAATTTCTGTGGTGTTAAAGATATCCCGTCTAGCAGTATTACATCTTTGTCTGTAATAGATTGACCAAGAGATGCGATTATTCCGTTGACAGTTATTCGGCTGGACTTTAATACTTCATCAGCAGCTCTTCGGCTTAAATTGCTACTTTGAGCCACAAATTTATTAATACGCATACTGTCAGCCTACACCGAACACTAATCAACAGTCAAAAAGCTGGTAAATGAATAAATTTTTATAAAGCAATACTATTGGGATCAATTGTCTCGGATTCTTCCTGTTGCGGGGTTGTTTGTGAAGAAGCCTCTTCCTTGGCTAATAAACTGTAAATATCCGGTCGTTTTAAAGAATCAGTCGGGATTACTTTTTTGCCGTTAATATTAACGGAACCACTTTCTGGTTGTGCTAGGGTGTCATTCGAAGTGCCTACCGACGTTGGTGTGCTGTCCGATTGTGGAGCAACCACGACTGCTGGTGCATCTGGTGTAGGAATTGGAGCCGGTGCGACACCATCAGCAGGAGTCGGATTTAGGAAGTTCTGTATTTGAGATTTAATAGTTGATGATTCTTCTTTAGATGATTGGCCCAACGAAGAATCAATCATACTTGAATCAGTATTCTCTGCTGGCAGAAGTGTTGATAGTGGAGCACTTGCGTCTAGTGGTGTTGGTGACGGAGAGCTTGTATCTAATGGCGGCATACTTCCGTTGCCGACTACGGGTGCAGGAATTACGCTTGACGGTTGATCGGTTGGCTGTGGTGGAGATGGTTCGGCTACTGGAACTGCTGGTGTAGCTGCTATTGGTGCAGGTAGAGGTGGTTCGGGGGTTACTGCTGCAGGCGTTGCCGTCGGTGCGGGTGTAACTGGCATTGGTGTTATGAGTACGGGTGTAGCTGGCGTAAGAGGCACAGCGGGCTGACTAGGGGATGAAGAAATATCGGCTTGTAGCATAGAAGTTTCCTCGGGCGTACCACCCTCTAGTACTTCATGGACAGTTTTTATGACATCCTCTAGAGTGACCTGAGATTTTACTAAATAACGATCAGCTCCCAATTTTTCTGCTCGGCTTTTATCTTCACTCTGTCCCAAGGCGGTCATCATAATAACCTTAGTCGCCTCAATTCCTGGTGTTCCTCGTAAAATATCAAGCATATCAAAACCACTGATTTTTGGCATCATAATATCGCTGATAATTAAATCAGGATGGTTTTTGACAGCCATGGCAAGTGCTTCTTCGCCATCTTTAGCAGACAAAATCTCATAACCCTCTGCTTCAAGTCGAGCTTTATATATCTCGCTTAAATTTGTGTCATCTTCAACCAACATTATTTTGGCTGTCATGGTATTCCTTATTTATCGGATTATATTGTATAGCTTATGCCTGTAATTGTATCACGGACTGGCTAGAGATGCGATGGATGGTAATGTCACCTTTACTGCCTCAGTATTTTTTAGTTTAACAGCTTTTTCATCACTAAGTCTCGGTAAGTTAATATAAAATGTGCTGCCAGTTTTTAATTTGCTTTCCACCCAGATGTGCCCATTATATAACTCAATAATTTTTTGACAAATAAATAAACCTAATCCTGTACCGCTAATGGTTCGGGTAGCCGAACTATCAACCCGATAGAATTTCTGAAATAAATGCGGAATATCATCAGCCGGTATTCCAGCGCCAGTATCGCGGATATAAAATTGAACTACATTCTTATCACCAGTTAAACCGATAGATATTTTCCCCTGGTCAGTATACTTTACGGCATTGTCGAATAGATTAGTTATAACCTCACTAAGTCTTTCAGGGTCAGCGTAGACATAATAGAGCGGTCGAACTACCCGGTTGCCGCCAACTTGGTGACTGGCATCAACAACATTGTTTGAACCGAACAGGAACTCAAGTGCTAATTGTTTCTTTTGTGCCGTAAAACGCAAGCTATCAGCTAATTGTTCCAAGAATCCACCTAACTCGACAACTGTCGGATGATTACTTAATCGCCCATCTTCGGCTTTGGCGCTGGTTAGTAAATCCTGGAACAATTTACCTAAATGTTCTGTCGATTCATGGGCTTTCTCTAAATAATCACGTGCTTTACTATCTATAGAACTAACCTTTTCATTGAGTGCTAGCGCTAGATATCCTTCAATAGCAGCCACTGGCGTGCGCATTTCGTGACTAGCAGTACTAATAAAATCGGCTCGCTGTTTTTCTGCTTGATGCTGTTGAGTGACATCGCGAATTACAGCAACCGCTCCAGCGACCGTAGTTTTACCCTGCACAATTATCGGGGAGATGATGAGCGATACGATTGTCTGTTTATTTTCTCTACCAACAAGCAATAAAGTTTGGGCAAACGACCGCTTTTCGTTTAAAACAAAGCTAAACATATCGATTTTATTATCTAGGGGCTTACCATCTTCCTGGGTAAATTTAACAACCGAATGAATATCAATACCAAGAGAATCTTTCACAGTCCACTCTACTAAAGCTGCCGCGGCCGTGTTAATAAGATTAATTTTTCCTGTAGTATCGTAAACCATAACGCCATCTGCGATGGATTGAATAATAATTTCTGATTGCTCTTGTTTTGTTTGAAGCATTCCCGACAATAAACTTAATTGTTTGGAGCGGCTACTAATAGATTCTCGTTTCCATATTAGATATGTCCCAAAAGCTATCACGGCAGATCCAATAATCAATTCAATCGATTGGTGACTTATCTGTTTGAATGCAAAATTATAATCAAGCGATACATATATCAAACTTATAAAAAATGAACCGATAAGTATCTCTAAACCGTATAATCCATTAAATGCCATCATACAGAACCATAGAATCATCGCAATCCACTGCCCGGTGATTGATGATGAATCATGCAGGCAATAAATTAGTAAAACCCCGAATAACATAGACGCTATTAATGTCGCAATTGGCCAACTTTTTTTCTGGATTACCCAGTAGAACAGAACACTATAAACAATTTGCAAACTGGCAATTGCTAAAGCGGTGGTTGTCAAGGCATAAGCTGATTGAGTGGCTGGTAAATGATGAAAATAAGATATATATATTGATGCACCGGCATAAAGTAGACTAATGCTCAGCATGAACCAATAATAGGTTCGATACCAAACTGTTGAGACAACTTGCATAAAATATTTCCTTACAAGATCATATTATACGTATTGCTTGTGCTTAGTGCTACTGTAATAATATTGCTAAATTTAATCACTGAACCCTATCTAGCTGGTATGATAGTTATTGGTAATAAGTAATGAATAGCACATGGCCCTGTCGTCTAGTGGTTTAGGATGTCAGGTTCTCAGCCTGAAGATCGCGGGTTCGAATCCCGCCGGGGTCACCAATTCCCCAATGTTTAATTAGTCTGCTTTGTGCTACCGTAAGAATATGAAAAAAATAAAACTAAACCAGGACGGTTTTACTCTAATTGGGGTCCTATTTGTAGTCCTGACCTTAGTAATAATTAGTATTGTTGGATACTTTGTCGCAAATCACATTAACAAAAATACCCCAGAAGCATCAACTACCACCCAGTCTTCTGTTCTAACTGTCAACAAGCTTTCAGGTAATCAACTGCCTACTGACATACTGCAAGGACTTACTGACATTTGGAATAAAAAGACACCTGGTTGGCAGAATGCTCCTGCGTCGGCAGCGTGTGTAGGTCCAGGAAATACATATTACACAGTGTATGAAGTAAATGATACCTATGCTGAAGCAGGACTCTACTGCGATAGCCCTTCAGCAACACTTTTTGTTAAAGTTAATGGTACATGGCAAGCTGTCCAAAGCACGCAGTCTGAGTTTTCCTGTGACATTATTGCAAAGTACAGCATACCCAAGTCTCTAATTGCTGCATCAGACCCAGATGGAGCAGTATGCTTGAATTCGTTAAACCAATCACAACCTATCCAATAGTTTAATTTTATGACCCTGATATTAATTCTGAATTGACACTTGTTAATTATTCATGCCAACGTATAAGTTCTTCACAGACAAGGTTCCAATTCGACTCTATCAGGGTCACAATTTCGTTTAAGCATGTATGATAATATATTCTCATGTATCTGCGTAAGTCTGAAGATGGCTTTACGATAATTGAGTTTATTTTTATCATTGCAATAATCGTCGCTATAACACTAACCAGCTTTGTTGTTTATAATAATAAAAATTCACATCCTAACTTCAGCTTACTGCCTACTAAAATTGGCAAAGAACAATGTCCAAACGGTAATCTAGATGTAAATTTTGCTTATGCCCAGATTGCATTAGAAAACATTAGTTGCAGTAGTCCCATTGCATCGAATATCGTAGAAGCTTCATATTGGCATGGGACAGGTGTCCAGTTCAATCACAATGGCTGGTATTGCCAGACATTCAAGGAATTTGGCCATACTGAATGGAGCAGTTTTTGGGATGGAACGTATTATACGTATTATTGTGCTAATAATAATCAAAAAATAGCATATAACGCTGGAACATATGATGGAGCTGGTCCTATTAATGATTTCGGGTTACTTGAGCCAGACACAGAGGGTCAAAGCCAATGTTTACCTATCTACAGTATAGTAGGACATTCAGCTTACACCCAGGTGTCTGTTAATGACCCGTCATTATGTGATGTTGTACCTAATCTAGCCCAAGCGGCAGCTAATGACATAGGAGTAAAATTTATTTCTGGCGATTATTATTGTTTTGTAAACCCTTTTAACGGAGATCCTACCGTTAGCATAACAACAGAGTTAAAGAGTTATCATGTTTACTCGTGTGATTCGGGCGCACAACAGGTAGCATTTATTATAGGTTCACAATAACTAGACCTGACATCAAACTATTCCACCTTGGCATCTCTTTGCAGATAAGGTTCCAATTCGATTCTATGAGGGTCACCAAATTGCAATGACAACTAGAGATTAGTAGCTTTGCTAATCTATATGTTTTTATCACCTATGTTTTTAAGGTTCCGAATTTCTAACGACCCTAGATGTTAACTATGAAGAGGACCGAGATTTGTACCGCCAAGTAACGTGGGATATGTTTAGTTTGGCAATTACGGTGTTGATAACTACCTAGCACCTACTGTCATAGTGACACTGCTTGCAAAGCACGACTATTCATAATAATTGGCATTTATATATTAAGTTATCGACGATATAATGAGTGGTTCTTGATCCAACCGTGCACGTTATTAATATTGTTTGCTTGATCACCGTTAGCGTTTTTCGACAATCTCGCAAACGGCAAAATTGTAAAACTAAACGTACTACCCTGACCCTCTTTAGAGTTGACCCAAATATTAGTCTCGTGGGCAGATATAATAGTCTTGCTTAAATAAAGACCCAAGCCGGTACCATTAATTTGATTACGGCTACGATGACTTCGATAAAATTTATCAAACAAATTTGGCATCACGCTTTCTGGTATGCCAACACCAAAATCCTGGATTGAAGTTTCAACTAACCTGTCATTGTTTAAGCCGCTATGTACGATAATCTTTTTGCTCTCAGCGCTATATTTTATAGCGTTGTCTATCAAGTTGCATATCACCTCATATATACCCAACTTATCAACGGCGACAGTCGGTAAGTTTGGCTCGATTGATAATTCGATTGTAATGCCCTGCACAGCTGCCCTTAATTTCATATCATTAATCGCCGAAAGTAAGACTTGAGACCAATTTTCTTCATGCAATTGAATGGCAAACTGGTCATCATTAATACGGGCCACGTTAAGCACATTATTAATAAACGTGACAAGTTGTTGGGCGGCGGCATCCATCTGTTTAACGAATGCTGAATCCTGAACCGTAAGTTTATTGCTCATATGCTCTTCAAGAGCCTCAATATAACCGCGCAACAAAGTTAACGGTGTGCGTAATTCGTGAACAGCTAGAGCTACATAATTCATAGCTGTGTCGTCCTGACTGTATAAGTTAGTATGATCAAATAACACCATGATTGTTTCGTACCCGTAAGGATGTCCTTTACTAAAATAAGCCGCTAAATCAAAAAACAGCGGTGTCTGGGTATCGGGCAAATCAAGCCGGACATGTTCCCATTTTTTATTTGCTACGACTGTATTGGTGCGGCTGTAAGTTAACCAATTTTCAAAAGTATTATTGTCTTTAAAATACATGTCAAGTACCGAGTTGATATTTTGGTTTAACACTGCTGGTTCAGTTTTTTTAACATATTGCAAAGCCGCCTCATTTGCGTAAACAATATTTGAGTCTTGGTTAATAACAATTAATGGTAATGGCAGATACTTCGCGATAACATTGTTATGAAGATCAATGTTTTTAACTTCCAAATCATTCGTTAAACGGGTAGTCGCATTGGTAATTTGATAGATTTGCATCGCCATGGCCGATACAATTTCCCGCCCCAAGTGGATGCTATTGGTGTTTGGTGCGGCCACTGCTTCATTATCAGGAGCAATATGGGCAATGGCCTGGGCGATCAAAGCCAGCGGTTTAGTGAGATAGTTTGACATTAACCAACTTAGAAGCATTGCAGCTAATACTGCGACGCAACCAAGGGCTAATATCAACCATCCGGTCGAGATATGCCAATAATGATGTACTATCCAGCCGATGCCTCCCAGAACAAGATCGTTAATTAAAATGACCGCCGCAATATAGTCAGCTGTTCTCATCCGGAATTTTGGTAGTTGATCCATAACGCTTAAATTATGTTTTATAGCTCACATCATTACTGCTGCCAACAATCGTGACCCAAGTCTGGCCAGCATTCAAGTTAATCGTTTGTCCCTTGGTATTAGAAAAAGTTATTTGCGACGTATTGCTGGTTTTCTGCCAGGTAGCGATTGTAACTATGCCATCTTGAAAGATATAAGCTTGACCACTTCCAATCGTACCGTAAACAGTGTGAAGACCATCGGCTTCCAAGCTTTGTTGCATTACCAGAGCGATCACAACTTTAGGCGCAACCTGTGTTTCATTCCCTGCTTGATCAACATCCATGTCTGGTTCGCCACCAACACTCCGGGTGTAGCTATCGTTTGTGCTGTTGTAATCGTAATGAACTTCAAATTCTGATATTGACGGGTTGAAATCAATACTTGTAGCAGTAGGAGCTGTTGTTGGACTGTCAGTTTTGCGCGGGAAACCACTATAAGTACTTGTGTTATTACTCTTGGCATCTTCCAGCTGATTCAACAAAGCAATGCTCGTATAAACATTATGTGGTGCGGGTCGGGTGTTAACTCGCTGGTAATAGCTACCGTTATAAAATTGGTCAAGATCCTTAACATTCCAGGCTTGTATGTCTTGAATGGCTTCCGGACTGCCACCAACATGAGCAATGCTGGCGTCAAAACCTAGTGCCAACTGCAAATAATAAGGACGAACACTTCGAATCGGGCCAACATAACCAGGTGATGTATCTTGATATAGGGCCATGTAACGAGTAATTCCACCTTCTGCGACAGCCTCAAATACAATTCCAGCTTGAGCCAAACCAGATTGCGGCCTAGCATCGGTACTGTTCTCAATCATGACTGCCGTGACTGGTAACTGATTAACGCTTGGGCTGACCGGTAAGCCAGTCAGGGTTGATGGCACGGTTGCGGGTTGTGAAACTACCGGCTTTGTAACGGGAGTAACTTTTATGGTTGCAGTTATTGTGTGAGGTTTGCTGTTGGATAATAATTTATTCACCCCTAAGCCACCACCAATAACAATAATAATAATCACCGGAATAATAATAAGCCTTTGTTTTTTCGTCGGATGCCAACGACGCAGTCTATGCCATAGATTGCGTTTCGGTTTTGGCACAACTTCTTCATGCTCCGATCTTGGAAACTCAGCTGGAGACGAAGAAATTGCTTCGCTGCTGTCTTCAATTTCAACATTAGTCTCAGGATTAATCGGGCGGGTTGTAATATGTTCGTGTTCCGGCTCCGCTCTACTAATAGGAATCCGCTGTCGCGGTCGGATATCGTCATTCATAAGCACTATTGTAGCAAATACTTGCCCATTAAGATGTCACAAACTAGCTAACATTACATCAATCCGGTGTAAAACTGTGTCCTTGCCAAGTACGGCCAATGTGTCTGTCAGTGCTGGGCTAGCGGAGGCTTGGGTAGTGGCAATTCGTATCAAGCTGAATAAAACGACAGGTTTTTGGCCTAAACTCTCCAACAATTTATTTAGTCGTTGCTCAAGATCAGGTAACGTAAAATCACTCTTTTCAAATGATTCCCGGCTGGCAGTAAGTAAAGTTTTTAATTTACCAGATGGTATTTTAGACAATAATTTGTGATTGCTGACGAGGCTCGGATTAATCGGTAATTCACTGAAAAAGAATTTTGTTAACGAAGGCAGTTCAGACAAAAACTTTAATCGTTCCTGGACGGTGCCCAGCACCTTTAGTTTGTAATCCTTATCAGCCGACTTAGCCTCTTCCGGCCAGAAAGTTTGGCTTCTTTCGTAAAGATCATCCAATGCCAGGTGTCTGATAAAGTATCCGTCTACCCAGTTAAGCCGTTGCTCATCAAACCGGGCGCCGCTCCGTTGGACTCTGGATAATTGGAATTTAGTAATTAACTCCTCAATTGAATATATTTCCTGGACGGTACCGTCATTCCAACCCAACGTTGCCAGGAAACTAACTATTGCTTCATGGATGTAACCATCCTGACGATAATCTAAAATATCTTTTGCATTGTCCCGTTTGCTGAGTTTCTTCTTGCCGTCTGGCCCCATTACGTAGGGTAACGTTGCCAGTAATGGCCTTTCAATCATAAGAGCCTCATATAGATTTAGGAAGTTAGGGACGCTGGCAATAAACTCTTGACTGCGGATCACATAAGAAATCTGCATCAAATAATCGTCTATAATATGAGCAAAATTATAAGTTGGGTAGCCATCTGATTTAATAAGAATAAAATCGTCTATGACTTCTGGTCCGGTAGAAAGATCACCAAGTACTTCGTCATGCCACTGATAGGGTTTCGGGTCAGATTTAAAACGGAGTGCATGTTTCCCATTCCAGGTCGGTGGATTTGATGGTCGATGCTCGCGATATAAAAATGGTTGCTTAGCCGCCTTGGCTTCTTCCCGGAAGGCTTGAACTTGGTCAGGGCTATATGGATCGCTGTAAGCCCGACCATTGTCTACCAGGCGTTGCGCCCATTCTTTATAAATATCCAACCGTAGACTTTGCCGGTATGGCCCGTATGGTCCAGAAACGTCGTCAGGTCCCTCGTCCCAATCTAACCCTAACCACTTAAGACACTCCATCATGTGCTTATCGCTACCGGTTACTTCTCGTGTTTTGTCAGTATCTTCCAGACGCAGAATAAATTGTCCATTTCTCTGACGTGCAATTAGCCAGGCGAAAAGAGCTGTACGTACGCTGCCGACATGAAGATATCCAGTAGGACTTGGGGCAAATCGGGTTCGGACCTGTTTCATAACTAGTCATTATAAGAGCAATTAACTAATAAAAACAAATGAGTTGCTGAACTTCTAAATACTGCTGGCTATATTTAATATTTGAGATTGCGGCAAATCGGCGCTGCCAGAAATTTGATAGAGTATGCCTTTATTTACCCAGACAGCTTGCCCTAACCCATACAAATATATAGTCAGATTATCACTATTTACGGTCATATAACTCTCGTTTAAAGTTGCCACGTAATTATTTTGCAATATCTGGCTGTTCCAATGTGAGGCTTGCTGCACAATGCTATATGATCGGCCGCTGGACTTTGATTTAAAAATAATGTTAACAATTCCTGAGCCGTATTTTACTGGACCGCTGAAAACATAGCCCGCTGGGTGATAACTGGGCAACTGAGCAGCGATACCGGCGTGAATTGCAGCTACCTTAACATCGATCTTTGGTGTAAGCTGGACCACGAAATAACCCAAAATAAAGAGAGCAATTATTAGAAATACCGCCAAACCGAAATGTCGTCTTAGCTGATGTAATTTTTGATGTTTATTATAGTGTGTACTGACAGCTTGCCGGTGTTGTTTGGTCTTAGCGGTTGCTAAGGGCCGATCAATAGCAGTAGCGCCGCCGATACCGACCCCATTTGAATAAAGTGGTAATTTGACCGATAAGGGCTGCAGCTTAAAGTTAAGTTCATGGTTCGCCAATTCCTTTTTACCAAAACGGGTAATTCTATAGTCACGTTGAACGTCATGAGCATGTCTAAGTTCATGACGGATGAGTTGTTCTCTCGCACCTAATAATTGTGACTTTGACTGGCTCAAGGATGCTTGGATATGTTTAATGCGTTCTTTTGGAGCTGGTTTACTAAGGCCAGCCCTCACGAGTGTTTTAGGCGGTTCGGGTTGATGGGCCATAGCTGGTTTTTCAGCTCTGGACACAACTGTTTGTGGAGGCTTTGGGGGGAATGGCTGCGGGTTCGATTTGGTAACTAATTTTAATGATGGCATAAGCCGGACGTGGGCTTTTGTTGATGGTAAATAATCATCAATCAACACCGGTTGCTTGTAATTGATGGGTGTGACTTTTGGTGCCCCGGGTCTTAGCAAGGGCGCTTTCGAAACGTCATTTAACAAACCGGCAACGGCGTTGAAACGTTTGTCTTTTTGGTTAATATTATTTATGTTACCCACAATGTCTACTCGCCATCAATACCCCGCTTATCCTTAATAATCTTATTCCTACTTGTAGCTTGTCGCAAGGGTCTTCATAATGAAAGGTTGGTAACAGGAAGTCACAAAAATATGGATTTTATTAATCCCAAAAAACGTCAATACCATAAGCTACAGCTAATAATCGGTTACGTGTTGATATCGATTATGATCCTTTTGATGGCACTGATACTACTTTACCAAGCCCGGGGTTATGGCTTTGGCAAAAATGGCCAAATTATCCAAAACGGATTGATTTTTGTATCATCTACTCCTGCCCCAGCCAATATCACACTTAGCGGTGTACTTAACGGGGCTACTACCAACGCTAAGTTGGAATTACCAGCTGGTCAATATAAGTTAGAACTAACCAAGGCCGGTTATCATCCCTGGGTACGGATTGTAGATGTCGATGGAGGCAGCGTTGAATACTTTGAATATCCTTTCTTATTTCCAACAACAGTTAAAACTACGGTTGTCCAACAATTTAGTGCTCAGCCTACATTATTTACCCAAACTCCCGACCAACATTGGCTGTTAGTCCAAGACTCGACGAATCAGAATAATTTTTTTGATTATGACTTAAGCAACCCATCAAAAGTTGTCTCATCAGCAACATCTCTCAGCTTGCCAGACGGCTTAATTACGATACCGGTATCCGGTGGCGCCCAAAGCTGGCAAGTGATCGGTTGGTCAAAAGATGACCAACATGTTTTATTGGAGCATTTTTATCAGGGCGGTCAAGAATATATTCTATTTGATCGACTAACGCCTGCGGATTCAATTAATCTTACCAAAAGCCTTAACTTGAATTCGACAGCCCAGTTGTCATTGATTGACGGAAAATATAATCAATATTATATTTATGATCCAGCTACCACAACCATAGACTCCGAAACCCTCTCCAGTTTACAGCCGGCATTAGTCGAATCTCATGTGTTGGCTTATAGCAGTAACGGAAGTAATACTATTATCTATATTACTAGTCAAAATTCACCGGCAGATGATGTTAATGTTGATGTTTTACAAAGTGGCACAAATTATGTGATCAGGCAATTACCTGCCAATTCAACATATCTGCTTGATATTGACCAATATGCCAGCAACTGGTATATTGCCGCAGCCGCTACAACTGATAATGAAGTTTATGTGTATAAAAACCCAATGTCCGATATTGTTAGTAATCCCAATGAACCGCTCGTGCCAGCTTATATATTGAAGGTAACCGCCCCGAATTATTTGAGTTTCTCTGATAATTTCCAATTTGTAATGGCCGAAAACGGTTCAGCAATTGCAGTTTACGATGCCCAAAATCAAAAGAGTTATACTTATCAGTTGAGTGTTTCAATCCCGGCCACCCAGCATGCTTATTGGATGAACAGTGACCTTCTCTATGCAACAGCCAATAACATAGTCAGTGTTTTTGACTATGACGGCACCAATCAGCACACTTTACAGCCCACGTTAAGTGGCGGTTTGGTCATGTTTGATCCGACATATAAATGGGCCTATACCCTAACGACCACGCCACCCGCTCCAGCAGGTTCTCAGGTACCCACTGCTATGCCGTATGGGTTGACAAGTACTGCCCTACGAATTCCAGCTGATCAATAATTTAGAAGATATCGTGCCACAAACGGCTCCATAAACTTGGTCCATTGCTTGCTAATTCAGCTGGTTGCGCAATTATATGAGCAGTTGCTGCGGTATTAGAATTTGGATCCGGACTTATTTGCTTACCGACAACAACTAAACGGTTAATACTTGTACCTGGTGGATCGCAAGTAATAAGCGTAGCGGTAGCGGTTTGTCCCGACACGCTGCCCAGAACCGCCACATCATTTGGTGATACGATCTGATGACTGACAACTTGATAAATGTAAACCTGCCCGCTATATGTAAGATAAAACGTATCACCGTTGACAAGTTCATGGAGTAGCACGAAGGCAAATTTATACTTACCCGGATTGAATATATTATTACTGGAATGTCCGAAAAAGGCAGCATTACCATCTTGTCCTGGCAATTCAGTGCTCGGATAATGAATTACGCCATTCTCAAGCGCACTTTCGATCACTGATTCATTGTCGGTGGATAAAGTGTAATCAACCGGAATCTCGACATTTATTTTTGGAATAATAACTTCTGGCGAGGTATATGAACCCGCTGTACTGGCATTAATAATCAGCGGTAATGCCGTGATATTACGGCTGGGTTGAATAAATGGCGTGATAATTATCTGGTTAAAAAAACTAAATAATAAAATAAAGATTACCAGTGCGCCTAAACTAAGTCCAAACACCAATGACTTAAAATTCTGTTTAACAGATACTTTTGGCCTGTTTGTAAGGCGTTGGATAATTTGCTTTTTAACTATTTCTACCGTCCGCGAGTCGCTATTAATAGGTAATCCGAATCTTAAACGCTCAATGCGTCCGGCAATTGACCGGGAAACATCAGCCTTGGGAACAGTCTGGACGGGTGTCATTGAGGCTGGTAAGCCGGGTTGAGAATCCAATTTTCGGGCATGTTCAGTTTGCAACTGAGCATGTGACTCATAGAATTCACGCCAGACTTGATGTTTTTCTTCGTCAGGTAAACTGAAGTAGTAATTATGCCAAGCGGTTTGTATTTCGACGATACTCTTACCACTTTGGCTTAAGTCGTACATGTATTGCTGGTGTTTAGAACGCGGCCGTACAACCTCCGACTCTTGCATTACAGTTTGGGCTTTCGGCTCAGCCGAGTAGAGACTACTTATTTTCTGCCGGATAAAATCCAACGCCGGATTGTCGTTTGTGGGTTGCGAAGTTGTGCTTTTAGAGACAGGCCGGCTTTGGGACATTGTCTCGAGGTTTTTGTCTTTTTTATCGGTGAATAAAGGATTATTCATATATAGCTACGTTGTTTGTGCTAGCGTATCAAGAATAAGTATAATACAATACACCTCTGTAGACCATCTTTCGGGCGAGTGGCGGAATTGGTATACGCGCACGACTCAAAATCGTGTTCCTAACGGATTGAGGGTTCGATCCCCTCCTTGCCCACCAATCTACCTGGTTATAAAGCTTAAATACCATAATATTTTTTATTCCAGTACATAAACTAATTAATAAATTGCACAGCTCAAAGCTTCAATGGTTTTCGTTGGATTTTGAAGCCACCAAACCGAAATATTGCTAGCCACGCGGATAAGATTAATTGATTTTTCTTTTGGTTTTGACGTTGAAACGACCATACCGTGGCTGGCCACAATAATCATCTGATCATAACCAATAACCAGATTAATAATGTGCTGCAGAGTAAAATTATGCAAACACTCAACCAAAGGAGTGAGTCCCATTCCAGCTGTTATGGCTACGGTTGAGTGGCTGGCCATAAACAGTTGCTGGAGCTGGACTAGATTAAGTACAATAGCCGTGGCTGGCCTATCTAGAATCGGTTGGGGTGAATTTAACCAATATTCCAGTGCGTCATGAGAAATAACCAAACGGCCTTCAAATTTCTGGATATATTTTTCTAGGACAAGCGCTGTTTCGCTGTTTTTGCCCAAATCTCCTGCCAACAAGACGCCGTCAGCCCAGTCACTTTCAGACAAAAAACTATCCAATGCCGATTGAGCAAAACCGCCGCTGATATTACTTTGTGCATAAATTGCCCCTGGGAAAAATTTATCAACCGTTCGTTTTAGTTTATCCGGTAGTAATATCCTTAGTGAACCGGCTTTAGCTTGCAAAGCGGTTTCGTAAGCTTTAGCAACTAATATGAAGCTACCTCCATGCCCACCAATTATGAGTAGTTTGCCGCATAGGTGGCGCTGTTCAGGTCGCGACCAAAACAAATTCGGAAAAAGCGGTTTATCAGTATGCTGTCTTTGCCAATAATCTTGATCGTTCATCGCAAGCGTGATTTACATATCTAATGTTAGGCTTATTGGACAATGGTCGGAACCAGTTGTGGACGGATAAATTGCGGCTGATTTAACATTTTTTTTCAAAACTTTTGAAAGAAGGATGTAGTCAATTCTCCAACCGATATTCCTAGCCCTGGCATTAGCAAAATGGCTCCACCAGGTATAATAGCCGTTTCCTTTGTGGAATAACCTGAAGCTATCGATAAAATCATTATCAATAAAATTCTGAAATCCTTCCCTTTCCTGGAGCGTGAAACCTTTCTTACCTTTGTTGGACTGCGGATTGGCTAAGTCATCGGGCGTATGGGCGACATTTAAATCGCCACAAAAAATAACTGGTTTTGTTTTTTCCAATTGTTTGCAATAGGCCAAAAACACCGGATCCCAGTGTTTGTGCCGCAGTTCTAACCGGCTTAAATCTTCTTTGGCATTTGGGGTATAGACTGTGACTAACCAGATATTTTTATACTCCAAGGCAATTACTCTGCCTTCGAGATTTGGATCGCCATAAATATCACCGGTAAGTTGTAGAGAATCAATAATTTTTTTGGGGAAACCGTTAATTACTTGCAAGGGTTCAATTTTAGAGAACACTGCCGTACCGGAATACCCAGCTTTATCGGCTGGATACCAATACTGGTGATAATCCGGCAGTATTAAATCAACCTGAGACTGAGTGGCTTTTATTTCCTGAAGACAAATAACATCCGGCTGATATTTGTTAATAAACGGCAATAAAGCATCTTTTTTAAGTACTGCCCTAATCCCGTTTACATTCCAAGAATAGATTGTCATCATCTGTAGCCAGTATAACTGACCCCCAATAAAACTACTAGACTAAACAGAAACAAATGGCTATATAGAAAGAGTCTTTAATTAAGACTAGTCTTGACGTATGTTTTCTGGGCGCTGGCTTCCAAAGTTGCAGTTAAAGTATAGTGCGCACAAATCAACTTAACGTTATTGCAGGTCGAGCCGTCAGATGATGTTACTGTATAGGCAAAGACATCCTTTGTTGGTCTAGCGACAAGCAGATAATAACTGCTTGATGGATCTTTCAAAGCTGATTTATCGAGAGTTTTCATATTGGTTGCAACCCAGCTGAGATTATCCATATTAGCCAGGGTTGGATATTTTGAATTCTCAACGTAATATGCCTCAAGCGATTCGTAGATCTGATTAATATCTAGCTGTCTGTCTTGATTGCGATTGTTTCGTTGAACACTGGCGTAAGATGATACAACCAGCGCCAATAAAATACCGATTACCACCAAAACCACCAGTAATTCAATAATCGTAAACCCAGTTTGTTGACGTTTTTTTATCGGCAGACTTTTCATAATCTTTTCTTCAGAGTCAATTTTAACATAATCATTGAACAAATTTATATATCGCTAGAAGTTATTTATATCCTAGTTTAGATTACTAATCATGAGCTGCCGTAATCAACTCTACCAGCTTGGGTAAATTAAATTCGCCTGAACCGGGATATGTTTCAACACTGGTTGCCACCAATGCTTGATCAGCCACATTAGCAAACGCCGATATATTATTTATACTTACACCACTTGCTAGCGCTAACTTCTGTGGTGATATAGCCTGTTTCATAGCTGTTACTTTTTCAATCGTCGCAGCGCGACCGGTGCCACTACCGGTAGTGGCCACTACATCCATAAACGGTCCATATTCTTTAGCTATCTCAGCAGCTACGGTCGGGTTGTCAGTATATGATTCGGTATATTTAAAGGCTATACCACCAAGATATAGGACTGATTTAAGTTCTTTATGTCTAGCTCGATAGACCTCGGTGGCAGACGCACTATCGGTGGCATCATCAACCCATAACCCGTCTGGCAAACGATCTAAATCTCCGCTTTCTGACATATTATGTATAAGCTGAAAAGCCTCTATAGAATTAAGAATTTGAAGTATATTTATGCCAATAAAACTATTTGGAGCGGTCCTAGATAAATTATTGAATACCCGGCATATAGGACGAGCGTCGATAGATTTATGATCAATTAGATAAACGCCGTCAGCTTGTACATCAAGCGCCGACAAGGCTTGATCTACGGCTTGTGACTCTTCGTTGATATGAACTACCGGATAAACTTCAATTGCCATATAAGAATTAAATCAGATCATACTTACAAAGCAATCATAAGACCTACAATCTAAAGTCAATAAGATTTTTGTTGGTAAGGTTGGTCGTTTATCCAAACAGAATATATAACTCTTAATATTTTTCTCGCTACAACTATGTTTGCTTCTTTGTAACGT